>Ga0187783_10000260_pt1 | contig 39908 bp, 41 predicted proteins | sample 1015_SJ02_MP02_2_FD_132471 | JGI IMG/M metagenome (GOLD analysis project Ga0187783, IMG submission 132471) | Tropical peat soil microbial communities from peatlands in Department of Meta, Colombia - 1015_SJ02_MP02_20_MG | ecosystem: Environmental > Terrestrial > Soil > Wetlands > Peat | place... | reverse complement strand
TTCGGATCGTCCACCGAGGCATCGTGCTGCGTAGCCAGGAAAATCTTCTTGTCACCCGCCAGGGCTTCTTCCAGAGCGCGCACCGAAGCCTCCCGTCCGACGATGAACGGATGCATCATTTCCGGGAAAATGACCATATCCCGGACCGGCATCATCGGCACGCGCTTCACTTCGACTTTTTCCCTATTGAACATTCAATCCTTCGATCCAGACGCTGCGGCGCACCTGGTGCGCTCTGTTGCACATCCTGAAGAGCTAGCCCGCCTTTTCCAGCAGGCTCCAGTTGATCTCGCGGCCCTTAACCATGTCTGCGGTAACAACAAAATCGCGAAGCTTCCGCTGCGCCGGCATGTGATACATCATTTCCAGCATCAAATCTTCCAGGATCATGCGCAGGCCACGCGCGCCTACCTTGCGCTGCAGCGCCAGATCGGCCACAGTCTCAAGGGCGTCATCGGTGAAGCGCAGACGGACATTTTCGAATTCGAAGAGTCGTTGATACTGACGCACCAGGGCGTTTTTCGGTTCCGTCAAAATCCGCACGAGCGCGCTCTTATCCAGATCGCTCAGCACTCCCACCACCGGAAGCCGGCCCACAAATTCCGGTATCAAGCCGTAGCGAATCAGGTCGGTGGGCTGCACCTGTTCCAACACCTCGATATTGCGGCGCGACGGCGTCACGGGTTGTGCGTCCGCATGGAAGCCGAGCGACTTTTGACCCACGCGCCGCTCGATGATTTTTTCCAAGCCCACAAAGGCCCCACCGCAAACAAACAAGATGTTTGTCGTATCGACCGGAGTGAACTCCTGATGCGGGTGCTTGCGCCCACCCTGCGGCGGAACGTTGGCAACCGTGCCTTCCAAAATCTTCAACAGAGCCTGCTGCACACCCTCTCCGGAAACATCACGCGTGATCGAGGGGTTCTCGTCCTTCTTTGAAATCTTGTCAATCTCATCGATGTAGATGATGCCCTGCTGGGCCTTTTGGACGTCGCCGTCGGCGGCCTGCAGCAATTTGAGGATGATGTTCTCGACGTCTTCGCCGACGTAACCCGCCTCGGTCAGAGTCGTGGCGTCCACGATGGCAAACGGCACGTCGAGCATTCGGGACAGCGTCTGGGCCAGAAGCGTCTTGCCCGTGCCGGTGGGCCCGATCAGCAGAATGTTCGACTTTGTCAGTTCTACTTCCCCCGGCTGGCGATTCAGGAAAATCCGCTTGTAGTGGTTATAAACCGCCACGGCCAACTTTTTCTTCGTCTTGTCTTGGCCGATCACGTATCCGTCGAGAAACGCTTTGATCTCGGGTGGACGCGGAAGACGTCGGTTCGTCGGGGATGACTGCTCCCGCTTTTCATCTTCGAGAATCTGCTGACAAACGCCGACGCATTCATTGCAGATGTAGGAGCGCGGATACTCCGACGGAGAGCTAATCAGCTTCTCCACTTGCTCCTGCGTTTTATGGCAAAACGAACAACGCAACGGCTCTTCTGGGGTGAACCGTTTCACCGGCAAAGCCCCTTTCCCTCGAAGCCAGCCCAGCGATGAAGCCGAAACTCATTGTAGGACAGAAACCGATCGCCGTCCCGCAATTCATCCCCTTCGCTACTAACCGATTGGAACGTCCTCATCGGTGTTTCGTGATGATCTCATCCACAATGCCGTAGGCCTTGGCCTGTTCCGGCGTCATGATGAAATCGCGCTCCACGTCCCTTTCGATCTTCTCCAGCGGCTGGCCCGTGTGCGTTGCCAGCAGTTGATTGAGCGCCGCGCGGGTGCGGAGGATTTCTTTCGCGTGAATATCGATGTCAGTGGCCTGGCCGGAAAGGCCCGACATCCAGGGCTGGTGGATGAGCACGCGGGAGTTGGGCAGAGCGTAGCGCTTCTTGGCTGTGCCGGCCGCGAGCAAAACAGCGGCAATCGAAGCGCATTGGCCTATACAGTAGGTTACCACATCGGGCCGCACGAACTGCATCGTGTCGTAGATGGCCATCCCCGCCGAAATCGAGCCGCCCGGGGAGTTGATGTACAAAGAGATATCCTTTTCCGGATCCTCGGACTCAAGGAAGAGCAGCTGTGCCGTCACCAGGTTGGCCACGTGATCGTCAATCGGCGTGCCGATGAAGATGATGTGGTCCTTCAACAGGCGGGAATAGATGTCGTAAGCGCGTTCTCCACGGTTCGTCTGTTCGACGACCATGGGAACCAGAGTCGTGGCACGCGGACTCGCGTCGTCAGTATGTCTCATGCAGAAAGTATCTTGCGCGCTGAGGAATCCCGGATCGGAATTACTTTTCGCCCTTGGCTGTCTTGTCGATTCGGGTCGTGCGGTAGAGCCACTCGATCGTTCTATCACTTCGCAGCTTCGATTTCATCCTATCGAGCGCTCCCTGCTTTGTCAAGCGAGCGCGCAGCGCCGTTGCAGATTCACCGCTTCGTTCCGCAAGCTCCCGAATCTCCTGATCGAGGTCTTCCTCGGTGACTTCGACCTTTTCGGCAGTGGCGATTCGGTCCAGAATCAGCTCGGCCTTCACATCGGCGATGGCACGGGCCCGTTGCTGGCGCCGAAGGGCCGCCCAATCGACGTTGACCGCCCGGGGGTCGACACCCTGCGCCGCCAAGGAACGCACCGTGCGCTCCAGGCGCGAATCCATCTGGCTTTCTACGAGCGCCTCCGGCACCGGGAAGTCGTGCTCCTTTACGAGCGCTTCGAGGATCTTCTCGCCGGCCTGCGATTTCTGCCGCTCTTCCTTGGCCGCATCGAGGCTCTCGCGAATTTTCCTGCGCAACTCGGCCAGCGTCGTCACACCGCCCCCAGTTCCTGCCGGCGAGGGCTGGCCGGCCGTGTCCTTGGCGAATTCGTCGTTCAGCTCGGGCAACTTCTTCTCCTTGATGCCCTGAACCTCGACCGAGTAATCGTACGTTTTGCCCGCAAGCTTGGGATCGGGATAGTCTCGCGGGTAGGCAACCTCAAAGCGCTTGGTTTCGCCCGTCGCAGCGCCGCGCAGATTTTCCGTAAAGCTGGCGAGCGTCTCTTCGGCACCGAGCGGGACAAGAATGTTGTCGGCATGCAGGGGATCGCCACCGCCCCGAGGCGTGCCGGTCAATCGAGCGAGGATCGAATCGCCATCCTTTGCCGGACGCCCCTCCACCGGAACGAACGTTGCGGCGCGCTCCCGCATTTCCTCGAGCGCTTTGTCCACCTGCGCCTCGCCAAGTTCGATCTCGTCGATTTTAACGTGCAAATTCTTGTAGTCGCCCAGGTCGAATTCGGGCAGAACTTCAAAGACGGCGTGCACGCGGAGGGGCTGGCCATCTTTGAAATCGATTTTGTCGACTTCGGGCCGTGTGATCGGCACGAGTTTTTTTTCATCAAGGGCCTTCTCGAGGTATTCAGGCACCAGCGAATGCACAACCTCTCCCTGAATATCCTCGGCAAAACGCCGCCGTACCAAGGTAACAGGCGCTTTGCCGGGACGAAAGCCAGGAATCCGGGCAATTCGCGCCAGGTCGCGCGCAACTTTTTCCGCTGCCTTCTGAACGTTCTCGGCGGGAATTTCAAGATCGATTTCGCGCCTGCAATTGACGTCAGCCATCGAAACTGTTCTCTAAGGGAAAAATGGCCAAGCGGCCCCGTTTCAGCCTTTCGCCTTTTCCGGATCCGATAAGGAGAAGCGCAGGGAAGAGTGGCGAAACACGCCACAATCAGTATAGGGAATCCACTGCTGCACGTCAAATCACCGTATCGCGCCGTGGTAAATGTAACCGAAGGCTGAAACGTCGCGACATTTAGTATGTAACCCAGAAGAGTGTGGATCCGTTTCAGCTGGCCGCACGATTGAGCCAACTGGGAGAGGATCTACCGATTGGCTAATCGTCGTCTGAGCTCGAAGCGGGAATCGGCATCAAGTCGGCAGCGAGAAGGCTGTGGAAAAGACGCTCGCTCCGCGAGCTTGGAAATCGCAAAGCGATTCCCACTTTCCCCCAGCTACGGCGACGACAAATCTTCGGTTACATTGCAAATGTCTCGACGATCTCGCTAGGGTTACATTTCGAAACGGCTTGACAGGATCACCTGCAGACGATCCTGCAGGATTTGTGTCGGCTTGACTGAAATCGCTCTTATTGTCGAGCCCGGGCTTCGGGTGCCCGAGGCTGCACGGCACCCGCAAGGTCGAGTGGCGGCACGCATCGAGCCACATTCGTCCAGCAGGCGAGAAGAGAGATTGCCTCGCTCACGGGAGACACATAGATGTAGTAGACCGTTGAGCCGCCTTCAACCTCGTAGAAACCCTCGCGCTTGGGGTCGGGCGTGGCGTTCACCGGGCCGGCCAACAGAATTCCCAAATGGATCAGCGTCGCCGCGTGGTGATTTCCCAAATCCTCAATCTCGAGCACTGGACCGAAATTCATTCTCATGGCCTAGCCCCTGGGCTCGGCGGTTCGTGATCCGAACACCGCACACCGATCCCTCAACCCTGCCCGAAATTTTTCGCGCTCTTCGGGACTCATCTGTGCCCAGCGCTCTAACATGCGTCCCCGCCACGCCAGGTGAGGGCCGCGCCGCCCGCGGAGACCCCCGAGCAGAATCTTGCTTAGGAGCAAGAGGCCCAGAGCTTGCCAAAAACCAATTGGATGCAACCCAAAGAGTCCGGGCATGAGCCAGTTCCACAGGATCATGACCACAAAACTGAACACAAAAGCAACCAGCACGACGAACAACGCGAATTTCACTGCCTTAAACATCCATCTTCCCTTCATGTTCTTGTCCTCACGTTTCAACAAAATCGTCGTAGATCGCTTCCAAACGCTCACGCAGATGAACCACCGCATAGTGCTTCCGCAAAACCAGCGTGTTCACACTCAAGCCAGTCTCTTGAGAGAGCTGTTTGAAACTTCGCCCCTCGATCTCATGCGCGACGAATGCTTCACCCTGTTCTTCGGGCAACTCATCCAACGCGGCATCAAGCTCTTCAACCAATACGGCTCGGGCATAAGCCGCCTCCGGCCCCGCTTGGGCAGACGGCAGCAGGTTCTCGAATGACAACACCTCTCCCTCTTCATTGATCGCCCGTCGATCCTGGGCAACCGCCTCGGGGCGTTTCCTACGAAACAGATCGGTGATCCGGTTTCGTGCCACCCGGTAAAGCCACGCGCTCACCCTCTCGATCGGCTTCATCATCCGATAGGCTTCCGCCAGTTCGTAAAACACATCCTGCAGGATGTCCTCGGCATCCCTTTCATCCTGCACACGGTTGCGGATGAAGTTCTTGAGTCTCGCCCGTTCGCGGTTGACCGCCTCGGCGATCCGCTCATTCTGCTCGCGAGCCATCCCCTCTAGGCTAAGCATCTTGCTCATCTACTCCTGTAGACGAATGAGGAGCGCAGATATTTCAAAAAAAATAGGCCGGAGGCACGGGCGTGCCGCGAAGCAAGAACAGGGGTTCGTGATTTACCTGATAAGGCGGTCGGCGTGACGGCTACCGGTGCCGAACCATCCTTCCCGCGCAGCACCCTCCAACGACTTACCCAGAAGCGAAATCTGCGTGAGCAGGGATTCGAAAACCAGCACATGGGCGGAGAAAATGTTCCGCATACCATCAACAAAGCGCCGGAAGTTTTTGAAAAAAAACCCCTTATCAAATCCGGAGAGGAAAAATGCGTCGGAAATTAGGCACTCACGGCGCACACGCCTCGTGTCTCGTCGGGAGGCTAGTGTCGGCCACAAGCGCTGGCGCGTGGCTCAATGCATTTGACCAACTGGCGAGAAGAGAGATTCTTCCGCTCGAAGGAGACACATAGATGTAATAAACGGTTGGACCCCCTTCGACCTCGTAGAAATATTTGCGTTTGGGGTCGGGCGTGGCGTTCACCACGCCAGCCAATAGAATTGCGAGGCGGACGATCGCCACCGTGGGATGATTTCCCAAATCCTCGATTTCGAAGACTTCGCCGAAGTTCATTTTCATGTTGCTACCTTCAGCTCAGCGGCTCCCGGTCAAACACTCTGCCCTTCCTCTCTGTAGACAACAGATGGAGGGGAAAGGTGAGCAGGAACTGTCGGAAAAGGCGGTTCGACCGCCCTAGCCTTCCCTGCTAGTACGTCGAGCGGGGTGCGACGAGATCGACATCTCCCGCCAAGGACTTCGTTCTCAACTCACAGCGCATAGGGAAGGGTGTATTTATACATTCCGATATGGGAATTTGTTATGGCTCCCGCGGTCAACGTAGCGACGACCAACTGTACGTCTATGGGGCTGCTCCCTATTCCTGTCGAGTGCCCGTGCTCTGTTACTCGCTGAGGTGGTTCCAGCGGAGGCCACCCACAACGCAAGAAAAACCTCTATAAACCGCGTTGTTACGGTGGGCTTGCAACAATGTGGTGCGGAAGAAGGGACTCGAACCCCTACGGCCTTGCGGCCACCAGCTCCTAAGGCTGGCGCGTCTGCCAATTCCGCCACTTCCGCGTTCGATCGCGAAGCCAGTATAGCATCGCGCTGCGGTCCGCTGTGCGGTTGGGGGGCCTCCCATAAACGAACGAGCACCGTTGCGCATTCACCGGTGGAGGAATCGCATAGCAGCTCACGGCGAGGGCGCGCGGGCGCGTTCCCGCGCCAGCAGGACCACAAGGCGCGCGACTTCTTCCGGCTCCATGGCCGTGCTGTCCACGAGCACCGCATCTTCGGCACGAATGAGCGGCGAAGCGCTGCGCTCACGGTCCCGTCGATCGCGCTCGCGCACTTCCTCAAGCGTGCACCCGATGTCGACTGCGTCGCCTTTCTGCTGATGCTCGCGCCAGCGTCGCTCGGCCCTAATTTGGAAGGATGCGGTCAGAAAAATCTTCACTTGTGCATCGGGGAAAACCACGCTCCCGATGTCGCGCCCTTCCATCACGACTCCGCCTTGTTCTCCTGCGCGGCGCTGCTCGGCGACGAGCACCTTGCGTAGTCCAGGCACAACAGCAATCTTCGATGCCGCCTGCGCTACCTCGGGCGTGCGGATCTCCTCCGTGACGTCCTCAGCATCGAGAAAAACGCGCTGCGCGCCGTCCTCAGCGCGGAGGTCGATTCGTGTTTCGCGTGCCAGCGATACCAACTGCTCTGTGCCATCCAGCGGGACGTGTCGCCGGAGCGCCTTCAGCGCCACGGACCGGTACATAGCACCGGTGTCGATGTAGGCATAGCCGAGCAGGGCGGCGACGCGCCGCGCAAGCGTGCTCTTCCCTGAGCCGACCGGGCCATCGATTGCAATAATGAGGTTCGGCAAGCTTGTCTCGATCCTCCGTTGCCATTCAGAGTAGAAGAGAAATCCTTCCGTCGCCCACCCTTCTTTGACAAGGCCGTGCTGGCCGCTTCGCTAGTTTCGTTTGAATGCCCGCTCGATTTCGCGCATGGGGTAGCGCAGCACCACGGGCCGCCCGTGCGGACAGCTCATCGGGTATTCGGTCTTGGAAAGTTCGCTGAGCAACCACTCCATTTTCGTCGCGTCGAGAGACGTGTTTATCTTGATCGCTGCGTGGCACGCGGTCGAGGCCGCGATTTTTGCTTGTAAGGAATCGAGCGAGATGGACTGATGCTCGCGCGCCACGCCGTCGAGAATTTCAAACAGCAGCCTTTCCGCATCGCCACCGGCGATTCCGGCGGGCGCGGCGTGAATGGCCACGCTGCGTGCCCCCATCAGGTCGGCCTCGAACCCATTGGCGCGCAATTCCTCCCCGATCTGCTCGAAGGTAGCCGTCTGCCGCGGATTCAGCTCAACCAGGATCGGCACCAGCAATCGCTGCCCACCCAGTTCGCCTTTACGCCGGGCCTGTAGGTGTTGCTCGAACAGAACGCGCTCGTGCGCGACGTGTTGATCGATGATCCACAGTCCTTCGCTATTCACCGCGACGATGTAACTGGCGTTCACCTGCCCGAGCGGCTTGAGTTCGGCGATCGCCTGAGCGCGAGGCAGCGTTCCGGTCGCCGGCATCTCCGCTATCGGCGGCACAGCTGTCTGGAACGATATCGCGGGATTCATTGCTTTGTCGGAGCCGAGGCCTTCGCCCGGCGGCCCCTCGAGCGCTCGGCTCAGCTCGAGCTCCTCCGCAGCAGGGACGCTCGACCTGAGGGCCGGAGGCTCCGCACCCGGCGGACCAGGATACGCGCCGACCTCGGGAATCGGCGGAGAGCCGGGCAATCCAAATCCCAGGCCTGGCGGAGAGGCCGTCGCGGCGGCGACGCGCGCAGCAGGAAATCCCGGAATCGGCCGCGCGATAGAAAGTGCGTGCCGCAGCGCGTCTCGGGTGAAATCGTGGACGAACTGCGGATGGCGAAAGCGCACTTCGATCTTCGCTGGATGTACGTTCACATCGACTTCTTGGTACGGCAAAGCGAGGAAAAGCAGCACGACAGGAAAAACGCCCGCGGGCGTGACGTTGCGGTAGGCCTCGCTGATCGCATGGAGCAGTAGCCGATCGCGCACGAGCCGTCGATTCACAAATATGTAGATTCCGTTGCGATTGGTACGCTGTACTTCCGGCCGCGACGTGAAACCACTCACGCCCAGCTTCGCCGCCGGCTCATCGGCATCCAGCCAGGCAGCGTCCTCCGTCACTCGACCCTCGCTCGCGGGAATCTCGACGAGCTCGTCGAGAGCCTGCCGACCGAAGACCTGATAGATGCGCTCCGAGAGTTTGTCGACTGGCGCGCAATCCAAGATCACTTGCGAGGACGTCTTCAGCAGAAACTGTACTTCCGGATACGCGAGCGCATAGTGCGTGACAAGTGACGCAACGTGGCCAAGCTCGGTTGTCTCGGACTTCAAGAATTTTCGCCGTGCGGGCACACCATAGAAAATGTCGGCAATCCTGATCGAAGTGCCCGTCGGAACACCCACTGTTTTCACGTCCACAAGCTTGCCGCCCGCGAATTCCACCTGCGTGCCCTGCTCCTCGTGCGCCGTGCGTGTTTCAAGCAGGAGCCGGGAGACAGCCGCAATGGAGGGCAGGGCCTCGCCACGAAAGCCGAGCGTCGCAATCGAGAGCAGATCCTGTGCGGTTTGTAGCTTGGATGTGGCGTGGCGTTCAAACGCCAGTAGGGCGTCGTCGTGGTTCATGCCGCAAGCGTCGTCGATCACTCGAATCAGGCGTTTGCCGCCGGATTCGACCTCAATGCGAACGGATCGCGCGCCTGCATCGAGCGAGTTCTCGAGCAACTCCTTTACGACCGACGCTGGTCGTTCGATCACCTCGCCCGCTGCGATTTTGTTGGCAACGTTCTCCGCAAGGATGCGAATCCGCGACATCAGAAGTTCCTACCCCCGGGAAAACATCGCTCGCAAACAAGCCCGAATCGACCACCGGACTCATTGGCCACGGACACTATCACGATCCAGGTGGATACCCAACTCCTTGAGCTGGGTGGCGTCGACCTCAGATGGCGAGTCCGCCATCAAATCCTGCGCTTTCGCCGTCTTTGGGAAGGCGATGATGTCGCGCAAGGATTTTTCCCCCGCCAGAAGCATAACGACTCGATCGATTCCAAGCGCAATGCCGCCGTGCGGCGGCGTGCCATAGCTGAGCGCGTCGAGGAAAAATCCAAACCTCTGCCGCGCTTGCTCCTCGCTCAACCCGAGCGCTTTGAACATGCGCGCCTGCACATCTTGCCTGTGGATGCGAATGCTCCCAGAGCCCAGCTCGTGACCGTTTAGCACCAAATCGTACCCCTTGGAACGGCACTCCCAGGGCGCGGTCTCAAGCTTGTCGATGTCTTCTTCGACAATTCCGGTAAAGGGATGCTGCGCGCTCACCCAGCGCTGCTCTGCCACACTCCATTCAAAAAGGGCAAAACCTGTAATCCATAGAAACTCCCACTTGCTCCGGTCGATCAGGTTCAATTTGTCACCGAGATACAAGCGAACCTGACCGGCGACGTTCAGCGAGGTATCGCTATGCGGAATTTGCTCTTTTGCCGCTGTCACGACCAACAGATCGCCGGACCGTGCGCCGACCGCTTCGGCGAGTTTCTTCAAGGTATCCGACCCCAGCTGCTTTTCGAGTGGCGACGAAATTCCCTCCGCCGTGACCTTCAGCGTGTAGATTCCGCGTGCACCGATCGACTTCGCGAACTCCGCCAGCTCATCGAGCTGCTTGCGCGACCACGCGGCTGCGCCCGCCGCAAGCACAGCTTGCACGTTGCCTTCGAGATCAAGCAGTCGGCGGACAGGCTCGAAAAAATCCGTGACGTTGTGCAGTTCCATGGCAAAGCGCAAGTCAGGCTTGTCCGAACCGAACCGGCGCAGGGCATCCTTGTAGTCGAGGTGTCGGAACGGGCCTTTCACTTGGACACCGATCACGGCGCAGGCGCGCTCCATCACTCGCTCGATCACCTCAAAAATATCCTGCTGGCGCGGAAACGACATCTCCAGGTCGAGCTGAGTGAACTCGAGCTGGCGATCCGCACGAAAATCCTCGTCACGGATACACTTGCAGATCTGAAAATACCGGTCCATGCCAGAGATCATCAGGATTTGCTTGAAAATCTGCGGCGACTGCGGCAGCGCGTAAAACTGCCCCCGATGAATGCGGCTTGGCACCAGGCAGTCCCGCGCACCTTCTGGTGTTGAACGAGTGAGCAGCGGCGTTTCGATCTCGAAAAAGCCAAGCTCATCCAGGGCCTTTCGGATTTCGAAGACGACGCGGTGCCGCAGCTCGATGTTGCGGTGCGGGCGGGGCCGGCGCAAATCGAGATAGCGGAAGCGCAGGCGCGTTTCCTCGCTGGCTGTCACTTCGTCCTCGATGGGAAACGGCGGCGTCTTCGAATGGTTCAGGATGTGCAGGCCGGTGGCCAGCACTTCGACTTCACCCGTTGGGATGGCTGGATTCGCCTTCTGCCGTCGCAAAACGCGGCCCTCCACGGCGATGACATACTCCGATCGCAACTCCTCGGCTTTTGCGTGCACCTCGGGTCGTTGCTCCTTGTGGAAGACGATCTGAGCGATTCCCGCCCGGTCGCGCAGGTCGATGAAGATGAGCTGGCCGAGATCGCGCCTCCGATGCACCCAGCCCATCAGCACGACGTCTCGATCCTCGTCGGACGCGCGCAGCGCTCCACACAGATGTGTCCGTTTCAGATTTCCAAGAGTGTCAAGCACCCAGGCCTCTTCGTTCCGATTCAAGAAACTCCAACAATTCGCTTTCGCTCAGCCTCTTTTGGTCGGCATCAGCCAGTCGCTTGAGCGTGAAGGTCCCGGACGCGGCTTCGTCTTCACCGATGATGAGCCCATAGCGCGCGCCGAGCTTGTCTGCCAGGCCGAGTGCCTTTCGGAGATTCGTTTCCTCCGGCGGCAGCTCGACCACCAAACCGGACGCACGTAGTTTCTTGGCGATGTTCACAGCGATGGGATACGCCCGCGTGCCCATTCGCGCGATGAACACGCTCAGCCCGGGCAGCGCCGGGGGGTGGCCGCCTTCCTGGATCGAGAGAATCGCTCGGTCGGTGCCGATGGCGAAACCGATCCCTTTGACGCCCGCCCGGCCACCCAGTAGCTCGACCAGACCATCGTAGCGCCCACCGCCGCAGATGGCGTTTTGCGAGCCAAGCCCAGTCGCTGTCACCTCAAACGTAGTGCGCGTGTAATAGTCCAAGCCCCGGACCAGTCGCCAGGACTCCTCGAAGCAGATTTCGCGGAGTCTCAGCTCGTCTTTCAGCTCGGAGAAATGCTGGCGGCAGGCGGCGCAAAGATGGTCCACCAGGCGCGGGAGCTTTTCGATCAAGGCCTGCTCCTCGGGCAGTTTCGAGTCGAGCACACGCAACGGGTTCGTTTCGATGCGGCGCTGGCTGTCTGGGCCGAGCTTGTCTTTCACTGTGCGCAGCTCCTCGCGCAGCCGCTCAACATACTCCGGGCGGCATTGCTGGCAGCCTACGGAATTGACGTACAGTGTGGTGTTCATGAGCCCCTCGTGCCCGAAAAGCACCAGGAGCATTTCCAGAATCTCGGCATCGATGGCGGGCGCGTCCGACGGGCCGAGCACTTCCGCGCCGATCTGATAGAACTGTCGATACCGGCCTTTTTGGGGGCGCTCGCGACGGAACATCGGCCCGACGTAATACAGCTTCTGATTTCCCGGTAGCAAATGCATGCCGTGCTCGATATACGCCCGGCAGACCGATGCAGTCGCTTCCGGACGCAGACTGATCGACGACTCGTCTCGATCATCGAATGTGTACATCTCTTTTCCCACGACATCCGTGTCGCTCCCGATAGAGCGGGCGAATAGCTCGGTCTCCTCGAAGATCGGCAGGCGTATTTCGCGAAAATTGTACGACGCGAGAACTTCACGCGCGGTCTGCTCAAACCAATCCCACAGCGCGGATTCCGCCGGCAGAATATCTCGCGTTCCCTTGATGGCCCTAAACTGCTTGCGCGATTCCATGCCCGCGTGTGTCCTCTGCTGAAAAAGTGACCGGTAAGAACTGGCTCGTGGCTAGGAAAAACGCATGCGACCGATTGCCCTACACATTTCATGCCCCGCTGTGATTTTCTTAGCCGTCCAGAATACATCGGAGAGGGTCTCGACACTAGCCGCTCGTGACGTCGTTCTGGGCCATGAAGGCGTTCTTGAATCCGACGTAATGCGCCGCGGACAGTGTGATGCGCGCACGTTCGGCTTCGCTAACCGCGCGTCGAACTTTTCCTGGCGCGCCCATGACCAGGCTGCCGGGCGGAACCTCCATCCCCTCCGGGATCAGTGTGCCCGCGGCAACCATGCTGCCCGAACCGATCCTCGAACCGTTCAGCAGAATCGCGCCCATGCCGATCAGACAGTCGGACTCGATCGTGCAGCCGTGAAGGATGACGCCGTGGCCCACGGTGACGCCGTCCCCTACAGCCAGGGCGTAGCGTTCGCCCTCGATGTGCAGGACGCAGCCATCCTGAATGCTGGTGCGCGCTCCGATCTGAATCGAGTGGTAGTCTGCGCGCACGACGGCGCACGGCCACACACTGGAATCCTCGCCGATCGTGACATCGCCGATGATGACAGCCTGTGGATCGACATAGACGCTCGCGGCGATCTGCGGCATGCGACCTTGAAAACGCCGAATCATTATCTCCCTCCCTGTCGAAGCGGCGCCCATCCCAGTCGAGTCAAACGGCATCGGTGATTTGGCGATCCCGCCTGTGCTTGGTCTCAGACTGCGAATAAACACCAGAGACCAAACAGCTTAGATTCTTCTCACGACATTTGAAATGTCTATCTCCCCAATCAAAACGTTGCATTTTACGAAATTCATATTTCTGGATACCCTCCGGGCCTCGGGCTTTACCCCTCAAGGAGAGTCGAATGGCCGAAAAAACAACCGGCGAAATGCAGGCAACCTTGGGACTGACCGGGCTGACGTTCAATGCGATGGCGCTGATCGCCCCCGGCGCCTTTCTGTGGCTCACCTTCATCACGCAGGCCGGTTATGGCAATACGACGCCGTCGATGTGGATCGGTATTTTCTTTGCTTTGCTGCTCTGTCTAGCAACCGCGGTGTCGTACGCCGAGTTGGCAAAGCTGTATCCGGGCACGGGCAGTTCCTACTATTTCGCCGAGCAGTCCTTCTTGAACCATGAAAAGGCATGGAGATACGCCCGCCTTGCCAAGTTTGTCGTAGGCTGGGGCTCCCATCTTTACTACTGGATTTACGTCGGCGCGATGGTAGCCGTCACGGGCGCGTTCTGTGGTTACATGGCCGGAACGCTGTGGCCCACTTTCATGAGCGCGGCGAACCCGGGTCCGATGTTCATGATGCTCTGCGCGATCCTGTTCTCCTTCGGCATAGCCTACGTTGCCCACCGCGGCGTGACGGGCTCGACGGCAGTGAACATTGCGATGAACGTGATTCAGATCTCGGCGCTCATTGTCTTCTCCGTGATGGCCATTGGCTACCGGCTGAACCACCCTCCGGGCAGCGTGGCTTGGCAGTGGGATGCGACGTCGGGTGATTCCTACAACTGCGAATTCCAGACGGACGCGCAGAACAATATCATCCGCGACGCCAGCATGGTACCGCAATGCAAGAAGGATGCATCGGGCGCGCCGGTTCCCTATCACGTCAGTTATCCCTGGAATGACTCCATGGGCAATTTTCTGAGCCATCCGAACGCCAAGTCGGTGATTGGCGTACACAGCTTTGGCTGGATGTTTGTTCAGGCCAATCTAGCTATTCTGATCCTGGTCGGATTTGAGTCGTGTACGGCGCTAGGGGGCGAGGCACGGAATGCCAAACGGGACATCCCCATCGCGGTCGTCACATCTTTGCTGGTCCAGGGAGCTGTCTTTTACCTGTTTGAGTACTTCGCGGCCAACTACTTCTTAAATAGCGGTTATCCCATGACGAATGCGCCGAGCTCGGCGGCACCGATCGGAGACATGATGGTCATGGTTGGCAATGCCATCTTCGGTCCCGGCCGTGGTCGCATCTTCATGTTGATCGAAGCCGTTACAGTCTTTCTCGCCCTGGTTGGCACCACGCTTTCCGCTATGAACACGGGGGCTCGCGTGACCTACGCGATGGGCAAGGACCAGGAAGTGCCGGAGGCCTTCGGCCTACTGCACCAGAAGAATCTTAGTCCGCACCGTGCCATCTGGATCCTTGCCGTCATCGCCGCGGTTCTGGGGTGCTTGGGCCTGTCGGTCCTGTTCGGCAATACGGCCGCCATTTCCGATGCCACGATTGCAGCGCTGCCTCACGGTTTCTGGTCAAGTTTCGGGTATATGTCTCACGACGCGATGTCCAAGCTGCCGAACAGCTTACTGGCGCTCGAACTCTCCTCGAACTTCGGAACGTTCCTGCTCTACGCCTTGAGCTGCTTGGTCTGCATAGTGGCGTACCATAGACACCCCAACTTCCGCTTCCTCAAACACATGGGGATCCCGATGTTCGGTTTGCTCGCAAATCTCGTCTGCATGCTGTTCTACTTGATCGGGCCTTTTCTGGGCTACGGCACGAAAGCGGAACCCTACGTAGCTCTCGGGGTAGCCGCCGTCTGGGGCATCTATGGAGCCATCTATTTCACGATCGCGAACAAGAAGAAGGGTAAGACGACGCTGGTCGCGGCGAGTGCGTAATCGGAGGTCAATCTAGCAGGCTCCGCCGAGCCCGCAGGGGTGCCCTCAGCGAGTACCATCGGAAAGTTTTATCCGGCTCATTCAAATGTTGCATCCCACGGCCAGGCCTTGTGGGCGAATAATCTTCCAGGTGTCGGCGCGCCACAGGGGAGTGCGCACGCGCGGTGCCAGTCGGGGATGGGCCCACGCGAGGTTCTGGGCAGCAAAGACTGGGTCTAAATGTATAGGGGCCTTCAAGCGGCGGCGGTGGGTGCGAATATTGTCGGCGTCAAAGAAGGCCATCGTCCGCCCCAAAACTCCATGGACGTTGAGTTCGCGCACGTTTCCGACGTAGGCCGAGTGCGCCAGGGCAACGAAGACGATCTCGGTTACGTGGCCCCGGCGACGCCAGAAGAAGCGCGCTCGCGCGGATGGCTGTTTGTGGTGGCCGACGGCGTCGGCGGCCACGATCTGGGCGAGGTCGCCTCGCACACGGCTGTCGAGAGCGTCCTAGCCGGCTTTCACGAGGCCTCCCCGGGCGAATCGCATCCGGCGCTGCTCGAACGGCTGTTCAAACAAGCAAATACTCGCGTGATCGATGCTGGGCACGGGGCCAGTCCCGGTGGAGCACGCATGGCCACGACCTTCGTGGCCTGCGCCCTGCGATTTGACCGCGCCACCGTTGCCCACGTGGGCGATTCTCGCTGCTACCTCATCCGCCGCGGCCATGCCAACCTGCTCACGCGCGATCACACAGTCGCAAACGAGCAAATCCGGCTCGGAATCGTCTCCGCCTCCGAAGCGGCCGGTGCCAAAACGCAGCACCTGCTGGTCCGCTCGCTCGGAGCTGAACTCTTTGTCAACGTCGATGTGCAGGAGCACCAGGTCCTGGCGGGCGACATTTTGGTGCTGTGCTCTGACGGACTGCACGGCTCGGTGACCGGCTCGGAGATGGCCGCCATCACAAGCCACGGCGGTGACTTGGCAGTTGCAGCAAAGCGACTGGTGGAAATTGCCAACCAGCGAGACGGCAGTGATAATATCACCCTGCAAATAGCCCGCGTCCGAGGCGTTGAGCGCGTCGGAATATACCGGGGGCGGCCCTACCGGCTGCGCTGAACCGGAACACGCCACCGACTCGGCTTGGCGCTGTTGCGAGGTTTCCAGTTCGCGCCGGCGAACAACTCGACCATTACCGCCTGGAAAGCGTAGCAGCCCGCAGCGGCATGGCATCCATCTTCAAGGCCACCGATGTCCGTACGGGTCGGGCGGTCGCGATCAAGGTCCCTCACCCAGAGATGGAAAGCGATCCGGTCTTTTTCGATCGCTTCAAGCGCGAGGAAGACATCGGCAAGGCCCTCGATCACCCAGGCGTGATGAAGGTCTTTGACGACGGCGACCGCAGCCAGCTGTACATGGTGATGGAGTGGGTGGACGGGAGGTTGCTCCGCCAACTTCTCAACGAGCAGAAAAAGTTCCCTCCGGCGCGCGCCGTGAAAATCGCTCTCGGAATCTGCGATGCGCTCAGCTATATCCACAGCCACGGCATCGTCCACCGCGATCTCAAGCCGGAGAACATCATGGTCGATTCTGGGGACCGCATCAAACTGATCGATTTCGGAATCGCGGGTCAGGTCGGAGCCCGACGGCTCACCTTCTCAAAGCTTTCGCAGGTCATGGGCACTCCAGAATACATCTCCCCCGAACAGGTAAAGGGCAAACGGGGCGACGGCCGCAGCGACATTTACGCCCTCGGTGTGATGCTCTACGAAATGCTCACCGGCAAAACGCCGTTTCAGGGGCCCAATCCTTTCGCCATCATGAATGACCGGTTGGTGAACAACCCGATTCCGCCGCGCGAGATCGATCCAGCGATCTCCCCCGAATTGCAGGAAATCATCTATCGCGCCATCGAGCGCGAGCCCAAAAACCGCTACGCCAACGCTCACGAGATGGCTCTCGATCTCCAGCACCCCGAGAGGGTAGGTGTTTCCGAACGCCCCGAGTTACATGATTGGAAAAAGAGGCGGACGCCCTGGATTCGGCAGGTGCTCTTCTACATCATGCTAGCCCTGATCCCCGTCGTCGTCTTCGGCCTGCTTTTCCTCTTCGTCAAGCACTAGCACCCAGCGCCTCTTCGGTTTCACGTGGGCGTGATTTACGGCCAGGCCGCCGCGGCCATTAAACGGAAACTTCAACAACTATTGAGGGGCGGCGCATGGGATCAACGGAAGTCGCGTGCCGGCCAACTGCGGGACACGTGATTTCTTCCAAAAGGGTGTTCGATTCGTGGACACTCAGCCGATTGCCGAAATCGGCTTCATCTACACCTTCAGCACCGCAAACGCACCCAAATAACAGGCGTTTCGTCTCCCGCCGGAAGCGCTAATCAACCGCGACGGCCGACGGCGAGTGCTCACCCTTCGCCGGCCGTTTTTCCCTCGCTGTGACTTCGAAATGAGAAGCTGTCTGTAAAGGTGAGTCGGGAGGAGGTGCTTCCAAAAAACGACCTACCGGGGTACGATCACCGCTCGTCCGTAGTCATCTTGCACCAGCGTGACCTTGGCCTTGTCGGGGGGCGCGTTCGCTTTCCGGCGCGCTGCCTCCGCAACCGTGAGGGACGGTGTATCGAGCGCGTCCTGGCCCGCAGCGACCGCCCTGTCGTAAGAGACAAAGACAGAAGGAACGTATTCCTGCTGGGAACCACTGACGCTTGTCACGCTGAATAGTGTCGGTGGGTAGTTCACCGGTTTGTTCCCAACGCTCGACCCGCCGCCCAGTCCGCCCCCGCCAATGCCCCAGCCGCCGCCGTTCGAAGCTGGCAAACTCGCTGCGCCACCCGCGGCGGCATGCACCGTTTGAGCGTGCGTCGGCACCGCCAGTCCAGCCGCCAGGACTGCAAAACCGATAAGGCGCTTCATCCATCCTCCTCCGTCGTACCCCACAATTCGGGCAATTCCCTTGCCAGAATTGAGATTGCCGACGCCGCGATGGATCAAGGAGTTAGACAAAACGATGAACTGTCCTTATCCTGCAGTGGAACGAACGGAACATTCTGTGAAAATCTCCGGCGTGACAATTCCTGTCCGTACCAGAACCGCGTCCTAGACCTCGGTTGCGCCTTCGAAAGCGACTTGCGCCAGGTCAGCACTTCTGGCTTGCCCGTGCCTTCCAGGCCGCACTGGCCGCGCCTTTCAGCGGGCATTCTTCGTCGAGCACCACGTGAATAGGAATCTCTGCCAGAGAGGCGGTCATCTTCTCCTTATGCTGTGCGGCGGAAACGAATCGGCCGTCCTTGAGCAATGGCAGTATTTTTGTCGCGATGCCGCCGGCAACATAAATGCCGCCGCGCGCCAACGAGCGAACAGCCAGGTTGCCCGCCTCCGACCCATAGATCTCGATCCATAAGCCGACCGCATCGACGCAGACGGGGCATTCCTTGGTGAGAGCCATCCTCGTGATTTCGGCCGCCGAATCAACCTTCGGATCGTCAAACTGGGGGTGCCGCACGGCCTGGCTCAGGAATTCGTGTACCGTGCGGAAACCCCTTCCCGACAGAACCAGCTCCGTGCTGACGAACTCGCTGCGCGCCTTTATGAACTTCCACAGCTCCGCCTGCCGCACCGTGTGCGGCGCAAAGTCCGCGTGGCCACCTTCGGTCGCGGTAACGATGTGTTCGATACCGTCCCAGAAGAGAATGGCCTCGCCCAGCCCTGTCCCCGCAGCGATTACGACACGAGTCCCTTGTGGCGCCGAGTTACCCGCATGAAGGGTTTCAAAGCTGCCAGGACCCAAAATCCCGATTCCGTACGCTGTGGCTTCGACGTCGTTCAACAGCCGCACGCGGATGAGCCGCAGTTGCCGGGCCACTGTCGCCCCGTCGACATTCCAGGGCAGGTTCGAGGTATGCACGTGGTAATCGGCCACGGCACCAGCGACACCGAAGCCCGCCGCCGTCACCTCCGCTCCGGTCGTGCTCACAAAGTCCGCCACGATTTCCTCCAGACCCTTGTACTCGTGGCTCGCATAGCGCTTATCGGTTATTTTAGCCAGCTCGTTATTCTGGACTTCGAACAAACCCATGTTTGTCTTGGTCCCGCCGACGTCGCCGGCGAGTATCATTCCGCCCTCCGGATTAGATGGCACGCCATCGAGTACTCCACTATCTTTTCGATTGAATAACCCACTACAGCGAACGCCAACGTCGCCCTTCGGAGGTCACCAGATCGTCCGCCGCGCGCGGGCCCTGGCTACCGGCTGGATAATTGGGGAAAGGTGGGGGATCCGCGCTTTCCCAGGCTTTCAAAATGGGGTCGACCAACCCCCACGCTGCCTCCACGCTATCGGCGCGGTCGAACAGTGTGGCATCGCCGCGGATGCAGTCGTTGATGAGCGTGGCGTACGCCTCGCGTGTGCCTCCGCCGAACGCCTGGCGGTAGCTAAAATCCATCGTCACCGGACGAATTTCCATCTGCCCGCCGGGAGCCTTGGCGCCAAAGGAAAGCGAGATTCCTTCGTCGGGCTGGATATTCAAGACCAGCGCATTGGGGTCTACGTGGTTTCCCTGAAAAACAATGTGCGGCGCCTGCTTGAAGCGTATGGCGATCTCGGTTCCCTGACGGGCCAAGCGTTTGCCCGAGCGCAAGTAGAATGGCACACCGCTCCATCGCCAGTTATCCACCAAGAGTTTGAGCGCCACGAACGTCTCCGTACCCGATTCGGGTTTTACACCCGGCTCCTGCCGGTATCCCGGTACCGCAGCGCCCTGGACGGTTCCCGGTCCATACTGGCCGCGCACGACCGATTTCCAAACGGTTTCCGCTTGCATCGGTCGGATCGATTGCAGAATCTTGATTTTTTCGTTGCGAACCGAGGTGGCATCGAACGTCGCGGGGGATTCCATACCGACCAGTGATGCCAACTGCAGCACATGGCTTTGGATCATGTCCCGCAGGGCTCCGGCAGATTCATAAAAGGCAGCTCGGCGCTCGACGCCCAGCGATTCCGCCGCCGTGATCTGCACATGGTCAATGTAGTTGCGGTTCCAGAGAGGCTCGAAGATACCGTTGCCGAAACGAAAAACCAGTAGATTCTGCACAGTTTCCTTGCCGAGGTAATGATCGATGCGATAGACCTGCGACTCGTCAAAGACGGAAAGCACTTTCGCGTTCAAGGCTCGCGCCGATTCACCATCGCGGCCGAACGGTTTCTCGATGATCACGCGGGTCCACGAGCCATCGCGCTTTGGTTTGGCTAGCCCTGCGTCTCCCAATTGCTCGATGATATGCGCATAAACCTCCGGCGGCGTCGCGAGATAAAACAGGCGATTGCCGCCCAGTTGCCCTTCGCTGTCAAGCTCATCCAGTCGCTCGGCGAGACGGCGGTAGGATTCCGGGGCGTCGTAGTCGCCGGCGAAGTAACGCATCTGGCTCACAAAGTGCTGGCGCTTCCCCTCATCGGCGCCCGGCCCGTCCTTTTTGGTTATGGCCTGCGCGGTAGCAGAGCGGAACTGGTCGTCGCTCATGGGGGTGCGTGCGAACCCCAGCAGGCGAAACCGGGGTGCCAGACATGCATGCACTGCGAGGTCGTAGAGTGCGGGCAACAGCTTCCGCTTTGCCAGGTCACCCGAAGCACCAAACATCACCACGGCGCAGGGCTCATGAGGAACTTCGCAATAGTAAGCGTCCCCGCGAGCCGATGCCAGAACATCCACCGCTGTGCGCGCATCCATGTCGGTCTCCTGAACAGTCCCTGGGGGTCAGTCGTCGGGAACCCGGCTGCAAATCCGCTTGTCGCCGGGCACGCCGCTAAACTCACAGCCTACCACATTCGAGATGGCGTTTTTTCCACTCGCGGTTTCCGCGACCGCCGTCCGATTTCCGTGCCCCGGCCACCCTCATCGGGTGTGATCCGCTGGCCCCGAAAGATAGGGGCCAGGGGCACGCGGGCATGCCGAACGCGACGGTGACAGCGGCCTCTCCACAGGCAGACTCGATCATCTCGCGGCGCACGCGTTGCTCGGGGAGGCTGCCCGGCGGGTCGACGACCGCAAACAACTCCACTACGTTATAGCAGCGCGTAATAGCGGATCCGGTTTCCGTTCCTGTGGCGCTCGCCGATGCCGACGAAGACGTATCGCGTCAACCAGTCGTGCTTGCCAGCTTCGACCTCGAACGTCGGAAAGGCACGGAGATAGTACTCGGAAGGATCGACCGCAGGGCCTCCGGCAAAAGCCATTTCGCGCAGGCGCTCAATCGTTCCCGGTTTACGGCCCCAGAGGTAGCCCCGATTGTAGAGCAGGATAAGCGTGCCGTCGTTCTCCTCGAGCATATAGCGTGCATCAAATGCCAGCACGCCATCGGGCCGAAAGAGCGAATAATCGCCGCCGCTATTCGGCACAGCTTTGCCTCGCAAGCGCGGCCCTTCGAATTCACCTCCGTCGACGTACACCGCGCCGCGTCCCGCGCCCGTAGGCATCTCGCCAATCGTCTGCACACGCGTAAAGCGCAAGCGCACCTCAAAGGCAAATTCCAGCTTCGGCTCGTAGAGCACGCCGAATGGCTCCGTCCCAGTCATGGTTAGCTCCGCCGCTGAAATGGAGAGTGAAGGTGGTACAATCCCGCTGATTTTTGCGTCTGTCAATCACGATTGATCGCACCGCCCCGCGCGCTTTCGGCACATTCTGGGAGGCTGGTATGAAGATTGCGCTCATCGGAGCAAGTGGATTTGTCGGCTCAAAGATTCTCTCAGAGGCATTGCGCCGTGGTCACCAGGTGACTGCGATCATCCGCCGTCCGCAGCGCATCGCGCCGCATCCCAATCTCACGGTCGTACAAGGCGACGTGCTGCGCCGTGATGAGCTCGCGCGGGTCCTGGGAGGCCACGATGTGGTGATCAGCTCGTACAATCCCGCCCGGGGCGTTCCCGGCCCGGAGGTTTTCCACCGGCACGTCCGCGGACATCGCGCCATCATCTCGGCCGTGAAAAAATCCGGGGTCAGGCGTTTCCTCGCTGTGGGCGGAGCGGCCAGTCTAAAAACACCCGCAGGGATTGAATTTCTCGATTCGCCGGAATTCCCCGCCGCGTTTGAGCCTTTCAGGCCCGGCATTCGCGGCACGCGTGAACTGTATTATCTGTTGAAGAAGGAGCCTGGCCTTGACTGGGTCTTCCTGGCTCCGTCGGTGATGATCGTTCCCGGTCAGCGAACGAACCGGTTCCGCCTGGGCAAGGACCACGTCCTCTATGATGAGAAGGGCAAGAGCCACATTTCACTTCAGGATTACGCAGTCGCTATGGTCAACGAAGCCGAGCATCCGAAACATCATCGTGAACGCGTCACGGTGGGATACTGAAGTGACCTGGCGCCTCTGGATAGGCCCGGGGGAATCTGCTCATCGGTGACGGGCAAACCCCGAAGAGCGCGCCCCTTAACCGTCGCCGATCGCATTGCGATCAGCGACCTGCTGGCGCACTACGCCTGGGCGCTCGATACGGGGGATGTCGATGGACTGGTTGCCTGCTTTACGGCTGACGCAATGGTCGCCGAAGAGGTTTTTGAGGAACCGGATTGCTGGCGGGGTCGCGACAACATTCGCCGTTTTGCGGAGCACTATCGCAGCGTGCCCAACTTCCCCGGCCGCCAGCATCACATCAGCCAGTTGATCGTAAAGGGCAATTCGAAACGCTGCTCGGCGCGCTCTTTCGTGTTCGTCACCGAATGCCACGGCGAGCCGCCGTACACCCTCCGCTTCGCTGGGTATTATGAGGACAAGTTAGTGAAGCTAGGCAGCCATTGGCTCTTTCACAAGCGCGTCATCCGGCTGTGGGACGGCGAAATCCTCGCGCGCTTTCCCGGCCGTGGCCAGCGCGCCCGGCGTCAGCGCTCACCCGAGTTGATCATCAACAGACCGTAGGAGTTTTTCAATCCGATCGAAAATGGGCTCAGCGGGAGCGGGTTTGTCGGCGTTGCTTTGTCCGGCTGGCCGAGCGTGCGGGCAGTTTGGGAGTTTTTCGAGATTTCGGGGTGGCCCGGCTCAGGGCTTCCGCCAGTGCGATCCAAGAAAAAGGGGCTAGCTCCTTGTATTTCAGATTCCTTTCGACCATCTCTGAAACGAGCCAATCCTGCCGCTCGGCCGTGGCCTCAGCCATCATCGGATCAACCCCCACATCGCGGAGGGCCTTGGCGACCTCGCGCATTTCTTCGGCTCGACGGCGCCCATGCTCGGCCACGCGGCTGACGAGGTAGTTCGGGAGCTTGTCGCGCCAACCCATCCGGGGATACGTCGCTTCGAGCGACAGAAGAACTGCATCCTCCGCTCCGTAGCGCCGCGCGGCGAGCAGACACTCCACGGTGAGCGCTTCGATTCCTTTGATCATCACGCTGCGGCACATCTTGACGGCGGAGGCCACGCCGATCGCTTCGCTCACGGCCGTCGCGTCCATACCGAGCGCCGCCAGGCGGGGGGCCAGTGCGGCAGCGTAACGACCGCCCAGCAGCATGGGAGCCTTCAGGCGGTAAGGAGGAACCGGTGCCATCACGGCGGATTCGACAAAGTGCGCGCCGCTGCGCTCGATCTGTGCGGCATCGGCTCGTTTCGTACCCGGTGAAACCGAATTGATGTCCATGAAAATCTGACCAGGACGCAGAAGGTTCGAAGCATCTTTCGCCACTTCGAGCGATTGAGAGGCGGTTACCGCAGAGATGACCAGTTGCGCATCGCGCAAACATTCGGCCAGACTTTCGCGGGCTTCGACGCCCGCCTCCAGGGCCTTGCTGAGCATGGCCGCGCGCGAGCTGGGCGATTGAAACAGGATGTCGTAAACCGACACCGGGATTCCCAGCTGGGCGAAATCGTGGCCGAATATAGCTCCGACTTCGCCGAAGCCCACCAGACCAATTCGCTCGATCGGAGCGGAAGCCATAATCTCCTAGCGTGCCCTAGCGGTATTCAAGACCGAGTTCTTTGAGTTTGGCACGCAGGCCGTACAAATCCAGACCGAGTTCTCCCTTCGCCAGGCGCTGGCGCGTGCCTTCTTCCGTATCCACTCGTTGCTTTGACGCAGCGGCCACTTTCGCAGCTTCGGCTCGTCGCACTACAACGACGCCGTCATCATCGGCGACGATCACATCTCCAGGCTCAATGGCGGCGCCTGCGCATACGATCGGAACATTCACCGAACCGAGCGTCGCTTTCACCGTGCCCTGCGAACTCACAGCGCGGCTCCAGACTGGAAACCTCATTTCCGTCAACGGGCGCACATCGCGCACGCCGGCGTCAATGACCAGGCCCTTCACGCCATGTGCGCGCAAAGAAGTTGCCAGCAGTTCGCCGAAATAGCCGTCGGTCGAGGGTGAGGTGGGCGCCACCGCCAAAATGCTTCCCGGCGTGCAAACCTCGACGGCCACGTGAATCATCAGGTTGTCACCGGGCGGCAGCGAGACTGTGACCGCATGTCCCGCGATCGTCGCGCCGGGATAAATCGGGCGCATGTACGACGCGAGCAATCCAATCCGTCCTTGGGCCTCGTGGACAGTCGAGACGCCGTACTGCTCCAGCGCGCGAACCGCATCGTCGGAGGGCAGTTCGACCTTTCGAACCACGACCGGCTTGCTCATGACAGCACCTCGGTGACGTGGGGAAAGACGCGCTGGTAAGCCTCTCCATAAGTGATCTTCAGGTTGGAATTACGCGAGGCTTGCACGCCACGCTGCAGCGCGACACGCTCATAGTAATGCCAAAGATGTTCCTGCGCGTTCATCTCCTTGAACGCAGCATACTTCTTCGGCCACACGGGTGTGATATCGAGCAGGACCTGCGGCTTCCATTCGCATTGCTCCGGTTGGTGCGGCTCGAACAGAAACACGGGCGGCGCGCCGAGTACCGGCTCCTGGTACGGATCATGGCCGTGAGCCTGCGCGACAATGCGCGCCTCCTGCGTGAGGTGCGCGACCAGTGGATGATCGAAATTGTACGGATCCTTGAGCGAATGGGTAAGAATGAATTCTGGGCGAATCTTGCGAAACAGTCCCGCCAATTCATAAAGGACGGTGTCCGGCACGCGCATCGGATAATCGCCAACGTCAAAGAAAGTCACCTTGCATCCCAGAATTGCCGCTGCCTTCGAGGCCTCGCGTTTGCGATCCTCCTTGACTCCTTCCAAAGTCATCCCGGGTTGCCGCCAAAGCTTGGCGGATTCGCCGCGTTCACCGAACGACAAACAAACGACCGTGACTTCGTATCCGCGTTCTGCGTAAAGCGCGATCGCACCTCCCGCACGCCACACGAAGTCCGCCGAGTGTGCGCTAACCACCATGGCTGCCTTCTGATCCCCCACAGTACCTTCCTTTCTTCGATTGGGATTCTAGTGAGGCTTAAAGCTTCGCGTCAACATCGATGCGGCCGGTCGGGGCCCTGGCGCGCGACCACTTCGAGCCAACAAAGCAACGCCCGACTCACCTGCTGGGGACGCTCCATCGGCGCCATGTGCCCACAGTTTTCGATCACCACGAGCCGGCTTCTCAAAATGCGGGCCGCGATCTGCTTGTGCGTTACGGGCAGGCTCCAGGAATCTTCGCGCCCACACAAGACCAGGGTCGGGCAGTCGATCGTGGAGAGCACCGGCGTTGCGTCGGGTCGCTCGAGCAGAGCCTTGATCTGGCTGTCGAAAATCTCAGCAGACTTGCGCCCAAACATCTCGATGATGGACTGGATCAACGGCTCATCGGAAAGCCGCGAGGGATGCACCATGTGGCGAACCCAATCGCGAGCCATCGCCCGCATTCCCTGAGAGCGAGCGAGATCGACCAGGCGGAGCCGCTCGGCCCTCTCGCGATCGCCCGCTTCCCCGGGCACAAAAGAGCGGTAAGCCGTATCGAGCAAGGCCATCCCGGTCACACGCTGCGGCACGCGGCGGACGATTTCAAACGCGACGCGCCCGCCCATCGAGTGGCCCGCCAGCGCGAAACGGTCTGGCGCACGCCGCAAGGCGGCCTCGGCCATTCTCTTAAGCGAGTCGCTCGGACCATAATCGACAACACGCACCGTCGCGACTTCACAAACTTGGCGCGCCTGGTACTTCCACACCTCATCGTCGCAGGCGAGCCCCGGAAGAAGCAGGACATGTCTTAGCGCCACAGCCTCGCCATGAACGGGGACCGAGCAGTCCACGCAAGATCGCTGAAACTGATTCCCACACAGCGTGACACCTGAGGCAGGCCTCCGCACGACCGGTATGAAGAGGCGCAAGATCGGCTGGAAATTATTGGCCTAACGCGCCGCGATGTCAACTTTTGCGGCGCTTCGAAGTCTGAGACGGCGTGAGTCGAACGCGCTGCCAGAATGCAGCCCGAACGGGTCCGCATGTCTTTTATGCAGCCGGCCGTGTGGCCTGGTGTCATCCGGCGCTGCGCGAACAGGAGGCCCTCGGCGCGGGCCCCGCTTGTTGACAAGGCCACCAGGCGCCGATAGCATCCGAGCATGCGGCGACGTTTTTCCGATGATGAAAGGGGCGGGCGATGAATCGGCGAAAAATGCTTTCCCTGCTGGGTCTGTCCCCGGCTGTGCTTGCTGGCGAAAAGCTGGGAGCACAGAAGGCCAAGAAGGTCGAGGCCAAATCCAGTTCGGGCAACATCGTCGCGCTCAACCCGAAGGGCCTCCCTCCTCCAATCCAACTCGTTCCCATGGCGAAGCGGTTGGACAGGTTGGACGGGAAGACGATTTATCTGGTCTCTGACGGATTCCCCGGCGCAGACCACTTTCTGACTCAGATCGCGCTCTGGTTCAAGAAGAACATGCCGAGTGTGACGACCGTATATCGCCTGAAGGCCGGCGCCTTTGCCGACGATGACCCGAAACTAAACGCAGAGATAAAGGCCAACGGCAACGCCGTGATCATGGCGATCGGCCATTGAAGCACTTGCACCCCGGCGACCGTCGGTCACTGCATAAGGTATGAGCAGATGGGCTTTCCGACCGCTCCTATGGTCACAATTGCCTTTAAAGACCTGGCGCTTTCCAACGCCGCGCAGCGCGGCATGCCGCGCGAGCGTATCTGCTTCACGCCGCACCCGGTGTGGGGCAAAACAGATGAGGAAATGTATGCCTACTTGGAAGGCAACGACCCGGTCAGCGGTCGACCCCTGATGAAAGAAGTGATCGGCGCGCTCACGAATCCCCTCACGGCCGAAGAATCAAGAACGGGCGAGGCCAGTATTTCCACGGGACCAGAGACATTTGCGGACACGGAGGAAAATCTCCTGCAGTATTACATCGACAACGGCATGACCGATTTCATGCAAATCGTGTTACCGACCTCAGAGCGCGTCGACCAGATGCTGAAGGGCACGAGCCACAAACCAGATGAAGTGGTCGGGCGAATGGCGCCCGCGCGCGGCTCCTACCCGGAATGGTCCTACACGGTCAAACAGGTTGCCGTCAACGCTGTGATGGCCGGCGCCAAGCCCGAATATTTTTCCACTATCCTCGCCATCGCCGCGAGTGGGCTGACAGCGCTGTCTAGTTCGACCAATTCATTCGCTGTTGCGGCCGTAATCAATGGTCCGATTCGCGACAAGCTCAACATGAACTACGGCATCGGCGCCATGGGTCCGTTCGCTCAGCCAAACGCCGCCATCGGGCGAGCTTGGACGATGCTCTCGCGAAACTTGAGCAACTCAGGCATTCCCGGCCAAACTTATCTCGGTACGCTCGGGAACGGCGTTAATTACAACAACCTCATCATTCCGGAAAATGAAAAAGCCAGCCCATGGACCCCGCTGAGTGTTCAGAAAGGGTTCAAGCCGGACGAAAACGTCGTGAGCCTGTTCGTAGGCTTCAGTATTTCGCAGGGGCAAGGGGGTATCGGCCTCGGCGTGAAGCCGGTCCCGCAATATCACGAAGCGATCGCCTACAATTGCACGCCATTCGGTCCCCTGTTCGGCGCGCTGATCGTTCTTGATCCGCTCGTGGCGCAGGGGTTGGTCGAACTGGGCTACCAAACCAAGGAACAGCTCGCGGATTGGCTGCAAAAGAACCAGACCATTGCAGCGAAGGACGCGCGCTCGACGCTTTTCGCCAGCCGCTGGGTGCCTGACCCGAAAACTCCCGATGATGCGCGGATTCCGTACTATCAGCGGCCCGACTCCTACAACTTCGTGGTCGTTGGGGGCCAGACCAACCCGTACCACATGGTCGCAAACATGAGTTATCGCGTGAGCGTCTCGATCGATCAATGGTCGTAGCCAGTGGCTACATGTGGTTGGCCCCGACCTTGCTGACGTTTCTATTTGCCTTCAGCGTGCCGGCACCCGCTGGGGAGTCGGACATGGCAGCGGAGGCCCATCCAGTCGGCGCACCGGTCACTGCCATCATCGAGTTTGGCGACCAGTATCTGGGCAGCGAACTCTACGACGCCAAGATGACAGTTATCCAGGTCGTGCGCGGCGGAAAAGCCTGGGAGATCATTCAGCGGGCAAGCGCATCGAACCTGCCCCCGAAACCGGGGTTTGTATACCTGCTCGCGCGGGTGCGGGTCGAATTTTCGGCCCGCACTTCGCCGGCCCATGATAGCTACAACCTCGACGAAACCCAGTTCACGGCGATGGCACCCGATAGCCAGGAATTCGGCGCTCCGACTCTCGCTGCTTCGCCCCGGCCCAGACTGAAGGGCACACTCAAGCCTGGCGACTCGCTCGAAGGATGGCTGGTTTTTCTAATACCCCGACAAGTCTCCCATCCCGTTATGGCCTTCCGCGAGGATGTTGGCATTGTCAGCCACAGCGGTGGAGGCACCTTTTTTCAGCTCTACACCCGTCCCATCTCAAATGGACAGGCGAAACCCTAGCGTCTTGAAACTGCGCCACGTTACAATGGGGCAGCTGTCCACCGGCCTGCTATCAATTCGATGAAGCACACCCATCTCGCTGAAGGCCCAGGGCCGCAGGCCCGCCTGCGCCCCGTGCGACTGCGAACCTCGCGCGCCTCGATGGAGCGCCGCGCCGACGGCGCGATTATTTTGCGCCCAGACGAACCCTTGAGCGATTACCCACGCGTGCTCACCACGCGACTCATCGATTGGGCACGGATTGCGCCGGATCGCGTTCTGGCGGCGAAGCGGGGTGGCAGCGGTGAGTGGCAATTTTTGACGTACAGCGAAGCACTGCGGAAGGTGCAGAGGCTTGGCCAGGCCTTGCTCGATCGGAAGCTTTCCGTACACCGGCCAGTGGTCATCCTTTCCGACAACGACCTCGAACACCTACTGCTAATGTTTGCCGGACAGCACGTGGGCGTGCCGACAGCGTCCATCGCGCCGCCCTACTCGCTGGTTTCGACCGATTTCACCAAGCTCAAACACGTCATGAAGATTCTGACTCCCGGGATGGTGTTTGTGTCGAATGGCGATCGCTTTCGGCGCGCCATCGAGGCGTCGGCTGACCCAGAAATCGAAGTCGTATTCCGAGAACAGCCGATCTTGGGGCGCAAGGCGATTTCGTTTGATGATCTGGCAGCCACGAAGCCAACCTCGGCAGTCGATGCGGCGCACGCCGCCATCCGGTCAGACGATATCGCAAAATTCCTGTTTTCTTCCGGCTCGACCGGACTGCCCAAGGCCGTCATCAACACGCATCGGATGATTTGCAGCAACCAGCAAATGATCCTGCAGGGATTTCCTTTCCTGCGCGAAGAGCCGCCGGTGGTGGTTGATTGGATGCCTTGGAATCATACAGCCGGCGGGAACCACAACACGGGGATGACGCTCTATAACGGTGGCACGCTATATATCGACGATGGACGGCCGACCGCGGCCGGAATTCAGGAAACGGTCAGGAACCTCCGCGAAATCGCGCCCACCATTTATTTCAACATGCCGCGCGGTTACGATGAACTGCTCCGGCATTTCCGGACCGACGCGCAGTTGCGCGAGAATTTCTTCCGTCGCCTGAAGTTCATGTTTTACGCCGGAGCGGCGCTTTCTCAGACGCTGTGGGACGGCTACCGAGAGCTGATGATGGAAACCTGCGGCGAGCGAATTATGATGGCAACCGGCCTCGGCGCCACCGAAACCTCGCCCATGGCGCTGCAGTGCACCTGGGATACCGAGCACAGCGGCGTGATCGGAATTCCGATGCCGGGCGTGGAAGCCAAGCTCGTGCCCCACGGGTCGAAGATCGAAATCCGTGTCAAGGGACCCAACGTCACCCCAGGCTACTGGCAAGAACCGGAACTGACGCGCCAGGCCTTTGACGAAGAGGGCTACTACCGCTTCGGTGACGCCGTGCGTTTTCTCGACTCCGAGGACGTGAACAAGGGTTTGCTCTTCGACGGCCGTTTGGCGGAGGACTTCAAGCTATCGTCCGGCACGTTTGTGAATGTTGGGCCCCTGCGCAACAAAATCATCCACTGGTTCGCACCGTTTGTGACTGACGTGGTCATCGCCGGACACGATCGCCGCTATCTGGCTGTCCTGTTGTTCCCGAATCTGGAGGCCACCCGCATGCTCAGCCCGGAGCTGCGCCACACAGTCTCGGCTGCCGCGATCCTGGGTCACGAGGCAGTCAGGGCGAGGATGGCCTCGCTGCTTCAATCCTTCGCTGCGCAAGCGACGGGGAATTCGAATCGCGTCGAACGGGCCTTGTTACTCGAGGAGCCACCCTCGCTCGATGCAGGGGAAATTACGGATAAGGGCTCTCTCAATCAGCACGCCATCCTCGACCGCCGCGCCACCCTGGTCGAAGAACTGTATGCGTCAAATCCGAGCCGACGGGTTCTTACGATCGCAGAGCATAGCTCCTGAAAAGTTTTCCGGCGGCAATTCCGGCGAAACCGGCACTCAGGCTTCAGGCAGCGAGCGGCATGAACGCCACCGCCGGAGCCCAGTTCGTCGCCAGAGAGCCGAGCGGCGAACCAATCCTCTCGTGCGACCTAGCGCTTTCCACCTTCGGCCGCAGCGACACTCGTACACCGCGCTTCGCGTTTTCGTTGATTGTCCGCTGCACGTCGACTTGATCCATCCGGACCGTGGCTTCTTCGCCGTAACTCACCACATAATGCAGGGTGTTGCCAGCAACCCAATACTCAGTTGCCGGATACACGGTTCCGTCGGTCATATAGAGCAGAATCGTCGGCATCGATTCCGCCACGTTGCCGGTTGTCAGACCCGGACCAGGAGGTAAGGATCGGGTTGCCGGAGCGGACCCACTCGGTGCCGTAGAGGCGCCATTCGGGTAGTTATTGGAATCCGAGGGGGGTGCGAAAGGAGGACCGTAGGAATTATAGTCCTCGTAGCCTGAATTGTCGTCGGCGGGCGGCGCGTACGGCGGACCATATTGGTAGTAAGGAGATGGATAGACGGCGTAGCCCCCAGGGCCCCACCACCACGGGTAATACGCATAGCTTGGTCCCCACCATGGCCATCCCCAGCCCCACCCGAATCCAAGGCCAAATCCCAATCCGAATCCCCAGCCCCAACCCCAACCGCAACCCCAACAACCACCATAATAGTGGCCACCGTAATAACCATAACCGCGCCCGCTGTAATAGCTGCGTCCGCCATAACCGTACCCGCGGCTGCTGAAGCTACTCGCTCCCCCAGTCCCAAATGAGTGCCAATTGCCGTCCGCTATGGCGGGGTTGTGAAGACCCCCCGCGGCCTGCGAACCGGAAAAGCCACGCGTCGCACCAAAGGAGTGCCAGTTGCCGTCGGCAACCCCGCTGCGAGCGCTCGACCCGCGTCCGGCCCCGGCAAAACCACGGGCAGAACCGCTATAGCTGCGCGACCTGCTGCCCGGGAAGGCACCTCCGCGATAGGCGCCTCCCCCATAATAGCGCCCTCCGCCAAAGCTCCCGCCGCGGTAGGCCCCACCGCCGCGGAATGCGCCGGAACCATAGCCACGAGACGCTCCGCCGCCAAAGCCGCCGCCGTGAAACCCGCCACCACCCCCATGAAATCCGCCTCCACCGTGGAAGCCGCCACCGCCATGACCTCCACCGCGCTGAGCGAATACGGGATTGGGCATCAGGGCCAGGACAACGAGTGCAAGGAAAGGAATGAAGACTTTTGAAAAAAAGGATTTTAACATCTGGGTACCTCCATGAAGCCGAATGATACTCACGAAGCAACCTCAGCCGTTCGCGTTATTGTACTCCTTTAGATTGTCTCCGGGTAGGTAAGGTTTCCCCACTTATCCTGCGGCCTTGGCGGACGCCGCCGGCATTGCCCCAGCGTGCTTTACTTTTGCCGTCGTGATCACGACCACACCGACCAGGATCAGGGCGGTGCCCAGAATCGTTCGCCAGCCCAGCGTCTCGCCGCCCAGGAAATAGCCAAGAAGCACAGCCACGACCGGATTAACGTATGCATAGGTACCGACCTTGGTCGGCGACTCATGCTGAATCAGCCACAAGTACGCCGTAAACGCGACGATCGATCCAGCAACAGCTAGATACAGGAGCGCAAGCCAGGCCCCGCGGGAAATGCTCGCCGGATGAAAATTGCTAAACTCGCCGAGACCCGCTGAGGTCAGAGTCAGAAGTGCTCCGCCAGCCAGCATCTGCGATCCCGAACTCATCACGTGAGAGGACGGAAGGGAAAGCTTTCGCGTCAGCGCCGTTCCCAGAGCCCAGCTCATCGATGCAACGAGCAACGCCGTCGCGCCCGCACCGTCGACGGGCATCCCGCCGACGTAGAGCGGGCGGCCGACCAGGACGGCAACTCCCGCGATTCCAGCCACCAGAGCCAAGGCCAAGCGGGCCGTGATCCTTTGAGTTCGCAGGACGGTGATTTCCGAAAGCGCGATAAACACCGGAATTGTGGCCATCAGGACTGCGGTAATTCCCGAAGGCACACGCTGCTCAGCCCAGAATACCAATCCGTAATCGAGAACAAAAAACAGGATAGCGAGCAAGGAGATTTCCATCCATTGCCGCCACCCGGGTGACCGCTCGCCCCTCGCGATCATCCACCCATACAGCACGCCGCCGGCAATTAAGAATCGCAGCGCCGCCAGAAGAAATGGCGGAAACTCGCGCACGCCGACGCGAATCGCTAGGTACGTGGATCCCCAGACAAAATAGATAATGGCGAAGGCCAGCAGGGTCTTCCATGTCGCGCGATGGGTGACACCGTTCATGGGATATACCAAGCAGTATCGCCCAAGAGATCCTGGCATACGAACCGTGCTGCATTTGCGGGCCGGAATCGGTCGAGCCATATTGGCCGCGAACGCCCAGCCGCCGGTTATGATATGCTCGCAGAAACCGAAAAGGAGGCCTCTCCTTGCGACGCATCATCTGCGCCGCCCTGACGGCTGTTGCGGTGCTGTTCGCACCGGGTTTGGGGTGGGCGCATCACTCGCCATCGTCGATTTTCGACATGTCCAAGAAAATCACGCTCACCGGCACATTGACACAAGTGGAATGGGTCAATCCGCACATTGCAGTTTACATTGATGCGAAGAAAGCCGATGGAGGAGTGGAGAGCTGGAAATTCGAAAGTGCGCCTCCTTCCTGGCTGAGGCGCGTCGGCGTCACCAGCGGCCAGTTCAAAAATGCCGTCGGTCAGATCGTCACGGTCGAAGGGAATCGAGCCAAAGATGGGTCGCTCTACGGGTTTCTGCAGAAAATCACCTTTGCGGACGGAACCTCTCTGGAGATGGTGAATCCAAACGCAGTCGATTCCCGTTAGAAAGGGGGGGGAAATGAGACTTGCGCTGGTTTTCTTCATGGCAGCGGCCATCCTAGCGATTCCTGCGCCCGCGCAGAAGAACCCTACCACCGCCGCTGCGGCGGCGGTCCACACCGTCGACGGACATCCCGACCTGAGCGGGATTTGGCAGTATTCGATCGACCTTCCCGGCGTAGCCCTGAGAAAACAGGTCAATGGTTCGGTCGAAATCAAGAAAGTTGACTTGAGCGGACGGAGGCCGGCAAAGACTCCCGTACCCGGAGCGCTGCCGTTCACTGCGGCGCCTGCCTACAAGCCCGAGTTTCAGGCAAAGGTGAAATATCTATTCGACAACGAAGCGAAACTCGACAAAGTCTTTTTTTGCGGAAAGCCGGGGGTGCCGCGCATCGGTTCTCCCCGGCAGATCATTCAATTGCCAAACGAAATGGTCTTTCTCTACGAAGACATGTCGGGTGATCCTTACCGGATCGTCCCGACGGACGGACGGCCGCATCGTGCCGATGCCGACCCGTCTTACTACGGCGATTCCATCGGGCACTGGGAAGGCGAGACGCTTGTCGTTGACGCGGTCAATTTCGTGGATGATACCTGGTTCGGCGAAGGCGGATATTTTCACACCTCAGCCATGCGCGTGACAGAGCGATTTTGGAAGGTCGGTGACAATCTCGCCTATCAGGTCACCGTGGATGATCCGAATGTGCTGACCGAACCGTGGACCCAGGCTCCTCGACTGATAAAACCGTCCGATGACGCGCCACAGGAATCGCCCGCGTGCGTCGAAGACGATTCAAAACGCATGCTCAACCTGGACCATCACGGTCAGCGCTGAGCGAAGTCCGCGCGCCAAATCGGCTTCATTTGCGCAGCCCAGGCGAAACCTTTCCACTGCTATCGATCTGATTGCGATTATTCTCCTCGCAGATGTACTCGATCTGGTCCCATTCCCTGTGGCGCGTGAACGTGTGGACGGTGTGCCAGGGTTTCGCGAGCATGTCCGGGTCGGTCAACGTCATTCGATCTTCCATCTGATCGGGACTCGTCAGACGGATTCGCTCAACGACGTGTAGATTCGGACCATGATTGAGGTGATTGTAGCCGAGAGGCGTTTTGTGCCCTAGACCAACCGTATCGATCACCAGCGTGTCCCCCTCCCAGTGACCAATGGAGTGGCCGTTGAAGGTTGGATCGAGTTTCACGGGGTGGCCGCGCCCATCCATGAAAACGCGCCGGACCTGCATGTATGCTTCCTGAATGATGGTGACACGCCCCGGCGTGAACAGGAACTCGACATCATAGGGCATAAACATAATGGTGGGCATCCCCGGTGGCAGGCAATTCGCGGCGTCCGTGGGTGGCTCTTCGTTGCGCGCTTCGGCCTCTTCCACCGCTTTGAGCTCAGCAGCGGCCGGCGGAGTCAGCGAGGGCGCTTCACCGGGAGGCTGTCCTGGCCCGGGAAAATCGAGTGTCCAGATGCCGGCCCAATCGGGGTACGGGCCATAAGGACCCGGAGATCCGGTTGGACGGATTGATTCCCCGACGGACGGGTTCGCCGGACCTCGCGCATCCTGGCTTTGGGTTGCGCCAAAACTCGCGACCGCCCAAACACCCAGGAAAATGGCGACCGAAGATTTCATGATCTCTCCGTTTTACACAACGCTCGGGTGCCCGCTGGCTGTGGAGAGGGCCCGATGCCGGTGCGGCGTGAAAGTAAAGCTACAGATTTTCCGGCGTATTATAGTACTTTATGCGGTCTGTGCTAGCTGTGCGGCGGCGCTGTGGATTGGGGTGGCCATGAGGAAGTGTGCCTTGGGTGCATGCGTGAGCGCGCTGCTGCTGGCGGCAGCCGGCTCGGCCTTTGCGCACCACTCCTTCGCGATGTTCGACCGCTCCAAGGAGACCACGCTGGTCGGCATTGTTCACGAGTTTCAGTGGACAAATCCCCACAGCTGGATCGAACTGGACGTGCCGAACGACAGCGGCAGCGTGGACAAATGGAGTATCGAGCTGAATAGCCCCAACAATCTCTCGCGTCAAGGATGGAAATCAGACAGCGTCAAGCCGGGCGACAGGATTTCCGTCGTGATCTGGCCGTTGAGGAGCGGCGAGAAAGGTGGGCTTTTTATTTCCCTTACACTTCCGGATGGTTCGACTCTCGACGAGGCGGCCTTCCGCCACCGCCCCAAGCAGTAAGTGCATAGCTTCAGAACGGGATACAACCAACGGGCGCGAACGGAGGAGTGAAATGAGAAAGAGTTCAGTTGTGGGCTCGTTGACTCTGGTCGTGCTGCTGGCTGCGCGGCCTGCGGCCGCACATCACTCCGCCGCCATGTTTGACCGCGACAAGCAGGTCTCGCTGACCGGCACAATCGTGCAGTTTGAGTGGACCAACCCCCACAGCTGGATTCAGATCGATGTCCCGAATGAGAACGGCGGGACGGACCGGTGGAGCGTCGAGTGCAACAGCCCCAATAACCTGGTGCGGCAGGGATGGAAATCCACGAGCCTCAAGCCGGGTGACAAGGTAACGATTCTCATCCATCCTCTCAGGAATGGCGATAAGGGCGGAAGCTTCCTCGCGGTAACGCTTCCAGGCGGGGAGGTGCTCACCGACCCGGCCTACCGCGCCGCGCCCAAGTATTAGGCTCGCCAGCCGAGCTCTAGTGAGTACTCAGCAGGTGCTCGTTAAGGTCAGGTGTGCACTCGACTTCCGTGATATCGGTATCATCAACGCGGAGCCAGTGCTTCGTGCTGGTCCACTCGCCCTCCCAGTTCTTCGGATCGGTCATGATGTACTTGATTTCCAGAGTCTTTCCATCGTTCTGTAGGCGCATTCGCTCGATCACGTGAAACTCATCGCTGACCGGCAGGCCCTGATCGATCCAGTGGTGGGCGCTCACCATGGAGTTGGTGTCCACGACGAGTGTATCGCCCTCCCAGTGCCCGATCGAATCGCCGTTGAATGAGCGAACCACGATATCGGGATCGGTGTGCGGACGGCCGTCGAGATAGATGATTCGAAGACCATTTTCAAATCCGCTGATCATGTAGATCGCTGTCGGGAGCTGAATCATAGCAATCGGCCAGACCCGGGTCATTAGCATCGGCAGACCCGCGGGATAGCAATGTCCGATGTCGTCGCGATAAGGTTTATGCTCGGCGGCGTACCTTTTGGCCTCATCGAAAGCGGCCTGCGCATCGGGCTTGAACTTCGGGTAAGGCGGGCCGAACATGAACGAACTGAACCCGGCGCTCAGATCGACGGTCCAAGTGCCCGTCAAATTGAAGGGCGGCTTCGGACGGGGTTTCGCCAGATTGTCCGGTGCCAGCGCACCCTCGGGAATCTGAGGAACCTCCTTTTTCTGCTGCGACGGCTGTGCCTGTGCGCTTGCGGCCGGGGGAAAACTCGCAAAGGACAGAACTGCCGCCAGGACTCCAGCCAATTTCGAATCGCTCATCTTCCTCCCTCGTCTGCCGTGTCGAGTTGGCTTCGCGGGTGCCACTTTACGAATCTTCGCCGCTCGCGTCAACGCCGGACTCGCAGGGAGCATTCTGTTCGACACAAGTGATCGAACCGAGTTAGTATTTCGACTTGCGCTGGAGCACGGAACCAAGAAAATGATCGAATCGTTCTGCGGGTGGCTTTCCAATACCTCGGTAAGCCTGACCATACAGACAGTGATGTGGATTATTCCGGCCGTGCAGACCCTCCACATTCTCTGCGTGGCCATCGTTATGTCTTCGATGGCAATGCTCGATCTTCGCCTCATCGGCGTGGTCGGCTGCCGGTGGTCGATTTCGCAGACGGTAAGCCGATTCGTGCCCTGGGTGTGGGCTGTGCTGCCTGTGCTTCTCACGTCGGGAATCATACTAATCATTGGCGAACCGTCCCGTGAACTGCTAAATCCGTACTTTCGCGCCAAGATGGCGATGCTCGCCACAGTGGTCGTGATCACATTTGTCATCCAACGCCAAAACAAGAAAAACGTTCACTACTGGGAAGGGCGAAGGGCCTTTGCCGCAGGCACCGGGCTAGCCTCCCTGCTGCTCTGGGTCGGGATCGTAACCGCGGGACGGTGGATTGCGTACTATTGATCGAGCCGCTGGCGCGGCACGATTTTTCAGCAGAGGAAGCTGGTGATCCCAGAAATCTGCGGTTGGATCGAAAACACACCCGTCGCCACCGCGATTCGACAGTCCACTTGGTTATTTCCCGCAATCGAAACGGTACACGTGCTGGCCACCGTCCTCGTCGTCGGTTCGGTCGCCATGCTCGACCTGCGCTTGCTGAACATCGCCTGGCGGCAGTCGAGCATCCGCGAAATACACCAAGACGTGTTGCCATGGGCTTGGACCAGCTTTGGCGTCGCCGCGATCGCCGGTTCGCTGCTATTCAGCTCCAGCGCGACAAAGTACTACCACAACGTTCCATTCCGCATAAAGATGATCTTGCTGGTTTTGGTCGGCATCAACGCGGCTTGTTTCGAGCTGGGCACTTACCGACGGGTCGCAACGGCAGACCGGGAAACGAACATTCCGGTGGCCGCGAAAATCGCGGGCGCCGTGGGGCTGCTGCTTTGGATTGCCGTGGTGGCTTGCGGAAGATGGATCGGCTTCACGAAATAAGTCGCAACACCCAATCTCCCCTCCTCATCTTGACTACCAGCCTGACTTCATTCCATAGGGCACGGGATTCACGAGCGCTTCCACCCGCATGATTTGGCCGTCCTGAATCTTGAACATTTCCGCGATTTCCCAGGTCCAGGGAGCCGTGCGGGTTTGCTTCACGGTGCGGCCATCGGCCAGCGTGTAGGACCGCAACGTCGCGTCGTGATCAAAAAACCCGAGCACGAAAACTAGACCGCGTTCCTCGTCGATGACTGCGAACCGACGGTCGCGGATCAGCGTGTCCGGCTGAAAATTGCGGGTCTTGATCTGATCTGCACAGCCCAGAGTTAGAACACTTACCGAGCCGGGCTGAGCGTTCTCAGGCGGACGGTTCGTGGTTTGCACGCCGGATTCGATGCGATTGCAGCTCCTGTCGAAGGGAACATAGGACGCGTGGCCTTTTTCAATCGCACTGAAATAACTGTTCGCGATCGCAATCATATTCTGTCGCGAGCGACGCTGCCCGGGGGCAAGCGTCTCACTGAAAATGGGACTGGGTTGAACGAGATTTTCCGGTCTCGCTAGGCTGCCCGGTTCTTTACGCGACACCACCGCTTCCATCTCGGTGAGTTGGCGCAACTCGATCTTTAAGCGAACGCAGAAGATGATGGGGGCGCCATTTTCCGGAAGCACACCCATGAACATGACCTGCCCGGCTTGGGGATCGTCGGCATAGATCCGGTAGGTTGGCAGGGCGCTGGCCGTACCCCAAATTCCGTCGCCGAGACGGAGCACTTGCCCGTTTTCCGTGTATTTCACCTCTCTAGCGAGGGGCAAGCGCGAAGGATCGTGCGCGACCAGGGCGGCCAGAAAATCGTCAACCAATCCGTTCAGGCAGGCGCGATCGCAGTCGTAGTTGAAGTTGGGATCGTAATCAGCAGGCGGCCGAGCGCTCTGCGTCTGCGCCGGCAAGGTGGCAAAGAAAACCCAAAGAATCAAAGCTGCAACAGCGGTCCGGGCTTTCTTGCGCATGCTCCCTCGCAGCTACTTCGGATTCTTCACCCAGGGGCTTGGCATGTGATACGGCACCGTGACAATGACAGCTTCAATCTGCCGGATCTTGGCCTGCTTGATCTTGAAGAGTTCGAGGATCACGAACGAATAGGGCCGGTCAAACGGAGGGCGCACATGGTAATCGGTGCCGTCCACTAGCTTGAAGGTTGTGGGGGATCCGCTGTGGTCAAAGAACGTAGAGACGAGTACGAGGCCCTTTTGCTCGTCCACCACGGGGAAGCGGCGATCGCGGCAGCGGGTCACAAACCGGAGAAGACCCGTCTTGAGCTGCGCTTCGCAGCCCATCTTCGCGACGCCCGAGCCGTTTGGGTTATTGGCAGTGACGACGCCATTCTCTACGCGCTGGCAATCTTCATCGAAGGACGTGTAGATCTTGCCCGTGTTTTGTTGGATGGTGGAGAAATAACCGTCGGCGAGCTCGATCATCTTCGCGCGCGGGATACGATCGTTTTCCGCAAGGCCCTCGGAGAAAATC
>Ga0187783_10000259_pt1 | contig 40011 bp, 34 predicted proteins | sample 1015_SJ02_MP02_2_FD_132471 | JGI IMG/M metagenome (GOLD analysis project Ga0187783, IMG submission 132471) | Tropical peat soil microbial communities from peatlands in Department of Meta, Colombia - 1015_SJ02_MP02_20_MG | ecosystem: Environmental > Terrestrial > Soil > Wetlands > Peat | place... | reverse complement strand
TTCGAGCGCGGAGATTGTCTGGTAGGCGTCCTCGTACGGCAGGGGAACCCAGAGCCGCCCTTCCCGACTGCCCGAGGGCAGCGAGGGAAGGTGCACGACGTACCTGAATGTGAAGCTCCGCGATGGCGCCTGATCAGGCAAGCCGGCGCGAGGGATCCCGATCGCACCAGCGACGATACTTGTGGCAGTGAGGATGGCGGTTCCGAACGCAAGTCTCAAGGGAAGCCCCCGCGAATCTCCGAAGAAAGATCATGCCATGGAACCGAACCGGAATCCAAACCCGGTTCTTCCCCTCCGTTTGCCGTGCGCCCGCTACTCGGTCTCTTGGAGCGTTTTCAGATGAGCTTCAAGAGCCGTGCAGTACTCGCGCTGGGCATGGAGTTCGGATTCGAGGCGCTTGACGAGCAACTCGAGGCGGCGAATCTCGCTGCGAAGCTTTAGAGCGTCGATCGGCGAACCCGCCGGTAAGGCGGGCGCACCGGCGCGGACCGGGGAAAGAACAGGGGTCTCAGTCCGTGCGGCTGGTCCATCCGCGGCCCGAGACTGTTGAGGAGCGGCGAACAAACTTTGCAGCGGATGGGAGTCGCGGGGCGGGGCAGGCGCGGCCGCGTCCAGATCCTCGGCCCGAATGACTGCCGGGGCTTCCGGACGGAGCAACCGCTTTACGCGGGCGATTAGCTCTTGTGGTTGGAACGGCTTGCGGACCAGTTCGTCGGCTCCGACGGCAGTGGCACGTTCGGCAACGGCGCGATTCACGACTCCCGACATGAGGATGACCGGCGTTTTCGCAAACTGTTCGTGCCGGCGCATGAATTCGCAGACCTCATAGCCATCCTTGTCGGGCATGATCACGTCGGTGATCACGGCGTCCGGCGGGGTGGTGGTGAATTGCGCGAGCGCCGAGGCAGCGTCAGAGCAGGTGATGACGTGAATATGTTCCTTGCGCAGCGCGATCTTGATGACCTCGCGCATCGTGGCGCTGTCGTCGATGAAATAGACGGTGGGGGCGCGGTTGGCCGCCGGAACGGACACGTCGTTCATGGGAACTCCCTTTCGGCTCTTTCCTCGGTCTTGTCTTGCTGGTCGGTGTTCGCGTTGTCGCGCTCGGACTCATCGAATTCCCGCATGGCGTCGAGCAGAAGATCGGTCGCCGAGCGCAGGACGGTCCGCTGAGGGGCGGTTGCGCCGTAGATGAATTTGTACACGCCCTTCCCGGTCGCGTTGCAGGCCTTGACGATGTGTATGACGGCTTCATCGCCGAAGAGCGGGCCGCACTCGGCGTGAAAGATTTCGCCCGCCTCGAAGAAAATGATGCCGTCCGCCTCCGCGGCGTTGATGTGCAGCGCACCGGTCTGACGCGATTGCTCAAGCATCTGAACCACACCGGCCAAATCGAGGTGCGAAAGGTTGCCGCTGAGCGCGGTTTCGGCGGTGGGCAGCATCTGCGTCGGCTGAAAGCCGTTCTGGCGGCTGAAGAGGAAGCTGCGGATGTGCTCGGCGGTTTCGGTGGGAGCGCGGTGGCGATCAACCAGATCGTCGCAGCCGGCGCGGTACGCTTCAAGCAGAGCCTTGTCGCCACCGCTTCCGATGGCGATCAGGGGAATGTTAGCCGTTTTCGCGTCGGCGCGGAGAATCGGCGCGATTTCGAGAGCGCCCATCTCGCGAAGATTCGTGGCGCACAGTATGGCCGCGGGAGTATTCCATTCAATCATGGTGAGCGCGTAAGCCGCCTTTGTGCTCGGCACAACTTCAAATCCAAGCTGCTTCAGCGCGTCGCCCAGCCGTTTCGCGAAATAGACGTTGCTGTCGATCAACAGAATGCGCATGGGCCCGGGCGAGGAAGCGGCGGTCATCCTGCTCCCTCCTGTCGATTGCCGCCCTGTTCGGCAGCCGCGGCTTCGCTGACCAGCGACTCGAAATCGAGAACGTCGATGAGTTCTTCGCCCACCGCAATGCGACCGCGGACGTATCGAGGCCGGCCGGCTTCGGAAGGCAGCAATTCGGCGGACGTGAGCTCGCATTCCGCATCGACGGGGATGGCGCTCAGCTCGCTTGCCTTGCCCACATCGCGGCGGGCAACCAGATAGAAATGGTGAGCGGAAGAGCGCTTCCCCACGAGCACGGAGGCGGCATCGAACACGGGAACGATGCGCGCGCGACGTACAATCACTCCGACCAGAAGCGGAGAGGTGTGCGGAAAATGGTGGAGGGGCAACGAGGGCGCGAGCTCGACAATCGTGTCCGCCGGCAAGGCGAAGCGCCGGTCGCCGAGTTGAGCCAGCACGAACGACTTGGCCGATCGATCGGCGGCGCTCATGGCTGAACCGATCCCTGGGGCTCGACCTCTGGCAGAGTGGCGGGGGCCGCGGCCCCGAGCCGGTCGAATTCCTCTCGCGTCAGGAAGCCGCCGGGCTGAACGACGGGAATGATGTGCTCGTCGAGATAGGCCAGGCCGCGGTACCAGATGCGCTCTTCGCCCGAGAATGCAAGGGGCAGGGGATATACGGCGGGAACTTCGGCCATGCGTTCGACACTGTCGACCAGAACAGCAGCGCGGAACTGACGGAGCATCAGCGCAAGGGTCGGGCGCGTGGCGGGCAGGTGGAAATGGGTGCACCCGCTCACTACGTACCGGCCGCGCGGCCCGCTCGGGATGAGGTGGCGGACCTTGGGAATCTGGGAGTTCTCGAATTCGACGACCACGCCTGCCAGACCGTCCGTGCTTCGGATCTCTTTTACGGCCTCGGCGGCAATCAGAAACGCCTGGCGCGCGATGGAAAACAGGATCATTTGTTCGGGGCGACGGTCTCGCCGCCCGTGAGCCCTCGAGTCGAGCGCGACACTCATGAGATTCCGACCGGCGCGAGCCGGCACGCCTTCATCACGCGTTTTTCTATGGCGGTCGAAATTTCGTCGAGCGCAAGCACTTCGTCGACCGACCCGGTCCTGATCGCCTCCGAGGGCATGCCAAAGATGGTCGAGCTGGCCTCATCCTGTGCAATAACGTATCCGCCCGCCGCCTTTACGGATTTTGTGCCTTTGGCCGCATCGCTGCCCATGCCGGTTAGAACCACGGCAACCGTGCCGCGGCGGGCGTAGGAGGAGATCGAGTCCAAAGCGAGGTCCGCGCAGGGGCGATAGCCGTCAATGCGGGGTCCGGAGTCGAGCGAGATCTTGCCCGTCGACCCCAGGCGCAGGTGATGCGAGCCCGGACACAAGTAAATCCGTCCCGGCAGCGCGGCTTCGTTGTGCTCGGCTTCCTTAACCGGAAGCGAGGAGACCTCCGCCAGCTGATCGGCAAACTGCCTGGTGAAAGTTGCCGGCATATGAAGAATCAGGAAGATGGCGGCAGGGAGCCCTTTCGGCAAGCCGCTGACCAGACGCATGACCGCAGCCGGTCCGCCGGTCGATGCGGCGATGACTACCATCGGCGGTCGGACCCCGCTTCCGAGCGCGAACTCCACTGCGCCGCCCGACCCGGCGCTGGTGGCCCGGGGGCGGGCGGGAGCCTTTGAACGCGCTGCTGTGCGGACCACCCGAACTTTTGCGGCCATCTTCAATTTGCGCGTCAGATCCTCGCGGATGCTTTTCAGGTCCAGATCGATGCCAGTCGACGGCTTCGGAACGAAATCGATCGCGCCCAGTTCGAGAGCGCGCAGCGTGGCCGCCGCGCCCTCCCGCGATTCCGAACTGACAATGAGGATTGGGCGCGGATGATTCGACATAATCATTTCGGTGGCTTCGAGGCCGTCCATGTGCGGCATGTTGATATCCATGGTGATCACATCGGGCCGCAGGGAGTCGGCTAGAGCGACGGCATCGCGGCCGTCGCGAGCTTGGCCGGCGACTTCGAGCTGCGGATCAGCATTGATGATCTCCTCGAGCACCTTGCACATGAAGGCGGAGTCGTCCACGATCAGGACGCGCAGCTTCTTGTCAACAGACTTGCTCATATCAACCCCGGCGCTCGAGCGCTCCGGAGGACGGACGATCGGGCGCGCGATCCGCGCCGATCAGACCCTCAACGGTCGAAATCAACTGGTCCTCCTGCACGGGCTTGGTCAAAAACGCGGATGCGCCTTCTCTCATGGCGTGGTCGCGGTGCTTGGCGCCGGCGCGAGAGGTCAGCACAAGCACGGGGACTCGGCGCGTCAGGGGATCCTGGCGCAGATGTGCCATCAACTCGTATCCATTCATACGGGGCATCTCGAGGTCCGTGATGAGCAGATGACAGCCCACCTGCGCGATAATCTCCGAGGCCTCCATTCCGTCCGAGGCGAGTTTCACGCGGTAACCGGCCTTTTCGAGCATGCGCGCGACGAACTTTCGCACGCTGATCGAATCATCGGCGACGACGACCACGCGATCGTTTTCGATCGAATCGACGGCTTCCGAAGGTATGCTGCCGGAGGCCACGGCTTCCGCGCCCGGTGCAAAAACGCGCGCCGCGGGCGAAGAGGCGGGCAATCGGTTGCGTTCGGCGCCCTCGGCCGAGATGAGCCGATTGAGGTCAATCAGGAGAATCAGGCTGCCGTCGGAGGCGATCGTAGTACCGGGAAACAGCTTGATGCGTCGCAGGTAATGCCCGAGATTCTTGATGACGATTTCGTCTTTGCCCAACACCTCCTCGACCGCGATGCCCACCTGTTTTCCGGCCACCTTGACGATGACCATATGAAAATAGCCGTTTTGTGGCTCGAGCGGCGGCAAGGCAAGGCTGAGGTCCAGGCGCACGACTTCGGTGACCACCTCCCGCACGCGGGTAAGGAGCTTCCCGCCCACGTCCTCGATTTCGTCGGGCCGCAGGCGGCGAATTTCCTCGACCACCGCCAGGGGCAGTGCGAAGACCGATTTCCCGCAGCGCACGAAGAGGGCCTGGGAGATGATCAGCGTCAGCGGTACTTTGACCGTGAAGCAGGAACCTTGACCCGGTTCGGAGCGGACTTCGACTTCTCCGTTGAGGGCGTGAACGTTCGAACGAACGACGTCGAGACCAACGCCGCGCCCGGCGAGTTCTGAAGTCGACGATGCGGTCGAGAAACCCGGCCGGAACAGGAAGTCGCGCAGTTCACGCTCGCTCAGTTCCGCCGCTGAGACCGAAGAGATCAGCCCAGAATCGACGACGCTCTGGCGCACGCGCTCGTAGTCAATTCCGCCTCCGTCATCTTCGACTTCGATGAAGATGTGATTGCCGCGATGATAGGCGCGTACGGCCACCCGTCCTTTTTCCGGTTTTCCGGACTCCCGGCGTATTTCCGGGGCTTCGATCCCGTGCGCCACCGCGTTCCGGGCGATGTGGATGAGCGGATCGGAAATATGCTGGATGATGTTGTTGTCGAGCTCGGTTTCGGCGCCTTCGAGAGACAGCTCGACCGGTTTGCCGGTGGCCTTGGAGGCATCGCGAACGGTGCGCGACAGCCGCGTGTACAGGTTGCCGATGGGCACCATGCGCGCGGCCGTGATCTCGTCCTGCAGGTTATGGGCGAGTTTGGTGAACTCATCGATGTCGGCGTCGACGCGGCCCATGAAGGATTCCAGCTGCGTCAGCACCTCGGTAACATCGGCGGAGATTTCCGTGAGCGACCGCGACAGGATGTTGAAATCGTCGTAGCGGTCCATTTCGAGCTCGGAGAAGGCGAAAACCTCCGTCGCTGCGGCCTGCGGCAGGCTGGCCCAGTGCCCACCGAAGGTGTCCATCTGCGGCGCTTGGCTGCCGGGCACCAGAGGGTTACGCAGACGGCTAAATTCATACTTATCTTGGAACTCCGAGATTTTTCCGGAGAGTCGCGCCTTCGAGAAATTCAGGACCTCGACCAGCTTGCCGAGCTCCCTCAGACGTCCCAGCATGCGGGTTCGGTTGATGACCAGCTCGCCGACCGCATTCATCATGCGGTCGAGCCGGTCGAGCGAGATGCGAACCGATTTCGCGGACAAGAACGGCTGCGCCGCCCGAGGCGGAACGCCCGGGCCGGCCGGCGGGCCCGGGGTCGGCGAATCGGGCAGCTTGGCTTCCTCGGTATCGGAAATTTCGGGGGTGAGTTCGGCAATGCGCGCCAGGAGCGGGCCGACCGCGGCGGACATTTCAGTTTCGCCCGACCACTGGCGATGCAAGAATTTCTTGAGCACGTCGACCGAATCGAGGCAGACGTCCGTGATTTGGGAATCGGGCTGGAGTACGCCGTCGCGCATAAAACCGATCAAATCCTCGACGCGGTGGGCGATGGCGGAAATGCGGTGCAGGCCGACTTGGGCAGCCGAGCCCTTGATGGTGTGCATCGAGCGAAACAGGCGGTGAATATCCTCGGCGTTCGGCTTTGCTTCAAGCGCCAGAAGGCATTCGGTGACCACCTGCAGGTGTTCTTCGGCCTCCGGGATGAAGAATTCAAGGACTTCCCCCGGCACCTCGGCGTCGGGCGGCAAATTGGCAGTGACATCGAGGGTCGCCGAGGGGACCACGGCCGAATCATTCGGGGCCGGAGCGGGCGCCGCCTCCCTCTCGTCCTGAGCGGCGGGCGCAGGGAACGCGAACGCGTAGCGCTGTTTGAACGCCGCGATATCGCTCGCGGTCTCCAGCCCGTTCGAGCTGATTTCGAGGAGGTCGAATTCAAGCACCGAAATGGCATCGGAAAGGAAATCGGTCAGCGGCCCCTGCATATCGAGGCTTAGGATGGCGTTCATCGCGTAATGAAAGACGTGGGCCATTTTCGCGGATATTTCGGAAAAGAGCGGCAAGCCGTAGCTCGCCGAGGTTCCCGCCAGGGTGTGGGCGGCGATATAGAGCTTTTCGACATCGGCGCGTTTGGTCTGCGGTTCCTGGAGCAGGCCGGAATATTCCCGGAGATATTGCAGGTTTTCCGAGGCTTCCTGCAGGAAGAGTTCGAGCGATTCCTGGTTCGCTCCGCTCACGACTGCGCCTCCGCCACAGCGGCGATCCGCCTGGATTCGCGGGCGGGCTTGCGGTACAGCCGGCAATCGGCAAGCACCACGGGCTCGAACTTCATCGGCGCGTCGGACAGTGTCTCGGCGTGACCGAGCAGGAAATATCCGCCGGGCTCGAGGGCGTCAAAAAAGCGGCGCAGAATCGCGAGGCGGCGTTCGGTCGAGAAATACATGAGCACGTTCATGCAGAATATGCAGTCGAACTTGCCGACGTAGACCGATTCGGCCAGATTCATCTGCGCGAAGGAGACCATGCGGCGAATGCGCGACCGCACCTGAAACCCGTGCTTTGTGGGGCTGAAGTACGTTTCGGCCTGGCGCAGGGAAACGTCTTCGAGGCTGCGTCGAGGATACAGCCCGCGCTCGGCGTGGCGCAGCGCGCGACGACTGATGTCCGTGGCCAGGATTTCAATGTCCCAGGCTTCAGCGAATTTGAGCGAGTCGCACAAGGTGATGGCAATCGAGTAGGGCTCCTCCCCGGTCGAGCATCCGGCACTCCAGATGCGCAGCGTGCGCGGATCGTGCCAAAACTTCCTTTCCTGGATTTCCGGCAAGATTCTCTTCTCGAGCGCTTCGTACACGCCCGGGTAACGGAAGAACGAGGTCTCTTGCGTGAGCAGCCGCTCGAGCAGGGACTCGTATTCGCCGTTCGACCCCCGCAAGCCCCGCAGCAAATCCGCTCCGCTGCGTGCGCCCGTCTCCGCCACGTATTCGCGCAAGCGCGTCGAGAAAAACCGCTCGCGCGAAGAGTCGAACAAGATCGCCGAGCGCTGCTCGATGAGCATGCGAATCTCGTCGAGCTGCCCGTCCGTGAGCCTGGCCTCCGCGTCTGAATGTTGTTTCATCGCCGGCACACTCTAGGGGTGCGGCCATGGCCGCGCCGTGTCGTTACCGACGCGCGCTCACCGGAACCGAAGCACGCGCCTCCTCTGCCGGCGCCGGCTCGCTCGAGGAGCGTGCGGAACGGAATTGCGCCAGCGCTTCGTTGAGCTGCTCGGACAGTTTGACCATGTCTCCGACCGTCGCGGCCGTTTGCCGGGCCCCTTGTGTCGTCTGCCGGGTGATCGCGGAGATGATCTGCATGGCGTTGGCTACTCCTTCGGTGCCGCGTACCTGTTGCTTGGAAGCGAGGGAAATCTCCTGCACGAGTTCCGCGGATTGGCGCACGACGCTCGAAATGGCCTCGAGTGCCTTGCCGGCTTGATCGGCCAGGCTGGCACCCACCTCGACTTCCCGCGTGCCTTCCTCCATCACCACCACGGCCTCGTTCGTTTCGGCCTGAATGGCCTTGATCAGCGCGGCGATGTCCTTGGTGGCGCTGCGCGAGTGTTCGGCGAGCTTGCGGACTTCGTCGGCAACGACCGCGAAGCCGCGTCCTGCTTCGCCGGCGCGCGCGGCTTCAATGGCCGCGTTTAAAGCGAGCAGGTTGGTCTGCTCGGTGATGTCATTGATTACGTTGATGATTTCTGAAATCTCGAGAGAGCGGTCGCCGAGGGATTTGATTTTCTTGGCCGTGGCCTGCACGGAAGCGCGGATGCGCTGCATGCCTTCGAGCGTATCGCGCACGGCGCGGTTTCCCTGTTCGGCAGCGTCGAGCGCGCGGCGCGCGGCTTCGGCGCTCGCCTCGGCGTTGTTCGACACTTGCTTCATCGAAACGGTGAGCTCTTCGACGGCCGAAGACGTGTTGGTGATTTCCTGGTCCTGCTGCGTGGCGCCAGCGGACATTTCGTCGGCGGCGCCCAGAATTTGGTTGGCGCTTGTGCTGACGTGATGGCAGCTTTGCGGACGCGTTCGAGAACCTTGGTGAAGTTGTCCAACATGAAGTTGACCGAATCCACGACGTTGCCCAGGGCGTCGTTGGTCACCTTGCCGCGAATGGACAGGTCGCCCCGCGCCACCTGATTGATCGTGTTGAGCAGGTCGGTGATGCTCCGCTGCAAGGAGTCTTGCGCCTGCTGGTTGGTGACCGCCTGCGCGACTTTAGCGGCGCTGCGATTGAAATTGTCGGCGATGAAGGAAAATTCATCACCCGTGTCGATCTCCGCGCGGGCGCGTGCATCACCGGCCACCAGACGTTCGGAGAAGCGGGCCAGCTCGCCGAGCGGTTTGAGGACGCGCTTGCTCAGCACCAGGATGATCGACAGCGCGGCCACCACGGCGAGCACCACGGCGCCAGCCAGAAGCGGGCTTACGCCGCCCGCCGCGCTTTCCGCAGGGTGCTGGCCGGCGTAATACCCGAGGCCGAGCACGCCAAACAGGCAGGCTGCGATCCAGAAGATCAGCAGCCAGACGGTCGAACTCAAACGAGATTTCATACATTCCTCCAAAACGTGCGCGGCTACCGCGCCAGCAAACTTTGGCCCTCGAGCAGCAAGTTGGCTCGCTGTCTCGCCGGGCCGGCCCAGGCCGGCCCCATCCCACATCGTGAAACTCAGCTCGCGTTAGATGCCCGGCGCCGGGAACACGTCGGTCAGTCGCCGGAGATCGACAATCAGCGCGAGGCGGTCTTCGTGCCGCAACATGCCGCGGCAGTGCGGCACCTCTTCGGGCACTTGGTCGAGCAAGGAATCCTCGGTAACCGAGAATGTGCCGATGACTTCATCGACGGCGATGCCGAGACGCAAATCCTCCTGGTGCGGGTCTCCCTGGAGGGCGGATACCACGACATGCTTGGGCAATAGTCCCGGGCGGCGCCCTTCGGTAAAGGCGATATCAACCAGCGGAACGATCGTGCCGCGAAGGTTGAACACGCCCATCAAGAAGGCAGGCGCCAGCGGAATGCGCGTGACCATCGGCCAGTCCACAACCTCCTCGACTTCAAGAACCGGCAAACAAAAGCGCTCGCGTCCGGCGCGAAACACGCAGTACTGGCGCTCGGTCCCTCGCTCTGTCCCGAGCCCTTCGGCGTCAAGCAATTCGCCGTCGTCCGGATCCTCGAGCGGGTTGTAGGGCTCCTCCGACATCAGGCAAACCTCCGAACCACCTGGATCAATTCATCCGCGGTGAATGGCTTGGCGACGTAGGCGTTGGCGCCCTGCTGCTCGCCCCAATAACGGTCGCTCGGCGCCGTCTTGGAGGTAACCAAAATCACCGGAATGCTCGAATACGACTCCTGGCTCTTGAGGTCCCGGCAGACTTGAAAACCGTTCCTTTGCGGCATGACCACATCGAGGAGAATGATGTTCGGACGCTCTTCCTCAATGGTCTGTTCGATCCGTGTGGGATCGCAGAGGCCGACGGAATGAAACCCGTTTCTCTCGAGCATGGAGATCATCAGTTTCACTTCCGCCTGCGAATCGTCCACCACGAGAACCTTCTTCACGGCCCTCCCCCCTCGACCAGAGATATCCAGCTCAACTGGAAGCAAATGCGCAGCCACCCTCCATCGCCGCTCGCCTGCTGCGACTACAGCGTAAACCCGCTGAAGCGGCGCGGGTTACGACCCAAGGCGCGCCCCTTATGGGCTGCCCACGAGGCGCTCGCCGGCCGGCTCTGTCTCACTGTGAGATTCCGTCTCACCGAATCGTATCTCGCTTGCCAGGGACGAGAATCGCTGCATGATTTCATTCAGCCTCAGGGCCATGGCATGAATCGTTTTGAGCTGGTCACGCCAGTTGCGCAGGGCCTCGCCGGGTTCGAGCAGCAGATCGGCATTTCCCAACACGGAGGTGAGTGCATCGTTGACGCTGGAGCGCATTTCGAGCATGTAGCGGCCAAGGGAGGCATAGCCTTGGTTCTCGTGCGCGATGCGCTCCGCGCGCTGCGCGCGCCGGACAGCCTCAACGCGGCGCATCGCTTCCGTCGATAGGGCCATGAGGGTGGAGGTCCAGCCGTCCTGGCGAGTCATGAAAATCACGTGCGGGTGCGCGGCTTCGAGGGCCGCACCGTTCTTTTCGTCATCGACAACCGAGATGACCGCCGCCGCGCGCGCGCTGTCGAACGCGGAGAGCATGTTTCGAAGTCGCCCGTTTGAAACAGGCCCGACAACGACCAGCGAGTAACCGGCAAGGGCCGCAGGCGTCCAAATGTCGGCGGTCGCCACCGTGATTTCGGGGAGGCTCCGGCCGGCCTGCCAGCTCGCTGTAACCATGCGGGCGAATTCCGGATCGTCAGAGATGATGAGAATGCTGGGCCGACTCAAAACGCCCCCCGGAAGCATGCCTGTTGGTCAGGGCTGGAGCTTTTCGGCTTCCTCGATGATCGAAAGCAGGCGCTTCGTGCTGATTCCCAGGTTCACCGCGGCTTCGGTGTTCTTCGCGCGCTTGGCTTGCTCGACGCGACCCTGGAAATAGGAAACTTCCGTTCGCGCGAGCTGCAGAGCATCTCGGAGTGGTTTGTCGTTTCCCGAGCGCTTGCGGCTTTCGATTCCGAGCGCAACCAGCGCGCGTGCGACCACCGCTCTCCTGAGGTCTTCCGCTTCTTGCCCGCCTTCCACCACAAAAGCCGCAACCTCCCAGGAGGAAAGCAGGACCTTCGTGTCCTCCAGGACCACGGTCGACATGGACCGGCCACGGGAGGGCGGAGCAGCAATCAGCTGCTCCCAAATCGACTCCAGGCATTTGTCGGCATCCAGGGGCGTCGCCGGCGGGGCCTGGACCTCGGTCGACGGTTTCGTTGGCCGCGGCGTGCCTGCCGATGAGGCAGGGGCTGCCGGTCTCAGCGGCGAGGGGGGCTTCTCGGCCCCCGAAAATTGCGGCTGGACAGGAGGGGCTCCGGGCGGTTGAGGAAATACTCCCGACAGCGCTTCGGTTTTCGTTTCAGGCACGCTAGGACTGGAGTGTTTGCTTTCCGCAGCATGGGTGGCCTGATGCGCAGGCTCTGGGGCCGCATGTGAACCGGCGCGGGCCAATGCTTCATCGAGATCCGCCCGCAGCGCGAGCAGCTGCTCGAAGCACCGCGTTACCGAGCTTTCCGTGTAATCCTTCTGAAATGGCTGCCGCCAGTTTTCGCAAAACAGGCGAAGATGGTCGGTTGTTTCTGCCGCGGAGAATCCGGCGCGGCGACAGTCGACCACCTTGACACCGGCCGCGGCGAGGCCTTCGACGGCGTTGCGAACGGCGCTTACGTCGGCGTGCAGCAGGCGAATGAACGCCCGGCGAAGGATGAAGTTGAACCGACAAAAGGCCACCAGGGCCGCCGGATCGTAAAACATGCAGCCCGCCGATTCTTTTAGCAGGCGACCCTGTTCGAGCAAACCGAGTTCGAGCAGGTCGCGCAAGCTGTGGCAGTCGCCCACTTTGCCGAGGATCTCCTCGAGCGGCGCCAGCCACTCAAGGGGAGTCGAATCCGCGGCGGCCAGGACGGGCTGCAAGACTCGGGCCACGTCGTCAAGCTTGATCTCGTTGCGATACAGCTCCTCCGGCGCGCACAAAGCGAAATATTGCACGAGCAGCAAGTCGATCTTGTCGCGATCGAAGTTTGTTTTCTCGGATTTCCTGAGTTGCCGCTGTATGAACGCGCGCAGCGCCTCTTCGCTCGCATTGAGCCTTTCGGGCGGAAGCTGGCGGATTTGGTAGGCGCGGAGTTGCTCGTCGAGCTTGTCGAGCCAGGCCAGGTCACGGTCGAAAACTTCGCGCGTCGGTTTTGCGGGAAGCAACTCGCCCGCCGGATGGGGGAGCGGCGAGAAGTTGAATTGCGTGGCCAGGGCGGCATACAAGGGATAGGCGCGACGCGCCTCCGACCATTGGGCTGCGAAGTCCACCGGGCTCAACCCGGCGCGCTCGCGAGAAACCTCCGAGGGAGGCGGCGTTTTTGGGCTCATGGTTTGATGATCCAGTTTTCTACGTTTTGCAAAAAACGTGCCGCAACGGCCTTCTGGCCTTCGTGGTAGCGAACCGCTATGACACTGGCACGGGCGTCGAATGAACCATCGGAGTTGACCATGCGGATGCGATCCTCGAATTCGAGCGGCAAACGCGAGGCAAATAGAACCTCACGCTCCGTGCCGAATTCGATAATCGTGCTCTCCTCCAGGTGCTTTCTCCCGCTGCCGGCCTTGACCACACGGATGGGCAGGCGCACGGCGGAAGCAGTCGGGAAGAGGCGGGCGAGCGTTTGCACGCATGTCTCGCCTAGCCCCGCGGAAGCGATTTTGGCCTGATCCTGCACTCTGCCTCTCCATCGATCGCGCTCGGCTCGCTCGGGGCCATGCGCCCGGAGGGGTCGGGAGAACGCCTTCGGACGAGCGAACGGAAGCCCAGAGGGGCGAGTTTGCACGAAGACGGCCAAAGAATCCCTCCGTGCCTCTCGAGCAACTCATAGGAAACGTTCTGCTTACCAGATGGAGAATGAGGGGCCGGGTGGGCCGTCGTCTCAGCCTGACACAGAGCCGTCTCAGGCGTGCGTCAGGAAAAAGCAAAATTCGGAGCTCGGCTCGGCCCCCGGAGATGTCTCAGGATTGCGGACTCCCAACCAGCGGCCGGTCCAAGGGGCGGAGGGGAATCTTGTACAGCTTGAGTTTCCGGTAGAGCGTGGCTCGACTGATCCCCAACATCTTGCCGGCAATCTTCTTGTCACCGCCGGCCTGCTCGAAAACGCGCAGAATGGTCATGCGCTCGAGATCGGCCAGGGCGGTGGTGGAGAGCGAAGCGGCATCCGGCGCGGCCGAATCAGAGGAATACGCCGCTTGAATCTCCGGCGGAAGATCCCCGATATCGATGATCCGATGGTCACCCAGGGCCACCGCGCGAGCGATCGAGTTCTCGAGTTCCCGGACGTTTCCCGGCCAATCATATTGCAGGAACGTTTTCATCACCGCGGCGCTCACTTGAATATTTTCGCCGGGAGCGTGCCGATCGAGGAATGAGTGGACGAGCTGAGGAATGTCCGAGCGGCGCTCGCGAAGCGCCGGCAGGTGAACGGTGACGACATTCAAGCGAAAGTACAGGTCTTTACGAAACGCCCCGGAACGGTAGGCAGCCTCAAGGTCCCGGTTGGTAGCGGCAATGATGCGAACATCGACGGGCATTTTTTCGTTGCTGCCGACCGGGCGGATTTCCTTCTCCTGAAGCACGCGCAGCAGCTTGGCCTGCATTTCGAGCGGCAACTCTCCAATCTCGTCGAGAAATATCGTCCCTCCGTCTGCGGACTTAAAGAGCCCGGTCTTGGCTTTGAGAGCCCCCGTGAAGGCGCCTTTCTCATGGCCAAAGAGTTCGCTTTCCATCAAGGTTGGCACGAGCGCGCCGCAGTCGACGGCCACGAACGGCATCTGCGCAAAGGGGCCGCGAAAGTGAATGGCGCGTGCCACCAGCTCCTTTCCGGTCCCGCTTTCCCCGGCAATCAGCACGGGCGTGCGCGTCTCCTTTAGGCGGGAGATGATGCGCAAAACATCCTGTATCTTTGCGGACGAGCCGGTGATCCCATCGAGCTTGGCTTCTGCGCCGACGCGCTCGCGCAGGAATTCGTTCTCGGTGACCAGGCGTACCTTCTCGGACATGCGTTGCAGAAGCTGACGAAGCCGCTCAACCCGGAACGGTTTCTCGATGTAATCGTAGGCGCCCTCGCGCATGGCCTCCACCGCAGACTCGATCGAGCCGTGCCCGGTCATGATGGCAACCTCGGTGCGCGGAAGCACGTGCTTCATCTTTCGCAGCAGATCCACGCCCGACAAGCTTGGCAGCTTCAAATCGGTAACCACCAGATCGGGAGGTACCGTCTCGACAAGCTCGAGAGCCGCTTCGGCCGTATCCGCCTCCTGGCAAGCGAGCCCGAGTGTTTGCCCGACGGTCATGCACAGACGACGAATGCTCTGCTCGTCATCCACAATCAAGAAGCGGAGCCGCGCATGATCCTTCATGGCTTTCCTATGACCTTCTCAACCGCGGCCAAAAGCTGCCGCAAACGAAAGGGTTTCTCAAGGAAGGGCGTCTCCGCCTTGGCCAGCAGGGAGACCGTGTCGCGGCTCGCCGTATCGCCGGTGACGAAAATCAACCGGGTGGCCAGTTCCGGCCGATGCTGCCGGAGCCACTCCTGCACGTCGGCGCCGCTTATGGCCCCGGGTGTGCGGAAATCGGAGATCACGCCACCGAAATCGGTCTGGCTCAGCAACTCGAGACCCTCGCGGGCGGAAGGGGAGGCCACTACCTCATATCCGGAACGTTCCAGCGCGCTGCGGATAAAGGCGGCCACGGACGGCTCGTCTTCGATGAGCAAGATCCTCGAGCGCGCGGCGGGCGGGGCCGGAAGGGGCGGCATGGCTAGGTCTCCGCCGGGGCCGGCGCAGCGGGAAGGTGAATCGTGAAGGTACAGCCAACGCCGTCGGGATGGTTTGCCGCGATGATCTCGCCGCGATGGGCGCGCACGATCCCGTAGCAGATGCTGAGCCCGAGTCCGGTTCCCTTGCCCACCTCCTTGGTCGTGAAGAAGGGATCGAAAATCCGGTCGGGCTGGGAAATACCGGGGCCGTTGTCGCGAAAGGCGATGTCGATTCGGCCGTTTTCTGCTGACGTTTCAATTTCGATTTTGCCCGGCCGTTTCGCCTCGTGCACCGCATCGTAGGCATTGTTCAGGATGTTTAAGAACACCTGCTGCAATTCGTGCGGATCGCCCAGCACGATGGGCAAATCCCGCTGGTAGTGTTCGCGTATTTCGACGCCATGGTTCGCAAAATCATAGGTTCGCAGTCTGACCGTCTGCTGCAGTACGGAATTCACCTCGAGCGGTTCGCGCCGGGGCGGCTTCTGCCGGGCAAAGCTGAGCAGGTTGTGGACGATCACGCGCGTGCGCTCCGCCTCCTGGAGAATCACGCGCAATTCCTCTTTTGCTGATGCCGGAACGTCTCGATTCTCAAGCAGCAGGTCGGTGAAACCGACGATCGCGGCGAGGGGATTATTCACTTCGTGTGCCACGCCGGAAACCAATTGTCCGAGCGCCGCCATCTTCTCGGTTTGCATCAATTTTGCCTGCAGGTCGGCGGCGTCGGTGACATCGCTCATGGCCGCGACAATGCTGTTGATCACCCCGTCCTCATCCCGCATGGGACTGAGGCTGACTGAGAACTGCCGTGGATGCCCGTCGCCTCCGCGCAGTGGGATTTCTAGGTTGTCGATCGAAACGCCCTCGAGGGTGCGGTTGAGCGCAGCCAGCAACAGAGGCTGGTGTGCGGACCCCACCATCCCCGTGAGCGGCTTGCCGAGCAGATCCGCTTTGTCGTACCCGGCTTCCGCGCAGCGGCGATTTGCATAGCTGATGAGCCCGGCTGTGTCGAGCACGAGGATCATGCTGTGCGTGCTGTTCAGAATGTTTCGGTTGAAATCGCGTTCGCGGCAATACCGCCGCTCGGCCTTGCGGCGATCGGTGATGTCCTTGAGCACGTGGATGGTCCGCGAGTCCTGATCGGTCGGGCCGCCGGCCCGGGAGCTCGAAACAAGATAGGTGCGCTCGCCGGCCTGGTAGACGTCCTCCTCTTCGGGGGAGTTCGTGTGGTGGCAAAACGGGCACTGGCCCTGAGGGGCCGCGGTCCCGAGGATGCCGAGTTCCTCGATGGGCTGCCCGATAGCCTCGATGAGCTCGAGCTCGACGCTGTCCGCCAGCGCGCGATTCAGCCGCAACACGCGGTTGGCCGTGTCGTGAACCACGATGAAATCGGAGATTGCGTCGAAATCTTCCACCCACTGTTTTCTCGATTGCTCGACGCGATGCAGCAGTTGCGCATTCTCAAGAGCCACCGAGGCGTGGTTCAGCAGGGCTGCCAGGAGCTGTGCCTCGATCGCCGACATCTCCCGCTCGAGATCCCCCAGGCACAAGACGCCGAGGACCTGTTCCTCCCTCCCGATGAGCGGCGCGATGCACACGGTCTCCCAGGCGAGCCGGTCAGCCCATCTTGGGCCGAGCAACTCGGCCGCAGACCCCGACCGCGCGCGCCCGTGGTCGGGCCAGTCCAGGCCGCCCAATGCCGCCGCCAGCCGCTTCTCGACGCTGGCACTCCTCGGGCGCCCCGGGCCGGTCCGGCCGCCCATCTCCCATGCGTCGTTTCTCTTAACAGCGAAGGCGGCTGAGCGGGCGCCCAGCATTTCCGCAGCCTGTTCGGTCAGGCGCCGGGCAAATTCGCTTCTGGCAACGGAAGTGAACTCCAGGGTGGCGGCGGAGAATTGCGCGAGCAGCGCCTCAAAACCCCTGGGGACACGACGAGCGACTGGGCGACCGTTTTTTTGCGCGCGCATGAAGATGGGGGCAGCTATTTTGCTCTACCAAACGACCTTACGGCCCTATCTCAATTTGAGTCAAGGAGCCCAGAACCTCGGGTTGTTCTAAGACGCAATCCAAGAAATCGCACTTTGAGACCGAAATCGCCTCCCGAGGGTCACCTGAGACGAGGACCCGAACGGGGTCGGCTCGGACAACGACTCGACACTAAACATAAATAGCCTTGAATGAGTAGCTTACAAAGTATTGCAGGTGCGTCCCCCTCCTCCCAGGTCGCCTCCAGACAGTGGCATAACCTTTGCACTCCCTGTGTTTGGATTTCTGTCCTCGGGAGGCTCGGGCTCACATGAGAAGTCGTCTCTGGGCTGTGGCCATGCTTGGTTGCCTGCTGGAATCAACCGGCGCTACGGCGCTGGTTCCCTCCGCCCTGGCTCAGGACCAGGACACGACCGATCATCACGTCGAGCTAAAGCGCAAGGTCAAATCAAAAGTGTTGCCGGAATATCCGGCCATCGCCAGACAGATGAACCTGCGGGGGAGGGTCAAGGTCGAAACCACGGTTGCTGCCGACGGGCACGTGGTGAGCACGCGGGTGCTCGGTGGCAATCCGGTGCTGGCAAGCGCAGCGACCGACGCCATCAAGAAATGGCGGTTTGAGACGGCTCCGAAGGAAACAACAGAACTGGTCGAGGTCGACTTCGCGGGGGAGAGTAGCCGGTGACGTTCCGGTCGGGCGGGGGATGGAGGCTTAGCACATGACGATTGCCAGAAAACTCTACGCGGGATTCGGCGCCATCCTGGGATTGATGGTGGCCCTGCTACTGATCAACATCATCAGCGTCAGTCGCGAGTATGCGGCGCAGAAAACGGTGCGGCACACGCTCGAGGACGTGCAGGGCATCGAGAGGGTCCGCTATCAGATGATGGAGAACCGGCTGTTCTTGGGCAATTACCTTCTGAGCGGCGATCTTCGGCAGGAAGACAACACCAGCAGGGGCATCCTGGATCTTGAGCAGACGCTCCAGAGGACCCAATCTCAGACCACGGACGCCAACCTGCGCTCCGCTCTCTCGCAGGTTGAGGGGACCGAACGCGATTGGGCCGAGAGTTTTGCGAAGCCCATGATAGCGAAGCGGCACCAGGTGGACACCGGGGACGCCACCGTCTCGGACCTGCAGATCTATTATCTTCAACACGACCCATCCTCCTGGGTCAACAAATCCAGCGGAGTTCTGGACCGCGCGACCGCCGGCGTCGAATTGGCGTTTCAAGAAGCGAACGAATCGGCTTCGACAGCCACCACCTGGAACACGTTCATTACGATGGCGGGGACGCTGTTAGGCATCGTTCTCGGCGGTTTCATTGCCTTCCGCACGGCTCAGACGATCAAGGATCCCATCGATCACCTGATCGAAGTCGCGCGGCGGGTCGGCGACAGCGGCGACCTTGAACAATCGATCGACATTCACCGCGACGATGAGGTCGGCATGCTTGCCGACCAGCTGAACAGCATGATCGTGCATCTGCGCGAAATGGCCGGCGTATCCGCCTCCATCGCCGAGGGGCGCCTGAACGTTGCGATCGAGCCGCGCTCGCAGCACGACACGATGGCGCGGGCCTTTTCGAGGATGACGGAAGGACTGCGCGCAATGGTGCGGCAGGTTCGTGATTCGGCGGCGCAGGTCGCGAGCGGAGCCGGACAGATGGCCGGCGCCTCAGACGAATCGGCCAAGGTCAGCGTGCAAGCGGCGTCCGCCATCGACGAAGTCACCAGCACGATGCATGAGATGAGCATCAACGTGCAGAACGTGGTGAAGAACACGCAGGTGCAAGCCTCCAGCGTTGCGGAAACGTCCGCTTCGATCGACCAGATGGTCACCTCGATTCAGCGCGTGGCGGACACCGCCAAGTTGCTGGTGGACATCTCGCACCGCTCGCGGGAAGAGGCGCAGGTGGGAATGGCCACCATGGAAAAGGCCACGGCCGGGCTCAACCGCACCAGTCAAGCCATCGAGTCTTCGGCCGAAATCATCGACGTACTGGGACGCCGAGCGGATGACATCGGCAAGATCATCGAGGTGATCGACGATCTGGCCGAGCAAACAAATCTTCTGGCCCTGAACGCGGCAATCGAAGCGGCGCGTGCCGGCGAGCATGGGTTGGGTTTTGCCGTGGTGGCCGAAGAAGTGCGAAAGCTCGCAGAGAAGTCCACGCAGTCGACCAAGGAAATCGCCGAACTGATTCAGGGGATTCAGAAGGAGGCGCGCCAGGCCGTCGAGAACATGGAGCACAGCACGAGCATGGTCCAGGAGGGCCTGGTGCTCAACAAAGACCTGGGGGCCGCTCTCGAGAAGATCTCGAGCGTGGTTTCCGAGGTCTACAAGTTCTCCCAGGAAATTGGCGCGGCCACCACGGAGCAGTCCAGTGGTTCGGCCCAGATCGCCAAGGCCACGAATCGCCTGACCGAGATTACCCAAGAAATCAACTCGTCGGTCGAGGAGCAGGCTTCCGGTGCGCAGGCCGTGGTGCGGGCCATGGAGCGGATGCGCGAGTTGGTTCAACAGTCCACGTCGAGCTCGACCGAGCTTGCCGCCGCAGCGGAAGAAATGTCCAAGCTGTCCCGCAACCTGCTTTCTTCCATGGACCGATTTGTACTCGAAGAGCATTTCGGAGATGCCCGCAGGGGCGGCAGCCGGAGAGCGGGTCCTCGAGAAGCGGAGGATTCCTCCGCCCCATATGCTGAGACGGTCCGCTCCTAGGGGCTGAATACCCGGATCATGGAAAAGGAACTCCAGGTCGTCGGTTTTCGCATCGGGCGTGAAACGTTCGGCTTGCCCATCGCTATGGTCCGCGAGATCGTGCGCGTCCCGGAAATCACCGGCGTTCCCAACGCGCCGGACTACATCGAAGGCGTGATCAATCTTCGCGGGCGAATCATCCCGGTCGTCGATCTGCGCAAGCGCTTCGGCGAGCGGGCCGGTGAAGCGGACAAGCGCAATCGCATTGTGGTTGTCGAAATGGAGCGCCGGGCCATTGGGCTGCTGGTGCACTCAGCGTCGGAAGTTCTCAAGATTCCGCCCTCGGAAATCGAGGCCCCGCAAAATGTCTTTCAAGAAGGGGAGCTGGGCTACATCTCAGGCGTAGCGAAACTGAAAGGGCGACTCGTGATCCTGCTCGATCTCGGTCGCCTGCTTGAGCGAGGCGAGCTGCGCGGCCTCGAAGAAGTCGCCGACTCCGGCGCCGCGGTTCCGGCCGGAAGCACAAGACGCGAAACCTGAGTCGGCAAGCGCGCCGCAGGACAGAGAATTCCATGTCGACGCTCACTACACCGGTCGTTCTGACCGACGCGGAGCTGAAGCTTCTGCAGACGCTCGTCTATCAGGAGTGCGGCATGTACTTTGACGAGCGCCGCACGCATTTTCTGCGCGACCGCTTGCAGCGCCGCCTGAAAGCCTGTCAACTGGACTCGTTTTACAGCTACTATCGCCTGCTGACCAGCCGCGAAGGCAAGAAGGAGCTCACCGCCCTTCTTGAAAATCTCACCGTCAACGAGACCAGCTTCTTCCGCATTCGCCCCCAACTTGAGCTGTTTCAAAAGGTCGTACTCGAGGAACTTCTGAAGAAAAAACAGGAGCGCCGGGACTGGTCGCTCCGCGTTTGGAGCGCAGGCTGTTCAACCGGGCAGGAGCCCTACACGCTCGCGATTCTGGTTTGCGATGCCCTGGCCTACTACTATCTGCGCAATCCCCTTCCGTTCGACATGCCCGTTCCCAAGCCGCTGATCCCACCGCCCTGGAAGGTCGAGATCATCGCGTCGGACATCAACTACTCCGCCCTCCTCGCCGCGCAGCAAGGCGTTTACAGCGAGGCGCAAATGGAAATGGTCGATTACACCTGTCGGTTGCGCTACTTCGACAAAGTGGGCGACAAGTACTCGGTGAAGCCGGCCCTGAAGGAGCTCGTCCAGTTCGACTTCCACAACCTGAAGACCGAATACCTGCCGCAGCGCAATGACGCGATCTTCTGCCGAAACGTGATGATTTATTTTGACGAAGCCGAGCAAAAGCGCCTCATCGAAAAATTCTGGCGCTGCCTGAATCCGGAAGGCTTTCTCTTCGTGGGCCATGCGGAAAGCCTGTTCGGTCTGACGACCAAGTTCCACATGATTCACACGAACAACGCGACCGTGTATCAGCGTCTCGAGGGGGCGACGCCGTGACCCTCTCGCCCGGCGACGGCTCCTCGGATCTCCGCGACCTGTTTTTCGAAAGCGCCGAGGAGATTCTGCAGGGCATGAACGAGGCGGGGCTTGCGCTCGAGGAGCATCCCAAAGACGCGCGAATCCTACGCGCGGTCCGTCGCGCCGTGCATACCCTGAAGGGTGATTCGGCCGCTTGCGGCTTTCGCGAATTGAGCGAGCTTGCGCACGAACTGGAAGACGTTCTGGTTCCTGAACTTGCCGAGGAAAATGCCGGGGCCGTGGCGGAAGTCGTCCTGACCGCCGCAGACACCTTCCACGAAATATTGGCCGCGCATCGGAGCAATCTTCAGCCCCCGGCCGGCGGCGCCTTGCGTGAGCGCATCCGACAGCTGCTGCGCAAACCCGATGCGGCCACGCGACCCTCCTCGGCCAAAGCCAGATTTGAGTGGACCGAGTATGAGCGTCTGATGATTGCCGAGGCTCTGCGCCGGGGAGAGGCGGTCTACAATCTCGCCCTCTATCTGGATCTGGAATCGATGGTGCCGGTGGCGGCCTTTGAGCTTGTGCGCAAGGCGCTCGGGAGCGCGGGAACCCTGCTTGCCTTGCGGCCGCAGAACGTTACCGCCGCCGACCAGTTCGAGGTCATCGAGGCCGCGCTCACAAGCAGCAAGCCCCCCGAGTGGATTGAGCAACACTGCCGGGTTCCCTCCGTGGTCAAGCGAACCCAGCTTGAGCCGATTCGTGCTTTTCAATCAGCTCCCCGCGACCTGCTCGAAATACTGCTCGAATCGGAAGCCGCCGCCGTGGCGGCCGGTGTGAAGCCCGGACCCACCGCCTCTCTTGCGCCGGCAGGCGACGTTCACGAGGCAACTCCCGGCGGGCTCGCTCATGCCATTGCGGAGAATACGTTGCGCGTCGACGCGAACCGGATCGACGCGGTGATGAACCTGGTGGGCGAACTCATTATCGGAAAATCCATGCTGCAGCGGACCATCGCCGAGTTCGAGCGCCGCCACGTAAAAGACCCGTTGGGCGGCAAGTTTTCCGACGCCCTCGCCTTTCAATCGCGTGTTCTGGGCGAGCTGCAAAAGTCCGTAATGAAGATCCGCATGGTGCCGGTCGAGCAGCTCTTTCGACGCTTCCCGCGAATCGTGCGGGATGTAGCAAAGCTGCGCGACAAGGAAATTGGGCTCGAAATTGCCGGCCAAAACACGGATCTGGACAAGAGCATTCTCGATTCGCTCGCCGAGCCGCTCGCTCACATCGTTCGCAACGCCGCCGACCACGGCATCGAACCCGCGGCCGAGCGCGCCTCGGCCGGCAAGCCGGCCCGCGGCACGATTCGCTTGAACGCCTATCACGAAGGCGACCAGGTGGTGATTGAGGCCTCCGACGACGGGCGAGGGCTCGACCGCGCAAAAATCGTTCAGCGTGCCGTCGAGCGGGCGATCCTCTCGCGCGAAGAGGCCGCCCGGCTGACCGAATCCGAGGCGCTGCAATTGATTTTCGTCCCCGGTTTGAGCACGGCGGAGGAAGTTACCGAGATTTCCGGCCGCGGAGTCGGCATGGATGTGGTGAAGGCGTCGCTCGGAGCGCTGAAGGGCTCGGTCGAGATTGCCAGCGAACCCGGCAAAGGCACCACCTTCCGTTTGCTGGTGCCGCTGACGCTGGCCAGCATTCAGGCGCTTCTGTTCCGCGTCCGGGGCCGGCTGTATGCGGTACCGCTGGTCTCGGTTGTCGAGATTGTTCGCCTGGAGGAGCGGGAAATCCATCGCGTCGACGAACACGAAGTGTTCCAGCTGCGGGAACAAGTATTGACACTCGTGCGTCTCGACCGGCTTGTGCCGGATGCCGGTCGCGAGCCAACGAGCGCCAGGCGAGTCTTTGTCATCATCATCGGTACGGCGGCGCGTCGGTTCGGTTTGGCCGTAGATAGCCTGGCGGGCGAGGAAGAGCTGGTGATCAAGGCCCTCGAAGATGGCCTGGTCAGTTCGCCTCTGGTTAGTGGCGCTTCCATACTGGGCGACGGTACGGTGGTTCTCATCCTGAACGTTCCCGCCGTGCTCTCGCACCTGTCGAGAATCCCGGCGGTGGGAGCGACGGCATGAGCGAAAAGGTTCGCGTGCTCGTGGTCGATGATTCCGCCCTGATGCGGAAGTTGATTCCGCAGGTGCTTCTGCGCGATTCCTCGATCGAGGTGGTGGGAACTGCCGCCGACGGTGTGATCGGGCTGCGGAAGGTCGAAGAGCTTCGCCCCCATGTCGTCACCCTGGATCTCGAGATGCCCCGCATGAATGGAATCGAAGCCCTGCGGCAGATTGTGCGCAAGCATCGGCTCCCGGTCATCGTGGTCAGTGCCTACAGCGATCGCAGCGCCTCGATCACGCTGAAGGCGCTCGCACTGGGCGCATTCGATTTCGTCACCAAACCGCAGGAAGCAGCCGCCGGCCGACTCGAGCAGATTGCCGCGGAACTTGCCGTGAAGATCAGAGTGGCGGCCTCGGCCGGCGCGCCGAAAATCATCCTGACCGTGCCCAGCTCGCAGCGAAAAGAACCGCGGCCGTTCTCGACGCAGCCGCGGTGGCCCTCGCGTGTCGTGGCCCTGGGCGTTTCGACGGGGGGACCCAACGCTCTGCAATACCTGTTCGCGCAGCTCCCCGCAGACTTCCCGGGCTGCTTGCTCGTGGTCCAGCACATGCCGGAAGGATTTACCGGAATGTTCGCCCAGCGGCTGAACGAGTCGTCCGCCATCGAAGTGAAAGAGGCGCAGTCGGGCGATCTGCTGCTTGCCGGTCGCGCCCTGATCTGCCCGGGCAATCGGCACTTGAAGGTGCGGCGCATGGACCATGGCGACGTGGCGGTTCTGGTCGATCACCCGCGCGTCAACGGTCATCGTCCTTCGGTCGATGTGCTGTTCCGATCTGTGGCTCAGGAAATCGGCGCGCGCTCGATCGGAGTGCTGATGACCGGCATGGGTGACGACGGCGCCGCCGGGATGGATGCCATACGAGCCGCAGGCGGGTTGACCATCGCACAAAGTCCGGAGACCTGCGTGGTCGACAGCATGCCGCGCGCGGCCATCGATCGTGGCTTCGCGGGCCGCGTAGCGGCCCTGCCGGCCATTGCGGGTCTGCTGCAGGCCGAGTGTGCGGAGGATGTGCGCGCGGCTGTTGATCGGAATTCCCCACCCGACGAAATCGGAGAAAGCGCCCTGCGAAGGAAGTAGAGAAGGAGAACGTCATGAAACAATTTGAAGCCTTGCTGCGGAAAGACAGTCAGCCCGTCCGGTACTTGATCGTGGACGACTCCGTGTTCGCACGCAAGAGTCTGGCAAAAATGGTTGAGTCCTTTGGCGGCCAAGTGGCGGGCGAGGCCGGCGACGGCTGTACGGCCATCACCGAGTACGATCGCGTCAATCCCGATATCGTTCTCATGGATATCACCATGCCGCAGATGGAAGGCATTGAGGCCGTCGAGCGCATCGTGCAGCATCATCCGCACGCGCGCGTGGTCATGGTCTCCTCGGTCGGCTATCAGGACAACATTCTGGCTGCGCTGCAGAAGGGCGCTCGGCACTTCGTCCAGAAGCCGGTGAAGCCCGATGCATTGTACGAAATCATCCGCTACGTGCTGAGCGATGACGGCGTCACGGCAACCGCTTCCTCTCGGGAGAACTGATCATGAGAATGGACTTGATCCAGCCGTTCATTGGCTCGCTCGATGCCGTGCTTGCGGAGATGATGAAATCTCCGGTGACGATTGCGGACCTGAGCATGGAAGAGGAAGGGTATCGAAAGAAAGGGCTTGCTGCGCTCGTGAAGTTCAAGGGACAGATCGAAGGCCGCGTTGTTCTCGATATGGACCCCACGGCGGCCGCCCATGTGGCCAGCTACATCGCGGGAGCCCCCGTGGATCCCTCGGAAACGATCGTCTCGGAAGCGGTCTGCGAACTGGCCAACATGGTGATCGGGAACGCCGTAACACAGCTCAATGATCGCGGGTTTCAGTTCAAAGTGGTGCCGCCCGAGGTGCTCAAGCAGGAACAAGGGGAGAAAGCCGGGCAGGATTCCGAGGCTGCCATTCTGCGGTTCGAAACGGCCAACGGAAACGTCCACTTGAATATTGCCATGCGCTATCAGGCGCCCCACGTTCCGGGGCGCAATCCTGTCTCCGTAAGCTAAACAGCGGCCGCGGTGGGTTTAGCCCCCCTCGCCCGTCTTCCGGTATTCGGTTCCGTGACGAAACAGTCCCGCCTTCGGCATCTCCTCGGAATACACAATGCGCGCTGGAAGAAAGATGTTTGCCGCGCCGGGCGTGTAGGGAACCGCCACCTCGACGGGTGCATCGGTTTCATACCGGCGTTTGCTGCGAAAACACATTCCGACCGGTGAAATATCTTCGCAAACGGCCAATTCGTCGTCGGCGCCCGCCTGCCGAATGCAGGCCGTAAGGCGCGTCTTCAGACGCAGGCGCTTGCGTTGGCGCTGTTCCTTTTCCGGCGGGGGACTGGCCGATTCGGCAGCCCTGCGCGTTCGTGAGGCACGGGCCGCCATTCTCTTCTCCTCTTCGTGCGGGGCTTGCGTCCAGATGCTGGGCACCTGGCAGGTTTTGCAGTGCCGCGCGATGCCGCGATTGGTTTCAAAGCCCAGCAGTTCGACCTCGTTCAGGTAGACAACTTCGCGCGTCCGGCAATAACTGCATTCGACCAGCATGCGCGCCACCGCTTCCGAGGATTCGGTAATCGGCGGAAAATCGACGCCCCATACGTCGGCATGATCGCCGGCCAGCTCGACGCCGTAGACGAATCCCTCTTTTTGTCTTCCGAATTGCCCCACGACGCGTACGTCGCTTTCGCGATGAGCTTCCGTTGGCGATCTTCGCCGGAGGTGAATCTGCGCTCCCGGCGCGACGTCGCGATCGAGCAGGATTACTCCTCCTGTTCGGTTAATCAGCAGCGTTTGTGCAGGCTGCGTGAATTCGTTTCCGTGGATATCCCGGCCGGAAGCCTCGAGCAATAATGTGAGCGAGACGCGGTCGGTGCGGCGCTCTCCTGCCATTCAGCCTCCTCAGCTTCGGAACGAAGATAGCATAGCGGAAAACAGAGATGGAAAATCGAAGCGGTTGTCCAGGTCGCGGGAGAGGGCAGTCCCGACGGGAGGAGCCAGTTCCGCGCGCCTTCGAGCGGGCGCTCACCGTGGATTCGGGCGGTACGCCCAGGAACTTGCCTCGCCTGCCCTTCCCACCCCGTTCACCTCGGCCAGGATGGTATCGACCAGCTGCCGCCGTGGTGCAAGCGAGCACACCGGGTCGGTCGAGGCCGCGTCCTGGGCCAGCAACAGAGCCTGACAACGGCAACCTCCGAAATCCTGGGTGCGCCGATCACAGCTTCGACATGGCTCCTGCATCCAATCTCCGCCGCGGAATCGCCCGAATGCGTCCGAGTTTTCCCAGATCTCACGCAGCGAACGTCTCCGAACATTTTCAAAGGCCATTCCCGGCAGCACATTTGCGGCATGGCAGGGCAGCACATCGCCGTCAGGCTTGACCAGCATGACCTTGCGTCCCCAGCCTCCCATGCAGGCCTTGGGATATTTCGCGTAGTAATCGGGCACGACGTATTCGACGCGGGTTCTGCCGCGCATGCGCTCCCCCGCCCTGGTCAGTGTGTCGACCGAGCGGTCGACCTGCTCGCGGGTGGGCAGCAGGCGCGCCCGATTCTGAAACGCCCAGCCGTAGTACTGTACGTGGGCGAACTCGACGCGCTGCGGCCCGATCTGGTCGGTGAGGGCCAGCATTTCTTCGAGTTCATCCAGATTTTGCCGATGAATCACGAAATTCAGCGTCAGGGCCAGGCGATGACGCTTCGCCCATTCGGCCACACGCCTTTTCTGCGCGTGCGTTCGGGTGCCCGAGAATTCCCTCGCACTCTCTTCGCGCGCACCTTGAAAGCTCAGTTGAAGATGGTCCAGACCGGCAGCCACGAGTTCCGCAAGCCGCCCCTCATCGAGGGGAACGCCCGAGGTGATCAGACTCGCGTACAGGCCCGCTTCTCGCGCCCCGCGGATGAGCCGGGCAAGATCGGCTCGCGCGAGCGGCTCTCCGCCCGTGAAGTCGGCCTGGAGCACGCCCATCGCCGCCGCCTGCTGACAGATGTCGATCCAGGCTTCCGCGGAGAGCTCCCCGTTTCGCCCGGTCAGTTCAAGCGGATTCGAACAATACACGCAGTGCAGCGGGCAACGATGGGTAACCTCGGCGACCAGAACCAACGGGGTTGGAATCTTATTCTCCATTCGAAGTCACCAGCGATCCGTGAGCGATGCCGCAATCCCTGGGGAATGGGCCGATGCAGCCGAGGATTCCCCCGATTACTCGAATTCGAGCGCTCTCTGCTCTTCGAGCCGCTTGAGATAGTCGAGGATATCGCTCTCGACCTTCTGCGGGTTAGCCTTTGGGTACAGGGTCTGCAGTTCGGAAATGATTTGCCGGACCGAATGCTGGCCGTCGCATCGCTCGATGATGGCAAGGCTCGGCCCGTTCAGCCGCAAGGCGCGCTCAGGCATGAGCAGCATGCGTTCAGGCTGACTCTTGTCATTTAACCGGCAACCCGGCCCCAGTCGCGGACGTTTGTCGATCTCCGGATTCACGGGTCTTGTCTTGGACGAAAGGCTCCTGGTGGGGGCCAGCCCGGCTCCACATAGGCAAAATACAAAGCGTCCAGCATCGCCCACAGGATATCGCACTTCGTGCGCAATGCGCCGAGGGCCAGCTCCTGCTCCTCGCGCGTTCCTGCGTGCTCGAGGACCCAGGACAGTGCGAATTTCGCGTCCTCGGGAGCTTCGGTCACGCGGCCTTCAAAATAATCGAGCGCGTCCGCGAGCCACGGATAATGTCGGCGCAGGCGGTCGACGCGCAGAGTAATCAGTTCCTTCGAGAAAAGCTCGGTCAGCGAGGACGCTACGGCTTCCAGATGGCTGCCTGAGCGCACCAAGTCGACGTAGGCGGCTACGGCATAGCGGGTTGCCGGCAAGATTCCGCCGCCTCGGATGGCCTCCTCACGCGACAGACCCGTGCCTTCGACCAACCGAAGCCATTTTTCGAGGCCGCCCACATGCGTTCGATCCCCATCGTGATCAATGATCCGTTTCCGCCAGGCCAGGCGAAAGGCGGGGTCCTCACTGCGGGCGAGAATCGCGGCGTCCTTGAGCGGGATCGCGCTTTGATAAGCGTAACGGTTGAGCGCCCAGGCCTGCAGTTGGCCGCGCGTCAGCTTGCCTTCGTGCATGAGCTGGTGAAAGGGGTGCTGATGGTGATAGCGCTCTTTGCCGATCAGGTGAAAGGCAGCGACAAACTCCGATTCGCCGAGCAGCGCTGCGCGGCAACCGCTCACAGCTCAAACTCCATGCCGTCGTGAGCAATCTGCCAACCGGCCTCCCGCACGGCGCGATGCGCGGCGCTGTCCTCGTCCAAGATCGGGTTGGTGTTGTTGATGTGGATCAGCACGCGCTCCCCTGACGCCGATCCCCGCAGCTCCCGAAGTGTTCCGCCGGGGCTGGAAAGCGGCAGATGCCCCATCTGCCTGGCGGTCTTGCCCCCGCCGCGAACCTCGATCAGTTCGGTGTCCGACCAAAAGGTACCGTCGAGCAGGGTTAAGTCGCTCTGGGCCACGCGGCATTTCACCTCGTTGCTAGAGGCGGGGAGCGTCGGCGCATAGAAAAGACGCTTGTCGTTCTGGACGAGTTCGAGCGCGATCACAGCCTCCTCTTTCGGCAGCTCCTGTCGTCGATCGGCCCCCGCGTATTCCGGGAATTTACCGCCGACCGGTATGGCCGTGCAGATAAGGCGGTCCCGAGTCGCACCCTCCGAGAGGACCGGGACGGGCGAACCGAGCCGCAGGGTCTCCCAATCGACGGGCGGCGAGGATCGCTCCAAGACGCGAAAAACTGTGTTCTCTTCGCGCACGACTCGCCCTACCGAGGCAGTCGCGTAGATCCGCAGCGGCTGAAACTCCCGTAAGTGCAGCAGGCCCATAATGCAGTCCACATCGGCGCTGGTCAGGATTATGACCGAAACAGGTGTGCTTCGAGAACTTGTTGGGCGGAACTCGGGAAGCTGGATGAGCTGGTGCCGGAGATCAGGCGAGGCGTTCAGCAAAACCCATGCGCTTCGGCCAGCCGATACGGCAACCTGGGCTTGCGTGCGAGCGAGCCCCTTTAGACGGCCCGCCCTCAGCCGGCTGCAGTTTGAACATCCGCAGTTCCATTGCGGAAAACCGCCGCCCGCGGCCGAGCCGAGGACTTTAACGCGCATTCAAGGGTTACAGTTCGGCGTTTGCGTACGAGCTGACTTCGCAATTGAGGTCAACCACCTCGTGCTGAGGTGTGGTCCATTCCATGAGTTTCCTCCCCGCATGTGAGCCCAAGCCGCACACTATAAACAGAATCATTGGCCAGTCTATCGCATCGACCTTGCGCCCGGCAATCCTATATTCGGCCCGTTGTCCGATTCTGCCTTTCTGCCGATGCGGGATCGTCGAGGGCCGGCCGGGGCCCGCCTAGAGGGCGTCAGGAGAGTGGGGCCAAGCTGCGGAAGCCCGAGTCAGCCCACAACGGGCGATTCCCGAGCTTGTCACAGAAAAATTACAGAACTCCAACTTGACAGCGAGGGCCGGAATCCGTTTGAATGAAGGCCCCAGTTGCTACTGAGTTTCAACTAGATTCGCGCAGGGGGGAGGGAGGCGAGGGATGCAGCCGAATGCCTATTGTGCGACGGAGTCGCAACTAGGAAGATCCGAGGGTGGCGGAGCAATTACGCGCCGGTCCCTCCTGAATGAACTCGTCGAACGAGGCGTGCGCATTACGGCCCAAAGGGGCGTGCTCATCGGCATCATCCAGGACTCGCCACGCCACCTCGACGCGGCCAACTTACTCAAGCTTGCGCAGAAGCAGGACCCGGAAATCGACCGCGCGACCGTATACCGGACGATTGCTCTGCTCAAGAGAGAAGGTTTGATCGATGAGCTCGATTTGATGCATCTCGAGGGGGAGAAGCACTACTACGAGGCGAAGACGAGTCGAGATCACTGCCACCTGGCTTGTTTCCAATGCGGCGCGATCATCGAGTATGTAAGCCCGTCGTTCGAGAAGCTAAAGGCCGAGATTGCTCGAGAGTCGGGGTTTCAGATCCGAGTGGCGCGACTCGAGTTGGGCGGTTTCTGTAAGCATTGCCGCACAGGGGCCGGTGACTCTGTCGCAAGTAGATGAGTCGGGGTAGCAGGAAGCGAGTCGGTCTCCGCAAGGGAATCCTTTCGCGAAGGGCGGAGCGCAACCGGCAACCCGGACGGGCTGGCGACCCCTGCCAGTAGACGGCAACGGCCACGGCTCGGTTCAGGAGAAAGATGGGATGGCTCGAATCGGATTGGCGAATCAGCATTTGGGGCGTTGTGGCTCGAGGCTTCCCCCCGGATTGATGAAAAAGCTCATCCCTCTTTTAGCGGTATCGGTTCTGCTTGCCTGGACGGTGACCTCGACGTGGGCGGGAATCGGCGGAAGTGTTTCGGGGACGGTGAAGGATCGAACCAACGCCCTTGTTCCGAGCGCGGTCGTTAAGGCAACCAACATCGATACGGGCGTCGAGCAACAGGTGCAAACCAACGACCAAGGATACTACTCGTTTCCCGACCTTCCCGTCGGACGCTACAGCATCTCGATCGCCAGGGCCGGCTTTCGTCTGTATCAGCGCAGCGGCATCACGATCGACACGAACAGTTCGGTCATTGTCGACGCCGTCTTGGAGATTGGCGAACAGGCGCAGTCGGTCACTGTCATTGAAAATGCCGTTCAGGTCGAAACCTCGAACACACAGATGGGAGACGTGACGAGTGGGGGGAAGATGGCCGCCGTACCCCTCAATGGCCGTAGCTTCACAGACCTGCTGGCCCTCCAGCCTGGTGTGGTTCCAGCCACTTCGCTGACCGCCGACACGCAGCAAGATGTGGGGGTCAGCGCCTTGTCACCTTCCGGCAACCTGAATCCGGGCACAATTTCAATCAATGGACAAAGGGAGTTTGCGAACGCCTTTATCGTGAACGGAAGCGATGCCGAGGAGGACGTTAACTCCGCAGCGGCGATCATTCCGAACCTCGACTCCATCGCCGAGTTCCGTATCCTGACAGGCGATTTCGACGCCGAATACGGCGGGTACACCGGCGGGCAAGTCAATGTGGTTACCAAATCGGGAGCAAATGAATTCCACGGCGATCTCTTTGAGTTTCTACGCAACACGAGTTTCGACTCCCGAAACTATTTCTCTCCTACGCGGGGCGCATTCGACCAAAACCAGTTTGGCGGGACATGGGGAGGGCCGATCCGAAGAAACAGGATTTTCTTCTTCGCGGATTATCAAGGAACCCGCTTGACACAGGGGGTCGACACCGGGCAGATCCCCGTTCCTTCCTTCCAGGATCGGTCGGGCAATTTATCCGATCTCGAGAGCTCGCTCACGGGTACGGTCACCGGCCAGTACTGGGCCAACCTTTTGTCGGGGGAGTTGGCATACCCGGTTTCGCCCGGCGAACCCTACTACAGTCCCGGATGTGTAAGTTCATCACAATGTGTTCTGCCCGATGGCGTAATCCCACTCACGGCATGGTCCCTACCGGCAAAGCATCTCTTGCCGTACATCCCGAGGCCGAACGTTGGGGCCGATAGCTTCGCGACGTCGTCCTATGACCAGCCGTTGCGAGACGACAAGGGAGCCTATCGTCTGGACTCGAGCGGTCGTTGGGGTCTGCTCAATGTCTACTATTTCCTCGACGATTACACGCTCAACAACCCGTACCCCGTGGCGCAAAGCGGAGCGAGCGTGCCCGGATTCGCCGCGCTCTATCTGGGCCGGGCACAATTGCTCAGTCTAGGCGACACGAAAACGCTCGGGACGAGCGCCGCCAATGAGCTGCATCTCAGCTACATGCGAGATCACAACGATCTCGGAAAGCCCGTCGGCGGACTGGGCGTCAGTCTGATGTCACAGGGGTTTGTGACCGGTCCAGGCACTCCCGGTATCGTGCCGCTCAATCCACAGGGCGAGGGGGTTGAAAACATAGTCTTCAATGCCTACTCGATCGGAACAAACGCCAACGAGCTGCGGCAGGCGAATAATACGTTTCAAGGGATCGACAACTTCTCGAAAGTTGTCGATCGGCACACCATGAAGTTCGGTGTGGAATTTCACTACGATCAGATCAGCACCAATGCAATTGCTCAATTCAACGGCAATTTCCTGTTCACGGGGAGCGAGACGGGCTCCGATTTCGCCGATTTCCTACTGGGCATTCCGAGTCAGTACAACCAGAGCCAGCTTCAACCGTTCTACGGTCGTAACCGATATTGGGGTCCCTACGCGCAGGACAGCTGGCGTTTGCGCTCTAACATGACGCTGAACTATGGCTTGCGCTGGGATCGCATCGAACCCTGGTATGAGAAAAACAACGGCATTTCTACGTTCGAACCAGGCAAATCCTCCGTTGTTTTTCCCGGCGCACCTGCCGGGATTCTGTTTCCAACCGATCCGGGAATTCCGCGCACGCTCGCGCCGGCCGGAAATCTCGACTTTTCTCCGCGAATTGGCGTGGCCTACGCCCCAAACACGAGCGGGGACACCCTCCTCGGCAAAATATTGGGCGGGCCGGGAGAGACGAGTTTGCGGGCCGGGTTCGGTCTCTATTACAGCTCGATTGAGGCGCTGACGATCGGAATTCTGGCCGGCAATGCACCCTTCGGAATCACCTACTCGAGTCCTGCGCCGCCGCTGTTCTCGACGCCCTTCATCACCGCGTCGAGCGGGCAGAATCAGGGCCAGCCCTTTCCGGTAGCGCTCGTTAGCAAGGAGGCATCGAGCAGCGATCCCAATTCCGACATCAACTGGTCGCAATTCGAACCGATCAGCGGGATCCCCGGATATGCAACGAGCAACCGCATTCCATACGTTCGGCAGTACATGCTGTCGATTGAGAGGCAGCTCGGCGCAAAGACCATCCTGAGCGCAAGCTATGTGGGGACCGAGGGGCGACGACTGCTAGTGATGGTCGAGGCAAACCCGGGCAACCCTGCCCTCTGCCTCGGTCTGAGCGAGCCACAGGATGTGGCTCCGGGGACTCCCACGTGCGGACCGTTCGAAGAGAACAATGTATTCACGACGGCTTCCGGACAGTTGATCAACGGCACACGTGGGCCGCTCGGTCCCAATTTTGGCAGCGACACACTCCAGCAGAGTATCGGCGAATCCAATTACAACGCTCTCGAACTCAGTCTGCACCACACGAGTGGCAGGCTCGAGATCTCTGCCGGGTACACGTACGGCAAGTCGATGGATGATTCTTCGAATTTGGGCGAGGAGGTGAATCCGATCCGTCCTCCCCTCAGCTATGCTCTATCTTCTTTCGACATACGGCAGAACTTCGTCGTGAGTTACGACTACAAATGTCCACTTGAGCGCCTCTTCCGCGCCTCGAACCGCTGGACACAGGGGTGGGAACTCTCGGGGATCACCCATTTCAGTACCGGACTTCCCGTCACGCTCCTCAATTACGGCGATAACTCTTTGCTGGGGGCCGAACCGAATGGCATCAACAATTACGGTGTCGATGAGCCGGACTTTACTCCCGGACCGCTTGAACTCAATCACAATCCGCGCAATGGACAACCGTATTTCAACACAGCCCTGTTTCGCGAGAATGCCCTAGGTACGCCTGGAAACGCCAAACGCCGCTTCTTTCCGGGCCCCGGGCTGGACAACTACGATATGGCCCTTCTGAAAAATATCGGGCTTACGGAGGGGAAGACCCTGCAACTCCGCGTGGAAGGCTTCAACATTTTCAACCACGCGCAGTTCTTTGGGCCGCAGACTGTCAACGGCGATATCAACAGTTCCGCTTTCGGCCAATTCGTCAGCGCTGATGCGCCCCGCCTCGTGCAGCTGGGCGCCAAATTCCTCTTCTGACCGAAGGGACAGCGCGGCCTCTACGGTTTTGAGCCGAGCGGCGGTGGAGAATACTCCGGGAGCTTGGCATTTTTCTCGTCTGTACGCTTGACCTCCAGTTCATCGAGCAGGAAGGAAGGGGCAATCACCGTTGAAGGAACGACGCTCTCTCGATTGCTGACCAGGAGATCGTTTCCCGCGGCGACCAGATCGTGGCGCAGCGTCCGGGTGTCGAGTTCGTCGAAAACGGCCCCGCGAACCAGTTCCTGGTGCCCATCATCGGTGTACACGCGATAGAGCAGCCGGGGATTATAACCGGCCAGAGTCTCGACATAGTAACCGTACGACTTCCCTTCCTGCCGGCAAATCTCCAGCAATTTTTGCTTCAGGGCGTCTCGGGAAACGGGCCGCTTGACCTCGACAATCAGATTTCCAATGGCGGGCGAGGTCGGTTGTCCCGGTGCGCCGCGCCCGTGGCCGTTTGAAACGGGGAAATCGCGAATCGGCTCGCGCCCAAGGAGATAATTCACGAGCACGCCATCCTCGATGACAGGGACCTTCGCGCCCGGAACACCTTCATCGTCGTAGTCATAGGCTCCGATCAAGGTTTTGCCTTGAAAGCTCTTCATGGTCGGGTCGTCGACAACGGAGAGAAAGGTCGGGAGCACGGGGCTTTTATAGCTTGCAGCGAAATCCCCCGTCGTTCGCGACGAGTCCCCCGGCTTCGGGCGCCTACCGAGAACGTTGTCTCCGATCATCGCGTTGAAGATGTCCGTCGAAGCATCGGGGGAAAAAAGAACGGGGCCGCGATAATCTTCCTCAACAACGGGCGCTTCGCGCAGCGCTTTGAGCGTCGAGAGCATTTTCGCCGTATCGTCGAGCACCTGCTTGGCCGAGGGCAATTCCCTAACGCTTGCAGCCACGTAGTAGGGCGAGCGATCGAGCCGCATTCCGTCATCGGCCTGCGTTTCGCCTGCGACGGTGAGCATGTATAGTGTGTACCCGTGCCGCGTCACCGTTCCTTCCGTATTCACAAAATACTGGTTAACACATTGGAAGCTAGCGCTGGCCGACAGCGACTCGAGTTTGGGGTCGGTCCGAAACAGCTCGGTTGATTTCTGGAGTAGGTCCGTCCAAGAGGCGGCGTCGAAGTCCAGTTTGGCGAGGGGCCCGATCGACCGCGTCGGCGACTCGTGGGCGAAATCGTCAAAGGGCTGCCCGCTGGCAAACTGCCGCATGGTCGCTCGCTTGGCGGCGAGCGCCTCGCTCGCGTTCTTGTAGGCCACATCGGTCGCGTGCCAGAGTTGATGCCGCAGAGCGACGGGGTCGCTTTCGAGCGGACCCAAATCGAAGACCCCGATCCCAGGCCCGAAATAGCTGTCCTGCTGGTAATCGCCAACGCGCACCACGACGCGAATCGTCCGCGCGTGTATCCGTTGGTTCTCCCGGATGGCCCCAAAAGCGGCTTCGGCTCGGAATTCCTCGAGATCGGCCAAGCGGTACTCGATATAGTACGGCGCGGGAACGTTCTCCATTTTGAGCTGCGCCTTCGATCGGGTGATCTCTTCGTGCATGGCGGCAAGGATCGGGTCGGTGTGCGGATCGGGAGCGGTTGCCGACCTGACTCGTACGGCTTGTTGCGCGGCAAGCGGACCCGCCCACAGGAGGAGAAGCGCCAGGCGAGCCGCGCGGCCGAACGGGGATCGGGCGGCGGACCGAGTAGCTTCGAGGATGCTGAGTCGCGAACCTCGCGCAAGGGCATTGGCCATGCTGTCAGGTCGAGCGGTCATGCGGGAGCACTTTTGGGAAGTCTTCGGGGATCTAGGGCGCACGAACGAATTGTCCTCGACCGCCTCTGGCTTTCCTCTCCCTATGAGAGGATCGTTCTTAGCGCGGCGTCAACGTGAAAGAGCAAGCCGCCGCACCTCGATTTACCCTAGGTGCGCGGCAAATGTCCACCGATATTGCAAGGCCGCCCCGTACCTTCCCGCTGTTTGTGAGCAGCCGCGGCCCAAGTATCGTGCTTGCTCGTCTCGGGGCAGTGCGCGTCGGGGGCCTCGGTTCTACCGTCCGTTTCCGGGACGCAATCTCCCGGCACCGGGCACTACCGCTTCGATCCGCGCACTCCCGTCGCCGTAAGCGCAGTGCCCACAGTCAGTTGGATTATCCATCCGATGGCAGCCGATCTGCGCAAGACATGCGGCGGTTTTCGCAGCTCGGTCGCCCGGCGAGGGAGCTGATGGACAGCCTGTTTGAGGATATTCGCTATGCCGTACGCGTGCTGAGCAAAGCGCCGGGATTCACGGCGGTAGTGGTCCTGACGCTGGCCTTTGGCATTGGCGCCAATACGGCGCTGTTCTCGGTGGTTAACGGCGTGCTGCTGAACCCTTTGCCCTACCCACACTCTGAACAGCTGGTCACCATCCACGAAAGCAAGCCGAACTTCAACACCGGTTCCATCTCCTATCCGAACTTTCTCGATTGGCAAAAGGATACGCACACGGTTTCCGCGATGGCTGTTACTCGGCGTTATTCCTTCAACTTGACTGGGTTGGGCGAAGCCGAGGGGGTCAGCGCGCAATTCGTCACCTCCGATTTCTTTCCCATATTTGGCGTGAAGCCGGTAACGGGCCGGATTTTTGAGCGCGGCGATGATGAACGCGGAGCGGCGCCGGTTGCCCTGATCAGTGGGGGTTTCTGGAAGCGGAAGTTCGGCGCCGCCCCGGATGCGGTCGGCAAGACGCTCAACCTTGATGGTCGAGGATACACGATCGTTGGCGTTATTCCGTCGAATTTCGACCTTCTGCTCGGCAGCTTCAGCCCGAGCGAGGTGTACGTCCCGCTTGTGCAGTGGAGCAATAACTTGCTTTTTGATCGCGGCGCGGGGCTGGGCCTACACGGAGTGGCCCGACTGAAATCTGGCGTCTCGATTGATCAAGCTCGGGCCGACCTCGAGCGAGTCACAAGAAATCTGGCCGCTGCGTACCCAGAATCGGACAAAGGCATTGGCGCCGCTCTCCTTCCGTTCCGAACGTCGCTGGTGGGCCGGGTGGAACCATTCTTATTGCTGCTTTTTTCTGCCGTGGGCTTCGTTCTTCTCATCGCCTGCGTAAATGTGGCCAATCTGCTTCTGGCGCGGTCGACGAGCCGCTCGCGCGAATTCGCCGTCCGGGCGGCGCTCGGTGCGGGGAAATTGCGCCTCGTTCGCCAGCTCCTGACCGAAAGCGTGGTGCTGGCATTGTTGGGCGGCGCCCTCGGTTTGCTGTTCGCCAGTTGGGGGACAAGTGCCGCCCTTGGTCACCTGCCGACGGCTCTGCCGCGAGCGAACGAAGTCGGTATCGACCCTCGCGTCCTTCTCTTCACCGCCGCGATTACGACGCTCGCTGGAGTGCTTTTCGGCCTGGGTCCCGCGGTGACGATCTCGCGGCCGAACCTGCAGGATACCCTCAAAGAGAGTGGCCGTGGTTCAAGCGGTTCGCGACATCGAGCTCACCGCGCATTGGTCATCGTCGAAATGGCGCTGGCCTTAATTCTGCTGACCGGCGCAGGACTCATGCTGCGTACTCTCGTCGAGCTTTGGAACGTCGATCCCGGCTTTAATTCGCGTAACATCATTTCCTTCGGTTTCTCTCTCCCTTCTTCTATGTTGCAGGCCAGCCCGGCTGCCATTCGCACCGCATTCCGCAACGTGGACGCCGCGATTGCTTCTACGCCGGGGGTTCAAGCCGTCTCCATGAGTTGGGGGGCCTTTCCCATGAACGGCGACGATGAGTGGCTCTTTTGGATGGAAGGCCAACCGAAACCAGTGAATCAGAATGACATGAAATGGGCTCTCGAGTACGTCGTCGATCCCGATTATCTCGAAGTGATGAAAACCCCCTTGCGCAGTGGCCGCTTTTTCACCGCTCGAGACGATGAAAATTCTCCTCCTGTCGTTCTGGTGGACGACGTTTTTGTGCGCCAGTACTTTCAAGGCAAAAATCCAATCGGCAAGCGCTTGTTGATCGACAGTATCGATGGACGATCGGCCGAAATCATCGGCGTCGTGGCGCACGTGAAGCAGTGGGGCCTGGGCGTGGACGATACCGAGCCCCTGCGAGCACAGCTGTATTTTCCGTTTATGCAGCTACCGGACAAAGTTATGGCCCTCGCGCCGACGGGCATGCGCGTGGTCGTTCGCTCGCAAGGTTCCTCGGTCGGTACGTTCGATCTAATCCGTCGTTCGCTCGAGCAAATGAACAGCGAACAGGTTGTCTATCGCGCGCAGACGATGGAGCAGATCATCTCCGGTTCTATCGCGAACCAGCAATTTTCCATGATTGTTCTAGCCGTGTTTGCTGGTCTCGCGCTTCTACTCTCGAGCATCGGTATTTATGGCGTGATCTCCTACTTGGTTGGCCAGCGAACCCGCGAGATCGGCATCCGGGTAGCCTTCGGCGCTGATCGTCGAGACATCCTTTACTTGGTTCTCGGCCAGGGAGCGAAACTGGCCTTGTTCGGTGTAGGGGTCGGAATCGCCGGCGGACTGGGCATCACGCGCCTCATGCGTGGCATGCTGTACGGGGTAGCCCCAACCGATCCGTTCACCTTTGCGGTTGTCGCTCTTCTCGTGATCTTTGTCGCGCTTGTGGCATGTTACATCCCCGCCCGGCGGGCCATGCGCGTCGATCCATTAGTGGCCTTGCGTTATGAGTGAGAGTCTTTCTGGCTGCGGTCGATGGCGTGGGTTTCCTGCGCCCGGTGCGCCGACTGGTGACGTGGCATTGAGAGGTCTCCTCTCGATTCTCTGCCGATCGACCCGGCAGCCAATCCCGCTCTCCGATCGGGAGGCATCAGGAGCGGTTTCTGGCAGGACGTGCGTTACGGAACGCGCCTTCTCCGGAAATCGCCGGGATTTACGGCCGTAGCGGTTGCCACGCTCGCTCTGGGCATCGGTGCAAACACGGCGCTCTTCAGCGTGGTCAAGGCCGTTCTACTTGATTCCCTGCCCTATCGCGAACCTGACCGGTTGGTCACGCTGGCGCGAGGTGATTCCGAGGACCCCGAGCCGATCAACACCTCCTACGCATCGGCCGAGGATTGGAAGGCACGGACGCATCTGCTGGAATCGATTTCTTTGTACCGAGGGTGGGGCCGACGCTCACCGGAACAGGCCGTCCGGAGATTCTTCGCGGGCTGCGGGTCACCGCCAACTTCTTTGCCACTTTGGGAGTCCGGCCCGAACTCGGACGCGACTTTCGCTCCGCCGACGACCGGCCGAACTCCTGGCATGTGGTCTTGCTCAGCCATGCCTACTGGGTCGCGCGGTTTGCTCGGAGCCCAAAGGCGTTGGGCGCGACGCTCTGGCTCGACGGGGCGCCGTTTCAAATCGTGGGGGTTCTGCCGGAGAATTTCGAATCCCTTTCCTTCGCCTTCAACGGCCAGCCACGCGACGTTTGGGCTCCGCTCGGATACGATCTCGCGCAGCCCTATGCCTGCCGCACCTGCCAGCATCTTCGAGCCCTGGCGCGGCTGAAGATCGGGGTCAGCGTGGGTCAAGCACAAGCGGAAATGAGCTCGATCCAGGCCCAGCTCTCCCGCGAGTTCCCCAAAGAGTATCCGCCCGATGCCACGATTCTGGTACGGCGTCTCCGCGATAGTTGGGTCGGGAAGGTGCAATCGGCGTTGTGGCTTCTTCTCGGTGCGACGGGGATCGTCCTACTGATCGCTTGCGCGAACATTGCCAATCTGCTTCTCGCGCGCGCGGCGGGTAG
>Ga0187783_10000258_pt1 | contig 40070 bp, 35 predicted proteins | sample 1015_SJ02_MP02_2_FD_132471 | JGI IMG/M metagenome (GOLD analysis project Ga0187783, IMG submission 132471) | Tropical peat soil microbial communities from peatlands in Department of Meta, Colombia - 1015_SJ02_MP02_20_MG | ecosystem: Environmental > Terrestrial > Soil > Wetlands > Peat | place... | reverse complement strand
CCAATCCGAACGGCTTCCGGTACAAAGCTTGCGAAATCCGTGAAGGCCGCGTGCGTTTCAGCGTTGTGACGTGTGCCGCCCGGAATCACGCCGCTTCCGATTAGGTCGAGCGCCCGATTCATAAACGGTACGGTGCTTGCATCAAATGCGAGTCGTACGCCCGATGCGCGGGCCATGCCGCCGCCGTGTCCCAACAAGCCGAAGCCGGTGATATCCGTCGCTGCGTTTGCATTGGCCTCGAGCATCGCCTCCGAAGCGCGATCGTTGAGCGTCGTCATCGCGCGCACCGCTTCGGCGAGACCTTCCGGAGTAATCGCGCCGCGTTTGAGCGCGGTCGTGAGAATCCCGGTACCCAGCGGCTTGGTGAGCACGAGCACGTCGCCCGGCTTGGCACTGGCGTTGGTAACGATGCGTTTCGGATCGACAACGCCAGTTACCGCCATGCCGTACTTCGGCTCGGCATCTTTGATTGTGTGGCCGCCGAGAATTGCTACGCCCGCGGTGCGCGCAACGGCTGCTCCGCCTTCCAAGATTTGAGCGAGAATGCCGAGATCGAGATCTTCAGGAAACGCCACGATGTTCAGCGCGCTGATGGGGCGGCCGCCCATCGCGTAGACGTCGGAGAGCGCATTGGTTGCGGCGATGCGGCCGAAATCGAACGGATCGTCGACGATCGGCGTGAAGAAGTCGACGGTCGAAACGAGTGCCAGATCGTCGCGCACGAGGTAAACACCGGCGTCGTCGCTGCTCCCGTAACCGACGAGGACGCGATCGTCGGTCGCGGGCGAGACGCGCTCCATGACGCTGCGCAGCTCAGCAGCGCCGAGCTTTGCGGCACAGCCGGCACAGCTCGAAAGCTCGGTTAGGCGGATGCTCGCAACGTCCATCGAAAGGCTATTCGATGCGCCGCCAACTCTTATTCCTCCCGGGTCCGGTGAATGTTGCGCCGGCCGTGCTCGAAGCGGCCGGCCGTCCGATGATCAACCATCGCAGTGAAGCCTTCGGGGAGCTATTGGCACGCATCACGGCAGCGCTGCGTCCGGCCTTCGGAACCAGCCGCGACGTTTTGCTGCTCGGAAGTTCCGGGACCGGCGCGATGGAGAGCGTCGTCGCGAACCTCTTTTCGTCGGGCGAACGATTGCTGTCGTGCGCCGTCGGAGCTTTTGGCGAGCGATTTGCAGCGATCGCCAAAGCTCACGGGTGTGTGGTTGAATCGCTCGTGACGCCCCTTGGCGCCGCGCTCGACCCGCACGCGCTTGCAGCCCGACTGGAAGACGACCGCGGGCGTCAGATTGCCGGCGTCCTGTTGACACATAACGAAACCTCGACCGGCGTCGCCTGCGACATGGCCGCGCTCGCGCCGGTTTTGCGTGGGCACGGCGCAATCTCGCTGGTCGATTCGATCAGTGGTTTGGGTGCATCGGAGTTTCGGATGGACGAGTGGCGCTACGACGCGGTCGTCACGGCATCGCAGAAGGGCTTTGCCGCGCCGCCCGGCGTTGCGATGGTCGCGCTGAGCGATCGCGCCTGGAAGCGAACGGAGGACGAGCGTAGCCAACGCTTTTACTTCGATCTCCAACGCGCACGCGAGTTCGCGCGCAAAGGCCAGACGCCGTGGACGCCGCCGCTCTCGATCCTTTTCGCGCTCGACGTCGCGCTGCAGCGGTATCACGATGAGGGAATGGAGGCCACGTTTGCACGCCATGCGCGCTTTGCCGAGATCGTTCGAAACGGGTTGGAACGAATGGGTTTCATGCTGCTTTCGCAGCCGGGCGCACACTCGCCGACGGTTGTTGCGGCCTATCCGCCCGCCGGCGTGGAGGCGAATCGCCTCCTAAAATCGCTGCGGGAGCAGCACGGCATCGTGCTCGCCGGCGGACAAGGCGTTCTTCCCGGAAAGATCGTTCGCTTCGGAACGATGGGCGACGTTACCGAGGGCGACATCCGCGGCGCGCTCGATGCGATCGCCCTCGAGCTGCAGCTTACAAGTGGTGCCGCCTGAAATATGGCGTGACGAAGGGACGCGCAAACCACGGGATCGTCGAAAGCATTGCGTCATCGATCGGCTCGTCGTAGGCGACGAGATACGGTGCGAGCCGCGAATCGTGCAGACCGGCGCGGATGTCGGGCGAGAGCGGAAAGAAAAGCGCGATAAAGAGGACCAGCCATAGGAGAATCGCGCCCTTTGCAAAGCCGATCAGCGCGCCTCCCAGCGCGTTTCCAAAACCGAGCAGCGGCAGTTTCGCGATCGTCCCCAGCAAACGCGCGATGATCAAGATGATGATATACGTGGCAAGACCGGTTGCGAACATGCCGATGACGTGCGCGGATCCGGGGCCGAGATTCGTCAGCCGCTCGATTTGCGGATCGAGACTTCCGTTGTAAAACCACGGCGTCACCAACGCCGCGGTTACCGCTACGGCGCCGCCAAGCTCCGAGACGAAGCCGCGGGAGTAGCCCTTGAGGGTTGCGATGGCCAGCACGATGACGATCACGACGTCCGGCCAGGCGACGCCCGCGATCACGATCGAATTGTTGCTCCAAACCGTTCGCGCACCGCGTCGAGCACGCGCGCAACGGCGGCGTCGGCTTCCTCGTCGGTGATCGTTGCATCGAAACGCCGCAACGTCGTGCGCACCGCAAGGCTCTTTCGGCCTGCCTCAACTTGCGGACCGCGATATTCGTCGAAGACGGTAACGCTGGTGGCGAGCGGACCGAGCACGCCGGCGATGCACTCCTCGACTTCGCAGGCCGGCACGGCGACATCGAGGACGAGCGCGAGATCGCGATAGGTCGAAGGAAATCTCGAGGGCGGATCATAGTGCGGCGTTTTGTGGGGCGGCAGGGCATCGACGCCGATGAGGCAGAGATACGCGTTGCCTGCGAGATCGTGAGCCTTGGTTAGGCGCGGATCGACGCAGCCGATTGCACCCACGTCGATGCCGTCAACCGTAACGATTCCGGTCTTACCGGGGTGAAAACCGGGTCGCTTGCCGGGCGCAATCGCCGCGGGCCGTCCCGTTACCCGCCGGAGCAGCATCTCGCAATCGCCCTTGAGACGCAGAAAGGATGAGTCGCGCCAGGATGGCTCGCCGCTGCGTTCCAGTGAAAATCCGAAGGCGAGCGCGGTTGACTCAACGATACCGCCCTCTTCGGATTCGAAGACGTCTCCAATTTCAAAGATGCGCATGCCGGTGGCGGCCGATGCGAGATATTCGAGCAGGCCGGGCACGAGTGAGTCGCGCAGAAAGCGTTGCTCTTCTGAGAGAGGATTGCGTACTTCAACCGCCCGCGCGTCGCCGCGAGCCCGCAGCGAGTGCGTGATGATTTCCCAATAGCCGAGGCCCTCGAGCACTTGCGCGACTCGGTTTTCCAACTCAAATGTAGCGCTCGATATTTCATGCGGCGCAACCGAGGGGAGAACGGCCGGAATGCGTTCGTAACCTTCGATGCGCGCCACTTCCTCAACGAGGTCGGCCGCGATTGAAAGATCGCGGCGCCACGGCGGCGGCGTTACGGAAAGCTGGGTGACACGTGGTGCGACTTCGCAGCCGAGGGCCGTTAGATGGGCGGCGATGCGCGTTGTGGGAAGCGGGAACCCAACCAATCGTTCGAACTCGCGAGCGTGCAACGAAATCGCGGGCACGGGCGAAAGCTCGGCGCCTGCAATATGCGGACGATAGGCGGTCGCGCCGAGATCGCGCAAGAGTTGAGCCGCGCGCGCCGCCCCAATATCGCTCAATATTGGCGCCAGCGATTTTTCGTGGCGTGACGATGCTTCCGTGCGAAGGCCCAACTCGGCGCTCATTCGCCGTACTCGCGTGCCGGCAAAGTTGGCTGCTTCTAAGATGATAGCGCGCGTCTTTGAAGTAACCTCGCTCGGCAATCCTCCCATAACTCCCGCAAGACCGAGCGGGGCCCGGTCGTCGGCAATCACGAGCGACTGCGGCGAGAGGGCTCGCTCGACGCCGTCAAGCGTCACGAGTTTTTCGCGCTCGCGTGCGTTGCGCACGATCAAACGCAGCCCTGCGATGCGATCGGCGTCGTAGAAGTGAAGCGGTTGTCCCGTCTCGAGCATCACGTAATTCGAAACGTCCACGAGATTATTGATTGGCCGCTGCCCGGCAAGTGCGAGGCGAATCCGCATCCAGGTCGGCGCCGGATCGACGCGCACATCGCTGAAGTATTGTGCGACGAAGCGGTGACAATCGTGCGATTCGATCGCCACCGCAGGAGTTTGGCCGCTGGGCTCATCGCCTTTGCCGGGATTGACGAAGGACGGCAGCTCCAACGGAAGGCCGTAGGACGCGGCAAGCTCGCGAGCTAATCCAACGACCGACATCGAATCGGGCCGGTTCGCGGTAATCTCAACGTCGAGTACATCTGCGCGCAGACCGAATACATCGACAACGTCGAGCCCGGGCTCGATCGCTTCGTCGAACTGCATGATTCCGTCTTCGAACCACTCCGGCGGAAGCGCCAACTCGTCGGCGGAGATCATCATGCCTTGCGACGTGACGCCACGCATCGTGCGCGATTCGATCGTGAGCGCAGGCAGTTTCGCACCCACCGTAGCGACCGCGATCGTTTGACCCGCCGCGACATTGGTTGCCGCGGTTGCGATCGTCAGCGGAGCCTCTCGTCCGACGTCGATCCGCGCGACGGAGAGCCGATCGGCATTGGGGTGCCTTTCAAGTGTTAGGACCTTCCCCGTAATGACGCCGGCAATCGCGGGCCGCTTCTCGATCTGCGCAACCGGAAACCCGAGCATCGCCAAGCGATCGGCGATCGCTTCGGTATCACTCGGCAGCGCGGGAACGAACTCGCGCAGCCAGCTTATCGGAACGCGCACTAGCTTAGCTGCTGCAGAAAGTCTTGATCGCTGTTGATAAAACGGCGAATGTCGTCGACTTCGTAACGTGCTAGGCCTAAGCGCTCCACGCCAAAGCCGAAGGCCCAGCCTGAATAGACGCTGGGATCGTAACCAACTTCGCGCAACACGTTGGGATGGACCATTCCCGCTCCGCCCAGTTCGATCCATCCCGACCCACCGCACATATTACAAGAAGAAGCGCGACCGGCGCACTTTGGACAGGTAGTGTCGACTTCGGCGCTCGGCTCGGTAAACGGAAAATATGACGGGCGAAAGCGCACCTGCTGGCTCGACCCGAAGAGCTCGCGGCAGAGACCCGTGAGCATTCCCTTCAAATGACCCATGTGGATGTCCTCGGCGACCAGTAATCCTTCGATTTGATGAAACTGAAAGAGATGGCGCGCGTCGACCGAATCGCGCCGAAAGCATTTGCCCGGCGCGATGATCGCAATCGGCGGACGGTGTTGCTGCATCGTGCGAATCTGCATCGGCGAGGTGTGCGGCCTCAGCAATATGGTGTCGCTGAGCCAGAAAGAGTCGAAGCTTTCGCGCGCCGGATGGTCGCTTGGAATGTTGAGCGCGTCGAAGTTATAGTAGTCGGGTTCGGCCTCGCGACCGATTGCCACCGCAAACCCGTGACGGATGAAATAGGCGCAACTCTGCTCGACGATGCGCCGCACCGGATGCAGCGAACCGCGCAGCGGCGCGATCGCGGGGAACGTAACGTCGATGGACTCGGCTAGCTCGGACTCGACGTTACGCGACGCGAGGGATTCGGCGATCTCTTGCAGGCGCAATTCCATCTTCGTAACGGCGTCATTGATCGTCTTGCCCGCGGACGGACGCTGATCTTCCGGAAGCCTTCCAATGAGTCGGCGAAGTTTCGTTACTTCGCCGCTTCTTCCAAGATAGGCGATTCGCAGACTCTCGAGCGTTTGCTCGTCAGCAGCAGCGTCAACGGCGGCGGCGAACCCCCGCTCTAGCGCAGCTAAACTCTCGGAGAGTTCGGTCATGGCCCTTCCAAAGCAAAACGCCCGGTTCGTTCTGCGTTACCGGGCGCCTTCAAAACCGATTTGGAAGTTGCCGCTAGGATCCTACGTCGGACTTGGTGCCGCGTACAGCCTTCGATACGCGAGGTAAGCGTCAATCGAGCCCGTTTGGGCGAAAAGCCTCCAGAAGAGATTGGACGTTGCCATTGCGCTTGCAGTCTCCTTTTGAGCCGTCGGCTCCGGGGCGGCTCACGTTGGCTGAGTATACCATGCGACTTTTAACACCGGTAGTCTTGACTTTTTGCATGCAAAGTACTCACTTGACAAGTCCGCGCACGGCTTGCCCGCTTGCCTCATAAAGCGCGATCGATCCGGCCACCGCGGCACTGAGGCTCTCCGCGCGGCCCGGCATCGGAACGGCAAGGAGGCGCTCGCAGAGACTCTCCCATCGGCCTAACCCGGCTCGCTCGTGGCCCACGACCAGGGCAACCGGCGGCTTCCAATCCTCATCGACGAGGGGGAATCCGCTGGCGGAAAGGCCGACGATCCGCGTCCCGCCTGAGAGTGCAGCGGCGCCTACTGCTTTCGGGTCAGCGACCGCCAAGGCGAGCCGGAAAATGCCTCCCATCGATCCCCGCACGACTTTGGGATGGTAAGGGTCGACGCCGAGTCGGCCAAAGACGACGCCGGCGCAACCAAAAGCCTCGGCCGACCGCACGAGCGTTCCGGCGTTGGCGGGATCGTTGAGGTCGGCCAAGATCAAGAGCGGACTGCCGAAGCCGAAGAGCTTTTCGACGGGGCGCAAATGGGTGGGCGCGGTGGCAACGATGCCGCTTGCCGTCGTGAGGTCTGAGATGGCCGCGACAGCGCCGTCGGGCACGATGAAGGTCGGCGTGCCCGCCGCCGCGAGCTCGCGCACGAGCGGCGTCGAGTCGTAAGCGCTCTGGGTCGCGTAAAGCTCGGTGAGGCTCAAACCGGACGAAACCGCTTCTTCGAGCAACGTCGGACCCTCGAAGGCAAAACGCTGCTGTTCGCGCCTTCCCTTCGCCGAACGCAGAGCGCGAAGGCCGCGCAGGCGCTGGGCATGACTGCCTAGCCTTCTCGCCACTTCTTACTTAACCAGAATCGAGTGCCGATCATAATAAGCCCGGCGAAGAGCGCGGCCAGCATGATCGCGACCTTGTCGTTGAAGTGATGCGGCACCAGAAATCGCACGAGCAGATAGACCAGTCCCGCGAAGATCGCGAGAAAGAAGCCGAGCCAAGCAATCTCGGCCGAGACCGGCGACGGCGTATTGAGCACTCCTTACGCTACGAGGCGGCCCGTGCCCGTTCCGCCAAGCCCGCCGAATGGAGAGTCTTCCCGAGGTTTTGGCATCGCGCCGTCTTTTCGAAGGACGCGTCTTCAACGTACGCACTGATGAGATACGCTATGGAGACGGCAGCCGGCATCGCGTAGACGTCGTCGAGCACGGCGCCTCGCTGGCGATCGTTGCGACGACGCCGTCTCGCGAAATCGTCCTGGTACGCCAGTACCGCCACCCGGCCGGATCCCTGTTGTGGGAAGTCCCGGCCGGAACGGCGGAAGTCGGCGAAAACCTCCTGGATGGCGCCCGCCGCGAGTTGCGCGAGGAGACGGGCTATGTCGCCGGTCGCATACGACCGGTCGTATCGCTTTGGATGACGCCCGGTTTCTGCTCGGAGATCATGCACTTCTTCCGCGCTGACGAGCTCTCGGCGGGCGAGCCGGCATTTGACGATGACGAACGAATCGAAGTCGCGAGCTTTTCGTGCGAGGCGGCATGGCGGTTGGTCGCTGAGGGAACAGCCGATGCAAAAACCGTACTGGCCCTGTTTTGGCTGCAGGGCGGCGAAGATAAAATTTGAAGTGACTTTGGTCGATAGTTACTGTAGATAGTCTGTCGAAGGACTGTCACAGGTTATCGAAGGGTAACGCTCGCGACGACGCCGTTGCTACCGACGTGGCGGAGATCGGTCTTGGAGGTTAGAGTGGAAATACCGAGCGACATTGATGCCGTGCTGAAGCGATTACTGGAGCGCAGCCGTGAGGGCGGAGAACAATCGGTGTTGGCGCCCGAAGACGAAACGTATTTGACCTCACTCATCGCTTCAGTCCGCTTAGGACGCCGTGCCGTCCTGATCGTCGAAGATGCCGACGAGCATCTGCGGTACATGTTTAGCAATGCGACCCGCGCGGAGGCGGTAACGATGCTCGGCAAGGTCGTCGAGGCGACGGGGCGCCGTCTAGCCGACGGCGACGACTGAGTCGTAACAACCTAAGCGGTCAAGCTAAGCCCGTCGATCTTTCCGTCGGGCGCAATCTCGAACTTGTAGTGATACTGCGCGCGCGGATAGCGCACCAGAAACACGTAGAGCGTATCGCCGTTTGACTCGGCGGTGCTCGAAATCGGCACGATCGACTGCAGAGTGCCTAGCGACGCGAAGTTTTCACGAGCGATAAGCTCGTCGGTAAGATAGCTGCTAAACCCCGGGGTCAACTCCGCCCGATCGACGCGGCGCGAGGCGAGCCGCCCGAGCCACTCTTTCGCGCGGCTAACGATCGCGTTGTCTAAGCGCGCAGTCGTCGGCGGCACGAGCAGATCGAGAACCCGGGCCCCAACCTCCTCTGGAACGGTTACGCCACCGTGAAACGAATCGGAATTCGAGAAGACGACGACGCCGATGTGCTCGCTAGGCAGCAGCGCGTTCATAGCGCGGTAGCCGGAGATCTCGCCGTTGGACCAAACGAACTGCTTGCCGCCGCGCTTGTCGATGATCCAGCCCATCCCATACTGCGTCGGACCGCTGCTGACGCCGGGAGTAAAGATCGCGCGTATGGCGTCGACGCGCAGCAACACCGGCATTTCGATATCCCATTTCGCGAGATCGTCAATCGTCGAAACGAGGCCGGCGTCGCCCGCCAGCCAGGTCGAATCCCACATGGGCGCCACGACGAAGCTTGAACCACCGCGCGTGTAGCCCGTTGCGTGCGAGGGAGAGATCCCGCTGTCGCCGGCGAGGAAGGTGTGGTCCATCACCAGCGGTATGAAGATGTGCTGTTCGAGATAGTCCGAGAGCGTAACCCCGCTCACGCGTTCGACGATCGCTCCGGCAATGAGATAGTTGAGCGGATTATTCGCATAGACCGTGCCCGGCGCGCTTGAAGCTTTCATTTTATCGATCGTTGCTAACAGATCGTCGAAGCTGATCGAATGCGCTCGGTCCGATGTCTGAACCACGGGAAGACCGGAGGTTTGGGTGAGGAGTTGGGCGATCGTGATGGTCGCGCCGAGTCGAAAGCCCAAGAGGTACTTCGATAGGGGATCATCCAGCTTCAGCTTACCGTCTTGCGCGAGGAGCAGCACGGCGGCGGCCGTGAACTCAGCCGTTAAACCGCCGGCGTAAAACTCGGTATCGGGCGCCATTCCCACGTGCGGCAATAGGTTGGCGAAGCCGAAGCCGCGAGCGTAGACGAGACGGCCGTCCTCGACGACTCCGATCGCGAGGCCCGGCGTGCGCCCGGCGTGCAACTGGTTGGTCGCGATCTTGTCGATCTTTTCCGAAATTGCCGGCGGCAGGTTGGCCACGGCCTGGGCCCGTGCGACGAGCGGCGCAATCAATGCCAAAAAACCGACAGATAAACCCGTCACAAAGACGGCGCTCAAACGCCTCACCCGAAGATTATATACCCCCTTCGCCGGATTAGGCTAGGGCGAGGCGGGTCCCTGAGCTACTTCTGGGAGCTTTTTTCGCTCGATCGGGGAATCTGCCGAATAAATTTGCCCGAAATTCCGGCCGTTCGATTACCTTCGGGGCGTCTGCTTCACTAAGTCGAGCAACGCGCCGAAAGCCTTTTGATCCGAGACGGCGAGATCGGCCAGTGCTTTGCGATTCAGCGTGACGCCCGACGCCTTTAAGCCGTGCATGAAGCGGGAATACGACAAGCCCTCACGGCGCGCCGCGGCATTGATTCGGCTGATCCAGAGGGAACGAAAATCGCGCTTGCGCACTCGCCGGTCGCGAAACGCATACGCCATAGATTTCAGGAGGGCTTCGTTCGCGACGCGATAGTTGCGCCGGCGCGCGGCGCGAAAGCCCTTCACGAGCTTCATGACCTTGCGGCGGTGCTTGAGCCCTCCAACGCCTCGTTTGATGCGTGCCATTCTTGCAGCCCTCGCTTACACCAAGTAGGGAATGGTCGGTGCGAGACGCTTCAAGTCGCCCTTGAAGGTCGGCTGATCCTTGCGGAAACGGCGCTTGCGCTTGCGCGATTTCTTGCTGAGAATATGGCCACAGCCGTCAAACTGGTGACGGTGTAGCACTTTCCCAGTCGCGCTTACCTTCACGCGCTTGGCGGTTCCACGGTGGGTTCGAATTTTAGGCACTGGTTCGCTCCTTCGTCTGAACGGAGAACTTCGGCGGACCGGTCGGCACGGCACGCGGAGCCAAAATCATGAACATATTTTTTCCTTCGAGCCGGGCTTCGCGTTCGATCGTTGCCAGCGGGGTCATGTCCTCCGCCATTCGGTCGAGCAATCTTCGGCCGAACGACGTGTACGTGATCTCGCGCCCACGGAACATGATCGTAACCTTCACCTTGCTTCCGTCGAGCAACAACCGCTCGGCCATTCGCGCCTTCGTTTCATAGTCGTGAGTCTCGATCTTCGGCCGCAGCTTTACTTCCTTGAGCTCGAAATGCCGTTGCTTCTTACGGGCATCCTTGTCTTTTTTCGACTGCTCGTATTTCAGCCGCCCGTAGTCGGCGATCTTACACACCGGCGGTTGGGCAGTGGGCGAGACCTCGATCAAATCGAGCCCGGCGGCTCGTGCGCGCGCCAGCGCATCTTCGGTTTGCAGAATCCCGAGCTGATGACCCTCTTCGTCGATTACTCGGACCGCACGAATGCGAATTTGATCGTTGACGCGCAGGACTTTTGCTATGTGTTCACCTCCAAATGAAAAAAGCGCTGCCGCAGCGCCCCACCCTGGAACCGGCCGCGAGTTCCTTTAAGTGAAGACCGGATCGCCCATGGGCATCCGGTGAGCGGAACGAGCCGCTGCTTCGGCCCGCCAACCATATCACGCCTCAGCGGGGGAGTGTCAAGAGCGCGCGGCAGAGTGGGCGGTGACGGCCGCCAGCGCGTCCTCGAAGCGCTCCAGCAAGTAAGCGACGGCAGCGTCGTCGATGACCAGCGGCGGAGCGATTCGCAGGACGTCGCTGCGTGTGTCCTTCGCTGCTACGCCGCGCTCGAGCAACGCATTGGAGAGCAAACCGGCCGGCACGCGCAGCTGCGTTCCGATCAGCAACCCTCTTCCTCGTACCTCGACGATTGCCGGCGAAGAGATCGATTTGAGAGCGGCCATGATTGCCGCACCCATGCGCCGTGCGTGCTCGGCAAGATCTTCCGAGACGATCACGTCGAGGGCCGCTTCGCCGACCGCACAGGCGAGCGGATTCCCCCCAAAGGTGCTGCCGTGATCGCCGGGCTGTAACAGCGAGATGATCTCGTCGCCGGCAAGCGTCGCCGAAACCGGATAATATCCGCCGCCAAGCGCCTTTCCGACAATCAGCACGTCGGGCTTGACGCCTTCGTGATCGCAGGCAAACATTGCACCGGTTCTTCCGAATCCAGTTTGAACTTCATCGGCAACGAAGAGCACGTCGTGCTCCTTGCAGATCGACCAAACACGCTTGAGGTAGCCGTCGGGCGGAACGTTGACACCGCCCTCGCCCTGAATCGGCTCGATCAGTACCGCGCAAGTGTTCGGCGTTATTGCGCGTTCTAGCGATGCGGCGTCGCCGAACGGAACGGCACGCAAACCCGGCAAAAATGGTCCGAATCGGGCGCGGTATTCCGGCGTCGTGCTCGCACTAATGGCCGCGATCGTGCGGCCGTGAAAGTTGTTTTCGAAGACGACGATCTCGGCGAGATCTTTGGGAATTCTTTTCTTTGCGTAGCCCCAGCGCCGCGCCAGCTTGATCGCCGTCTCAACCGCTTCGACGCCGGTATTCATCGGCACGGCTTTGTCGAATCCGCACGTTTGCGTGAGTTTCTTGAGAAAACCCGGCAAGCGGTCGTTGCGTAGGGAGCGCGAGGTCAGCGTGACTCGTTTTCCCTGCTCCACCAGCGCCCCGTAGACTCGCGGATGGCAATGGCCCACGCTCAGCGCGGAGTAGGAGCTGATGCAGTCCAGGTAGCGTTTTCCGGCGACATCCCAGAGCCAGACGCCTTCGGCGCGTTCGACCACGACGTCGAGCGGGGCGTAGTTACGAGCACCGTAACGCTCCTCCTCAGCGATGAGCTCGCGCGCCCGATCCGACAGGAGATACATGGCGGAGCTGTTAAGGAATTTTCCTTGGCTACCTGCTACGACCGTCTCGGGCGGCTTATCGCCCGCGACCACGCCGGCATCGCCGCCAAAGGGCGCACGATCGCCTATGTCCACGGCACACGCCGCGAGCGCGCGGTTGTATTGCTTCATGGGATGAGCGCGAGCCCGGCGCAGTTCGAGCGCGTTGCGCGCGACTTGTTCGAGCGAGACTATAACGTACTGGTTCCGCGCTTGCCGCACCACGGTCACGCGGATCCGCTCTCGCCGGCGCTCGAACGCTTGAACGCCGAAGATCTTTGCGAGGCCGCAAGCGAGTATGTCGCGATCGCCCAAGAATTGGGGGAACGCGTGATCGTCGCAGGGTTCTCGCTGGGCGGTTTGCTCGCGGCCTGGATCGCGCAGCATTTCACGATCGATCGGGCGGTTCCGATCGCTCCATTCGTCGGGGTCTCCTGGATACCGAACCGGCTGATGGGCACGGTCGCCGAAAGACTGCTGCGCGTGCCCAATCGCTTTCATTGGTGGAATCCGATTCTACGCGAGCGTCAGTTTCTCGCAACCACAGGCTATCCTCGTTATGCAACGCACGCGATCGCGCATTCGTACAGCGTCGCGCGATCTCTGCTCGAGGATGCGCGCACGACGCCGCCGGCGGCGCGACAGGTTACGATCGTTGCAAATGCGATGGAGGTCGCCGTAAACAACTATGCTATCCGCCGGCTCTATCAAAGCTGGCGCCGCCACCGGCCGGAGAGCGTCGAGCTTTCGGTGCTCACCGGCTTGCCGCTGTCGCACGACATCGTCTCGCCATTGCGGCGCTGGCACCTAGCCGATCGCGTTCATCCTCACCTGTTGCACGCAATCGACCCATCGTGTCATCCTGAGCCGCGCGCGTAGCGCGCGTGTCGAAGGACGGAAGCGGTATGACGCTTGCTTCAATGGAAAAGCGCTCGGGCGCGGCGAACCTATGAGACCTCACCTACGCGCCGATCCGTTTCGCCGTTCAGGAGGGTGAGATGATAACAGATGCTCTTATGCGCAACGCTCTAAGCCTGAGTGTGGCCGCTGCCTTGCTTGCTGGTTGCGGCGGATCGCAATCGCAGCCACCGCTCGCATCTCCCGCTGCCACCGCGCAACACTCGCTGATTGAACCTGCGCTGTCGTATAAGATCCTGCAGCGCTTCGTTTCCGACGGGATCTTCGCGGGCTTGCCGATTGCGGGCCTGATCGACGTCAATGGCACGCTGTACGGAACGACGTATGGGCGCGCCTCCACCGACGGGACCGTTTACAGCATGAGCCTAACCGGCGCAGCCAAGATGCTGTACGACTTCCATGCACGTAACCACGATGGAAGAAGGCCTTGGGCCGGCTTGCTCGACGTGAACGGCACGCTGTACGGCACGACATACTACGGCGGCACATCGGATGCAGGGGTTGTTTACAGCATAACGACGAGCGGCGTGGAGAAGGTGCTGTACAGCTTCAAAGGCGGCTCCGACGGAGCCAACCCGATAGCCGGCTTGATCGACGTAAACGGCGCGCTGTACGGCACGACCTACGGTGGCGGGGGTTCGGGGAAAGGGACCGTCTACAGCGTAAGCACCACGGGCCAAGAGAAGGTCCTCCATGCGTTCACGGGCGGCCCCGGCGACGGAGCCGATCCGACTAGCGACTTGATTGACGTCAACAGCACGTTGTACGGCACGACGCCGGAGGGCGGTGTTGGCTCAACAAAATGCGGCGTCCCGAATCTGGGCTGTGGAACCGTGTACACCATCACGACAAACGGCGACGAGAAGGTGCTGTACCGTTTCCACGGCGGCTCCGATGGTCAAAGGCCTTTCGCGGCATTGATCGAGTCTAACGGAACGCTGTACGGCACCACTGGTGATGGAGGTGACACACAGTGCCACACTGTCGGCTGCGGAACTATCTTCAGCATCAGCACCGCGGGCAAAGAGCGGGTGCTCTACAGCTTCCGCGGCGGCTCCGACGGCGCCGGACCGTCGAGCGGGGTGATCGCCGTCAACGGCGCGCTGTACGGCGCGACCAACGCGGGAGGCTCGTCGGGATGCAGCAACAACCTCGGCTGCGGAACAGTCTATAGCGCAAACCTATCCGGCGGGGAAAAGGTTCTCCATGTGTTCCAAGGAGGTTCCGATGGAGAGAACCCGATCGGCACGTTGATCGAGGTTAACGGCACGCTGTACGGCACGACCGAATACGGAGGAGGGAATGCGCCGGGATGCGATGATCTCGGCTGCGGAACCGCGTTCGCGCTCACCCCATAACGGCGGCAACTCGCGATGTCATCCCGAGCCGCGGCTCCTGAGCGAGCGTAGCGAGTCGAAGGGCGCGTGTCGAAGGACGGTCAGTTGTAGCTGCGTAGGCGAGACCAGACCGTCGCAAGCGGCGCGGTGATCCCGCGGCATAGCGAAATTGGGAACCCATTTTCGAATGGCCGTCCCCAGGGATTCGAGAACCGCGCAACCACGCGCCGAACCTTGAAAATCCGCGCGTCACGATCGCATTCTCCATGGACGTCGATGACCACGTTGCCGCTGTATCCGTGCGTGCCCCAAAGCCAATATTGGTTGTGACCGGAAAGCACCGGCGGTAAGCCGTATTCGGCTCCAAAGAAATCGATCGCGGCCGCTTCGCCGTAGTTGCTTGCAAGGATCGCAGTTTGGGCGCGTTCTGCAGGCGGCAGCGAGCGGTAGATTCGTGCAACGACCGCTGCCAGCTCTCGCCAGCCGTGCATGTCGGCCCAATCGGGCGGCAACTTTCCGATGTTCTTTCGGTCGGTGCGCGACAAATTGATTTCACGCGCGACGACGCTTTCAGCGATGCGATCGTAGGCCGTCATGGTGCGTTCCGGAAGAATCGGCATCAAAAGCGGTACGAGAAGGGTCCCGGCGACAAGAGCGTACGCCGCCAGCGCCGGTCGCCAAACTCTGGCGCCGGCCGTCCATGCCTCGATCGTCACCGCACCTGCTGCAATCGGAATCGGATAGAAGTTCCCGGGGTAGTAATGCTTGCCGTGCAGCGCGATCATCTGCACGATCAGCGCGATGTAGGCGAGGCCAAGAAAGCGTGCGTCCGAACGGCGAAGCAGCGCCACCAGGCCGATCAGCCAGATCGGCGCCAGCAGCGGATGGGTCACCAAGAGTTGCGTCGCGACGTATTGCAGCGGCGACAGGTGCGCATTCGTGTATTCGTCGGCATCGCGCAGCGTCGTCCACATCGGATAGCCGTGGAACGCCTGCCACGCGAAGTTCGGTAAGGCGATCGCGGCTGTGAGTAACATTCCTCCGAAAAACCACGGCGTCGCAAGCACCCGCCGTTGCGGCAGCGCGAGAAGGCCGGCGAGCATTCCTCCAGCAAAAAAGACGACGCTATACTTGCTCTCCAATGCGATTCCGAGGATCGCTCCGACTGCGAGCCACCAACGTGGGTCGGCGCCTTTGACGATTCGGAGAACGAAAAGTGCGGCCAGCGGCCAGAGCCACAGACCCACGACGTCGGTCGTAAGCTTGCTGCCGAAGTCCATGAGCACCGGGGTCACGGCGGCCACCAACGCGCCGAAGATGATGGCGAAGGCGCCTCCGCCCAGCTCTTCGACGAGCAGACAGGTAGTGTAGACCGAGGCGGCGGCAAAGAGCGCGGGGACCGCGCGTAGTAGAAAAAGCGAGTGTCCGAAGAGTTGCGATCCGGCCGCCAGCAGCGGAACCAGGGGCGGCTGATCGACGTAGCCCCAGGCCGGCCGAAAGCCGCAGATCACAAAGTAGAGCTCGTCGCGGAAGAATCCGTAGTGCGGATTGGCGACGAGGTGCAGGGCAAACGTCAGCAGCGCAGCTCCCGCCGCAATGAGCGGGCCCTGCGGCGTTGTCCATGGGCCAAAACGCCGGTGTCGATCGCGTATCATGACGAGGAGTGGGGTGTGCCGCTCCACGGTGATTCTTCCCTCTTCGAACTACTAATACTCGAAGGAGCTCAGGCGGGATTGAGCTGGGAGACGATCCTGCGCAAACGTCCCCGTTACCGCGCGCTCTTCGGCGGGTTCGACCCCGCTTTAGTCGCACGATTCACTCCGGCCCGGCTTGCCAAGTTGCTGCAAGATCCCGGGATCGTACGCAACCGTGCGAAGATCGAATCGGCGGTCCTCAACGCACGGGCCTTGCTGCGCGTGCGCGACGACTTTCCTAGCTTCGATGCCTACATCTGGCGATTCGTCGGCGGCACGCCGATACTCAATAAGCGACGCCGCTTGCAGGACATCCCTGCGTCGACGCCCGACTCGGAGGCGATGAGCGCCGAGCTCCGTAAGCGCGGCTTTCGTTTCGTGGGTCCGACGATCTGTTATGCGTTTATGCAGGCCGCCGGCTTGGTTAACGACCATCTCCTCGATTGCGCCTGGCGCCTTCGTTAGCTCCCCGGCGCAGAGCTATTCCGAGGCGCTCGAGCGCGCGCGCGCGTTCATGGCGCGTGACGGTGACGATGTACTGCCCCAAGCGCGGACACTTCTGCTCGAGCACGGAGATCCGACGCCACTGGCAGTCGTACTCTTTCACGGCCTGACGAACAATCCGGCGCAATACTCGCGGTTTGCGCCGCTGCTGCACGCGCGGGGCGTCAATGTTTTCGTTCCGAGGATGCCCAAACATGGCGACCGCAATCGCTTGTCTACGCGAATTGCGACGATCACGGCGGAGGAGCTGCTTCGCGCGGCCGGTGAGGCCGTGGATATCGCGCGCGGCCTCGGCGGGCGCATCGGCCTCTTAGGGATCTCCGCCGGAGCGTTGCTTACCGCTTACTTCGCGCAATTCCAACCGGCCGCGGTCGCGGTGCCGGTCGCGCCGAGCTTCGCGCTCTTGCAGCTGCCACACGGGCTCAGCCGCTTCGTACAACGCGTGGCATTGCGCTTGCCGAACGCATTTCTCTGGTGGGATCCGCGCGTGCGCGCGAGGCTGCAACCCGTCACGGCCTATCCACGTTTTTCCACACACGCCTTGATGCAGAGTCTGCGCATCGGCGATGCCGTGTATGCCGCCGCGTCTCGAGAACGCCCGCTGGCCGAGCGGATCGTTCTGGTCGTCAATCGCGCCGATCCGGCGGTAAACAATCAAGTGGCGAAGAGCGTCGCGCAGGCGTGGTCGGTGCACGATCCACGGGCCGTCGCATGTTTTGAGCTATCCAACCTGCCCCAGCTTCACGACATCGTCGATCCCATGCAGCCGGCGGCGCGTCCCGATTTAGTCTATCCGAAACTCCTAGAAGCACTCGGCGTTTAGCGTAAGTTACAACGCTGTCATCCCGAGCGGAGTCGAGGGGGCACAGGATGTGCGCGACGAGCGTGTGCGAGTCGCCCCTTCGTCCTTCGACTTCGCTCGCTGCGCTCACTCCGCTCAGGATGACACAGGGGAAATCGCTTCGAACATTTCGCGCAGCTTGAACTTTTGAATCTTACCGGTTACCGTCATTGGAAATGCTTCGGTGAACCGAACGTAGTGCGGTATCTTGAAGTGCGCGATCCTTCCGCTGCAGAATTCCTTCAGCTCGTCCTCGGAGAGCGCTGCTCCCTCGTGGACGATCACCCACGCACAGAGCTGCTCGCCGTAGGTCTCGTCGGGCACCCCGACGACGCTGACGTCGCGAATCGCCGGATGGCGAAAGAGAAACTCTTCGATCTCCCGCGGATAGATGTTCTCGCCGCCCCGAATGACCATGTCCTTGACGCGACCGCTCACCGTAAGATAGCCTTCCTCGTCGAGAGCGCCGACGTCGCCGGTATGCATGTATCCGGCCGAATCGATCGCGGCGGCGGTACTTGCGGGATCGTTCCAGTATCCGAGCATCACTACGTATCCGCGCGTGCAGATCTCTCCGGCGACGCCGCGCGCCACCGTTGCGCCTCGCTCGTCGACGATCTTGGCTTCGACGTGCGGGTGCACGCAGCCGACCGTGGACACGCGCTTCTCGACCGGGTCGTCGGTCGCGCATTGAAAAGAGCACGGCGACGTTTCGGTCATGCCGTAGGCAATCGTGACTTCGTTCATGTGCATCTCGCCGCGCACCCGTTTCATCACCTCGATCGGGCAGGGCGCGCCGGCCATGATTCCGGTTCGCAGCGAGGTGAGGTCGTAAGTTGCGAAATTCGGCAGGCTGAGCTCGGCGATGAACATCGTCGGGACGCCGTAGAGCGACGTACACCGCTCGCGCTGTACCGCCTCCAGCGTGGCCCGGGGGTCGAACGTCGGCGCCGGAATGACGATGGTTGCGCCGTGGGTTACGCAGCCCAAAGTACCGAGAACGGATCCAAAGCAATGATAGAATGGAACCGGTACGCAGACGCGGTCCTCGGACGTGTAGTGTAGCGTTTCGCCGATCATCAAGGCGTTGTTGACGATGTTGTGGTGCGAGAGCGTCGCGCCTTTCGGTGAGCCGGTCGTCCCGGAGGTGTACTGGATGTTGACGGGCTCATCGCATTGGGTCGCGTTCTGCCGGGATCGCAGCGTTTGCGCGTCGACGCTCGCAGCCAGCGCGATCAGATCGTGCCAGCGCAAATCGCCGTCGCGAGCCGGCTCACCGTCGTCGACGGTGACGGCGCAACGAAGGTCCGCTAACTCCGGCCGTACCTCCTCGAGCATATCGAGATATTCGCTGCTTTTGTAGGTGCTCTGCAAGAGCAGCACGGAGACGCCGCTTTGGCGCAGCGCGTAAGCAAGCTCCGAGGTCCGGTACGCCGGATTGACGTTGACCAGTATCGCTCCGATCTTTGCTGCAGCGAACTGCGAGATCGCCCACTGCGCGCTGTTCGTCGCCCAGATACCGACGCGGTCACCAGGCGCGACTCCGAGCGCGATCAAGCCGCGGGCCGCTTCGTCGCAGACTCGTGCGAAATCGGGATACGTATATCGAACTTGCTGCGCGCAGGAGACCAGCGCTTCATGCTGTGGATAGGTTTCGGCAATCCGATCGAGCAGGTCGCCGATCGTGTCGCCGATGAGCGAAATATTGCTCGCGCCGTGAACGTAACTACTCATATGTAAAACCGCAGCTTCGGCCAAAGTTCGGAGAGCGGCTCTCGAATTCCGGTGCAGACCGAGATTGGAATATTTTGTTCGTAGGATATCACCCACGGCGCGTTGAGACGCGTTACTAGTCGAGCGTTGCGAAAGAGTCCGGGAAAATCTCGGCGGCCGCAGTCGCCGTTGACGTCGATGACGACGTCGCCGCTATAGCCGTGCGTTCCCCACAACCAGTAGTTGTTGTGTCCCGAGAGTGCCGGCGGCAATCCGTACTCGGTCCCAAAGAAATCTATTGCGGCGGCTTCGCCGTAGTTGTTCGCGACGACTGCCGCTCGGTCACGCTCCGCCGCCGGCAGCGCATAGTAGATGCGCGCAACCGTCGAGGCGAGCTCCGGCCAGCCGTGCATGTCGGCCCAATCTTCGGGGAGCGCCGAGAATCGGCCGTGCTCGGTTTGCAACGCCGCACGGTGTATGTGCAGCGCGCTGCCGACGAAGGCGCTGTAGTTGACCATCGCTTGCTCCGAGAGTACCGGAAGCGAAAAGGGCGCGAAGAAGAGCCACGCGGCGATCGTCGCGGCCGCGATCGCCGCGCGGGCGATGATTAGCCGGCTCGTCCAGCGCTCGATCGCGACGCCGCCGGCGGCCATCAGAATCGGATAGGCGTCCGCGGGATAGTAGAACTTCGCGTGGAGCGCCATCATCATCGGGATCAGAATGACGTATGCGTATCCGAGGAAGCGCCCAGCCGAGCTTCGGAAAAGCTCGACCAAACCGATGACCCAGATCGGCCAGGTAAAGAGATTCGTAATCAATAGTTGCTGAAAGAGAAAGAGCGCGGGGCTCGCGATGACGTTCTTGCCGTTGGCGCCGTTTCGCAGAAGCTCCCACATTGGGAAACCATGCGCCGCTTGCCAGAGGAAGTTCGGCAAAGCGATGACGGCCGCGACCGCGATGCCGCCCAGGAACCATCGCGATGCCAAGATGCTTCGCTGCGGGGTGAGCACGAGACCAATCACTAGTGCGATTGCGAAGAATGCGACGCTGTATTTGCTCTCAATTGCAAAACCGATGACGATGCCGGTCGCAAGCCACGTGCGTGGATCGGCGCCTTTTACGATGCGCAGCACGTAAAGAGCCGCCAGGGGCCATAACCAGAGGCCGACCATGTCCGGGCCGACCTTCGCGCCGAAGCTTTCGAGCACGCCCGCCGCAAAGTACGCAAGGGTCGCGAGCGCCGCGGCAAAAGCGCCGCCGCCGAGCTCGAAGGCGAGTAGGACCGTGACGTAGGCGCCGCCCGCGGCGAAGATTGCCGGAAGCGCGCGCAAGGCAAAGAGCGAATGCCCGAACAGTTGCGACCCCGCCGCGAGCAGCGGCACGACCGGAGGCTGATCGACGTATCCCCACGCCGGGTGAAAGCCGCAGATGATGAAGTACAGCTCGTCGCGGAAGAAGCCGTAATGCGGATTCGCCGCAAGGTGCACGACCAGCGTGACGGCTGCGGCAAACCAAGGGATGCGCCAATCGCGCCTCATAGCCGCAGATCCGGACGACGCGACGCGTACCGGCGGCTCCACGGCACACGTTCACCGTCGCGCAGAATCGCGGTGAGATCGCCATGAAACGCCGGTTCGATCGCAGCAACCGCGTCGATGTTGATCAGATGCGAGCGATGAACGCGCACGAACTGCGCGGGATCGAGACGAGCTTCCAGGGCCTCCATCGTGCTGCGCAACCGGAAGCGGCCACGGCGAGTGTGGAGTTCGACGTTATTCCCATCGCTCGCCACGCGCACGATTTCGCCCACGCCAAGGAAGAACGAGCGGCCATTCTCCTGCGGAACGAGTAGGCGCTTTGCGAAGCCTTCCTCGTTTCGCGCCTGCGCTACGATACGCGCAAGCAGTGCATTAGCGCCGGCGTCGGGCATTGCGGCGCGCGCGAGCGCGCGCTCCACGGCGAGATCGAACCGCGCGCGATCGTAGGGCTTGAGCAAATAATCGACGGCGCTCACGTCAAACGCGCGCAAGGCGTACTCGTCGTGCGCGGTTACGAAGACGATTGCCGGGGGCGATGGCGCGCGTGCGATCGCGTCGGCCACGCCGAGACCATCGAGGTCCGGCATATGGATGTCGAGAAAGACGATCTCCGGTTTCGTGATCGCGATCAGGTCAACCGCGTCGACGCCGTTTGAGGCTTCAGCGACGACCTCCAAGTCGCCGCGCGCCTCTAAGAAGCGCGCTAGCTTTCGACGCGCCGGCGCCTCATCGTCGGCAATTAAGACGCGTTTCACGACGGTGCGGCCGCGAGTAAGGCAAACGGAATCGATAACACGGCTTCCGTGCCGCCGCCGTGCGCCGGGCCGATTGCAAATGCAGCAGCGTCGCCGTACATGTGGGCGAGACGCGAGCGCACGTTGGTGAGTCCGCAGCGCTCGATCGTACCATTGCGGACCAAACCAAGGCCGTTATCGCGCACGGCGATGACCGTCGCGAGGCCGTGGCGCCGGGCGCTTATGGCGATATCGAGCCCACCCTGCTCGGGCGAAAGGCCGTGTTTGATGCTGTTTTCCAGCAACGGCTGAAGCAGCATGAATGGTACGGCCGAGTCGCGCAGCGCCGGATCGACATCGAGTTTTAGATTCAAACGGCTATCGAGCCGCGTCTTCATGATGTCGACGTACATGCGCTCGACGTCCAGCTCGCGCGCGAGGGTTACCTCATGTACGCCGCTCGACTCGAGCACGATGCGCAAAAAGTCGCTGAGTTGCGCCATCATTGCATCGGCCTTGGCGACGTCTTCATACATTACCGATGAGATTGCGTTGAGCGTATTGAAGAGAAAGTGCGGATGCAGCTGCAGTTTGAGATTCTCGAGCTGCGCCCGTGCGAGGCGGGTCTGCAGCTCCGCCGCGCGAAGCTCGGCCTCGCGCGCCTCTCGCAACCGCGTGAAAACGTACACGAAGCCGACAACGATTGCGTAGACGATCGCGTCCTGAGACGCCTCCATCGGATAACGATAGCGCATGATGCCGTAGTCGTACGGGCCGAGACCCGCTAACGGAAAGAGAACGCCGCGCGTGATCGCGATGAGCGACGTGTGTGCGACGGTATAGACGATGAGGCCGCCGAACTGTGTCGCCAGCGCCAGCGGCCACGTGCGCCGGCAGAACGGAACCCACCGCATCGTGTAAATGACGATCGGCAGAATGATTGCGGCCGTATAAGCGCCGGTCATTTCTTCGATGAAGCGCGCAAGCGCGGTCCCCGTCGCGTGGCGCGCCAGATCGTCGAGCACGTGGTAACTGAAAAAGAGCAGCCCGATCGCCGTGAAGAGCGCGGCGAGAGGAACGATCGTGCCGATGCGGACTTTCATAAATCCCTTCATAAACCCGACCGGTCGGCGCGGTCAACCGCCGTGTGACGAACGGCATCGCCGGCGGGACGAGCGGCGCGGGTGCGCGTTATGTCGGATCGAAGCTGCCGCTAAGGATCATATGTTCGGAGATCTCGCGCGCTCGCCGGCAACGCGCTCGTTCTGCATCGCTTGCGTCGGCGGGCAGTTCCTCGAGAATTCGCTCGAGCTCCTGGTCGAACGTTGCGCCGATCGACGACGGAGTATAAGCCCCGAGATAGCGGAGTCGCTGTGCGATCATCAGGCGGTAGATTCGGTCGGTCGCGAGATCTTCCATGTACCCGTCGAGCAGGCTCGCGCCACGCCCTTCCAGCACGCCGCGGCGGTAGCGGATGACGGTGCGAACCGCCGCGCGCGTTCCCTCGAGCGTCGTCGCCCCGACGCCCGCCGGTGCGGGCCGAAGATCGGGACGAATGGTCGCGAGCTGCGGCCGCTTTTCGAGTTGATTTGGACAAGGAAACTGCGCGACCGCGATTTCATTCTGATCCGGATGCCCGGTCCATGCGCCATCCATCAAACAGACCGCTTCGTTATGTTTGTCGCGCTCCAGCACCGCGAGCGCGCGCGCGTTTAACTCAGGCTCTTCGCGGCTCGGGTAGAGCGCGGTCATACCGCCGATAGCGAGCGCCCCATGCTTGTGCGTCACCTCCGGCAGAAGCGTACGCACGGCTTGAAAAAATGGAACGTCGAATGGAATAGTGTTGCGATCCGGCAACAACCATCGCGGATCCTCGAAGTTATAGTGAACGAGGCTCGCCATGTAATCCCAGCGCCCGAGGTTGAGGCCGAGGATGTACCGGCGCAGGTTGAAGAGGAACTCTTCCATTTCGTATGCGAGCGGGTGTGATTCCACCAGCGCCATCGCTCTGATCGAGTCGCTTCGCCAGCCTTTTGCCTCGATCAGTGCATCGAAGAGCTCCGCCCACCAGTGCGCCTCTTCGGCCGATTCCGATTTGGGAATGTAGATACAGAGTGGATGGCGCAAGCGCTCGTACTCGAGTGAAAAGGTGAGCAGCGCCGCATCGAAGAGCGATGCGCTCGTGAGCGCTTGGGTGATGACGCCGGCTTGGGAGAGATGAAGCCCGCGAACCCGATTCCATACCACCGTCGCGCTTGGTCTGATGCCGATTTTGCCCCCACGCTTGGCGTCGTCGTAGGTCAGCTCACCGTAGAGCGCCGCGACGACGTTGCGATGGCCGAGCATGAGATGCTCCCAGGTGTTGGCCATCGAGTCTTCGAGATCGAGCATGACGCCCGGAGCCCCGGAGTTGAGCATCTTCACGCAAAGCTCGGCGTCGTCGGCCGGCCCCGTCATTTGATTGCGCTGATCCGCGCACCATTCCGGCAGCTCGATGCGCCACGCGCTTCGCGTCGCTTCCGAAGGCGGAAGATAGGTCGGCAGATCGCCGGCGAGGGCGCGCGCGAGCCGTTCCTGCCGCGCACGAATGAACCTCTGCTGAAGCGGCGTGAATCGCCGATGCAGCGGCAGGTAGAAATCGGCGAATCCGGCCGGTAGATCGCGTTCGATCGCAAAGCCGGCCGGAGCGACGTTCATCCTTAGGCCGGTACTTGCGGCGCGGCCTCGTAGAACTGCTCCGCCTCGGTCGACTCCTCCAGCGCCGTGGTGGAGACTCGATGTTCGCCGACGACCTTTGCAACTTCGTCGAAGTAGCCGGTGCCGACTTCGCGTTGATGGCGCGTCGCAGTGTATCCGAGCGGTTCGCTCGCAAACTCTTGCGCTTGAAACTCAGCGTACGCGGCCATGCCGCGAGACCTGAAATCGTGCGCGAGCCTGAAGAAACTGTGGTTGAGCGCGTGGAATCCCGCCAGCGTCACGAACTGAAACTTGTATCCCATCGCATTGAGCCGATGCTGGAAGACCGCAATGGTGGACGGGTCGAGCTTCTTCTTCCAGTTGAATGACGGCGAGCAGTTGTAGGCGAGGAGTTTGCCGGGGTAGCGTGCGTGGATCGCATCGGCGAATTTATGCGCTTCGTCGAGATTCGGCTCCGAGGTCTCCATCCAGAGCAGATCGGCATATGGCGCGTAAGCTAAACTACGGGCGATGCAGGCTTCGATTCCCGCGCGGGTGACGAAAAAGCCCTCGGGCGTGCGCTCGCCGGTGAGGAACGGCCGGTCGACCGGATCGACGTCGTTCGTTACCAGTTTTGCGGCACCGGCGTCCGTGCGCGCGATCAAGATCGTGGGAACGTCGAGCACGTCGGCGGCAAGCCGCGCCGCGAGCAGATGGCGGACAGCCTGCTGGGTGGGAATCAACACTTTTCCGCCGAGGTGGCCGCACTTTTTCTCCGAGCTCAGCTGATCCTCGAAGTGAATGCCGGCCGCACCGGCCTTGATCGTTGCCTTCGTCAATTCGAACACGTTGAGCGCGCCGCCGAATCCCGCTTCGGCATCGGCGACGATCGGCAAGTACCAATGGAGTCCGCCGCGACCTTCGAGCGACTCGACCTGGTCGAGCCGCGCCAGCGCGTTGTTCAGCCGTTCGACTAAAGCCGGAACGCTGTTGACCGGATAGAGGCTCTGGTCGGGATAGATCTCGCCGGCCGCATTGGCATCGGCGGCGACCTGCCATCCGCTGCAGTAGAGGGCTCGCAGGCCGGCGCGCGCGGCCTGCACCGCCTGACCGCCGCTGAGCGTTCCGAGTGCAGTGACCGGTTCGTCACCATGGAGGTCGCGCCAGAGCCGCTCCGCCGCCATTCGCGCTAGGCTCTGCTCGGCGACGAAGCTGCCGCGAAGGCGGTAAACCGCGTCGGCGCGGTAGCGGCGGTTTATTCCATTCCAGCGGCTCTCGCGCGCCCAGCGCCGTTCGAGATTGGTGGGATGACCGTTTTTGTTCACGTTCGCTCCTTCAAGCCCCGGGTTTGGATCGGTCTGGATTGTCGCTTGGCTACGATTGGATGGTTAAGTTTACAATCTTGGACCGATTATTTATCTACCCGGTATACCGGAGGACAAAGGGAAAGTCAAGCTTTTGCCTACCGTCCCGTCACGGTGCGACGGCGTAGAGCTCGTGGTAGGAATCGAGGGTCGCATAGTCGCGAGTCCCGGCAACGTTGGTGACGTTGTGCGGATCGACGAGCAGAAAGACGCGCCGGCCCTTGGCCCAACGCCGGTAGAGCGGAACGTTCAGTTTGTCGTCGGAGACGATGATTCGCTTCGCGAGTGACCCGTCGGCGTACGCGCCGTAGGCTAATGACGTGGCGTCGAGCCAGCCGGTGACAACGACGCTGCCCGGAGGTGCGTAAGGGCGGACCGCATCGATCACCCAGCGTCCGCCTTCGCCCGGCGGATGATAGAAAAAACTACGTTGCCGCTCGAAGGCCCACCACGCGCTGACGGCAAGAAAGGTAATGAGCGCGGCGTGCAACGCGGTCCCGATGCCGCGGCGAGACTGCGGCGTCAGTGCGCCGAGCAACGGGACCGCGAGCCACGACGCAAGCAGACGGTAGCGTCCGACGTCGCTTTCATTTGGATAGACGACCGAAAAAAGGAGCGCCGCCGTGCAGGCAACGGCGAGCACGAGCGTCCCGCGCCATTCGCGCCGCCACGCGGCGACAAAGCCGCCGAAGAGCAAGAGCGTCGCGAACGTTCCGTATTGCAAATGGATGCCGTCGATGAAGGCCCACAGCGCAGCTTCGATGTGTGCCGGATTGAATGAGGCGAGAAAATAGGCCGGCGTCTGCGATTCACTACCGGTCAGCTCGAGCGCGAGTCCATGCAAGGTTCGTGGGTCGTTATAGTTCCAAAAGATTCCGCCACCTGCTCCCGGCAGCGCCGCTGCCGGATCGAGGTGATGCGCCACGACATAGGCCGAGCGCAGCGGAAGATAAAGGTACAGCATGAGCGCAGCGATCGTTAACGCAAGCGCCCCCGCGATCAGGCGCCCCGAGGGGCGTCGCTTCGCGATTGCCGCACCGACCAAAAAAGCGGGAAGAATCCACAGCGCATTTGGGTGTGCCGCCATGCCTAAACCGCACAGTGCAAAGGCTGCAGCAAACCATGCGCCGCCGGCGCCGCGCATCCAACGGACAAAAGCGTAGATCGCGACCGTGGAGCATGCGACCGCAAGATCCTGCGCCTCCGCGCGGATTGCATGCGACCAGATATTCTCGGTGAAGGCAAACCAAAGCGTTGCAGCCAGCGCCACCGGCATACTCGCTCCGAACTCGAGGGCGGTTCCGTAGGCCGCAGCCGCGCAAACGGCGATGGCAATGCCGCTCATCACGTTCATACGCCATGCGACCGATTCCAGCGCGACGACATGCGACCAAACGTAGCCGATCAGAACGTAGAAAGGAAATCCAGTCGGATGCGAGATGCCCAAGATATAGGGCACACCCTGGAGCTCCGCGGTGTCCCAGGACGCCGGTTCGTGTGAGACCGACGCAATATAGACGATCGCCGGAACGACAAACGCCGCCAGCGCGAAGAGCGGGCGCGCCGCCCTCACGCGAGCGTTGGCAGAGGCAGCGACGGACGCGTGGAAAGATCGGGCCGCAGATCGACGTAGCCTTCGAGTGCACGCTCCATCAGTTCGAGCGCCATGTCGAGTTGCGGATCTTTGTTGTCGCGGTAGTCATGCGGCGCGATGTCGACGTCGTAATCGGGCTCGGTGCCATGGTTCTCGACGCGCCAGCCGACGTCGACGAACCAGAACGAGAACTCCGGTTGAGTCGTGAGCGTTCCGTCGACGAGATGATGGTACGGATCGATGCCGATGACGCCGCCCCACGTGCGCTTTCCGACGAGCGGTCCGAGCTTATAGAGCTTGAAGCAATGGCTGAAGATGTCGCCGTCGGAACCGGCAAACTGGTTCGTAAGCGCCACCATCGGTCCGCCGACCGACTCCGGCGGGTATGGCATCGGTGCGCCGTAACGTGGGGCATCATAACCGACGCGCTTGCGCGCGAGCTTCTCCAACAAAAGCGCCGAGACGTGGCCTCCCCGATTATAGCGAACGTCCACGATTAAGCCCTTCCGATCGAACTCGCTCAGATAGCCTCGGTGAAACTCGGAGAATCCCCACGGTCCCATGTCGGGGATGTGAAGATAGCCCACGCGTTCGCCGGTGCGTTCGTGCACGATGTGGCGCTTCTCTTCGACCCACGCACGGTACCGTAGCGCTCCTTCGTGGGCGAGCGCCTTGACGAGCACGGTTCGCTCGTCGCCCTTCTTCGAGCGCAAGGTGACCGAGACGTTGCGCCCGGAGGCATTGACCAGCAGGCGATCGGGTGAAACGTCGCGCGATAGACGTTTTCCGCCGATCGCAACGATGCAGTCGCCCTCTCGAACGTGCAAACCGGGTTCGGCGAGCGGCGAGTCGTGATCGCGATTCCACGAATCGCCGCGATAAATACGCTCGATGGCGTACCCGCCGCGCTCCTCGTCCCAGCGAAGGTCGGCTCCGAGGAAGCCTCGCTGGTACTGCGGCGGCTCGCGGTAATCACCGCCCCATTCGTACGCATGCGACGTGCCGAGTTCGCCTTGCATCTCCCAAATGAGGTCGGAGAGCTCGCCCCGCGTCCGTACCCGCGGTAACAGCGCGGCGTAACGGTCGTAGACGCGGTCCCAATCGATGTCGCTCATGTCCTCGACCCAGAACTGCTCGGCTTGAAGCCGCCACGCTTCTCGGTACATCTGCGACCACTCGTCGCGCGGAACGATCTCGACGCTCGCCCGGTCGAGCTCGAGCCAACCGGTCTTGCGACCGGGTTCGGGCAGCGGTTTTTGCTCGTCACCCTCTTCCGGAAGGTCGTTGAGCGCGTCGATGGCACGCAGCCGGTCGTGCGAGCGATAAATGAGCGTGCGGCCGTCGTTGCCCAGCCGAATCTCGTCGCATTCGGGCGCGATCGTTGCGAGACGCTGCTGTTCGAAATCGTAGGCGAGCAGCGTGCCGTGTTCCTCGTTTTCAAGATCCTCGCGGCGCGCCGGCTTGATCCCTCGTACCGGAAATCGCGTAAAGAGCACGCGCTCGCGGACCGCAACGATCTGATCGTATTCTCCTTCGTCGACGGGAAACCCGAGCACGCGTCCCGTGATGCCCTCGAAGTCGATTTCGACGTCGACCGGCTTGGCCGGCTTGTGGTTGTAGCGATCGCGGTCGCGCTCGCGGTGATCTTGATGGATCGGCTTGGGCTTCGGCACGAACGGCGACGGCACGTCGTTGCGCAGGGTGACGACGAACGGCCGGCTTGCCTGCGGAAAACTCAGGTCGAACTGCAACGCATCGTAAACCGGATTGAAATCGCGGGTCGAGATGAAATAGAGATACTTCCCATCGGGATCCCAGGCCGGCGACTTGTCTAAGCGCAAGGGCGGCGTTACGTCGTGGACCTTTCCGGAGCGCGGCTTGACGACGCGAACGATCGAGGTGCCGTACGCCGGCCACCAGACGTAGGCGACGAAACGCCCATCCGGCGAAAACGCGAGATCCTCGATGCGGTGCGTCGGACAGCTGTCGAGGACGCGCACCTTGCCATCGTCGAGATCGAGCGCGCAAAGCTCGTGCCGATGATTTGCGAATACGACGACGCCGTCGGTCGGTGATGCGACCATGTCGGTCACACGACCGATGTCGCCGTCGGTGACCAGCTTCAGCTCGGTCGAAGCGTCGGCGGGACGCACCGCGATTTGCTCGTATCCGTTGACGTCCGTTACGGAGGCGAGGCGCTCGCCGTCATAAAGCCACTGCGTAAGGCGAGTACGGGCGCGCCCGCCCGCGCCATGGCGAGTCGTCGCGCCTTCGAACAGCGGCATCGTAAACTCTTGCCCCCGCGAATCAAAGGCGATCTGCGTGCCGTCGGGGCTCGGAACGAAGTGCTCGAGCGACTCAGAGGCTTTTTCGAAGCGCCGGGCGGTCTGCGGCGTCGCGGAAGCCGTTTCGATCGCCACGCGGCGCGCGCTATCGGAGGCAACCTCGTAGAGTCCGATCTCGGCACCCGCCGTGTAGACGATGCGCCGGCCGTCGGTCGAAGGGAAGCGCGCGTAGTACTCGCTTTCGTGCGTATGGCGTCGGATGTCGCTTCCATCGAGCGCGCAGGAGTAAAGATTACCGATACCTTCATGGTCCGCAACGAAATAAATTCGCTCGCCGATCCACATCGGCCAACATGGGTTGCCGTCGGGCAGCGGCAATCGCGCGAAGGTGCCGCTTCCGTCCGCGTCAACCCAGATCTCGCCGGACGTTCCGCCTCGGTACCGCTTCCAGCGCGCCGGGTCGGCTGCGTTACGGCCAATCGCGAGGCGCTGTTGCGGGCCGAAGGAGAGCGAGCGCGCATGTCCGACGTTGAGCTCGTGCGGTGTTCCGCCGGCCCGGGAGATCGCGAAGGGCCGAGTTTCGCCTTCGTACCAGGTCGTCGGATTGGCGACGAAATAAATCTCCTCGCCGTCCTCACGCCAGCCCGTCGTCCACACGATCGTCGCTCCGAGAAACGTCAGACGCTTCGGCTCGCCGCCGCGCACCGGCATGATATAGACCTCGGGGTTTCCTTCGTCGGTCGAGACGAACGCGATCCACGAACCGTCGGGTGACACGCGTGGAAACGAGCACGCGCCGAAGCTCACGGTCAGCCGGACTGCGTCGCCGCCCTGCGCCGAAGCGCTCCAGAGATCGTCTTCGCAAACATAGAGAATGCGGTCGCCTGCTATCGCCGGATAGCGGTAATACCCTTGATCCATAGGTCGGGAGAGTTTAGCGACTCGGCATCCCGCCACCCGCATGAAGAAGCCGGCCGAGTGTCGCGGTAATCTCGGCAGCGTTCTCGAGCGCAGTGAAGCTGGGCACCAATCGCGGTGTGGCCGCGCGCCGCTGAAACGGCAGGATCGGGCCACTCCACGCAAACTGCGTCGCCGGTTCCCCTGCGAGGCTGCGAAAGAAGAGCTCCGCTCCCAGCGCATTCGCCCAGCCGAACTCGGGGCGCGTGAACCGCCAATATCCGTCCGGATAGAAGCTTTCATGAATCAGGCCGCTTTCGCCGTCCGTCTCGGCAAGCGTCGTAATCGCGGTCGCAACCTCAATCGACGACGTGGCGGTGAGCGCCCGGCCGATGATACCGAGCGGCCAAACGTAACCGTACGGGGTGTGCGGACTCCCCAATCCCTGCGCGTATCGTCCTGAAAAATAAAATGGATCGTCCATACTGAGGGTAAAGCTGCGCGTCGCCAAATACGTTTGGTCGAAAGGCGAGCACCAATCGATGTACGGCAGCGTCGTAAGATTTGGGATGTTCGCATCGTCCATTAGGTTGTACTTGCCGAAGCCGTCCGTTTCGTACGCATACATCCAGCCGCGGCGCGTGGGGTCGAAGAATCGCCCGTACTCCTCGATTCCGATTTGGACGCGCGCGCCGAGTTGCCGCGCCCTCTGAGCCAACGAGCGATCGTGATAGCCCTGGACGGCAAGTTCTTGAATATCGTGTAGCGCAACCACGGCTATCGCGTTCTGCGGAATGTTGAAGCGGTACTCGACCGGATCGTCGGAGGGCCGAAAGGCACCCCAAATCATTCCCGTACCGGCGTTGTACGCGTCGTTCGTGTAGACCGGCTCCGGATAGTCGTAACGGCTGCACCTACGGTGGCGCTGCTCGCAACCATACGTGTCGACGATCAGCGCGAGCGCCTGATGGAGATCCGAGGTGAATACGGTTGCGTCGTGGGTCGAGCGCCAGTAGACCGAGGCAAGTATCACCGGCCATGCGAGCGAGTCGACCTCCCATTTACGCTCCCACGGGATGTAATCGGATTGCACCGCGTTCGCGTAGGGGTCGGCGAGAATGTTGCGCGCGTCGCGCTCGATTACGCCGGCAAAGCGCGCCCGTAAGACCGGATAGGCCGGCTGAAAGCGTAGGTAAGGAATCGTTTGTGCCGACGAATCGCGCAGCCACATTGCCGGAATATCGCCGCTCTGCACGTACGTGGTATCGTCGTCTTCCAAGAAAAAGTCGTGCAGGAGCGTGTGGAAGAGCTGGGCGGTCTGAATGTCGCGCACGCGTTTGCCGGTAAGCGGCACGACTAACGTCTCTCCGGCGGCCGGTGCCGCGCAACCCAGCACGAGGATCGCTGCGAGCGAGAGCCTCGCGCAACGCGCAAATAACACTATGGAACGTAGACCTTAGACGCGAGGAAGGTTCGTTCTTGCCGTGAGCCGCAAAGACAGGGATGGAGCTTTTGCGCGAATTCGATCGGCGTAATCCGCGTGCGCTCGCGCGGGCGATATCTCGCGCCGAGGCGGGACGCGGCGGCGAACTCGTTCGCGCGCTCTATCCGAAGACCGGTCGCGCAACGACGGTGGGCCTCACCGGGCCACCCGGAGTCGGCAAATCGACGCTCGCTTCGGGTTTGGTGCGCAAGGCGCGTTCGCGCGGCAAAAGCGTCGGGGTCGTCTCCGTCGATCCAAGCTCCCCGTTCTCGCACGGCGCACTTCTGGGCGACCGGATTCGCTTAGCCGAGCACTTTACCGACGAAGAGGTCTTCATTCGCTCGATGGCAAGCCGCGGACATCTCGGTGGCCTTGCCGGCGCCACCGCCGATGCCGTGCTGATGATGGATGCCTTTGGCTTTGACTTAGTGCTGATCGAAACGGTGGGAGTCGGGCAAAGCGAAATTGCCGTCGCGGAGCTCGCGCAGACGACGATCGTCGCGCTGCAGCCCGGCAGCGGCGACTCGATTCAAGTGCTCAAAGCCGGGATCATGGAGATCGCCGACATTTTTGTCGTCAACAAAGCCGACCATCCGATGGCCGATCAGCTGCGTCGCGAGATTCGATCGATGATGGAGATGCTCCAGTGGACCGGGTGGGTGCCGGAGCTGGTGATGACTCAGGCGCTCGAGGGTCGCGGCCTCGACGAGCTCGTAGCCGCAATCGAACGCCATAAAACCTATCTCAATGAAACGGGTGAAATCGAAAGCCGGCGGCGCGACGCATTCACGCATCAGGTCCGGCAGCTTGCGCTCGGACGATTGGAGGAACGCCTCAACCACCTGCTGCAGTCGCAAGCGCGCAACGACCTCGACCCGTACGAAGCCGCCGATCGCGTTCTCTCGAAACTCGGACTCTAGCAGGCCCGCTCGGGAAAAACCGGCGGGTCCGTCGAAAAACCCGCCCCGATGGCTAAGATGATCGAGCGGGAGTCCAGGACTTGGTCCCGCAAGGGTCCGGGCTCCGGCGCGCTCGACCGCACGATTTCCGACGTTCCGCTAAAAACGGTCTACCGCCCTGACGACATCGCCGCTCTCGATCTGCCGTGGCCGGGCGAATATCCGTATACTCGAGGCATTCACCCCAACGGCTATCGCGATCGCCTTTGGACGATGCGCCAGTTCGCGGGATTCGGCACGGCGGCCCAAACGAACGAACGCTATCACTTTTTGCTCGAGCACGGCCAGCACGGGCTGTCGGTAGCTTTCGACATGCCGACACTGATGGGTTACGATTCCGACGCACTGCACTCGCGCGGCGAGGTCGGAAAATGCGGCGTCGCAATCGACTCGCTCGCCGACATGGAACTGCTTTTCGACGGCATCGACATGGGCGAGATTACTACGTCGATGACGATCAACGGCCCGGCCTGCATCGCGCTCGCTCAGTACGTTGCGGCGGCGGAGAAGAAAGGCATCCCGCGAGCCAAGCTCGGCGGGACGATCCAAGCCGACATCCTCAAAGAATACATCGCGCAGAAGGAGTGGATCTTCCCGCCGCGTCCGCACATGCGCATCATCGTGGACATGATCGAGTTCTGCACCCGCGAGATGCCGAAATGGAATACCATCTCCATTTCGGGCTATCATATTCGCGAAGCCGGCTCAACCGCGGCGCAAGAGCTCGCCTTCACCCTTGCCGACGGCTTCGCGTACGTCGAGGCTTGCATGGCGGCCGGAATGGACGTCGACGACTTTGCGCCGCGCCTGTCGTTCTTCTTCAACTCGCACATCGACTTCTTTGAAGAGATCGCGAAGTTTCGGGCGGCGCGCCGGATCTGGGCGCGGCACATGCGCGACAAGTACGGCGCCCGCAATCCGCGCTCGTGGCAGCTCCGCTTTCACACGCAGACGGCCGGTTGCAGCGCGACCGCGCAGCAACCCGAGAACAATATCGTGCGCGTTGCCTACGAGGCAATGGCGGCGGTGCTGGGCGGCACGCAGTCGCTGCACACGAACTCGATGGATGAAGTCCTCGCGCTGCCGACGGAAAAGTCGGTCGAAATCGCACTGCGGACCCAGCAAGTGCTGGCTTACGAAACGAACGTCACGAACGTGGTCGATCCGCTCGGCGGCTCGTACTTCGTCGAAGCGCTCACTGACGAGTTGGACCGACAAGCCGAGAGCTATTTCGCCCAGATTGCCGAATACGGCGGAGTCATCGACGCGATCGAGGCCGGATTCTTTCAGCGAGAAATTGCCGAGGCAAGTTATCGCTATCAGCGTTCGATCGAAACGCGCGACCGGATCGTCGTCGGGGTCAATGCGTTTGCGCACGAGGAAGAGTCGGCGGACATCGAGCTGCTCAAGATCACCGAGGAGACGGAGCGCGCTCAGGCTCGTGCGGTGCAGCAGGTTCGTACGAATCGAAATCAGGAGGCTGCGGCGCGCACGCTCGAACGGCTGCAAGCCGCCTGTCGCGATCCGAAGGATAACCTCATGCCGCATCTGATCGATTGCGTCAATGCTTACTGCACCGAAGGCGAGATCGTCGAGGCGATGGCGAAAGTCTACGGGCGGTATACCGAACGCGCGGTGCTTTAGGCGGTGCAAAAGGTCGTCGATGCGTCATAAGCATGGGATTCGCTGCCGCAGCGACATCGAGCTTTATCGGATGCGCCGCACCCTTGCGCGCGTCGTTCGAAAGCTCGAGGAAGCGTTGCACCTCAGCCGGAGCCGCAACGGAGTAGAGGATGAACGAGCGACCGCTGCGCATCGTCATCGCTAAGGCCGGCCTCGACGGGCACGACCGCGGTGCGAAGGTCATCGCGCGTGCGCTGCGCGACGCCGGCATGGAAGTAATTTATACCGGGCTCTTTCAGACGCCGGAACAGATCGTGCAGACGGCTATTCAAGAGGATGCGGACGGCATCGGCCTGTCAATTCTTTCCGGAGCGCACATGACGCTTTTCCCGCTCGTCGTCGAGCAGCTGCGCAGGCAGGATGCTTCCGATATCATCTTTTTCGGAGGCGGAACGATTCCAGCCGAAGATGCAAAGCGGCTGCGGGAGCTCGGAGTGCGCGAGATCTTTACGCCGGGCGCACCACTGCAGGAGATCATCGACTTCGTCGAGCGCGAATGCGGTAAGCGACGAGCGCTGGTCGGGTGATGCCGCGCGTTCGGACGCGCGTTGCGCCGTCGCCGACGGGCGATCCTCACGTGGGCACGGCCTACACTGCGTTGGTGAACTACTGTTTCGCTAGAAAAAACGGCGGCGAGTTCATCCTTCGTATCGAGGACACCGATCAAGCGCGCAGCACGGCCGAGAGCGAGCGGGTCATCCTCCAAACGCTGCGCTGGTGCGGTCTCGAATGGGACGAGGGCCCCGACGTCGGCGGCCCCCACGGCCCCTATCGCCAGAGCGAGCGATCGGCGATCTACCGCGAGTACGCCGAAAAGTTGATCGCGGCCGGCCACGCATTCAAGTGTTTCTGCACGCCGGCGCGCTTGGAGGAGATGCGCGTCGCACAGCGTGCCGCCGGTCAGCCGTCGCGGTACGATGGTCTCTGTCTCACCTATTCGCCGGAAGAGGTCGCGCGCCGCGAAAGCGCAGGCGAGCCGTACGTGGTTCGAATGGCGGTTCCCAACGAGGGGACATGCGTGGTGGAGGATCTTCGCCGCGGGCCGATCGAGTTCGATTATAAGAGCGTCGACATGCAGGTTCTGGTGAAATCGGACGGCATGCCGACCTATCATCTCGCCAACGTCGTCGACGACCACCTCATGGAGATCACGCATGTCATTCGCGGCGAGGAATGGGTCTCGAGCGCTCCCAAGCACCTGCTGCTCTATTCGTACTTTGGCTGGCAGCCGCCAAAGCTGATGCATCTTCCGCTCCTGCGCAATCCCGACAAGAGCAAGCTTAGCAAACGCAAGAATCCGACCGGGATCCTCTTCTATCGAGCGATGGGCTATCTGCCCGAGGCTTTGATCAATTTTTTGGCGCTGCTCGTCAACGCGACGCGCGAAGGTGAAGACGAGCTGATGGATCTGCCCACGATCGTGCGCCGCTTCGAGATCGAGCACGTCCCGATCAGCGGGCCGGTCTTCGACGTGCCGAAGCTCGACTGGCTCAACGGGCGCTACATTCGCGAGCGTTTGGATGCCGAATCGTTCGTCGAGCGCGTTTCCGAATGGGCAATCTCGCCCGCGCGCCTGACGCGGATCGCGCAGCTGGCCGCGCCGCGTATCGAGCGCTTCAGCGATCTGGGGCCGCTCCTGGCCTTTATCTTCTCCGGTCGAATAGCGGTGCGCGCGAGCGATCTGCAAAGCAAGAAGCTCGGCGAGGAAGAGACGCGCCGAGCGCTCGCGCTCGCGCTCTCCGAGCTCGACGCAATTCCCGTCTGGAACGCCTTTGCAATCGAAACCGCGATCAAACGGGTCGCCGAATCGCTCGAAAGGAAAGTGCGCGACGTCGCCCGCCCGTTCTACGTCGCCATCACCGGAAGCCCAACCTCGATTCCACTCTACGACTCGATGGAGTTACTCGGGCGCGACATCGTCCGCGAGCGGCTGCGCAACGCACTCGACGTATTGGCGCGCGAATCGGTGCCGGCGTGATTCGCGCGATCGTCTTGGCGGCGGGGAAAGGCACGCGCATGAGAAGCGCGCGCTCGAAAGTACTTCACGAAATTTGCGGCCGTCCAATGCTTTGGTACGCCCTGCGCGCGTTGCGCGCAGCGAGCATCAACCAGATCATCGTCGTCGCCAATGCGGAGCTGCAAGAGCAGATCGGCCGCTTCGACGTCGAGAGCGTGCTGCAAGAAGAGCAGCTTGGCACCGGCCACGCCGTGCGCGTCGCGCTCGAAGCTCTCGAGCACCGAACGGGCGGCCGGATCTTGGTGACGTGCGGCGACATGCCGCTGGTCACCGAGGATATCTTTCGCGGGCTGCTCGGCGCTCTCGATGGCGAAAGCGGCGGAGCCGCGGCGGCGCTGCTCAGCGTAAAGATGCCGCTCCCCTCGAACTTCGGGCGCATCCTGCGGCACGGCCCGGCCGTCGAGCGGATCGTCGAAGTACGCGACGCTACTCCCGAGCAGCTCGCGATCGACGAGATGAACGCGGGCATCTACGCCTTCGACGAGGCTGCCTTGCGCGACGCGGTCGGGTACCTACGTCCCGACAACGCGCAAGCCGAGTATTATCTCACCGATACCATCGAGCACTTCGCGCGAGCCGGGAAGCGGGTCGTGCCCGTGGTAGCGAGCGAGCACCTCCACGTGCTTGGGATCAACGACCGTGTGGAGCTCGCCCGGGCACGTAAGGAGATGAACGCGCGATTGTGCGCGCATCACATGCGCGACGGCGTGACGATCGTCGACCCCCAGACGACGTACCTCGAGCCGGAGCTGGAGATTGGTCCCGACTCGGTGATCTACCCGAATACCAGCATCGGCCGGCTCTCCAAGCTTGGCACGAGCTGCGTGATCGGCCCCAACGCGCGGCTTTCGGCCGCGACGCTAGGAAACCGCGTCACCGTTCGCGAGAGTGTCGTGATCGATTCGCAGATCGGCAGCGACGTTTCGGTGGGTCCGTTCGCGCATCTGCGGGACGAGAATCTCTTGGACGATCGCGTTCACGTCGGCAACTTCGTCGAGATAAAGAAATCAAAGCTCGCAAGCGGCGTCAAGGTGAGCCACCTGTCTTATATCGGCGACACGTCCATTGGCGAAGAGACAAACATCGGCGCCGGCACCATCACCTGCAACTTCGACGGCACGAAGAAGAACGAGACCGTGATCGGCCGCGACGTTTCGATCGGCTCCAACACCTCGCTGGTCGCGCCGGTGACGATTGGCGACGGCGCATTGACCGGTGCCGGTTCCGTCGTTACCAAAGACGTTTCGAGCGGCGAGCGCGTCGCCGGAAACCCTGCCCGCCCGCTCCCGAAGAAGTAGCCGTGTCATCCTGAGCGAAGCGCCGCAGGCGCGCAGTCGAAGGACGAGAGCAGAAGATGACCATCAGCCTTGACCAATCGTGGTCAAGCATTTTATGCTTCGCTCGTGAAAAGCGCGAGCGTAGGCGAGGCCAAGGCGCATTTTTCGGCGCTCATTAAGCGAGCCGAGGCGGGAGAGGAAGTGTTGATAACACGCAGCGGCGCACCCGTGGCTCGAATCGTCCCGGCAAAGTCCGCAAAAGAGCGCTCCTTTGCTAATGATGAGGGACTCGGCTTTGTGGGCGATGACTTCGATAAGCCTTTGCCGCCCGAACTGTTGAAGCAGTTCTACCGGTGAAGTTCCTGCTCGACACCCAGATCTTTCTCTGGATGTTTCTCCATCCAGCCAAGATCGGCGCGAAGCTTCGGGCGCGGCTGCGCAACGCGGAGAACGACTTGTATTTGTCGTCGGCGAGTGCATGGGAGATTGCGATCAAGGTTCGGATCGGTAAGATGAAGCTTCCGGGCAACCCCGCTCTCTACGTGGCGCGCAGAGCTCGTGAATCGAACATCCTATCGCTACCAATTACGGAGGAGCATGCGCTGGCGGTCGCGGAGCTACCGATGGAGCACACCGATCCCTTCGATAGAATCCTCGTAGCGCAGGCCCAACTAGAAAGCCTCACATTGATAACTAGCGATCCGGTTTTCGAACGGTACGACGTGAAGTGCGTTATAGCATAGGAGTCGCGGCGCTGATTCTAGCGGTTTTAGGGTTTTGCGCGGTCGCGTTTGCGGCCCGGCAGCCCGACGCTCTCGATGTTCGCGTCGATTTTCTGACGCGCCGAGCGTTATTGACCGAACCGGCAACCGCGCTTGTCGATCCGGCGCGCCAACTCGGTGCGCAGCGGCGCGCGCACTGGACCGTGGTCGGGTTCGTGCTGGCGCAGCTTTTCGAGGCCGGGGCGTTGCTTTATCTTTGGAGTTCGGGTGCAGCCGCCGCTCTGCGCGACCGGCTACGGCGACGAGTTCGCGGGGAGTGGATCGTGCGCTTTCTCTTCGGCGCCGCGCTCGCGCTCGTCGCGCGAGTTGCCGCGCTCCTTCCATCGTTTTACCTCTATCGCGTCGATCATATGCTCGGTCTCACCACGGAGCTGACGCGGTACTGGCTGTTCTATTGGATCTTGCACACGCTGCTCGCGATGGTAATAGCCGGGCTCATTGCGGCGATCGTGCTGGGGCTCGTCGCGCGTACCCATCAATGGTACGTTTACACGCTCTTCGGCGTCCTTGCGGCGAGCGTCGCGTGGTCATACGTCAGTGAGTACGTTACGTCGCCCGGCTGGCACCCGGTTCGTGCGCCCAACGGCACCATGGTTCGGCTCAGCGATCAGATGCTGGCGGGAAGTACGCCCGCGGAAGTCGAGTACTCCGTCGCCTATCAGTTGGGTCACGTCGCTCACGGCGACCAGGTGTCGATCGCATTGATCGAAGGCGGCATTATTATCGTTTTTGGTGCGTTCGCGATCTTCATCGCGGATCGCCTCCGTTTCCGCCGCGACGACGATTCGCTCTCACGCCTCGCAATCGTCGGTGCCCTTCTCGCTTTGGTTTATCTCGCCGCGGTGCCGGTGCGAAACGCTACGCTGCGGTCCTACGATTTCAGTGCCGACGCCTACGCCGTCGCGCTGACCGGCGATCCCGCCGCGGCAGTTCGCAGCCTAGTGCGCACCGCCGACCAGCGAATGGTCGAGGTCTGCCCCGACCAAGCGGCGCTGCTCTTTCTTTACACCGCGCCCGGTATCGGCGCGCGCGTTGCCGCCATCAATCACGTGCCCAGCGGCTGTCCGTAGGCGTCGGCATTAGGTCGGCGGTGCGGCAAGCTCCCAGGTATTGACGAACTGCATCGCAGCCTCGACTCCGTCTTCGAGCCAGATGACGGCGCCTTCGGCTGCCGCGTTGACGATCGCCGGCAACGCCGGCCGCTCGTCGTCACGAAACGGGCTGAGCACGTGATCGGCGCCATCGAACTCCGGACGCCCGAGTCCGATGCGAATGCGCGGAAAACCTTCACCGATCGTCGCGATCACCGAACGTAAGCCGTTGTGACCGCCGTGACCGCCGAACGGGCGCATCCGCAGCTTTCCGAACGGAAGATCCATGTCGTCGCTGACGACCAGCACGCTCTCCGGCGGCGTTCGATACCACGATGAGATCAAGCGGACGGGCGTACCGGAAAGATTCATGAAGGTCACCGGTTTAACAAAAACGACGTTGTGTGCGGCGTCGTCGGCTTGCTGCGCGCCGTCGTGTTTCTTCCACTT
>Ga0187783_10000257_pt1 | contig 40084 bp, 32 predicted proteins | sample 1015_SJ02_MP02_2_FD_132471 | JGI IMG/M metagenome (GOLD analysis project Ga0187783, IMG submission 132471) | Tropical peat soil microbial communities from peatlands in Department of Meta, Colombia - 1015_SJ02_MP02_20_MG | ecosystem: Environmental > Terrestrial > Soil > Wetlands > Peat | place... | reverse complement strand
CGGCGAGTTTGTCCTTGACCTCATCCCATAGCGCTGAGCGGCGCAGCGCATGCTCGACGCGCCCATCGAGCTCAGATCGCGACAACCGCTCGTAAAGTCGGATGCCGAATGCGATATTTTCATAGATCGTCATCGGGAACGGCGTCGGCTTTTGGAAGACCATGCCGATCCGCGCCCGCAGCAGATTAAGGTCCTGTTTGGGGGAGAGGATATCCTCGCCATCGAGTAGGACCTCGCCCTCGGCGCGTTGCCTCGGGTAGAGATCGTAGATGCGATTGAGAATTCGCAGCAGGGTCGACTTGCCGCAACCGGAGGGACCGATAAAGGCCGTTACCTTGTTGGTGTAGAGCGACAGATTGATGTTTTTGAGCGCGCGAGTGTCGCCGTAGTAGAAATTGAGATTTCGGACCGTAACCTTTTCAGGCAGCGCATTCGGATTGATGATGATGGGGGCGGACATATCCATGGCTGTCATGGTCATGACGACCTTCTCTGTGCGGCGAGAGTTCGGGCGGTGATGCTGAGCGCGAGCACCGCCAACGTGATTATCAAAGCGCCGGTCCAAGCAAGTCGCTGCCAGTCTTGGTAGGGGCTCAGCGCAAACTGGAAGATAACCGTCGGCAGGCTTGACAGCGGCGCGTTGAGATTCACGCTCCAAAACTGGTTGTTGAGCGCCGTGAACAACAGGGGAGCCGTTTCACCACTGATTCGTGCCACCGCCAGCAGCACACCGGTGATCATCCCGGCCAGCGCCGCCCGGTAGGCAATGCGGGTGACGACCACCGCGCGGGGCATGCCGATAGCGGTTGCAGCCTCGCGCAACTGGTCGGAAACCAACAGCAGCATGTCTTCCGTGGTGCGCACCACCACCGGCACGACGATGACCGCCAGCGCCACCGCCCCGGCCCAGCCGGAAAAATGCCCCATGCGGGCGACCATGACCTCGTAGACGAACAGGCCGACCACGATCGACGGTGCGCTCAGCAGAATGTCGTTGATGAACCGGACCACGCTGGTCAATCTTTCGTGACGCCCGTATTCAGCCATGTAGGTCCCCGCCAGGATTCCGAGCGGGGCGCCGAACAGAACGCCCAGTGTCGTCATTATGAGGCTGCCCACGATTGGGTTGAGAAGCCCGCCATCCGAGCCGGGTGGCGGCGTCATCTGTGTGAAGACCTTCACGGACAGACCTTGAAAGCCTTCCCACAACAGCACCGCCAGGATCCACACGAGCCAGCCAAGACCGAAAGCCGTCGCTGCCATTGCCAGCCCGACCGCGAATCCATTGCGGCGGCGGCGTCTGGCATAAAGGGCTGTCGACATCCTCAGCCTCCCACCCGCTTGTCGAGCCGCATGAGCATGTATCGGGCGGCCGCCAACACAATGAACGTAATGACGAACAGGATCAGACCGAGCGCGATCAGCGCCGAGGTATAAAGGTCGCCCACGGCCTCGGTGAACTCATTGGCGATGGTCGCCGAAATGGTGGTGCCTGGCGCGAACAGCGAAGCCGAGATCTGGTGCGCATTGCCGATCACGAACGTTACCGCCATGGTTTCGCCCAGTGCGCGACCGAGCCCGAGCATGATGCCACCGATCACGCCGACCCGAGCGTAGGGCAGCACCACATTGCGCATGACCTCCCAGGTGGTGCACCCAATGCCGTATGCGGCTTCCTTGAGAACCGGCGGCACCGCATCGAATACGTCGCGCGAGATCGACGTGATGAACGGCAGCACCATGATGGCGAGGATCAGACCGGCCGTGAGCATGCCGATGCCATATGGCGGACCGGCAAACAGTGTGGAGAGTACCGGAATCGGACCGAACAGATCGATCAGAGCCGGCTGCAAACTGCTTTGCAGAATCGGCGCCAGCACGAATAGACCCCAGATGCCATAAATGATGCTGGGGATTCCGGCCAGCAATTCGATCGCAATTCCGATCGGCCGACGCAGCCATGGCGGGCACAGCTCGGTTAGGAAGAAGGCAATCATCAGGCCGACCGGCACCGCAATGGCCATGGCGATCAACGACGTCAGGACCGTTCCATAGACGGGCGCAACTGCACCGAATTTCTCGGTGACGGGATTCCAGCGCTTGTCGATCAGGAAATTGAACCCGAAGGCGCGCAGCGCCGGCATGGCGCCTTCAAGCAGCGCAAACAACACGCCGGCCAGCACCACCAGCACCGCAATCGCGGCGAGCCTCGTGAGAAGTCGGAAGGTAGCATCGCTCAACCGCAGCCGCCCCAGCGCCCTGGCGCGCGACATCGCGGCAGACCCTGCTATTGCGTCACCCGGCAACGCAACCTCAGCCACTGATCGCCTCCTGGCGGGCTTGTCGGATGCCATCAGACATCCATTTTTGCAGGTCCGGCGGGCGGATGGGGCGAGGCCGATGTGGCCTGCGCCGAAAGTCCGTCCGCCGTTGACTTAAAGCGACCCGACGAGAAGGCACGCCCCGGGCCCTCTCGACAGTGGTGCAGCCTTTTCAGTTGGAGGGGCCGTAGATCGGCTTGCCGGCCGGATCCTTTATTTGGGTCACCCAGTCATTTTTGATAGCCGAAACAACCTTGGCGGGCATCGGGACGTAGTCAAGTTCTTGGGCCATCTTGCCACCGTTTGCGTAAGCCCACTCAAAGAATTTAAGAGTGGCGGCCGCGGCCGCTGGGTCCTGCGGTTGCTTGTTGATCAGAATGAAGGTCGCGCCGGCGATCGGCCAAGTGGTGTCGCCGGGCTGATCTGTCAAAATGACACTGAACCCCGGCGTGCCCTCCCAGTCGGCACTGGCGGCCGCGGCCGTGAAAGCTTCGGCAGTCGGCAATACTGTCTTGCCGGCCTTGTTGATCAGCTTGGTGAAAGTCAGCTTGTTCTGCTTGGCATAGGCATATTCCACGTAGCCGACCGCGCCCTTGGTCTGGGCCACGTTGTTGGCAACACCTTCATTGCCCTTGGCACCAAGACCGACCGGCCACTCGACGGAGGTATTTTCGCCGACGTTGGACTTCCAGTCCGCGCTCACCTTCGACAGATAGTTGGTGAAGATGAAGGTTGTGCCTGACCCGTCCGAACGATGGACGACTGCGATCGCCTGGCTCGACAGCTTGACGCCAGGGTTGAGGTTCTTAATGGCGGGATCGTCCCAGGTCTTGACCTGGCCGAGGAAGATCTTAGCCAAGGTCGGCCCGTCGAGCACCAGTTCGCCCGGCGCAATTCCCTCAAGATTGACCGCCGGCACTACGCCGCCCATGACGGTCGGGAATTGAACGAGGCCGTTCTTTGCGAGGTCATCGCCCTTGAGCGGCATGTCGGAGGCCCCGAACGTCACCGTCTTGGCCTCGATCTGTTTGATACCGCCGCCCGACCCGATCGATTGATAGTTAAGGCCGACGCCGGTCTCCTTTTTGTAGGCGTCTGCCCATTTGGCGTAGATCGGATAGGGGAAGGTCGCCCCGGCTCCGGAAATATCGAGGGCGAGCGCTGCCGTCATGGTTGCCGCGGCGACCACGGCAACCGCGAACAATGTCCTACCCAGCTTCACGGACTCCTCCATGTTTGAGTCGACACCCCGACCCGGACAGGCAGTCCGGGCCACAAAGGTCTCAACCTGATGATCACTTTTGACGTCGCTGCTGGTCCTGACGTCGCTCGATACGCTGTCGCAGCCGGCTGGCACGACTTAAGGCGGTTGCTTTGACTCGGCGCCGTCGCGACCGCGCGCTCTTCTAAGGCCTGCAGTTCATCGTTCTATGATGTTTCGATGACATCTACATGACTGTTCAAGTGTATGAACGAATTAGCGAATTTTCATTCTACGCCACGCCGTGGCAAGCTTCGCCGGCACCAGCGTCGGACTGTCAGGCGGGCCATTTTCAACCAACCGCATGCGGTTGCCGCGCCACTCGAATTCATTGCCGAGCCAGGCCGAGACCCACAACAGAGGTAGCACCAAATCTCGCAGCAACCACAACAGCGGAGCCCGACGCGACAGATGCCAACCGGCCCGATAGGCCAACAGCACTTCGGCCCCGTACCAGACGGCCCCAAGGGTCGTTACGCTGGCGGCCACCGGCAGGCCTGTCGTGCTTGCCACCACGGCGCCGGCACTAAGCGCCCAGACACCGCCTGCCAGCAATTCCGGCACGAAGAACCATTTGAAAGTTGCGCGGCGCAGCCGCGCCCACCGAATCTGCCGACGCCAGACTTCAGAGGCGCTTCGCCAACCGAGCGGCTGACCGAACGGACCATCGACCAAGCGCACGCGCAGGCCGGCGGCGCGTACCACCTTGGTCGAAGCGGCGTCTTCGGCGAGCTCGGCCGCAAGCGCGCGGATGCCGCCGGCTCGGTCGAGATCAGCCCGGCGCCACAGCATTGTCTTGCCCTGCGCAAAACCGAGGCCGATGCTGTCGGCAAAATATTGCCAGCGAGCCTGGTAAGTATTGAGGAACGCGCATTCGAGCTCTGCCCAGATGCCTTGCGGGCGGCAGCCAACCGGCGGCGAACACACCAGGCCGGTGTCGGCCTGCCAGGTCGCCATCAGACGCTGCAGATAATCCACCGGCATCAAAACATTGCTGTCGGCGATCACCACCCAATCGAAGCCTGTGGCTGGCCACCCCTTGATGAGGTTGTTGAGCTTGGGATTGGGGCTCGTGCTGTCATGGCCGATCAGCAGTTTCGATTGAACGTGCGGGTAGCTCGCCATGAGGTGGCGCAGCAACGGCACCACCGGGTCGGATGCGAGCTCGACGCAAAAAATGACTTCGTAACGCGGATAGGCGAGTTCAAAGGTCGAGCGGAGCGTTTCCTCGGCATAATTGTCGATGCCGCAGACCGGCCGCAAGACGCTGATACCGGGTCCGTCGGGACCCGCCTGAAGCAGCCGTCGGTCGATTCGGCAACGCACGAGCGCGACGAAGACACTGGCAAGATGCAGGGAAGTGGCCAGCAGGCAGATCGCTGCCGAGCCCAAGATCAGACTCGTCATGGGTTCTTATTGCGCCGACGTCATTACACCCGTGTGACAACTATTTTGGCGCCGGGCCAATATGATACGCTGCACCCACAGCGGCCGGACCGCTCCCTTAGAATGGCGCTCGATCGGACTGATTCGCCTACGGTGGCGTTCTCGGAAGGCCGAACTGCGAATGGGCCACGTGTTGGGTCGTCCGGTCTGGGCCGTGGATCACGGCGCGTCGACCGGCGGTGGGCGTCAATCATCCGGCATTGACGCAGCGGTGATTCGGCCGCCGTACGTTGCCCGCGAATCGAGCGACCCCGCCGAACCTTCGAGGACAGGGTCGCAGCCGCACAGGCCGCGGACGAGCAACCGCATCAGACAAACGAAGCGGCCGATGCGATCGAATCGATCCAAATGTGTGCCCAGGCGAATCGAATGACGCGGTGATTCGCAGCAGTCACCGCCCGGTCGCGGCAATCTGGCCGCATTACGGCTGGAGTTCAGATAGAGCATGAAGCGTGATCAAAACATTGGCATCCAATGAGTGGCGAGCCTTACCGCCACTGTCATAAAGTTGAAATGAGACTCAGCCATCCTGCTTAGGTGAGGCTGAGACAGGAGCACCCCGAATTGTGACGGTCCTCGACGGTGCGCGGAAGTTTCGCACGCTCTTTCTGTCCGATGTGCACCTGGGGACACGCGGCTGCCAAGCCGACCGACTGCTCGATTTCCTGCGATATCACGACGCGGACACTTTCTATCTGGTAGGCGATATCGTCGACGGCTGGGCGCTGCGATCGAGCTGGTATTGGCCTCAACCCCACAACGACGTGGTTCAGAAGATCTTGCGGAAGGCCCGCAAGGGCACGAAAGTCATCTACATCCCGGGCAACCACGACGAGTTCCTGCGCGACTATTACGGCACCCATTTCGGTGGCATCGAGGTCATGGAAACGGCGATGCACGAGGCTGCCGACGGCCGGCGCTACCTTGTCATCCACGGTGACCTGTTCGATGTTGTTATCAAGCATGCGCGTTGGCTCGCATTGGTCGGCGATAAGGCCTATGAGGCTGCCATTCTGCTCAACACGCTGTTCAATGCCGGGCGTCGGCGGCTCGGATTCACTTACTGGTCGCTTTCGCAATGGGCCAAGCTCAAGGTGAAGAATGCCGTGAATTTCATCGGCGATTTCGAGCGCACGCTATCCGGCGAGGCGCAGCGCCATCAGGCTGACGGTGTCATCTGTGGCCACATCCATCACGCGGCGATCCATGACAAATTCGGCATCCGCTACATCAATTGCGGCGATTGGGTCGAAAGCTGCACAGCGGTTGTCGAGCATCTCGACGGACGATTCGAAGTCATCACCTGGACGGATCCGGCACGCGGCCGAGCGCCGGCCGCCGTCGCGGCGGAGGTACAGGCTGCATGACGCGCGCCGCCGGCGCTGCCAACCAAGGGCACGTCCCCTGGTGGTCTGCACCCATCCGGTCTCCACAGCGCGAAATCTATCTAAGGACTGCAACTCCACGTCATCGATCCACCCCGCATGATCCGCATCCTCGTCGCCACCGACACCTGGCATCCGCACGTGAACGGCGTCGTTCGCACGCTTGGAGCGGTTGCCCGACTGGCGGAGCCGCTGGGAGCCAAGCTGATATTTCTCACACCTCAGGGCATGCCGAGCGTGCCACTGCCGACGTATCCGGGGATTCGGATTGCCCTGCCGGGACCCGGCGTGATCGCATCGCGGATTGCGGCCGCCGAGCCAGAGGCCATCCACATCGCCACTGAGGGACCGATCGGCCACCTCGTCCGGCGCTATTGCATCAACCGCGGGCTGCCGTTTACGACGAGCTTTCATACACGGTTCCCCGATTATCTGGCGGCGCGAGTGCCGATCCCGGAGCGATGGAGTTGGGCGTGGCTGCGCCGTTTCCACAACGCAAGCGCCGGCGTCATGGCTGCGACCCCGGCGCTCGCCGCCGAACTCGCCACGCGGGGCTTCCACCGGGTGATGCTGTGGCCACGGGGTGTTGATACCGATCTGTTCCGCCCTCGACCGGGCAGCGATCTGGGGTTGCGCCGTCCGGTGTTCCTGACGGTCGGACGAGTCGCGGTCGAGAAGAATCTCGAAGCCTTTCTTTCGCTTGGACTTGCCGGAACCAAGGTCGTGGTCGGCGACGGGCCGGCCCGAGCGGCCTTGATGCAACGATTTCCAGATACGGTATTTATCGGCCAGATGCAGGGCGAGGCGTTGGCGCGCGTCTACGCGGCAGCCGATGTCTTCGTTTTTCCCAGTCTGACCGATACCTTCGGTCTCGTTCTGCTCGAGGCGCTGGCGAGCGGGGTCCCGGTCGCGGCCTTTGCGGTCGCAGGCCCACGGGACGTGATCACCCAAGCCTCAATCGGAGCCCTCGACCAAAACCTGGCTGCCGCCTGCACGAAGGCGCTGACCCTGTCACGGGAAGCGTGCCGGGCCTTTGCACTGACCACGACCTGGGAGCACAGCGCGCACTGTTTCGTGGCCAACGTGACGAAGTCCGTGCTCGGCCACCCCGCCCCCCTCCGGCAGAGTGAACTCGTCGGCTAGCCCCGCGCTGCGGATCAGGCGGGCTGCGGGTTACGAGTCGATACGGGAGGCCAAACTACCTGCCAACGGCAGCCGTACGGTAAATGTTGCGCCTTCACCGACCGTGCTCTCAATGGAGAGGCGGCCGCGGTGACGGTTGAGAATGTGCTTAACGAGTGCAAGTCCAAGCCCAGTGCCACCTTCGGCCCGGCTATGGGCGACATCGACGCGGTAGAAGCGTTCGGTCAGACGTGGCAGATGCTCAGGTGCGATTCCTGGCCCGTGGTCGCGCACGGAAATCACGGCGTCGCCGCGAACCTTGGCGGCGTCGGAACGCGCCAACCGGATTTCCACCTTCCGGCCGTCGGCGCCATATTTGAGCGCATTCTCGATCAGATTCTCAAAGACGCGGATGAGTTCATCGCGATCGCCCAACACCACCATCGGCCCGATCGAGGCGTCGATCGTGATAGCCACATCGCGATCGCGGGCGAGCATGTGCAGACTGTCCGCCACCTGACCCACGATGGCAACGATCTCAACCGGTTTGTCAGGATGGATATGTTCGTTGAGTTCGATGCGCGACAACGACAGCAGATCATCGATCAGCCGAGCCATCCGCGCGGCCTGCGTCTTCATGATGGCGAGAAAGCGCTCGCGCGCCGTCGGATCGTCACGCGCCGGTCCCTGAAGGGTCTCGATGAAGCCGGAGAGCGTGGCCAGGGGCGTGCGCAGCTCGTGGCTGGCATTGGCGACAAAATCGACCCGCATTTCCTCCACACGCCGCAATGGCGTCAGATCACGAAAGCTAACTACGAGAAGCTTCAACGCCGGACCGTGCGGCCCCGCGGAGGATTCGACCGGCATTACATGGACCGCCAACCATCGTTCGATCGGCACCTGCTGGGAGAACTCCACCCGCTGGGTTTGGCCCGAAGCGCTGGCTTGGCGGATCGCGTCAATGACCTCCGGCGCGCGCAGTCCCAGCGAGGCGACGCTGCCGCGCGCGAGCGCCGGTGCGATCTCGTGCGCGCCCGCATTGAAGGCAACGACGCGCGCATCGCGGTCGAGAACAATCACCGGGTCGGGCAGCCCGGTGATCGCCGCATCGATCAGCCATTCAGCATCGGCGGCGCTGGACCGCCCGGAAGCCGCTGCGTGATCGTCAATCGGCTGTTTGGTCCGCCGCAACGTCAACGACGCGAGCAACAGCACCGCCAGTCCGATAACAGCGTTCAGCGGCGATACCGCCCCGAAAACAACGGCCCCCAAAAGGATAGCGCCGGCGACGAATAGTGCGCCGCGCAGCGACAAATGGTTACCCCACTTGACTTTCATCCGCGCTCAGGTCGCCTGCTCAGGCCGTGCCGTTCGTGGGTTTTGGATTTCACCGGTACACCCATTTGCATTTGAACTTAAGTCGAGTTGCCTCCAAGCGTCTTATCGTCCCTGCCGATCGGGCCCAAGCCGGCGTTCCCGCAATGTCGTGAACCACGCCGCACCCCGCCAAGGGCAGAACAGACGGTTGAGCAACCAGGACGAGAGCATCGCCGTCGGCGCCGCCCCCCGGCAACCGGTTTCTTTGCAGCGGTTCCGTCTGCCGTCTGCACGCGGACCGGTGACATCGCAGAAAGTCGCTTGGCCCGCGTCGGCACTCGGCATATTGATCGAACTTGGTTCGAGCCGCCGAGATGACCGCGCGGGACACGGCCGATGCGCACCGGCCTACCGTCCGGGTCGTCACCAAAAAGGCACAGACAATTGGCACGGTCGCACTCGCACGTCAGCTCAAACAGTCAGGAAAGACACCGCATGTACTTTATCCTGATATTTCTCCTCCTAGCATCCACCGCAATGCCGGCCAAGGCCAATCCTCTGCCGCTGCCTCGCACAGATTTTGTGGTCAAAAGCAAGGGCCCAGAAGGATCGATGTTCACCTACCGGCATCACGACGGCAAATTGCGGGTCGACGTGAAGCTCGCCGGCATCCCGATAGCTACCACTGCCATCGTCGACATATCCACCCGCAAGGTGCTGGCGCTGATCGGCGCTCCAGATTCCGGCATGGCTGTCGAACTCGATCTGAACGAAGCCCAGTTTGGTCTCGCTCCAACTTCGTTGGATGCCAAACAGGTGGGCAGTGCCACCGTGGCGGGCGAACAATGCGATTTGTTTGAGACCGTAGCGCCGCCAAGGAAGATAGCGGCAAAATCTGTACCGCCGTCCAAGACGATTTCCTGCATCACGCCCGACGGCATCACGCTCCGGCTCGAAGCGGTCAGCAACGCCGGGCATCAGGTGGTGATGGAAGCGATCGAAATCACAAGAGTCCGTCAGGATGCCAAACTGTTTGCCCCGCCGCCCGGAACCAAAGTCATCAAGGCGCCAGCCGGGATGGCCGGGCTGCTCGGCGCGATCTCGGGGGCCGGGTCGCTAAAGCCGTAGCCAACAACACCGCGAGCATACCCAGGGTCGACCCTGCGGGCGCTTGATCGGGTCGATGCTGGCACGACGGGGGCCCTGCCGAGCCCCCCGATCATGCAGACGGCAGCCGGTCAGCCGGCTTGCGGCCTTTTGTGGCCGGCTCGCAGCCCGTTCTGGGCCCGACAATGGCCGGCATGGTCACGTCGCGAGCAACCCCCGGTCCCGCAATATCAACCCAGGCTTCGCGAAGGCCGAGGATGCTCAACGCTACCGCGAATGGAATGACGTAATAGAGAAGCCTGAACAGCAGGAGCCCGGCGAGAACTCCCTCCTTGTCGAACTGCCACAACGCGACCAGCATCGCGGCGTCGAACACGCCAAGACTGCCCGGCATGTGGCTGGCAAAACCGAGGAGAGTGGCAGCAACGAAGATGATGGCGAGGGTGACGAAGGCGATATGTGGCTCGTCGGGTACGAGCATATACATGGCCAGCGCGCAAAAGCCGAGGTCGAGAATACCGATGGCGATCTGGACGAGCGTCAACTCACCGTTTGGCAACTTGATCTGCCATTCGGCGCTACCAATCACGCGGGGTTTGCGCCAAACCCAGACGATGTAGCTTCCCAGCACGGTCAGGATGACCAACGCCAGGACGCGATTGACCGCTGGCGGAAACTGATCGATGGCGCTGGCGGCACTCGGCTCAAAGGCCACACCCAAGCCCAGGACGGTTGCATTGCCGAGCCAAAAAGTCAGCCCAGCGACAAAACAGATCTTGGCGACGTCGATCGCCGTGAGACCCCAGGCCGAGTAGATCCGAAACCGTACCGCACCGCCGGTGAAGACCGTTGCCCCTACGTTGTGGCCGAACGAATAGCTGGTGAAACCGGCCAGCGCTGCGATCCGGTAGGGAACATGGGTCTTGCCGATGGTGCGCAGCGCAAACAGGTCATAGAAGGTCAGAGTAAAATATCCGCAGGCGACGAACAGGCCGGCCAGCAGGACATCACGAACCTTGGTACCTTTCAGCGCAGCAAGGACCTCTTCAATGTCGATGTCCGCCAGCATGCGATAAAGCACCACCGCGGCAATGATGATGATCGTGACGCTGACCAGGAAGCCGACGCGATTCCAACCGATCCTGTCATTGAGGAACCGCGCGACAGCGCGGAGCGCCTTGAGCATTCATTCCCCCACGGGCCACAGTCGACGCACCATTCGGCCATGACGGCACCAGGGTGTCGGTTGGCGACCCGTAGCAGAACTTGGGAAAACGCGCGAGCGTCCCAGCCGGGTTGCCGAAATATCGGACGAAATCCCAAAGTTGTTTTTCGGTGGAAGCCTTATGACGACGGCACCGCGGCCACGCTACTGAGCCACCCGCACAGGCTCACAAGGGCCGTCTTGCACAGCCGCATCGTGGAGCCGAATACACCGCGCCCAATGGCCCGGCGATCGTGCAACCGGCAACGGGATCCCGCGCTCGCAGGCTGCTTCGGCGATGCGGCAACGTGGCGCAAAGGCGCATCCCGGCATCGGATGGCCGGGATCCGGCGGCACACCGGGTATCGTCTCCAGCCGTGCACCCGGGGTGGGGGGCCTTAACCCGACGCGGGACGCCAGAAGTCCGCGCGTATAGGGGTGAGCTGGATTGCGGATGACGGCCGCGCAGGAACCCATTTCGACGATACGACCGGCATACATCACCGCCACCTGGTCGGCTATCTCGACCGCGACCCCGACGTCGTGGGTGACGAATATTATGGAAAGTCCCAGATCGCGCCGGAGCTCGCGCAGCAGCAGCAGGATCTGAATCTGGACGGTGGCGTCGAGGGCCGTTGTTGGTTCGTCGGCAAGTAGCACCTTGGGCCGGCAGGCGAGCGCCAGGGCAATCATGGCCCGCTGGCGCATGCCCCCGGACATTTCGTGGGGATAATTGTCGAGCCGACGGAGCGGGGAAGGAATGCCGACCCGCTCAAACAGCCCGAGCGCCCGGGCGCGCCCCTCCCGCCGAGAAACCCCGTCATGACGCATCACGGCCTCCGCGATCTGGTCGCCCAGGCGATAGACCGGGTCCAGGGCGAGGCCCGGCTCCTGAAAAATCATCGAGGCGACGCGGCCGCGATAGGCGGCGAGTTCGGCCGGAGACAACCCAAGCACGTCGCGCCCGTCGACCCATATGCGGCCGCCGACCCGGCTGCGTTTGGCCGGCAGCAGTCGCAGCATGGCCCGCAGCGTCACGCTCTTGCCGCAGCCAGATTCGCCAAGCACCGCCAGCACGTCACCCTCGGCCAAGGTGAAATCGACGCCAGCCACGGCCGCAATCCACCGGGCTTCGCTCCGGAACTCAACCGTCAGGTCCCTCACCTCAACTAGGGGCATGACCGACGTCTCCACCGTCGTCACGCGGCCAGGACCCGCGAGTGGCCCGAATGCGGGGTTGCCATATGGCAGGCGACGCGTTGGTTGCCGCCGGCCGCCGCCAGGGCAGGCTCATGCGCCCGGCAAATTGGCTCGGCAAAGCGGCAGCGCGTATGGAAGCGGCAGCCTGGCGGCGGATCAATCGGGTTAGGCGGATCGCCTGAGAGCGGAGCTTGGGTCGTGCGCCGATCGGGGTCCATGGACGGCATCGAGGCGAGCAGGGCGGCCGTGTAGGGATGACCAAGGCCGGCCAGGGTTGCGGACGCGTCGCCAATCTCTGCCACCTTGCCGAGATACATCACCATGACGCGATCGGACATGAACCGCACGACATTGAGATCGTGCGAGATAAACATATAGGTGAGCCCGAACTCCGTCTTGAGGTCGAGCAGCAGATTGAGGATTTGCGCCTCGATTGATTTGTCGAGGGCGGAAACGGCCTCGTCGAGGATGAGCAGCCGCGGCTGCACCGCGAGTGCCCTGGCGATATTCACCCGCTGACGCTGGCCGCCGGAGAGTTCGTGGGGATAGCGACCGGCAAAGCGCACGGGCTCCAGCCCAACCCGGCGCAGCAACTCGTGGGTTCGCGCCTTGGCTTCATGCCGGCCGATCCCTTGGACGCGCGGTCCGAATCCGATGGTATCCTCAGCGGTCAATCGGGGATTGAGTGAGGCGTAGCTGTCCTGGAACACCATCTGAACCTGACGCCGGTAGCTGGTCACATCGAGCACCGAAGAACCGACCCGCTCGCCGTCGAACAGCATCTCGCCGGCATCTGGGTCGATGATCTGCATTACCAGACGCGCCATGGTCGATTTGCCGCAGCCGGATTCGCCGACGACACCCAGGGTTTCTCCCTTCATGACCTCGAGATCGATTCCGTCGACGGCACGCACCACCGAGCGACCACGGCCAAACGGATGCCGGCTGCCACCGAAATGTTTGATGACGCCACGCAGTGTGAGCAGAGGCTGGCGGGGGCCGCCGCGGTCACGCGGGTCGGCCACAGATGGCGGCTCGGTCACGAACGAACCTCCATGGCCGAGCGCATCGCATCGGAAAACAAATTGAAGGAGATCGATGTAAGAAAAATCATGACGCCCGGCAATGCCGCCACCATCGGCTGGACGTAGATGGCAGTGCGCAACGTGTTGAGCATCAGGCCCCATTCGGGTTCCGGCGGCTTGACCCCAAGACCGAGGAACGAAAGCCCGGAAGCGAGGATCATCGAGACGCTGATCAGACTCGTCGCATAAACCAAGATTGGCCCGAGTACATTGCGCAGAACATGCACGCCGACAATGCGTAGGGCGCCCGCCGAACTGGCGCGGGCCGCTTCGACGTAGTCGTGGTGGCGAATCTGGGTGGTAACGCTCTCCGCCACCCGGGTAATGGCCGGCACAAACACGACCGTCAACGAAACGATGGAATTGACGATGCCGGCGCCGAGCGCGCCGGAGAGTGCAATCGCCAACAGAACGGATGGGAAGGCGAAGAAGACGTCCACCACGCGCATCACCAGCATGTTGACCCATCCCCCGACATAGCCGGCGGTCACGCCGATGCCGGCACCGATGACAAGCGCGAGGAAAACCGGGGATAGACCCATCAACAGCGATAACCGGCCTCCATAGATCAAACGGCTCGTCATATCGCGCCCGAGCTCATCAGATCCAAGCAGATAGGCGGCATCGCCGATCGGCCTGAGCCGACGCAGCATCGAACTCTTGTAGGGGTCGGCCGGCGCGATGACGGGCGCAAAGATCGCAGCAAGCACCAACAGCACGATTACCAGAGCCGCCCCCACGGCGACCGGATCGCGCCGAAGACGCAAAGCAACGTTCGCCCAGTAGCCGCGACCGACATTCGGCACCAAGTCAGCGAGAGCCCCACTCAACGCCGTCACCTGTCAGCTCCGCTCGATGCGCGGATCGAGTGCTGTCTGGAGCACATCGACCGCGAGATTGAGAACGACAAAAAACATGGCCAGAACCAGAATCGTGCCCTGGAGCAGCGGCAGGTCCCGTTGAAAGATGGCCGAATTGAGCAGGAAGCCCGTTCCAGGCCAGGAGAATACCGTTTCGATCAGGATCGATCCGCCCAGCAGATAACCGAGCTGCAGACCCATGACCGAAAGGGCGGTTGGCGCCGAATTGACGACCACATGGCGAAAGACGGCGATTTCGCTCAAACCCTTGGCTCGCAGCGCCTGAACAAATTCTTGCGTCAGCATCTCCGCCACGAGCGCTCGCACCGTCCGCGAAATGACACCCATCGGGATTACCGACAGGGTCAGCGCTGGAAGAATGATGTAGCGCAGATGCTCGGGATCGGGACGCCAAGCCTCCGAACCTTGAGGTCCCGCCCCGGTCGGGGGCAGCCAACCGAGTTGCGCGGAGAAGACGATGACCATCACCATGCCAAGCCAATAATGCGGCACGCTGACCCCGACCACCGCCAGCGTCGAGGCGAGCTTGTCGAGCCAGGAACCGTGCGCATAACCGGCAACGAAGCCAAACAGGGTGCCGAGCGTAAATCCGATCAGCGTTGCCGCCGTGGCCAGGATGAGAGTATTGCCGACGGCCCGACCGACTTCACTGATTACCGGCCGACCGGTGGCAATCGAGTGGCCGAGATCGCCATGCAGGATCTTCCACAGCCAGAGGCCGTATTGAACCACGAGCGGTTGGTCGAAACCGTAGGCGGCCCGCATCTGGTCGGCCAGTTCGCGGGTTGCGTCAGCGGGCAGGATCGCGGTGAGCGGATCGCCCGGTGCGATATGTACCAACAAAAAGCAAACGACGCTCACCCCAATGGCGACCGGCGTTGCGTAGACAAGTCGCTTGACGATGTAGGTCAGCATGCGGATCAATCTTTGATCGAGGTCGGCGGGCGAATGGTCTGGTGGGGCTATTCGACGCCGACCGTAGTCAGATCCTGAAACCAATGCTGGGCTTGGACAAACTGCTTGATCTTCGGCGAAAGGGCATGCGGATTGGTGTCGTGCACGACCCACACCAACGGCGCGTCATCGACGATGAGCGTGTGCGCCTGCGCCATTAAGGAGTCCTGTCTGGCCGGATCGAAGGTGCGTTTGGCCTCGTCGATTATGGCATCTACTTTTGGATTGGCGTACCAGCCCCAGTTCACGCCAACTGGCGCGACCTGACCCGAATGGAAAAAGCGGATAATAGCGTAAAGTGGGTCGGATGTGACATAGGCGATGTTGTTGGCCGTGATGCCGGCATTCATCTCGTCCTTGGCACCCTTACGCCAGTAGGTATAAAGGGCTTCGAGCTCGACCACCTTGAAATCGATGTCGATGCCGATCTCTTTGAAGCTCTCCTGAAGAAACTCGTTCATCGGCAAGGAGAGCATCTGACCAGTGCCGCCCTGAGCGATGACGAAGGTGGCATGCAGCGGTTTCTCGACCGAGTATCCGGCTTCTGCCACCAGCTGCTTGGCTGCGACCGGATCGTATTTTATTCTAAAATCCGGTGTGCCGAACCAGGGACTCGAAGGATCGACCTGCCCTACCGCAGGTCTGGCCAGCCCATTGAGCAACTTGACAACGGCGTCCCGGTCGATCGCCAGATTAAGCGCCCGGCGCAGCCGAACATCGACCCAGGGCGATCCCGGCAGCATACTCAGATGATAATTCCACACATGGGGAGTGACGTTCTCGACTATGCGCATACCTGCCTGCTTGAGTCGTGGCAACGCATCGGGCGCGGGCGTTTCGATCAGATCGACTTGGCCGGCGAGCAGGGCATTGGTGCGAGTGAGTGCTTCGGGGATTGGAATCAAGATCAGACGATCAACTTTGGGGACACGATATTTATCCCAATAGTCGCCATTCCTGACAAGCTCCGCGCGCTCCCGCGGCACCAAGCGCTCGAGCTTGAAAGGTCCGGTTCCCGAGGGATTGCTTGCGAACTTATCCCAGTCTCGCCCCAGCTTCTCGTACTGCGCCGGACTCGATATCAGGAACCAAAGCATCTGATAGGGAAAAAACGAATCAATTTCCTTGGTGGTAATCTCGATCGTATGGTCGTCGAGCTTTTGGTAGCTCGCGATCGATGGCAATCGCGGTCGAACCTGGGCGCTCTGACGCTTGTCATATTGTGGCGCCTTGTCATTCAACACTTTATCAAGATTCCAAATCACCGCATCAGCATCAAACAGACTACCATCGTGAAAATGCACATCACGGCGCAGAACGAAACGCCATTTTTTCTGGTCGTTCTGGTCAACCACCCATTCGGTCGCGAGTCCAGGAATGAGCCGGCCGGGTCGACCGGCAACGTTCATCTCCCAGGCGACCAGCGGATCGTATATGGTATAGCCGGTGAATTGGTAGGCCCCGGCGCCGCGATCCGGCTGTCCGGTCGTCAGCGGAATATCGGCCAGCGAGATGCCGTAACGGACGATGCTCTCAGCCTCGGCGGAGATGGTCCAGAACGCGACAACAACCCAGAAAAACGCAGCCAACCGACGCATGGAGGGCTCCCGCCAGGATCACGATGCCCGCGGCTTTGCAAGGTCGGTGCCATATCGAGTGGTTTATGCATCAAGCGCCACGCGACCAAACGATGCGCAAATGGGCAAGGCAGCATCTCCGCCAGCACGTTTTTTGGGCATCTCCAGGAGGTCGGGCCGAATTTGGCTCAAATAAAAGCGGACCCGGTCGAGACCGGCATTTTGCGGCCTCGCAGCTCATGGCCATTGCGGGCGTCGCAGGTCAGGGGACTATCCGCCGAGCCGCGGCCGGATAACCCTCTCGAAGGCCTCAACCTCGGCCCCCGGCATATCGTAGCTGCGGGCAAGATCGTGAGCCGGAAACAAGAACACGCGGTTGATACCCGCCTCCTCCTGCGCCTGCAGCAGGCGTTCGGCACAACGCTCGGGCGGACCAAACAGTCCGAATGCGTCGGCGATTTGCTGTGCCTGATCGCGGGGTATAGCGGCCGGATCGTGCACTTCATCAAGCGCAAACCCGGCTTCCCTGAGCCACCAAAAATTTGACGCGCTCGGATAGCTGAGGAAGGGTTGGCCCGGTGCGAACCAGCTTCGAACCCATTGAGCACCAACCTCGGCGCTGGACCCAAGACCGAGTGTGACAACAAACACCACCGGGAAGTCGGAGAGAGAACGGCTGGCACGCCGAGCCCCTTCGCCAAGTCGGCGCAGCGCCGCGCCAACCGCAGCCGGATGCAGACCCACCATCAGAAAGGCGCCGTCCGCCACTTCGCCAGCCAATTCAATCATGCGCGGTCCGGCTGCCAGCAGATAGACCGGCGTGGGAACTGCGCTGCGATTTCTAAGGCGGGTCGGCGTCGAGCCGAAGTCCACGCCTTCGCCGGCCAGGAGCCGCCGGACATCACGGATCGCTTCACGCATCACAGCGACCGACGCACGCCCCTTTCCGACATTCCGAGTCGAAATGAACCCAGGCGCAACGGTGAGATCTGTCCGCCCGGGCGCGATCTCTTCGAGGCTGTGGGCGAGCGACGCAAGAAGCAGCGGATGACGAACCACCGGACTTGAGGTGGCCGGAAACAGGCGGATGCGCTGCGTCATCCGACCGGCAAGCGCCAGGGCCAGGTAAGCGTCCCGGCCGCTGGAAGGATGGTCGTGAACGCCGATGCCGTCGAGGCCCGCTTCCTCACAACGGGCAATGAAACGCGCGAGGTCCGGCAAGGGCCGACCGACTGGAACACGCAGCGCGACGCGGATCCGGGTCATCGCGATCCTCCGCGGCCGCAACCTCGCCGGCAAGGAGCGACCGCGCTGGAGCCGCGCCCGCTGTTTGACAATTCGGTCTGAGCCCGGTGCCGAAAAGGCGCGCTGCCGAATCGAAAGCGTGACCGGACCGTTCGACCCCAACCGCGAGCAACATGTCGGGTCATCTGCTTAACGCCTGCGCCGTGCCATCGCCCGGTCACGGCTTGAAGACCATCAGGTAAAGGTTGATCAAGGGAATGACCGTGGCAATTGTCCCCCAGATCATCCATCTTCGGCCAAGACTCCAATAGCTTTCCGGAATCGCACCTTCGGCCGCGAAGCTCCGACTTTCACGAGCCTGAGCAATCTGGATCGGGATCAGGATAACCACCCAAATCACACCAGAAATCGCAAACAGAATCTGACCCCAAATGAGCCAGGTTTGTCCCCGCAGATCAAGACCCGCGACGAGCGCCATTCCATACGCGCCGAGAATGAGGAACGCGGCACCACCGGCCGTGAAAATCCAGTCCGTCAGCGTGACGAGTTGCTGGGCGAAGGCAATGACCAGAGGATTTTTGGTGCGGTCGGCCATTGCCTTCCAAAGGGCGGTAACGACGATGTTGCCGAGAAACACTACAACACCGAACAAGTGGACCACCTTGAATGCGTTGTAGGACATGGCATCGACCTCGACAGAATCCAGGCATTCCGACCCGTTGTGGCATCGGTCCGCGTCCTTGAGAATAACCGGCCGCCTTGCAACTTTGCATGCATAATTGGCCGGCAATCTGCCATGCTGGGGTTCGGCACGATTTGGCCTATTTCCGGTGGCTGTCGATCGCTACCCGATCTCGAGGTTTGCCGCACCATTCGCGGCTCGGTTGAGCAAGACTGAACGAGCCGACGAGCGTCACAGGCGGCCGAGTACCCGTCGGCGCGGTCGGGCCAGAACAACCGTGGGGACCGATACGCTTACATGCACCGCGCCGTACGGCTAGCTTGCGTTCTGGCGGACCGCTTTCCGCAACCTTGAACCATCTCGGCCACTCGCTCACGCAAAGCGGCAATAAGATCGCGGCTTTCGACGAGGTAGCCGGCCTCCGCGTCGAGGATTTGGGTAAAGGCGCGCTTCTTCAATCCGATCACGTCGATTGCATCGCGGTGGGTATCGATGCCGGCGCAATCGCAGACAATGTCGATCAACCGATCCAGCGCATGGAGACGGCCAAGCAGATAATCATTCTCGCGATAGCGCCTGGACAGAAATGCCGCGAAGTGGCCAAACTCGATTCCCTTGAGACTCTGGGCGCCGTTGAACCCGTCAAGGGCGCGCGCGTCCTGGGGGCTGATGCGGTCAATGAGAATTTCATGAAGTTCGCCGGCTTCGTGCGAGGTCATCACCGAGAAAGTCAGCACATCCCAGAACGGAAATCCCAGATAGTTCACCAGAACTTCGTGCTGCGCATCGGGATGCCATCGAGAGGGATCGAGCGCGGAAAGCAGCACGTCGACGTCATGGGTGCTGGCCTTGAGGTCGATCTCCGCCGCCAAGCTGTCGATGAGTTGATCGAGTGCATCGATGTGTTGCTCGACGAAAGTCCGTGCGTAGCCGGGCAGGTCACGTGCGTCAGCGGCAGATGGAACAGCAGAAAACAGATGGATTGCGAGGTCGCGGGTCCTTGTGCTGAAGAATTCGGCCCGCTCGCGGCGGTGCAGAACGTCGAGACGTTCGTAGAAGGCACGCTTTAGACGGTCGACGACCGCCGGATCAAGTCCCTCAAATTGCTTTTCATGCAGCATCTGGTACAGACGGTTCTGACCTTCGATCAGAAAGTGGAGTCGTCGCTTACGGTATTCGACATCGAAGGAAAGGAAGAACTGCGCCCATCGCGCAACCGGCGTGCCGTTCATTGTCTCTCGCCGCAACACCTCGTCGTCGACATCGAAATAGACAATGCCGGTATGCAAGGCCCAGGCGTCAATGATGTCGGCGACGCCGCGCGCCGCCGGCGATCGCGGCGGCAGATCGCACAGCCGCACGATCAACCTGGCGACGAATGCGCGCACGGAAGCGAGCTTGAGGCGCACGTAGCCTCGATAGGCAAAGCCGGCATCGCGGGCCACCCGAGCATTGACCTGCTCACGCCAAGCGCGAATCTGCTCGGGCGCGTGGCGCTGATCGTCTGCCACCGTGATGATGCTCGCAACCAGCCGGCTGACCTCAGGGCGCGCCTCTTCGATGATGGCGCGGAGCTGACGGATCTGGTCGTTAAAGCCGATCACCCAATTGAGTTCATCGGTCACTGGTTGGTTGCGCGGAATGTCGGATATGGCGCCCTTGAGGGTGGCAAAGAAGCCCGGTGCCGCACGGTGGGTCGGCCGCGAGGCGGGAGCCGGGTCTGGATCGATATAGACCAGACGACGATCGACCTCGCGGAACGCTGGCCGACCATGAATTGCGGAAATCGCCTCGCGGAACGGCCGATTGTTCAGCACGCTGCCGTCGATGAAAGACGCACTGGCCGGGTCGATGCCGGCCTGCACATGCCGGGGAAAATTGCGGGCAATGAACGCGGCGCGGCCTGGCCAATCAGCGTTCCGCTCGGCAACGACCTGATCGATCTCCTCGATGCGCGCCGGCGGGAAGGCCCCCGGGAACGAAGAAGTGGCACGGGCCGCGAAGGCAAGCGCCGGCGCATCGATCAAATCGAAGTCGCTCTCGACCTCGCCAGCGGCACTGCGGCGATATCGGAAATGCAGGACATGGTGATGCTCACGTTCGCAAATTACCGGCGGGTCATGAATCTGGACGAGCTGCTGGTAGCCGTGGTGATCGGTCAACGTCACATAGAGATCAAGACAATGTCCGGACGGCAGCAAAGACGCGGCGGGGGTTGCCGGCGATCCCATCACCATGGCGGCGTCGTACATGAGCTGCGCCATGCGACGACCGTCCAGCGGCGGCTTGAACCATCGCGACCGCACGAACAAAGACAGCTTTCTGCGGACCTCGGCATCCTTGACGCCGGTGAGCAGACCGAATGCCGCTGCGCCCCAGATCAGTGGCTTGAGCAACCATTTGCTGAAGGCCCCTGCGCGTGCCTCGGGCGCAAGCAGCACCGTGACGTCGGCATTGTCGAGCCACAATTGCCGCAAGCCGCCGATCGGCAAATCGTGGCAAAGCGCCCGCGCCAGCATCGTGCCATTGATGCCCCCTGCGGATGCCCCGGCGATGATATCGACGACGACCCGCAGCTCGAGACGGCGACCGATCTCGCGCAGCAATTCGAAATAAATGGCCTCGGTATCGTATTCGCTATCGTGGCGATCGACGGTTTCGAACAGCGACGTGTTGAGACGGACGCTGCGATCAGCGATCGCGTGCAGCGCACCAGAAGCGCGCACCAGCTTGAGGATTTCTTTGCTGATGCCGTGCATATAGACGGCGAGCGACACTCCGCCAAAGCAGACCACAGCAATTCGTAGTTCCTTTTCCCTCATGCCGCCCTGATCGAATTGTTCAACCGCACGCGCTTATTATGAAGCAGATGGTCCTGACAAGCCGTAAATGCCCGTCTGACCGGCGATTACCAGCGCGTTTCGAGATTTGCCGCGTCGCGCTGGCGGCACGGCGGACCCTTGCGGGTGTCCGAAACACGCTCCTCGCAGACCGGCCGCCGCGTCGCCTGCTGGTTCGGAGGCGCGCCGTTAGGGGTTTGGAGACCACAATATCGGCTGCCTTGGCGCGGCCTTGATGCGGCATGAAAATCGCGGTTAAGTCTCTGCGATCGATGAACCATCGATGGAGACGGCGATGGAAGTCGCGATCGTCGGCGGCGGAATCTGCGGACTGTCGCTGGCGCTCAATCTGCATCAGCGCGGCATCGCATGCCGCGTCTACGAACGCGTACCGGAGTTGAAGGAACTCGGCGTCGGCATCACGCTGCTCCCGCACGCCATGCGCGAATTCACCGCGCTTGGTCTGGCCGACGAATTGACCCAAGCGGGAATCGAAAACCTGGAAAGCTGCTTCTTCAATCGATTTGGCCAACTGATCTACAAGGAAGCCCGCGGACGCCACGCAGGCTATCCGTTTCCGGAAATCGGAATTCACCGCGGGCGATTGCACATGATCCTGCACCGCGCCGCGGTCGAACGGCTGGGCAATGAACGCATCAGAACCAACCATGATTGCGTCGGGCTCGAGCAGGATGAAGACGGCGTCACGTTATTTTTCACTGACGGGACATCGGGGCAGCGGCTGGCGCCGGTGCAGGCCGCGGTTGCGATCGCCTGCGATGGCATCAATTCGGCCATCCGCCAGCACTTCTATCCGGCTGACGCCGTGATTTTTGGCGGCATCAATACCTGGCGCGGCGTCACCCGTGGCAAGCCGATCCTGAGCGGACGCAGCTATCTGCGGATCGGTTCGATCTTGACCGGCAAGATCGTCATCTATCCGATAATCGATGAGATCGACGATGAAGGACGACAGCTAATCAATTGGATGGCAGAGATCAAACAGGACAGATTTGACAGAAACGACTGGAACAAGCCAGGCCGTTTCGATGATTTTCTCGGCATCTACGAAAGCTGGCGGTTCAATTGGCTGGACGTACCCGATCTGATCCGCCGAGCCGAGATCGTCCTTGAGTATCCGATGGTCGATAAGGATCCCCTCGACCGCTGGACTTTCGGGCGCGTAACGCTTGCAGGCGATGCGGCCCATCCAATGTATCCACGCGGGTCAAACGGCGCGGCGCAAAGCGCCGTCGATGCCCGTATCTTGGCCGAGTTCCTGGCGGCCTGCCATGACCCGCGCGAAGCACTGCGCGCCTACGAGGCCACGCGTGTGCCGGCGACCGCCAAGGTAGTGTATACGAATCGTGAGCACCCGCCGGACTTCATCAACATCAAGGTCGAAGAACTGGTTGGTGATCGGCCATTTGACAACCTCGACCACTACATCAGCCAGGACGATTTGCGAGCCCTGTCAGAGCAATACAAGAAGGTTGCCGGCTTCTCGATTGCGGATGTCGGCGCGGCGCATCCGTAGCGCCCTGATCGCGGGCAGCGCTTCGCGGCATGTGATCGTCAGGGCAGGCAGTCGACGCAAGCCTTCGCTTGCAGGCTGTGCAAGCCCCGGGCGATCGCCTCCACGATCAACGTCACCTGTTCGCGCAAGGCGGCAATCGGAACCGTCTGCAACCTTTCCTCCAACCCAAGTGCAACGATTCCGTGGGCAGCGGAAAACAGCGAACGCGCCAGCTGCGACCGGCGCGCAGGCGAGGCTCCCGGCACCACGACGCGCAACGGTTCCTCGACATATCCAAACAAACGCATCTGGTCATCCAGGTACCAATCCGGAACCGGTCGCCCAGGCATGCGGTGTTCAAATAATGCGCGCCATCGCAGCGTGCTGGCTGCCGCAAAGTCCAGGTAGGCAATACTCAGACGCACCAGCCATTCGATCGCCCGATCGAGCGGCTGTTGGTGCGCTCGCGCCGAGCTTGGAGCCCCCTCCTCGGCCTGACTGGCGGCAATCTGCCGCTCGAGCGCCGCAAGGGTGCGTGAGTTGACCAGCAGAATGAGATCATCGAGATCGGTTACCACATTGTAGATTGCACCCAGCGCGCAGCCTGCCGAGGCTGCAAGATCGCGAGCCTTGAGAGCCGCAAGTCCCCGGGTCGCGATGATGCGTTCGGCCTCGTCTACTAGGACTTGCCGCAGATGTTGCCGGCGTTCGGCGGCTTTCACGGTTCGAACTTTCCTTTCAGAGTTCATGAACGATGTTCAAAAAATCGCTTGAACAACGTTCAAGGTTGCTTTATAGGACTCGCGTGAACTTTGTTCATAACCAAGGAGTCACAGATGCTCAAGACCCTCCTTACTGTGATGCGCGGGGCCGCATCGGCCGCCGAACAGGAATTTTCGGATCGCGCCGCGCTTCTCATCCTCGACCAACAGTTGCGCGACGCCGCGGCTGCGCTCGAGCGCGCCCAACAGGCCCTGGCAGTCGCCATAGCCCAAGACAAGGCCGAAGGTAAGCGCCTGGATGCCACCATCGCGCGCATAATCGATCTCGAGGAGCGTGCGGTTGCGGCACTGACCGGAGGCCGAGACGATCTGGCCGAGGAGGCCGCGGAGGCAATCGCGGTCATGGAGGCCGATCGGGATGCAATCCAGACTGCCCGGAAAGCGTTTGCCGATGAGATCGCGCATTTGCGCGCAACAACTGCCCATGCGGGCTCCCGCCTGGCCGAATTGGAACGGGGTCGTCGGATCGCACAGGCCGCAGAGGCGGTACGCAGGCTAAAGTCGGGCGTCGGAGGCGCCGGAGTGGCTGGAAGCGCCGCCCTCGCTCAAGCTGAGGCCACGCTCAAGCGGCTGCGCGAGCGTCAAGCGCAGGACGCAACGGCCGAGGAGGCGTTGGCGTCGCTGGTTAGCCCGCCGTCCGGCATAGCCGATCGCCTGGAAGGAGCTGGCTTCGGGCCACGTCGCCATCCTGCCGCCAGTGACGTGCTCGCAAGACTGCGCGGCCGCGCCAGCGCGGCTGCATCATTCGTGGCGAGCTAAACCGTTTCCCTCATCTCACCTTCATTCTTTGGGAGTTAAAGTCATGAATCCGCAAGCCACGCAGCACTCCGCCCCGTGGGTCGCTTTCACCTACGCCTCGTTCATCGGCTCGGTCGCCATGGTAGGATTTGGCATTGTGCTGGTGCCGATTGACATCGCGATGAAAGCCTATTTCGCAATGGGGGCGCTCTTGCTGGTCCAGTCCTGCATCATACTGACCAAGACATTGCGCGACGTTCACGAGGGCACCAAGTTGGTCAATCGCATCGAGGATGCAAAAGCTGAGCGGTTGCTGATGGGAATGGAGCGCTAACCAATCAATGATTCAGCGCGGGCGTCCCGGCTCAGCCGGACCGCAATGCTCGACTGTCAACCCTAAACTCACTCTAATGGTCTATCCTGCCGATTTGAGAATTGATGCAGATCGGCAGGAATTCCAATCGAAACAGCGCGAAATCAACCGGAAACAAACCCATGTTCATCCCACTGATGACGTCCCGGCGCTTCGCGCCCCTGTTCTGGTGCCAGTTCTTCTCGGCCTTCAATGACAATTTCCTGAAGAATGCCCTGGTCTTTCTGATCCTGTTCACCATCGGGGGCGAGCATACCGGAACGCTGATCACGCTGGCCATGGCCATCTTCATCGCCCCCTTCTTTTTCCTGTCGGGGCTTGGCGGCCAGCTCGCCGATCGCTTTGACAAGGCCCTGATGGCGCAGCGCTTGAAGCTTGTGGAGATAGCGGTTGCCGGCATCGCGGTCATCGGCTTTGCGGCGCACTCGGTGTTGGTGCTGTTTGTCGCGCTGTTCCTGTTTGGAGTGATTGCTGCGCTATTCGGGCCGATCAAATACGGCATCCTGCCGGACCATCTCGCCCGCGAAGAGCTGCCGGCTGGCAATGCGCTGGTCGAGGGCGCGACCTTCATGGCGATTTTGCTGGGCACCATCGTCGGCGGACTCGCGGCCAGAGATGGCGGCGATCCGGCGTCGTTTGGATTAATGATGATGGTATTCGCTGGCCTGTGCTACGCCGCGAGCCGTTTCATCCCCAATACCGGTGAATCGGCCCCGACGCTGGTTGTCGACCGCAACATTCTTCGTTCGACCGCCTCGCTGCTTTCAGATCTGTGGGCTGATCCGCGACTGCGCTGGGGCGGGCTGGTAACGAGTTGGTTCTGGCTGGTCGGCGCGGTGGTGTTGTCGCTGATGCCACCTCTCGTCAAGATCACGTTGCACGGGACTGAAGAGGTCGTCACCGCCTTTCTGGCCATCTTCTCGATTGCGATAGCGATCGGCTCAGGTCTGGCTTCGTGGCTTGCTCATGGACGCCTCATTCTGTTGCCAACCTTGATCGGGGCGGTGCTCATCTGCGTGTTTGCCACCGATCTTGGCTTGGCAACGCTCTTTGCCGTTCCCCCGCCGATGCCAGCAGGAATCGGTGCCGTCTTGGGCTCGGTGCGCGGCGTGCGGGTGGCGATCGACCTGTTCGGCCTGGCAATCGCCGGGGGCCTCTTCATCGTCCCGACCTTCTCGGCGGTGCAGGCCTGGGCCGGCGCGGACCACCGCGCCCGCATCGTTGCGGCCGTCAACGTCCTCAACGCCGGCTTCATGGTGGTCGGCACACTAGTGGTCGCCATGCTGCAGCAGGTGGGCCTCGATACACCGATTCTGTTTCTGATCACCGGAGCCGTCGATCTGCTGGTGGCGGTTGCGATCGCGCGCACCATGCCGACCAGCGCGTTCCGCGATTTCCTGTCGATCGTCTACCGGGCGATCTTCCGGCTTGAGGTGAAGGGCCTCGAAAACTTCACCAAGGCCGGACCGAAAGCAATTGTGGCCCTCAACCACGTCAGCTTTCTTGATGCCGGCCTTGCGCTGTCGCTGCTCGAACACGACCCGATCTTTGCCATCGATCAAGGCATTGCCAGGCGCTGGTGGGTGCGGCCCTGGTTAGGGCTGACGCGGGCCGCGCCGCTTGATCCGACCAAGCCGATGGCAACGCGCACGTTGATCAATGCGGTGCGGGCGGGCGAGACGCTGGTGATCTTTCCTGAAGGTCGCATCACGATGACCGGCAGTCTGATGAAGGTCTATGACGGCGCCGGTCTGATCGCCGACAAGTCGGATGCCATGGTGGTCCCGGTTCGCATCGAGGGCCTCGAGGCCACGCCGTTCTCTCGCCTGTCGCGCGAGCAAGTGAGACGGCGCTGGTTTCCCAAAGTCACGGTTACAGTGCTTGAACCGGTCAAGCTTGGGGTCGACCCCGGGATCAAGGGCAAGCATCGGCGCCAGGCGGCCGGCGCCGCGCTCTACGAGATCATGTCGGATCTGGTGTTCCGCACCACCTCAACCAATCGCACCATCGTCGAGGCCATCGTCGAGGCGGCGAGGATCCATGGCTTTGGCCGCATCGCCGTGGAAGATCCAGTGACCGGTGCGCTCAGCTATCGACGCTTACTGATGGCGGCCGCGGTGCTCGGCCGCAAGCTCATGCCGTTTGCCCATGAGGGCAAAGCCGTCGGAGTGATGCTGCCCAACGCCAACGCCGCCGTCACGACCCTGCTCGGCCTCGTGTCTGCCGGTCGGGTGCCGGCAATGATCAACTTCACCGCCGGGATCACCAATATCCTGGCTGCCTGCACCGCCGCCGATATTGGCACCATCGTGACCTCTCGCGGCTTCATCGAGAAGGGACGGCTCAACGCACTCATTGCCCAAATCGCAGAGCATGTGAGGATCGTTTATCTCGAAGACATTCGCGATACGGTGACGCTCACCGACAAACTGTTCGGACTGGTGTCGGCGAAGCGACCGATCGTCGTCCGCAGGCCTGATCAGCCGGCCGCCATTCTCTTCACCTCCGGCTCCGAGGGCAGCCCTAAGGGTGTCGTGCTGTCCCACCGCAACATGCTCGCGAACGCCGCCCAGGCGGCGGCCCGGATCGACTTCGGACGTGCTGACAAAGTGTTCAACGTCCTTCCGGTATTTCACTCCTTTGGCCTGACGACCGGCCTGGTCCTGCCGCTGGTCTCCGGCGTCCGGGTCTACCTTTACCCCTCGCCGCTCCACTATCGGACGGTTCCAGAGCTGATCTACGGAGTGAATGCCACGATCCTGTTTGGTACCGACACATTCCTCGCCGGCTACGCGCGCGCCGCTCACCCCTACGACTTCCGCTCGTTGCGCTACATTCTGGCGGGTGCCGAACCCGTAAAGGAGAGCACGCGCCGGACTTATATGGAAAAATTTGGACTGCGGATCCTCGAAGGCTATGGGGTCACTGAAACCGCGCCGGTGCTGGCCATCAACACGCCGATGTTCAACCGCTTCGGCACGGTCGGCAGGCTTCTGCCCGGGATCGAGGCACGCCTGGAGCCGGTACCTGGCGTGAGCGACGGTGGTCGGCTCCATGTTCGGGGACCGAACGTCATGCTCGGATACCTTCGGGTCGATAACCCGGACGAGATCGAGCCCCTGCCGGAAGGCTGGCACGATACCGGCGATATCGTCAGCATCGATGCCCAAGGGTTTGTGACAATCAAGGGTCGGGCCAAACGGTTCGCCAAGATCGGCGGGGAGATGATCTCGCTCGCCGCCGTCGAGGGGTTGGCCGCGCAGCTGTGGCCGGAAACCCCGTGTGCGGTCACGACCATGCCGGATGGACGCAAGGGCGAGAAGCTGGTGATGGTCATCGAGCGCCGTGACGTCCAACGGAGCGATTTCCAAACTTTCGCCAAGTCCAAAGGCGCATCCGATCTGATGACGCCCGCGGAAATCCTCAACGTCGACAGGGTGCCGGTCCTCGGCTCCGGCAAGCTTGACCATGTCGCGGTCGCCAGGCTCGTAGCTGCGATGCTCGATGCACGGACTGAAGCGGTGGCCTGAGTGGGCCGACCCGACGAGACGCAGCGACCAGAACATCGTGCCGGCGGCCGCGCAGGTTGCTAAAATGTGGCCCGTAGGCCCGCATAGGCGGCAAGCGGCACGCCAGGTAAGAACGTGCGCGGATCGCTTAACACCAGAAAATTCGGACCGCCGTTGTTGCTGTTGAACCCGCCGGTGTCGAAGAAGGTGCCGGAGGAATAGTAGCGCTGATTGAACAGATTTTGGACAAGGCCAAACACTTCAACGTTCTTGCTCAACTGATAGGAGCTGTGAAGGTTCACGACCCAGTAAGCAGGCACCTTGGGGCTCTGATTGGAATCGTCGTTGATCAGCCATTGGCTACCCACCACGTTGAGATCGGCACCGAGCTTCCAGGCATCGGTGATCGCATATTCGGCGCCGGCCTTGAAACGGTTGGCCGGAATGGCCGGGATATGGTCGCCGGGGACAACGAACACTTCGCCGTTGGCATTCGCCGCAGGATTATTTGGTGCGGAGACCGCCAGCGCACTCTGGAAGGTGGCATCAACGTATGAGTAGTTGGCGTATGCGGTCCAGCGGTCCCATTTGTAGTTGATTTTGGCCTCCAGGCCTTGGTGCAAGGTATCACCGGCATTCTGGAAATAGCCGAAGCCGGCGATGGCAGCGCTCGCGACACTGATGATGTCATCGGTCGACAGGGTTCGAAACAGGCCGACGCTCCAGGCCGCTTGTCCGGTGTCCTTGGAGGTCCCGAACGTGCCGCGCAGGCCGGCTTCGTAAGTATATGCCACCACCTGCTTGAGCGGCGGGTCGGCAATCAGGAAAGTATCGATCATACACGGATTGGTCGGGCTCGAGCAGCCGAGTTCGAGCGGCGTCGGCGCCCGGTTGGCCTCGGAGAAGCCCGCGTAGCCGGTCAGTTGGGGGGTGAGTTTATAGGTGAATCCGATCACCGGGTTGAGGTGCTCGTATCGGTCGCTGCTATTGAGCTGCGGACTTTCTCCGGTTTCGTCCTGGAGATTGATTTGGGCGACATTGAATCGGCCACCCGCGGTCACCGAGAGTTTCGATGTGACATCGAAGGTATCCGTGGCGTAGATGCCCGTATAGGTGTTGAGAGCATTCAGGCTGACCGGCGATACGTCGGCGCCTGGCTGATTAATGATAACTCCGATGCCGGCGACGAACAGGGTCGTATCAATCGTTCCAAGTTCGCTGTTACCGGTGAACTGAGTGATGCCGTGATCGACGCTCAGACCGACGACCACATGGTTGTCATGGCCGAACAGTTGTGAGGTGCTGGTTGCCTGGAGCGAGCCGCCGAAACTGTTGGTGGTCGTCCAATTGCGGTCGATCTCACCGAGAAATGCCGAAGGCGGAAGGTTATCCACCACCCCGCCGGGAACGTTGATGTTAAGGGGTAGCGGCGCCCCGGTCACGATATCTGGAATACAGAAGAATCCGCCGCACGGCACAGTTTCGGTGCCATTGCCGTCAACATGGCCTTGCCAGAAGCCACGATAATAGGCATTGGCATCGAGTTGAAACGCGTCAGTCGGCTTCCAGCTGCCGTTTGCTTGCAGGAAGGCGAGTTGCAGATGGGTCGTCTGCGGCCACGTATAGACGGTCGCCCAATTCTGGTTGAGAAGTTGAACCGGGGTCGCGGCGACCGCGCCCAGATAGTCGTCGGCACCCGTAAAAGACACATGGAATTCGGTCTGGTCGCCGCGCACGCCAAGATCCAAGTACATGCTTTTCATTTGGGACGATGACGAGAACTGGCGCCATCCTGCGTCGCTCGTTGCGTCGACTGCACCATAGAACGCGATGTTGCCTTCCTGTATGCCCACTTGGCCGCCCGCCGAGAGCCGGCCATATGAGCCGCCCAGTGCTTCGACCTCGGTGCCGTGATAATTGAAACCGTTCTTCATGTCGATCGTAAGGGCCCCGCCAATCGCGTTGAGCCCGAATACCGGATTGTTCGTTTGCAATGTCATCTGGTTGATCGCCCGTTGGGGAATAAAATCCCAATTGACGATGTCGCCATACGCTTCGTTGATCCGGGTGCCGTTCTGGTAGACTGCAATCCCCTCAACGGTACCGGGGACCGGCGAGGCCGTGAACCCGCGATAGTCGAGGTTGACCTGAAATTGATTGCCCGACTGGTCGTCCGGGACAACGCCCGGCAATCCACGAATCATCGCGCTGAACAGATCGGGCGTCTTTGTATGCTCGAATTCGTCCGCCGACATCGTGCTGACGCTGGCCGGAATCTTGTCCCGGTCGATGTCGCTTCCCGAAACTGGTGAGACCCCGACGACCTCGATTGCCGGCAGTTCGACGGGTGTTGTGCTCTGGGCTCGCGCAATCGCTGGCAACAGCAACAACACTACCAACGCAACTACAAACTTCTGCATGTTTCTCGCCGCCCCCATGGGCCCCCCGGCCCCCCCCGGCTCTGTCGGTCCGGGAACTTGCTGCTCCGTGGTTGATTAAGTAGGCACCAGATGATGCTCCGCACAGCTGTCTGAGTCGTCAAGGGAGCTTTGTCCCGCGAAATCTGGTACCTGTACACTTTCTTTGATTTGTTGCCCGTCGGTCACAGGGCATAGATCTGGCGAGTGCCCGGATCAAAGGTAACGATCGGCAACCAGTATCCCATTGGCTGCGCTGCCTGAAAGGCGTGACAGCCGTGTAGCTTGACGATTTGGCTTTGAAATCACGATCAACTTTCGGACACCTTCGCGCGCGGCTGGTCCAAATGGGCCCCCTCCTCCGATACCTGCGGGGGCCGGACGACGACTGCTCAATCTCAAAATCATTCTATTTGTCAGTCTGATCGGGTCGCGCGTTTGACAAGCCAACTTGGAGATCTCGAGTCGTTTCCACGGATTCACCGAGGCCGGCAGCCGGACCGCACGACCCGCAGGCGAGCGAACGGCGACGGCGTCGATCCGGCCTCGCAGAACAGTCGCAAAGTCCCCATCGAAGGCACACAGGTTCGACCGCGCCGACGAGCATAAGATCTCTGATCGGTTCGGCTTGCTCAAGGCACGCCGTCCCTGGAGTATCGCGTTGCGCGGTGAGAGAACGGCGTCATGCCATCTGGGGCGACCCCACCGCCCGCTGCCCGGCCGCCGCCTAGCCGGCGATCGAATTGACGCGAACCGCGTGCTTCGTCGCTCTGTCGTCCGCTCAACCAGGCGCGATTGGGGGTGGGTCAGTGGTGATGAACTCTGGCGACCAGCACTACGGCGAATGTCGCTTCGCCCACCCGGACAGTGAATGGGACGGCGAGGTGCGACAGGCCGACATCCGGAAAAACCCTGATCTCCTGGAGCGCGAATCGGAGCGACTGAAGACGATCAAAAAGACGGCACAGCACGAGAGATCAGGCGCGAAGTTCAGTCTGCGCAGGAAACCGAAGTGGATCGCGATTTATTTCGCCTACCAACGCAGACATCTTGTGGCGTTTGTGCAACAAACGTTGGGAATCCGCGACACCCTCGCATGTTGTCATGGCGCGTGCATGACCGTTCTCCTAAACTCCGCGCGGGGATGAGGGGAGGCAGGGCTGAACTGGTGCGGCGGAGGAAATAATGTCTGCCTATATTTGGAGCGAAGGTCGGCTGCTTGGTTTTGATGCGGTGGAGTGGGGTACTCTATCGGCGGCAGTGGCCTTGCTGGCACTGGTGACTTTGACGGTGTGACCGACGCGATCGGTTCCGCGCCAGCGCGGGACTAAAGTATTGCAGCCATCCTCTTGTGCCACTTATTGACGGCGGACGACCTTTCAGGATCATCAGAACCCCAGCCGGGCCAAAACCGGGTCCGCGTGGTGGGTTGCCCGGTCATTGATCTTCCAAACGGTGCCAACCACGACGACGGGTCGCTCGGCCGCGTCGGATGGATCAGCTGGGCGATGCAACTTCTGGTACCTGCCATCAATGTCTTCGCGAGCTTCCTTCGCGGACTTCGCTTTGACGCCGCCCTCGTTCGGCAAAACGACGGGCGTTGCAACGCCGCCGTTCCGCGCCGCGGCCACGATATCGGCCTTTATGGCCCGACCGTTCGGCGGCGCTCGAGAGGGAATCTGCCGCTCGGCGGCTTTGGATTGATCCCGCACGGCACACTACACGCTGGAGGGCAATCGCCCACAGTGACGTCGGGATCAACCATTGATGGTGATCCGAGGTTTTCCTTGGACTGCTGGGCACAGCAACGCGCGGCCCCGGGGCGGCTACCTTGTGCTGCCGGTTGACTTACGTGTAAGCTGAGGAGTTGTTCTGTTCAGTGCCTAAGAAAAAACAAAATCTCAAGCGTTCGCGTGACTGATACCGCCAATATTCCGACAGACGTGCTGCGAACGTTCGTTACAGTTGTGGATCTTCGCAGCTTCACGAAGGCAGCGCAGGCGTTGGGCATCACCCAGCCGGCGGTGAGTGCGCAGGTTAGGCGTCTTCAGACCCTGCTTGGCCGCGAACTGTTGGACAAAAGCGCTCCCGGCGTGACCCTGACCAGGTCCGGCGTAGATATCATCGATCACGCCCGACGGCTGCTATCGATCAACGATCAGCTTCAGGGATTGGCGGCAAGGCCCGCCGGCAGCGCACCGATCCGCATTGGATTGCCTCCGGACTATTTCTCGGCATCTATTTTTCGCCGGCTCGTCCTCTTCCGCGCCGCGCATCCGGATGTGCCGCTGGAGATCAGCAGCGATTTTTCCGACAATTTGCTTCGTGACCTGCGGCGCGGCCTCTATCACATCGTTGTGGCCTTCGTGCTGGGTCCGGAAACCACAGCCGCGCACCATGTCTGGACCGAGGAACTCGCCTGGGGCGCCGGGTCGATCGACATGTTGGAGGCGGACGGTACAGTACCGCTTGCTACACTTGGCGAGAACAGCCTCAATCGGCAGCTGAGTATTGCGGCGCTCAACCAGTCGGGGCGCAGCTACGAAATCGTATATCTGGCCAAGAGCTTCATTGGATTGGCGACCGCGGCGGCCGCCGGGTTCGCCGTCGTCTGCTGGTTCAAACCCATGCTCGCGCATGAAGGCTTGGTGGTGCAGGAATGGTCAGATCGGCTCCCGAAGGTGGCGAGCCTCAGCGGGGGTATCTATCTCGGCCATACTCGCAACCGCAAAATCCTGGAGGAACTCGCCGAATCGATCCTGATCGAGGTCCAGCAGGCGCAGTGACCCTCGTCCGAACGGTAATCGCTCGAAGGTCGGCCGCAATTGGCAAGCACACCACCCGAAATCTCGCCCGAGAGGATGGCGTTTTGCGCAGCCCCGGACGGCTGGTCAGGTCCCAAAGGTCAGCGAGCCGCGGGACCATCCATTCCGACTGGCGTCGGCCTTGTTCTGCTCGGCAAGTTCGGCAGCATCGTCGGACGCTTGATCCCGCGACGCGCTGTTTGATTGAATCGGACCGGATGAAGTGGCGGGCGTGGATATTGGCTGCGCTCGATCAATAAAGTCCCACGTCAGGCGCTCGGCAAAACCGGAAAGAAAGCCCAGGATCCACAGGATGTAGAGAGCCTTCGCCGGCATATTGGACGAACCACTGAAATCCAGCGACCGTTCGCCAAACAAGCCCAGATTGATGATGCCCCCCGCCAGCATCGCCAGCAGAAAGACCGAAAACGCCACCCCGATCAATGGCTTGAGCAACGCAGTCCAGAACACCGCCAGAGGGTCGAGGTCGCGCCGCCGCGCAAAGTCGCGTAACCGGACGGTCATGCTAGTGACGCTGCCAATGAAGGCAGCCGGCGCGATGGCAGCTAATGCCTGTCCGTTCATGAAAAACACGTCACCGAACAGGCTGGCGAGACGCTGATCGAGGAGCCACCGGAGGGCGTAAGCCGAGCCGGCCCACGCGACAACCGAAATCAGGATGGCGGCCGCCACAAGTGCGGCCGAATTACCCGCACTCAGCCTGGTCAGCAGGCGGCTGATCAGACCGGATTGGCGATAAACTTCAAACTGAAGACGGATCCTTTCATCGCGCGCCAAGGTCAGTTGCGGGCGCTCGGCGACGAGACAGTCGAACACGAACTGGAAGCGGTTATAGGCGCTGTCGACATGGATGCGCTGTGAGCGGATGCGTTGGACCAGATCCAATGAAAGCGACAATTCTTCGGCAACGTCGTCTGAGGCCTCGACCCGGGATGCGGCTTGACGGAATTGCTGGACTTGCTCGCAGGTCAGCGGCTCGGCATCGCCCCGCGACGGTTCGGCCGGCGCCGGGCCGCGACGAATGCCAGCGACTGACAGACGTTTCTGATTGATTGCCGTCTGCTCTTCGCCGCCCGCCGCAAATGGCAATGGCCCCGGAGCGGAATAGTAATGTCCGCGATCCGGATTGGTCGCCTTGCCGTCTCTCAATGCCAAGGCTTCGGACATAGCCGCTCCTCGTTTCTGCAGGGCGCTTGCTCGACTCAAGACGCAGAACTGACAGACCGATGGCGGCCCGGATCAAACCAATGCTTGCTCGATCCGCCGGCGTAGCCGAAAGGTAGAATTAGTACCAGAATCACCGGTATCTGATTCTCGGCAATTTGCAACCCGATTTGACCCAAAGGCGAAAGATTGACATTGGCCGCCGCAAATTCGCAAACCGGCAGGCCCCGGCGCCCCCCAGGCGCCAGCACAGCCAATTGGTGCAAGCGGCGGTCGAAGCGGGTCGCGTGCTCACCGCAAGCTCAAACATTCCAACCAGCGGATGCTGTCGACGCGTTCGCCGGGGCGCAGCTGATCCTTTGCGACGCAGTGTGCAACCCCCGATGTGCTCGAAGTAATGACGATCGGTGGGCCTCGGGGGTCGCGCCGGTATCACTGGTAGTACGCCAGCGAAAGCGCTCCCGCTACTTGCCGCGTCACGGCGGCCATTTGCGGCGCCGCCGCTGCCGCTCCCATTCCGGGCCGTTCGAATCGGCGATTGCGCACCACCGACAGGCGCTGGCGCCGCGGCCCGATTATTCTGACGCCCACAGCCACCTTGGCCAAAAGCCAGTGGGCTTGTGCCTGGAGACATCGCGAGCCACCTGAATTTGGCGGTATCAAGACGGCTCAGTGACACGGGTCCGCAGCATTCCGTCTTTGAGGACCTGGCCGAGGCTATGGCATCGCTGCGCGTCGAATACCGAAGCGCGCTGCATTTCGCGGGTCGGGGAGGCCTATGGAGATCTCAAACGACACAAATGTCATTTAGACAGTTGCTCGAGGGCAATCCCCTTAAGGCGCAGCGGCTGCGATACGATGGGACAATACAACTGAAAATTGCTCGAACGCATTCAAAGTGTATTCACTTACAAACTGGCAATCCTTGCGTCCTGCCGATCTTTATTGTGGGCATGTTTGATCCGACACCACACTGTTTGAGCAAGTCCTGGCAAGCCATTCCCAGGTGTTTGGTGCGCAAGAACGCGAGAAATTCGGCAGGGTTGGTCACCGGCCTGGAACAATCAACTGGTGCCGCCGCGGCGTTTGCCGAGCCGATAGCAACCATCTCGCATAACGAGTTGAATGGACTCAGCACCGCTTATGTCGACACGGTTCGCGGCCTCGCACCAACGGCCGAGTGCATCGTCGACAAGCTGCCATTGAACCTTCTGCATTCGGCCTTATTCATTTGGCACTTCAAACGCCGGGTGATCCACGTTTGCCGTGTCCGCTCGATGCATGCCTCTTCTGCTTCTCATTGCTCTTTACGGGTAATCCTTCGCCTACGACCTCGGCGAACTCGGCCGCTGTCACCGAGGATACCGGGTGATAATGGAGTATTGGCGGCTTTCGCGCAGCGTAATGCTCGAAGTTCGTTACGAAACGATCGTCGATGATCTGGAGCACCGGAGCAAGAGCTGTGATCGCTGACTCCGGGCTCGACCGGCAGGCGGGTTGTCTCGCATTTTGCAAGAGGTTCGCCCAGTGCAGACGGCCGGCGTCACGCAGATCCGACAGCCGATCTACCGCTCGTCGATGGCCCGCCTGCTGCCTTACCGGGACCTGGTCCGACCACCGCTCGAGGCGCTCGAGTTGCCGTTCGCAGTGCTGCCATGAGATGCTCGTAGCTGGTGCAAGACTGACCCGCTCGTTTGGCTGGCCTTGCCATAATCAACCAAATCGATTTCGTGCACGTTGGTAACATGCATGGTGGGTCAGCTCCTACCCAGATCCGAACCGCCTCTCGATGGCCCGGGCTCGGATCGGATCGATGCGCCAAGCCGCGGCTCGTCGGCCGATCATCATTGCTGCCGGGCGTCCTTGTGCGGAGGACAACATATGGCCATCTCCATCGCAAAACGGACGCATGTGGGTGCACTCGCGCGGATTCGGCCAACGGTCCCGCGCGGCGGCTGGAAAATCCGGCCCGCTTCCATCGATCGACCCTCCTCGCCGCGCACGATCATGGACTTGACGGTCCTGGTCACCCGCACGGTGGAACGTGGCAGTGTCTGGGGCATTAAGACTTGGGGGGTCGGCTGCGAAAATATCGGGCATGCCGAAAGCCGGGGCGGGCCAATTTGCTGAAAGCCGTCACGCCGGAGGGCTGCCATTGCGGGACCGGCGCCGCGAGCGACCATCAGGGTGACCACGGGTGGGGTTGAGCCATGCAAGTTGGAATCATCGGATTGGGCCGAATGGGTGCGAATATCGTTCGGCGCCTGATGCGGCACGGCCACGAAGCGGTTGTCTACGATCGCAATCCAATGGTGACGGGAGCCCTTTCTCGCGAGGGAGCCATCGGAGTCGATGGGCTTGAAGAACTGGTAGGCAAACTCGAGAGGCCGCGAATCGTATGGCTGATGTTGCCGGCCGGAGAAATCACCGAAGCCACTATCCGCAAGATCGGCGACCTGCTCGAAGCTGACGACGTGATGGTCGACGGTGGCAACACGTTTTGGCGTGACGACCTTCGGCGTGCCAAAGATCTGGCACGGCGAGGCGTGCATTATGTCGACGTTGGCACCGCCGGCGGCGTGTGGGGGCTGGAGCGCGGCTTTTGCTTGATGATCGGCGGCCCAACAGCCATCGTCGATCGCCTCGATCCTTTGTTTGCCAGTCTTGCGCCGGGCCGCGGCCACATTGCCCGGACCCCGGCTCGCGACGACCGCGACCCCCGCGTAGAGCAGGGATACCTCCACGCGGGGCCGAACGGGGCCGGTCATTTCGTCAAGATGGTACACAATGGAATCGAATACGGCCTTATGCAGGCGTATGCTGAGGGACTTGATGTGTTAAGAAACGCGGGCAGCGATACCCTCCCGGAATCGGACCGCTTGCATCTCGACATCGCCGATGTAGCGGAGGTTTGGCGCCGCGGCAGTGTCATCACGTCGTGGCTGTTGGATCTCACGGCCGCGGCCCTCGCCAAGGATCCGGCGTTGAGTGCCTATTATGGGTTCGTCGAGGATTCCGGGGAGGCGCGCTGGACTGTCCAGGCCGCCGTCGACGAGGCAATCCCCGCCGCAGTCCTGACTGCCGCACTCTACGCCCGCTTTCGCTCGCGTCGCGAGCATACATTTGCAGAAAAAATTCTTTCGGCGATGCGCGAGGGATTCGGCGGACACGTCGAACCCAAGGGCACCATTGTGGCCGATCAATAGGGGCCTGGAATCATGCTCGACAAAAAATCGGCCCTATTGGCATCACCCGCGCCGCCGTGTTGCTTCGTTATCTTTGGCGCCTCCGGCGATCTCACACATCGCCTGCTCCTGCCGGCCCTCTATAATCTCGCTGCGACCCGGCTTTTGCCCGATGCTTTCTCGATCATCGGCATCGCACGCGCGAACTTGTCAGACGACGCGTTCCGCGAGGCTCTGGGCAAAGCACTACGCCAGTTCGCCACCCGCACGGTCGACAGCGCGATAGCCGATCGACTACTTGACTGCGTCCGCTACGTCGCCGGCGATGTCGACGACCCACAGACCTATCGTCGACTCGGCCAGGCGCTCGAGGATGTCGAACGCACCTGCAAAACCAACGGCAATCGACTGTTCTATCTGGCGACACCGCCCGCGGCGTTTGCGAAGATTGGGCGGCGTCTGGCTGAACTAGGTTTCACGCGCGAGGAGAATGGCGCCTGGCGGCGCCTCATCATCGAGAAGCCCTTCGGTACAGATCTTGCGTCGGCCGTGGAACTCAACCGCCAACTTCTTTCAGTACTGAGCGAGCATCAGATCTACCGGATTGACCACTACCTTGGCAAAGAGACCGTCCAAAACATCCTGGTATTGCGTTTTGCCAACGGCCTATTTGAACCGATCTGGAACCGGGATCACATTGATCATGTGCAGATCACGGTTGCAGAGTCGCTCTTGGTTGGGCACCGCGGACGCTTCTACGATGCAGTCGGCGCGTTGCGCGATATGGTGCCTAACCATCTGTTCCAGTTGCTGTCACTGATCGCCATGGAACCACCTGCGCGTTTTGATGCGCGTACAGTTCGATTGGAAAAAACCGAGGCGCTGGACGCCGTGTTGATACCAAACGAAGCGACCGCCCTCAGCAATTCCGTTCGCGCGCAATATGTGGCCGCTCGCGTCGGCAATGAGGAGATTGCCGGTTATCTGCAAACGCCCGACGTCGCGCCGCACAGCACCACCGAAACTTACGTGGCCCTTAAATTGATGATCGACAACTGGCGCTGGGCTGGGGTCCCGTTCTATCTGCGGACCGGCAAGGCACTTAAGGCGCGAATGACCGAGATTGCCATCAATTTCAAGCAAGCGCCCTTTACCATGTTCCGCAAGACGCCCGTCGACAGTTTGACGCCGAATTTTCTAATTATGAAGATCCAGCCAGATGAATGCATAAGCCTGCAGTTCAACGCCAAGGTACCTGGACCTTCAATTGGCATTTCCGGGGTCGGCATGACATTTCGGTATGATGACTACTTCGAGCCGACCCCAAGCGTCGGCTACGAGACCCTGATCTATGACTGCATGATCGGCGACCAAATCCTGTTCCAGCCCGCCGATAGCGTGGAGGCCGGATGGCGCGTGGTGCAACCATTTCTTGACGCCTGGCGCAACGCCGGAACGCACCAGCTTGCGACGTACCCGGCCGGCAGCGAAGGCCCCGCGGAAGCCGATCAGCTTCTCGCTCGGGACGGCCGCCACTGGCGCAGTATTAGTTGAGATGCGCGATATATCGCAACGACGTCCCGAGTTGATCGTGATGTCTGATCCTTCGGCGCTCGCCGAAACAGCCGCCCGGCGACTAATGGCACGTGTCGGCCAGTCGACTGGGCGCTACGCAGTAGCGCTCACAGGCGGATCGACGCCGCAGCCGCTTTACGAATTGCTGACAAAGCAGCCTTACCGCGGCAGGCTGCCTTGGGACCGCATCCATTGGTTCTGGGGCGACGATCGCTTCGTGCCGCAGAACCACCCGGATAGTAATTTTGCTATGGCGCGCCACATCCTGTTGGACCAAGTTGGGGTTCCGCCGGACCATATTCACCCGATTCCGACCCATGCTGGAGACCCGGATGGCGCGGGCCAGCTATACGAAGCAGAGCTTAAACGCTTT
>Ga0187783_10000256_pt1 | contig 40142 bp, 39 predicted proteins | sample 1015_SJ02_MP02_2_FD_132471 | JGI IMG/M metagenome (GOLD analysis project Ga0187783, IMG submission 132471) | Tropical peat soil microbial communities from peatlands in Department of Meta, Colombia - 1015_SJ02_MP02_20_MG | ecosystem: Environmental > Terrestrial > Soil > Wetlands > Peat | place... | reverse complement strand
GGCGTAGAGAGGGCGCCCCCTCGGCCGCTCTCTGGCGCGGCCTCGCCGGGCTCGGCACGACCGCCTTGACCTTCGCCGCCATCCTGCGCTGGTTTTCGTGAGAGGGCGCGTCCGCAGCGATCTGCCCCGGTGCTTGGCTCAAGCCTTCCGCTCCTCCAAGAAGCGGGCGATGTCGCGCGCCACCTCCGCTTGCATGCGGGCGCGTTCTGCCGCGCCTTCGCTTGGCTTCTCGGGGCCAGGATCTTCCGCCGCGCGGTCCAGAGAAATGGCGGCCTGATCGCGGAGCGCGGCATAGGTCAGCACACGGTCGATACAGCGCCTCCTCTCGGCAGCGATGATGGCTTCGACCGAAGCGTCAGGCCGCTCGCCATGCCCGTCCGTTTCTGCGGTTGATCCCTCACTCATTGTTAATCCTTCCCTTCCAGCCGGGCGGCAATTTTCTTCGCTGGTTAATATGTGTCGCGATATACGAGACGAGGAGTTAATCCAAAGGTGTGGCTCGATCTTGCCGACTGCGCCGGTAAGCCTCGCCACGGTATAGTAGTCAAAGGCGATGACTTTATTCAAACGGACGTGAAGACATGCGTCTGGCCCGCGTGAACAGCTGAACGAGCTAGAGACTTGCGCTATGAACACCGCACCATGGGAGCGCTCTTGAGATAAACGAGTTGCGACGTGCCCTGGAGGTGCGATAACCGGCGAGCGAGCAACGGCGAGCTATATCTTATGGCGACGAACGCGGCTCTTGTTCATCTGGTTTCGCGGCAATGGAAAGATTATTGGCAGTCTCAGGCGCGCCATTTACCTGCTCATTAAGCAATTTAACAATTAACGCATGCAAAAGTGTTAGATCAAGAGGGCCCGATTTTATTGAGGCATCGGCAGCCTTTAATGGGCAATTATCCGGTTGACGTACCAACAGCCATGTTGTAGTGTTTTCCTTAGAGGATTGCTCATCATGGCCAGCAAAAAAGTCGATCTCACCAATCCAATTTTTCACGACGATGAAAAGGCGCGTGAGCACCTCGAAGCCATCCTTTGGCCGGAAGGCCCAGTTTGCCCGCGCTGCGGCGTCATAGGAGATCGCATCACCAAACTGCAAGGCAAGAGCACTCGCCCCGGAGTTTACAAGTGCAAGGAGTGCCGCAAGCCTTTCACGGTGACTGTCGGCACCGTAATGGAGCGGAGCAAGATCCCGCTTTCAAAATGGGTTCTGGCCGCGCAACTTATGGCGTCAAGCAAAAAAGGCATGAGCGCGCTTCAATTGCAACGGATGCTTGGCACCAATTACGAGACAGCCTGGTTTCTTTTTCATCGGCTCCGCGAAGCAGCCAACGGTTTATTGCCAGGCCCAATTGGCGGCTCGGGCAAGATTGTCGAAAGCGATGAAACCGTAATTGGCGGCAAAGCCAAAAACCGCGCCTATGCCAAAAAGGAGCCGAAAAAGCATACCGTCATGACATTAGTCGAACGAGATGGCAAAAGCCGTTCCTTTCACGTCGCCAACGTCAAAGCGAAAACGCTCCGCGAGAAAATCGTGACTACCGTTAGTCGCAAGTCTCATCTCATGACCGATGAACTTACTTCTTACGAGTCTATCGGCAGAGAGTTCGAGAACCATTCGACAGTGAACCATTCGGCCGACGAATACGTCCGGCTTGGTGGTTTTGTGCACGTAAACACGGCAGAGTGCCGCTTTAGCCTTATGAAGCGCGCCGTGTTTGGAACGCATCATGCGATTAGCGAGGCTCATTTGCCGCGCTATCTCGTTGAGTGGGACTTCAAATGGAATACACGCACCATTTCCGATGCAGAACGCGCCGAGGAGCTCCTACGCGGAGCGCAAGGGAAGCGGCTTCTTTATCGGTAACTCACAAAGCAGAGAACGGTTAAGCAGATCGCTCGCTCTTTCCTTCGTTGGCGACTTCGCCAGCAATAGGCTTCTTACGATCTCTCTTTGGCCTTTGATGCGGCGGCGTATGCAACAATTTCAATAGAAGCGAATCACGCTTCTTGGCGGATTCTGGCGAGTCAAGTTCAAACTCTGATTTCTCCAACGATTTCATATGTGTTGAAATCATTCAACCTGACCTAGGATTAGCGTCCTACATGCTTTGAGCCGACATCCATTTTTCTTATAAGGCGATGTGAATAGATCAGGGCCGGACTTCGCTGTGCCAAGTCCGACCCTGAGTCTATTCAAGCGGCCACGTAGCTGAACTGGAACGACCTTCCCGGGTCAAACAGCGCCCGCCTAGTAAGCGGGAGAATGCGGGTTCGAGTCCCGCCGTGGCCACCTTTGGAGGCGTGGCAGAGTGGTTTATTGCAGCGGTCTTTAAAACCGTCAGAGGGCCTAAGGTTTGCAGCCGACCGTCCTCCGTGGGTTCGAACCCCACCGCCTCCGCCAATCAACTGGAAATTTCCAGTCAACACATTTTGTGTAATGCTCAACGGGACAACTTGTCCATGGAAATTTTTTTCTCACCACAGCTAACGCCGGCCTGTCACGCTCCAGCTATCTACATGTCGTAGCGCGGTACGTCAACCGGATAGTTGCCACGCCGAGACACGATAATGTTCCGGAGGATCATAATCACCCACACGCACTTGGCACGGTCTATATTCACCGGGGTTGGTATGCAAGCACGTAATGGCGTGAAAATTGAAAGCTTTAATAATATGCTGAGATAGAAATGTTTTATTTGCAGCAATTGCTATTTGTATAATAGATCGCAAAAAGTCATACTGACGATTGCCGGTAGATATCTCTAATGACTGATAAATTGGGTTTTGTTCTGTATTAAAAAGCTCAAATAAAATCAAAAAAAATTATTTCCTGCCCTCTTGAGATCGAAGAATGTCCTCGATCATTGCGCGGGTAATTCCACTATCTTTGCCAACAGACCCCATAATAAATGATACTCTTTGTTTACGTAACTCTTCTTCACTAAGCGGCTTGCGCGCGGATTCTTCAAGCTTCTTTAGAAGCTCTTTATCTGTGGATAGGTTAGTTATCCCGCGCGGCTCCCTATTCGTAGAACGAATTAGCAACATTCCAACGAATGCCCGAAGTTTCCAATAGCGATTATACAATGTCACGTTAAAAATTTGCCAATTTGCTAAAATAAAAAAACATAAGCAATTTCAATATAGATACCTTAGCAAATTTTTTGGAGTCGTGCACGACTCATGAATTCCACCATAGGCGCCGCAGCTTCCTTGTCTTTATTGATGATTCCACTCTGATGGACATTTTTTCATTAATAACCATACCCTCACGCCACGCCGTTTCCCATTGGCAGAGACCATGCCGTGTTTCTCTTGCCTCAGCATGGTTCTCACGACGCGAAATCCGATCGCCATCCGAAGCACACTGTCGACTTCGTTCATTCCCTTAGCCCGCATGACAGCAATCGCCAGCTCACGTGTATCCAATTCGCCATTTGCCTCAGTTAACGCCGCCCGACACAAGGCAAATATCTCGCCACGCTTAAACATGCGGGCAATCGAGATCACCTCTAAAAAGGCGCTTTGCGAAGCGTCCTTCTCAAACAATGCTAGCGTAGCATTGACGTTGATTAAGTCACGCTTAGCCGCCGCTAGCACCGCTTCGTAGTGAACAATGATGCGATTTAATTCGTCGCGTTTGGCGCGGAGTGCTGAGACGACATGCAGATCTGCCATGCAGCCCATGATGAACTTTGGCAGCGCGGACGGCTAGAATGCTTTAGGTGAGCTTGCTACATAATGCCGGGAAATCTTACCAAAAAGCTTCACGTGAAACTTTTTTGTAAGGCCATCAGCGGAAATCGGACAAATTATTAACGATCCGGGAGCGCCCATGCGCCGAGCCGCGATAAAGCATTGCGCAGCGGTTCCTCGGACACGCCCGCGGCCAGTTGTGCCGCAGCTGCCTGCGCCTGCTCGCCCGGCCGCCGCGGCGCGCGCCGTGGCGCTATATTTCCACCAATCGGTCCTTGTTTCAGCGAAATGCGGCCAATGGCACGCCAGCCAAGGTTTGCATTCACACGCTCGGCAATGATTGGAGCGAGGTGCTGCATTTCGAGAGCGAACCCACTCTCAACCCTGATGATTAGCGCTGCCGAAGCGGCGCCTTCGCTTTGATGATCGCGCCGGCTTGGCGGGAAGCTGATCTTAATTGGGCGCGAGACGGCCGCAAGCCGCTCGCCGACAACTTCCTCCCAGAATAAGAGGATTTGCGACTGGCCGAAACCTTGCCGCGATAAGGCGGGCTGGATCACCGCTGGTAGGATTTGCGCGAGGGGACGGGTGCTTCGAAGTTTGCGCAAGTCGACGGGTCGCATGCCTCCTCCGATACCATGCGGCGTCGGGAATTGCACCGCGCCTCGGCGCAATCCCAAGGAATTTCTACATACGCGCCTCGGTTTTGTCGTGGTTTGCGGGCAAGGAATAAACGTGCCGGTGGATGGAAAAAGAAAGGCGCCGTTTTCGGGGAGGATGGCCTTTTTGACGAGCTTTGAAACCCGGGCCTCCGAAGCCATCCTTAGCTGGTATGACCGCTGCAGGCGGGAGCTGCCTTGGCGGGCCTCTCCGGGCGAAGAGGCGGATCCTTATAGGGTCTGGTTGGCCGAGATCATGCTGCAGCAGACCACGGTGGCTGCCGTGAAGCCCTACTATGCCGCGTTTTTATCGCGTTGGCCCGATATCGGCGCGCTCGCGCAGGCTGATCTCGTAGAAATCCTTAAGGCCTGGGCTGGCCTTGGTTATTATGCGCGGGCGCGTCATCTTCACGCTTGCGCCAAGATCATCGTGAGCGATTTTGACGGCCGCTTTCCGCGCACCGAGGCGGAGCTTCGTGGCCTGCCAGGGATCGGAGCCTATTCGGCCGCCGCTGTCGCGGCGATTGCTTTTGGCGAGCGCGTCGCGGCGATCGACGGCAATGCCACGCGGGTTTTGGCGCGTCTCTTTGCGATCAACGATCCGCTGCCAAAGGCAGCTCCGATCATTAAGCTCAAGGCCGGCGCCTTGGTGCCCTCGCACCGGCCGGGTGACTTTGCGCAGGCGTTGATGGACCTTGGCGCGATGGTTTGCTCGCCACGCCAGCCGTCCTGCGCCCTCTGCCCTCTTTCCAAGCTTTGCCTTGGGCATGCACGCAGCGTCGTGGAAGCCTTGCCTCGCAGGGGAGAGCCCAGGCCGCGGCGCGAGCGCCACGGCGCTGTCTTTTATATCGAACGTGGGGATAGAGGGGTTCTTATTCGCAACCGCCCTCCCTATGGACTCCTCGGCGGCATGGCCGAATTGCCCAGTACGCGATGGGATCCAGCCTTCGATGAGGCCAAGGCGTTGCGGGACGCGCCGCTGCGTGGCCGCTATCACAAACTCGAGCCAGCGGTTACCCATGTCTTTACGCATTTCCGGCTGACCCTTTTCATTTTTGCCACTCGCGTGGGGAATAGCCGGCGAGCCCCTGGCGGCCATCGCTGGGTCGAATTCCGCGATCTTGGCGAAGAAGCTTTGCCGAGCTTGATGCGCAAGGTGATTGTGCTGGCGCGGGCGAATGGCGCCCCCATAAGAGAGGGCTGCGATGCCTAGGCCAAGATCCGAGCCGCGCGTGATTTTGACGGAAGGCTCGATCCGGATTCTCTGGGAGGAAAAAACCTTGACCATTCTGCCCGCGGCAGGGCCCATGATCGATGAGGATCTGGCGGACTTCACGGTTGATCTTGACTCGATTCTAACATGGGATCCGCCGCATGACGGCGAGGAAATCGACGTCGATGAACTGCGCGAAATCACCCAAGCCATCGAGAAGGAATTCGATAGGTTAGGGCTTATTGTCGAGTTCGAGTAGCGGCGCACCCGCCTCTTAAAGTTCGCAGCCCACCCTCGCCTTAGCGGCGCAAGAGCGCCGCCGGGGCTAACCCGACGGCACGTCACTTCAACGTTTGAATTTGGCTGCTTCTTCCGAGCCTCCGGTTGCATTACCGGCGCTGTAGGAATGGGCGCCGACACCCGCAAGTTGGCCTCCCTGCGCAATGAGATATTCGTTCCGGATCGGCTTGCCTGCGAAATAACATTCGAGGATCTCGCGCACGCCGGCGGCATAGCGTGTTTGCGCGGACAGCGAGGTTCCCGAAATATGGGGTGTCATACCGTGATGCGGCATGGTACGCCACGGATGGTCCTGCGCCGGAGGTTGCGGAAACCAGACGTCTCCGGCATACCCGGCGAGCTGACCGCTTTCGAGCGCTCGGACAATGGCATCGCGGTCGCAGAGCTTGCCGCGCGCCGTGTTGACGAGATAAGCACCTCTCTTAAAATTCGTGAGCGTGGTATCGTTGATCATATGCTCAGTTTCTGGGTGCAATGGACAGTTCAATGTGACCACATCGCAAACCTTTGTCAGGCTTTCGAGATTGGCGTGGTGTGTAAGATTGAGTTCGGTTTCCACCGCCTGCGGCAAGCGATGACGATCGATGTAGTGAAGATGGACATCAAACGGCTTTAGAAGTCTCAGCACGCGCAAGCCAATGCGACCAGCTGCCACCGTGCCGACATGCATACCTTCGAGGTCGTAAGAGCGCGACACACAATCAGCGATGTTCCATCCACCCTTGATAACCCAATTGTATGATGGAATATAGTTGCGCACGAGCGAGAGAATTTGCATGACTACGTGCTCGGCGACACTGTTACTGTTGCAATAGGTGACCTCCGCGACGGTGATGCCGCGATCGATCGCGGCTTGAAGGTCCGTATGGTCGGACCCAATGCCGGCGGTGACGATCATCTTAAGCGTTGGCGCTTTAGCGATGCGCTCGGCCGTCATATAGGCCGGCCAGAACGGCTGCGAGATGACAATCTCGGCATCGTGAAGCTCCTGATCGAGCTTCGAGTTTCGGCCATCCTTGTCCGACGTCACAACCAGTTTATGGCCAGCCTTCTCTAGAAACTTGCGAAGGCCCAGCTCGCCCGAAACACTGCCGAGGAGCTGACCTGGAGTAAAGTCGATGGCGGATGGTGTCGGTGTCGTCTGTCCGTCGGGATACTTTGTGATTTTTGGAATATCGTCGCGCGCGTAGCTCTTCGGGTAACCATCTACAGGGTCATCGTAGAGGACACATATTATCTTCGCCATAATAACCTCCTTGGATTGTAGCAGGAGGGAGCGCGTCAATCGGAACAAAGGCCAGGCGGCGGATAATTGCAACCGCGCGGACTACTCCTTGCGCTTCCTCATTCGCAACCGGCTGTCTTGAAAAGTCTATTCTTGCCGTGCGGGAAATATTGTGCGCGGAGCTGCCGATGGCAAACAAATGGTATTGATCGGTTTATCGATATGATCGATTAAACCTGCAGCTGTGGCATCGAAACGCGCATCGAAATCCAATCGAGCCGCGCATTTCGTCAATGCTTTGGCGAGCGGTGACGGAGGGTTGCGGTCAGAAACAACAAGACCTATTGCTTGGCTGTGAATTGGATCGACGAGCCTGACGAATGACAAGTCCTTGCATCCAGCAAAAATCAGAGAAAAAGTGTGCGGGACTATGCTCGACCAGGCACCGCTGCTTACGTGGGAGCATATCGCCAAGAATGAGTCAGAAGTGATGGTTGGTTTTAACTTTATTCCCTGTGATTCCGTCAGTTTGTTGAGCACCCGGCGATATTGCATGCTTTCATGGAGGAGACAGAGTTTTTCGCTCACCGCAGCTTTCCATGCGACCTCCCTCTTTCCGGCGAGTGGGCTATTCACATGGGTAATGAACAAGTAACGCTCGTTATAAAGTCTCTTTTGGCAAACATTCGACAGGGGTTCGTTCTCAAGGTAGGTGACGCCGGCATCAAGTTCGAACTTGTCTAGGCCCGCCTGAATTTGCACCGAGGTCATCGACTTCACGTCCACCGTGACATGGGGATGTTTGGTGTAAAACGGTAATGTGAGATTGGCGACGGCTGGCATCGCCGCGGGGATGACGCCAAGCCGGAGAGTACCCTTGAGACCGTCTTTTAGCCCCTCGATATCCTGCTTTAGATTTTCGAAATCGGCGATGATTTGCTGCGCCCATTCGACGACGCGCTCGCCCTCTGGCGTTAGTCCAGAAAAGCGCGGTTCCCGGACAACAAGACGCATATCAAGTTGAGTTTCGAGCGCCTTGAGACCTGCCGAGAGAGTAGACTGGGTGACATGGCACGCCTCGGCGGCTCTCGCGAAATGCTTCTCGCGAGAGAGGGCGATCAAATAAGACATTTGACGCGGGAACACGGAAGTTAAGCACCACAATAATAAAACTGGAACCGTTATGTAAATTGTGTAAATTACCAGCGCAACGCTCCAGTCGCGACACCCGCACAAACCTCACAGAATAACCCCTTCCAAGTCCCGCGAAATTCGTAAAGTTACTGTGGAGAGGAAAGCGAATGACGAAAACCGCTCTTTCGGGTGCAGCGTCGATCCGCGAATTGACCGAAGATTGGCTGTCCGTATGGATCGGCCTTTTGGTTTTCACCCTGGCGTTGGCAAAACTGGCGGGATGGGATCTTCTCGGCTGGGCCGTTACAACATCCGTATGGACAGATGTGACACAGGCGCTCAAGACGGCCTCCGACGCTTACCCTAAGATCGGCGGATTGGGCGCGCTCATTGCGACCTATGCCGCTTTATTGGTGGTGCTCACCGCTGGCGTCGCGACGCTCAGGGGCGACGTTAAGCGCTTTGTAGCTGGCTTCACGGCCGCTTTCTTTATCGCCTACGCGAGCTGGGTCGTTGGCAGTTACGCAGAACTTGCCGCGTCAACACCGGCAGACTTTCAGAAATTTGGCATTTCCTGGTCACTGCGGCTGACAAACGAAGGCGGATACATTGTCGCCCTCGCCTCAGGACTCGTGGTCGCGAATTTCTTTCCCCGTTTCGCCGAGTCTCTCAAGGAGACGGTTCGTCCGGAACTTTATATCAAGATCGCCATCGTGATCCTCGGCGGCTTCCTCGCCGTGACCATTGCCGGTAAGCTCAGTCTCGCGACCTCCGTGCTCTTGCGTGGTATAGCAGCGATCATCGAAGCCTATTTGATCTATTGGTCAGTGGTCTATTTTGTCGCCAGAAAATGGTTCGGCTTCAGCCGCGAGTGGGCCGCGCCGCTGGCATCGGGGATCTCGATTTGCGGCGTTTCCGCCGCGATAGCGACAGGTGCTGCCATAAGGTCACGGCCAGCCGTGCCCATTCTCGTATCGTCACTCGTTGTCATTTTCGCGGTCGTCGAGGTATTGATCCTGCCCTGGCTCGCGCAGACTTTCCTTTGGCGGGAGCCTCTGGTTGCCGCGGCATGGATCGGCCTTGCCGTGAAGACAGATGGAGCCGCCGTCGCCGGCGGGGGTATTACCGAGGCGCTCGTCCTCGCCAAGGCGGCCTCGGAAAATATCCATTATCAAGCCGGCTGGCTCCTCGGGACCACGGCCACGATCAAAATTTTCATCGATGTTTTCATCGGAATCTGGGCGTTCATCCTCGCCTATATCTGGACCAACTACATCAATGTGACGAAGGACGGCGATAAGGCCAAGGCATCAGAAATTTGGCAGCGCTTGCCAAAATTCGTCATCGGTTTCGCCGTGACATTTTCTGTCGGCCTTTTTCTCGCTGTCGGTGCCTCCCCTGAGAAGCTCTCCCGGCTCACGGCGGCGATCAATGAGGCCAACACGTTCCGCATCATTTTTTTCGTTCTGACCTTTTTCTCGATTGGCGTCCTGTCAAACTTCCGCAAGCTCTGGCAAGAAGGCCTCGCCAAGCTCGCCGCAGTTTATTTGATCAGCCTGTTCGGCTTCGTGATTTGGGTCGGGCTTGTGATTTCTTGGCTCTTCTTCAGTGGCATCAAGCCGCCACTTGCCAGCTGACAAGTCGAAAGGATTGTTTTGATGCCGGAACCCGATCTACGTGACGAACTCGGCAAAATGGAAGCCGAGCCGCTGTTGCCGATCGAGAAAAAACTCATCGGCTGGAGCCTTGCCGTCGGTGTCACGCTCCTCATCATTCTTGCGGCCGTCAATCATTTCTTTCCCGCCGCGCCTTGACCGAGGTGGGTGAGGCATAAGTCAGCGACGCGGCTGGTCATCCACAAAGTGGGATGCTCGGCGAGCAAACGCCAAGGCCAGCGGCGATCTCCCGACAGCCATAGGCTAAGAAAATCCGTCGCTGCTAAACCATCCCAGAGCGTGCGCGAAATTTCGCGCCGGGCGTTTTTCTTGCAACGCGGATGGGCGGGGTTCGAATCAGCCTACTTGCGTTCTCAGAAAGGACGGCCTTGAGAAGCCGCCCATCATTGAGGTGTTGGATGAGTATTGCGAACCTCGATCGTCACGATATTTGAGACATAACGCCCGCCCGCTTTATCGCCCGGGGCGATCAGTTTCGCGAATCCCTCGGCGCCGAGCGGCTGTCCATCCGCCGCATAGGCGATGATGATCTGGTTATCGCCAAATTCAGGATCGATTTCGCCAGCGCCAAAAGCGCTCTCGTAGCCATCGCTCCCCGTAACGACGATGATTTTATGTAGAATATCGTTTTTCACATTAGGATCGGTTTTGATGCCCGCGGCTTGCAAAAGATCCCAAAGCAGAGCCCCCGTGTATTCGTGGCTAACCACTTGTCCCATTGCAAAGAATGTTACATTTTCATTGGATACAGGGAATTTTTGCAATTTTTGCAAATCAATATTGAGCCGCTGGGTCACTTGGCCGCCGATTTGGAAACTCGCCGGAGGGGATGTTGTTTGGGCGGTCACTTCGCTAGACAAAACCAACGCAAAAAATGTGACGACTAATGAGTACGCTTTATATTTCATGATCTTTCTTCCACCCACGCGCTGCCGGAAATCGTTATATAAATAAAATACATAACGTTGGCAACAACGGGGATGAAATGATTTATGACTTCGCTATCATCGGTGCCGGAATCGTTGGGCTTGCCACCGCCCGCGAAATTCTGCGCCGCCGGCCCGGGGCCTCTCTCATCCTCGTCGAAAAAGAGAATACCATCGCGGCCCACCAAACGGGTCACAATAGCGGCGTCGTCCACGCCGGTATTTATTACGCCCCTCGAAGTTTAAAGGCGAAGTTTTGCCGCGAGGGCGCCGCCGCGACGAAATTGTTTTGCGCCGAGCATGGCATCCCCATCAAGACGTGTGGCAAGCTGCTTGTTGCCACGAGCCGCCTCGAATGCGCCAGAATGGCGGATATTTACGAGCGCGCGAAACTCAATGGTATTGAAGCAAGGCCGCTGAGCCGCGACGAGCTCATCCGCCTCGAGCCAAATATCGCCGGTGAAGCCGCGTTGCTCGTGCCGTCGACCGCGATCGTTGACTATAAGGTGATTGCCGCGACGTTGGCCCGGCTCATAAAGGAGAAAGGCGCCGAGATCGAGCTTGGCGAGGCAGTCATGGCCCTACGGGAGGAAGACGACTGCGTCGTCATCGGCGACGCAAAGCAAGGCTGGCGGGCGCGGTTTCTCATCGTTTGCGCCGGCTTGCAGTCGGATCGTCTCGCCAAGCTTGCCGGCCTCAAGATCGGGCACCGCATCATCCCATTCCGCGGCGAATTCTACCGGCTGCCGCCGGAGAGGGCGGGGCTCATCAACCATCTTATCTACCCGATCCCTGACCCCCAGCTTCCTTTCGTTGGTATTCACCTCACGAAAACCATCGATGGACAGCTGATTGCGGGCCCAAACGCCGTCCTTGCCCTGGCACGCGAGGGATATGGGAAATATTCTCTCAATCTCCGGGATGTGTCGGACACCCTCGCGTTCGCCGGCTTTTGGAACGTCGCGCGGACGCATTTTTCCGCGGGCATCAAAGAGATTCGCAATTTTCTCTCAAAGCGCGCTTATCTCGCCGAATGTCAAAAATATTGCCCGGATGTCAAGCTTTCGGATCTCGAGCAAAGCTTCGCTGGCATCCGCGCCCAGGTCGTCTCGCGCGAGGGCGCCTTGATCCATGATTTTCTTTTCAAGGAAACGGCGAGGATGCTGCACGTCTTGAATGCGCCTTCGCCGGCGGCGACCTCGGCTCTGCCGATCGCCAATATGATTGCCGGGAAGACGCTATCGCGCTAACCGCAAGGCCCGAAGACAAAATTGCGCATTTGCAAAGGCGCGGTAGTCCTTTAGAAGCCAACAAAACGAACAATTTTGGGTAGGAGAATTCGGTCAATGGGCATCAGGGGCCAACTGGCGGCAACCTTGATCTTGGGTATGGCGCTTTTTGCGGTTGAGGCAAACGCGCAAGATACCAGCCTCATGGATATGAACATGAACATGGGCTGCATGCTTATGGCGGGAATGCACGAGATGCAGGTCGCGGTCTACCCTGCGGGCGCAACCGATGACGCCTGCCCCGACCTCCCCTATCCGGGTCAAACCGTCGTCACCTTGACTTCAGCCGCGAAAGAATTCCGCGATATGTCGGCGGAGGTGCGCATCATTCATGGCGAAGCCGGCGCCGAGAAGGGCGCCGCCGTCGACCAAGTCACAGTCGCGCATCTGCCCGCGAAAACCTACCCGACAGGAGTTATCACTTTACCCGCCAATTTCGATAAGCCCGGATTGTATTCCGTCCTGGTGACGGTGAGCGATGGCAAAGAGATGATCATGTCAGGTCACGTCAACATCACCGTCGGGCAGGGCTCGCGGCAATGGTATATCGTTCTGGCGATCGCCATCGCCATTATCCTCGCCGCTTCCTGGTACTACTTTTGGGATGTTGGCCGGAAGAAGAAGAAACTCGCCCCAACGGCCTGATGGGCTCGCGGCTTGAGTAACTCAGAGCGGCCTCGGCTAGTGCGTAACCATTGGCTCACAACGCTGGGCATGGCGGCGGTGATTAATCTGCCATGGGGCAAGAACCGCGAGGATCTGCTCCGCCGGGAATACTGGTGCGGGGCGTCAGTGGGTCGCCTAAGGACTGCTTGCTCAAGGCAAAGCGAAGGTTTGGACGCCGCTAGGTCAAAAAACGTTTCCGAACCTTCGGCTCCGGGACGGGGGAATGAGCCGCTTCAAGCAAACAAGGGAATAGCGGACGACAAATATGGCCGAAGATCACTCAGGTGGAAATGCCTTCGCAGCAACAAGCTCCAGTAACACCGCCACGCCAGTCATCGCGGCGGCGGCAGCATTCCAGAAACCTTGCTTCTTGAAACCTGCGCTCATTTCTTCAACGCCGACGAGACTTCCATACCCGCTTTGAATATCGGTCGGCACCTGAATGATCGATGCATAAAACCAAAGCCCTGCCGCGCTGAGTGCTACCGCTACATAGAGCCAACTAATAATCTTGTGCAGTGTCATATGCTCACTATAACGGCGGATGGCAGTCCACCGAGTTCCAATTACCGTTCTGCTCTAATCAATAGAGTCTCGCTGCTCGCGAGTAGCCCGAGGCTGTAGCTTAGTTGTTCGCGAACTGCACTGTCGGCGCGGCGCCCTTACCCCCTTCTTCGTTATTCGCGAGCGATCTGTTGCTTGCGAGCCAAGCCTGCCATTCCTTATTGTTGCCATTAAAGAGATTGCGATCGACGTAGCCGCGAATACCGCCGACATGGCCTTGCGCCGTGTGTTGCCAGAAATGCCAGCGGCGATTGGCGTATTTAAGCGAGGGATGGCATTTCACGCTACGCACCCAAATGGGATAATCGAGAAACTCGCCCTCCATCACATCGCGATGGAAATCAATCGATGTGTAAATCACCGGCTTTTTGCCATAGGCGCGTTCCATCGCCGCCAGCATGACTTTCATTTGCGCAAGCGCGAGATCGCGCGGAATACGTTTTGGGCATGTCTTCGACTGCCCATTCCATTCCACGTCGAGCACCGGTGGGAGCGCTTCTGGATCATGCGGCACGTGAGTCTCGAACCACGCCGCCTGCTCGGCCATGGGCCGGCACCAATAGGCGAAATGATAGGCGCCGCGCGGCACGCCCGCGGCCTTTGCCTCCGCCCAATTTTGCGCGAATTTCTCGTCCGCCCGGTCGCCCCCCTCGGTGGCCTTGATCCACGCAAAACGCACGCCCGAAGAGTGCACGGTGCCCCAATCAATGTCTCCTTGGTATTTCGAGACGTCGATACCATGCACCTCGTAATCGGAGGGGCTTGGCAAAAGATCATCGCCTGTCATGCCGCCCGCGCAACCCCCACTGAGCAGGGCGAGAAGAAGCCAAGAGAAGGAACCAAGAACCGGAAGCCAATGAAGGTGAGGAAGAGAATGATTTCGCATGGGCGCCATACCACAAGAAATATGCTCAAAATTAATCTCAAATACGTAATATGTCGTTAAAAAGTCAAAAAAACGGCAGCATGAGGAAATCGGCTGGTCCGCTTGGCTCCATGTGGGGCTCCCCGCCACTTAACCTTAATGCTCAAAAAATTCTCCGAGCTCCCCAAGCGAAGGCCTGCCGCCTTCGCAGAAACGTCATGATGGCCGGAATAATTGCGGCTTAACCTTCCAGCCGGTCCCCCGTTGAAAGATTTTCATGCTCTCCTGGTTCGTACCCTTTACCTCGCTCGGCCGCAAGGCGCTTCCCAATCACTATGATTTTTTTGCGTTCGCGCTCATTTTTGCCGGCTTCATTGCCATCGAGCGTGTTTCACATGGTCTTCGGCTGCCGATAGCGGCGCCCGAGTCAACGGTCATTTCGCTCGACTACGGCCTCCTTCCTTATTTTGCCCTGCGCACGACCTTGCGGATGTTTGCCGCCATCGCGCTATCGCTGCTTTTCACGCTCGTTTACGCAACCCTCGCGGCGAAAAGCCGGCGGCTTGGGCTCGTGCTCATTCCCATTCTCGACGTGCTGCAATCCGTGCCGATCCTCGGCTTTCTTTCCTTTACCGTCACATTTTTCCTTGGGCTTTTCCCCGGCTCGATCCTTGGCGCCGAATGCGCCGCCGTTTTCGCCATCTTTACCTCGCAAGCCTGGAACATGGCGTTTTCCTTTTACCAATCGCTGCGCGGTTTGCCGCGCGATCTTGTCGAAGTCGCGCGCGGCTTTGGCCTCTCCTGGTGGCAGCGGTTTTGGCAGCTCGAAACCCCTTTCGCGATGCCCGCGCTTTTATGGAACATGATGATGTCGATGTCGGGGGGCTGGTTCTTTGTCGTTGCGTCCGAAGCCATTTCGGTTGGGGATACGACGATCAAATTACCGGGCATCGGATCTTATCTCGCTCTTGCGATCGAAGAGCGGCGCATCGACGCTGTGTTTGCCTCGATCCTCGCCATGCTTCTCGTGATCATCGCTTATGACCAATTGTTATTCCGGCCGCTCGTTGCTTTCGCATCGCGTTTTAGGGTTGAGCTTTCAGCAGGTCAGGCCCAGGAGAATTCCATCGTCGGCCAAGTTTTCGCGCGCACGCATTGGATACGCCATTTATTGCGAGGTCCCGCCGAACTTCTGAACGCGCTAGCGTTCCTTCGCCTTGAACCGAAAGTCCCTTCCCTTGTTCTGTCCAAGCGGAAGATGCCGGCGCTCAGCCGCTTCCTCGATGTTGTCTGGATCGCGATTGTTTTAGCAACAATGCTTTGGGCAGGCTGGGTCGTGATCAATTACGTCCGTCAAGAGCTGGCGCTAGGCGACGTGCTGCAGTGTGTCCTTTACACGCTTTTCACAATGATCCGCGTCGTTCTCCTTCTCGTGCTGGCCACTCTTGTTTGGGTGCCGGTTGGCGTGTGGATCGGTTTGCGCCCCGCGCTCGCCGAGAAAGTACAGCCGCTCGCGCAATTCCTCGCGGCCTTTCCGGCCAATGTTGTCTTTCCAATCGCCGTCGTGGCGATCGTCAATTTCTCCCTCAACCCCGACATCTGGCTGAGCTTTCTCATCATCTTCGGAACTCAGTGGTACATTCTTTTCAATGTCATCGCCGGGGCAACGGCGTTTCCCAATGACCTTAAGGAAGCCGTTTCGAATTTCCGCATTCGCGGCTGGAGCTGGTGGGCGAATGTCATGATCCCCGCCATCTTTCCCTATTATGTCACGGGAGCTCTCACGGCCTCGGGTGGATCTTGGAACGCTTCCATCGTTGCCGAATATGTGCGATGGGGCAATGAAACAGTATCGGCGCATGGGATTGGCGCGTATATCGCCGAGGCAACCGCGGCGGGCGACTATCCAAGGATCGTGCTTGGCGTTGCCATGATGTCGCTCTTTGTCATCATGTTCAACCGCCTGCTTTGGCGTCCCTTATACGCCATGGCGGAGCGGCGCCTGCGGCTCGATTGAGGTCGGTTATGCAAGAGAATACGCCAGAGAAGACCGCGCGCATAATGCCGGCGGGTTGGCAGAACCTGCTTGAAGTGAGGAACGTCTCGCAGCGCTACCAGACGGGCTCTGGCGAACCTGGCGCCGCCGTTCTCGAGGATGTTTCCTTAACCTTGCGGAGCGACGAGATTGTTGGTCTGCTCGGGCGCTCCGGCTGCGGCAAATCTTCGCTTTTGCGCATTGCCTCGGGCCTCATCGCCCCATCAAGCGGCGAAGTCCGCTATATGGGCGAGCCCGTGGCGGGTCCGGTCGATGGCATTGCCATGGTTTTCCAGAGCTTCGCCCTGTTTCCTTGGCTTACCGTGCTCGCCAATGTGGAACTTGGGCTCAGAGCCAAACGCACCAGCAAGGAGGAGGCGAGAAGGCGCGCCCTCAAGGCCATCGATCTCATCGGGCTCGATGGTTATGAGTCGGCCTTTCCCAAGGAACTCTCCGGCGGAATGCGCCAGCGCGTCGGCTTCGCCCGCGCGCTCGTCGTCCATCCCAATATCCTCTTGATGGACGAACCCTTTTCGGCGCTCGACGTGCTGACGGCCGAAACGCTACGGACCGATCTCCTCGACCTCTGGGCCGAAGGTCGCATGCCGATTAAAAGCATTCTTATGGTCACGCATAATATCGAAGAAGCCGTGCTGATGTGCGACCGCATTCTCGTGCTGTCGAGCCATCCGGGACGCATCGCCGCCGAGATCGCCGTCAAGCTGCAGCATCCGCGCAACCGCCTCGATCCAGAATTCCGGCAACTCGTCGATAAAATCTACGCTTTGATGACGAAGCGGCCAGCGCCGATGAGCCGCGAAGGGGCTTTTCCAGGGCTTGGCTTTGGCATGGCGTTGCCGCGCGTCTCGACGAACACGCTCGCCGGCATGATCGAGGAAATCGCGGCCGAGCCTTACTTAGGCCGCGCCGATTTGCCAGCGCTCGCCGATAGTTTGCAGCTCGAAATCGACGAGCTTTTTCCCGTCGCCGAGACTTTGCAATTGTTGCGCTTTGCCGAGATCGAGGAGGGCGACATAAAACTCACCCCCGCCGGCCAGCGTTTCGCGGAAGCGGATATCGACGTGCGCAAGAAACTTTTTGGCGATCATCTCCTGGCGTATTTGCCACTGGCAGCCCGCATCAAACTCGTGCTGGACGAGCGCCCGACCCACACCGCGCGAGCCGTGCGGTTTTTGGAAGAACTCGAAGATTACATGTCGGAGGACTATGCCGACCGCACTTTGAAGAGCGTCGTCAATTGGGGGCGATACGGCGAACTCTTTGCCTATGATGAAACGACCGAAACCTTCAGCCTTGAAAATCCGCAGTAGCTGTTGCTCTGACTTTTGCAGTCCGAGCCTGCCTAAGCGCAATGCCCGCTGAGGCGATGCCCAAAACTCCTTGCGCGGGCGCGCACCTTCACGCTAAACACGCGGGGCGAGTAGGAGTGTAGCTCAATTGGTTAGAGCACCGGTCTCCAAAACCGGGGGTTGGGGGTTCGAGTCCCTCCTCTCCTGCCAATAAAATCAAAGATTCCGTTCGGCTTATAATGCTCGTTCAATAAATCCCCGGAATGAACCGCGCGGTACGGGCGCGATAGGCTTCGAACTCGCCGTTAAACCAGGCGCGCAGCAGCGCCTCCTCCGCCTTGATCCTCGCAAGGATGACAGGGACCATCGCCATCATCAGAAGCACTCCCGCAATCGAGCGAAACGCGAGGCCCCAGCCAAGCATGGCGACGAGCAGCCCAAGATAGCTTGGATGGCGGATAACGCTGTAAATCCCCCCTGTTTCTAGCGTGTGCCCGTGCTGGATGGCGACGAGTCCGCTGAACCGGTGGCCGAGCACGAAGACGGGCCAGATCCGCAAGGCGCCGCCAATTGTGTAAAGAGCAACGCCAAGCCAGCGTATGCCCTCGCCATCGATCGTCCAGAGGTCGGCGCGGTCCGTATAAGGAGGAAGGAACGCGGCGAGCACGCTGATCACGACAATTGGCACGAAAATCCAGCGGTTGCCGCGGTCTTCCCGCACGCCCGGGCTAAGACCGCCGCGGGTGAAGACGGCCGCCACCGCTAAGAGTAGCGTAACGAGCGCAACGGCGATGAGCGCGGCGTGCGAGAAGAATTGGGCGACACCGCCAAAAGCCCACACCGCCAATCCGAGATAGACGAGGGTGCTGGCAACTGTCAAAAGCGCCCTCCTCAACAATGGCGTCGCCACCATGGCCGACCTCACCCCTTTGCTTCGAGGCCTTCCAGGCCCTCGAGATCGGTGATCATGTTCTCGATCATTTTGAGGCCGATTTGCCAGAAGGAGGGGTCGCGCGCGTCAAGGCCGAAAGGCGCCAACAGCTCCGAATGATGCTTCGTGCCGCCCGCCGACAGCATGGCGAGGTAGCGCTCGGCGAAACCTTCGCGGGCGCCCTGGTAGACGCCGTAAAGCGAATTGACGAGGCAATCACCAAACGCATAGGCGTAAACATAGAAGGGCGAATGCACAAAGTGCGGGATATAGGCCCAATAACTTTCGTAATTGGCGCCAAGCTCGATAAAGGGCCCAAGGCTCTCGCCTTGCTCGCCGATCCAAAGGGCGCAGACTTGCTCGGCGGTGAGCTCGCCGTTGCGGCGCTCCATATGCAGCTTGTGCTCGAAAGAATAGAAGGCGATCTGCCGAACCACCGTGTTCAACATATCCTCGACTTTCGCGGCGAGCATGGCGCGGCGCTGGGCGATGCTTGTCGTGCGCAAAAGCAAAGCGCGGAACGTTAGCATCTCCCCGAACACGGAGGCGGTTTCAGCAAGCGTTAGAGGGGTTGGCGCCATTAACGCACCATTTGGCGCCGCCAGTACCTGATGAACGCCGTGACCGAGCTCATGGGCGAGCGTCATCACATCACGCGGCTTACCTTGATAGTTAAGAAGTACGTAGGGATGGGCGGATGGCACTGTTGGATGGGCGAAGGCGCCCGGCTGTTTGCCGGGCCGCACCGGTGCATCGATCCAGCGCTCGTCAAAGAAGCGTTTGGCGATTTCGGCCATTTTCGGCGAAAACGCGTCATAGGAATCGAGCACGATATCGCGCGCATCGGACCAAGGATAAACTTTCGGCGTGACATGCGGCAATGGTGCGTTGCGGTCCCAATGTTTAAGCGCCGGCTTACCAAACCATTTTGCTTTGAGCTGATAGTAGCGATGCGATAGGCGTGGATAGGCGGAGCGTACGGCGGCAACGAGCGCCTCAACGACCTCGCGCTCGACCCGGTTGGCGAGGTGGCGGGCATCGGCGACATCGCGAAAGCCCCTCCAGCGATCGGAGATTTCTTTGTCTTTCGCTAGCGTGTTGATGATAAGGGTGAAGGTTCGCAGGTTGCCTTTAAGGCCAGCCCCGAACGCGAGCGCTGCCTTCTCGCGCGTCTTCTCATGCGGGTCCTGCATGAGGTTGAGCACCGGCTCGATTGTCAAGGACTCGCCATCGATGGTGAACCTTAAGCTTGCGATCGTCTCATCGAAGAGCCGGTTCCAGGCGCCGAAGCCAGTGATCGATTTCTCGTGGAACAATTGCTCGATTTTATCTTCAAGCTGATAGGGCTTGCCCTTGCGGATATCCTCAAGCCAGGGTCGATAGTGCTTGAGCGTTCCAGCCGCTAGTTTGCCAACGAGCACGTCATCGAGCCGATTGAGTTCAAGCTCGAAAAAGAGAAGGTCGGACGAGGCCGATGTAATCTTCTCTTGCGTGTCGCCATAGAACTTCATGCGGGCGGGGTCGGTCGTATCGCCCGCATAGACGAGACTGGCGAAGGACATGAGGCGCCCAAGCAGCTCTTCAAGCGCCTCGTAGCGCTCGATTGCTTCGAGGAGTCCGGCGCCGGCGCTTTTCTTGGCAAGCGCCTCTAGCTTGGCCTTGTAAGCGACGTTGAAGGTTTTGCAGTCGCCCTCAGCCTTCTTGAGATCATCGGCGAAGGCGCCTGAGTCCACGGCGGGGTAGAGGTCGGCAAGATTCCACTCGGGAAGAGCGCCTAGATCCTCGGCCGTCTTGGCTTTCGCACTAGTCTTCGTCTTGGGACGAAAGAGGGCGAGGGGTTTTTTACTTTGCGCGCGCGTCATAGGGGCCTCATGTAGGTGCGCACTCATAGCGAGCAACCCCTGTCCAATCAATTGGGCCCGAGCGCCTATTTTTTGAGCGGTGGGATTACTTGGCAGGGGAAGCTAGTGTGGGCCTTCCGCGCGAGAGCTTTTCCGCGCTTGGCGAAGGCAGCCCGGCGGGGCGAGGCCCCGCCGGGCCACTATCCGACCATACCCGACCGCATTAATGGACTTTCGGCGTCTCCTTCCTCATACTACGGATATGAGCGCCGTTTTATTTGACACCCTTCGCCTCTCTCGCACGCTGCGGGAGAAAGGGCATTTCACGGCCGAGCAAGCGGAGACGCTGGCCGAGGCCCTTGGCGAGGCGACTCATGAGGAACTTGCGACAAAGGCGGATTTGGCAACGCTCAACGCCGCGCTTAAGTCAGACATAGCGGAGGCGAGGGCGGAGCTTAAGACGGAAATCTCTGAACTTAGGACCGAGTTGAAGACGGACATTGCTGAACTCAGAACCGAGCTAAAAACTGAAATCAACGGACTCAGAACCGAGCTAAAAACAGATATCGCCGGAGTGAAGGCCGATATCCTCAAATGGGTGGTGGGGGCGATCGGCTTTCAGACTGCCGCAGTGCTTGGAACGGTCGTCGCGCTCGTCAGAATTTTTGCCAAATGAGGTGCGATTCTTCACGGCTAATTCGGCGGCTTGCCGGTCCAATTTGGCCGGCCGGGCGAAGCTATCAAAGGGCTTCCCCATCGTATGGTTGACGGTTCCAGTAGGAGCCCTAGTTGTTAGTTCCGCCCTCAAGAGCGGCAAAAATTAGGGAGTAGACTTAGGGAGTAAAGAGAGGAGGACTTCGATGCCGATTGAAACCTGGCTTATGATTATAGGCGTTATAGCCGCGATTCTTGTCCTTGCCGTCGGTATGCGTCCACCGCCGCTATACAGCGACCCGGAGACGTTGCCGAAAAGAGAGGAGGAAAACCCAGAGAAGGATAAGTAGAAGCACAAGACTGCCCCGTGGGCACCAGGCCTATTTGCTTCGCAAGGCCTGGGGTGCCCCTTTGTGTGACACAATCAGCCGGACACCCCACAGGGTCCATGTGGAGGCTGCGCATGCAAAAGCGCCAAAGCCACAGCGCAGGCATTCGACACATTGAGACTCTTAATGGGCCCAGGCAGATCGAGGCGGACCAAAAAATCGCATTTCTCCCGGCTGAGGCGGCGCAGACCTTTGCCTTCGGCCCCAAATACCAGCGCCATCGGCCGTTGCGCGGGCACCTCAGCCAAAGCGAGCGGCGCTTCTGAATCGAACCCTAGGCGCTGGTAGCCGAAGTCCCCGAGCTCGCCCAGCGCGCGGGCGAGATTTACGACCCTTACGATCGCGATATGTTCAAGGCCGCCGCAGGCAGCTTTGGCGGTAGCGGCTGACATCTCTGGCGCGTGCCGTTCAGTCATGATTATGGCATCGGCTGCAAAGGCAGCAGCCGCGCGCGCAATCGCACCCACATTATGCGGGTCAGTGATTTGATCCAGCACGACAACGATTCCGCTGTGCGATGGGATGTCGGAAAGGCCTATGGGGGGAGCGGGAGCAACTTCGATCAGCACACCCTGGTGGACTGTGCCAGCTCCGAGGCGGCGCGAGAGCTGTTCCGGGGTGACAATCTCCGGCACGAGCTGAGCTTCCGCAATTTCAGCTTCAAGGCGGTGGGCGACGGCTTGCGTTGCATACATGCCGAGAATTTTCCGCCGCTTTTGGCGGAGCGCCTCGCGTACCGCTTGGAAGCCGTAAAGGGCCGTATTGCCGGGCCGACTCCCGGCGATCGTCGATGCCCGCTCGAAGGTTTTCCGCGGCGCGGGGCTTTCGTCATTGGGTGCTTTGCGATGCCGGCGAGGGCTCGCCCGCGCCAAAAGCCGTGCCTCTTTCTGGCGGGGGGGCCGTGCCTTATCCTTGGCAGACCCGCCACCTGTGCTGCGTTTCACGAGGTCCGTCCGATCGGGGTAGATGTGCTCGCGTTTGTGGCAGACCGCGCTTCACTACGCAACGCGTCCCTGATAGCAAGGGGCGGCGCGGGATTGGGTTGACAGCTGCATGCGCGGTTCGCATAAGCGCCTGCGTTGAGCCTTTTGATTGGGGGAGTGTCCCGAGCGGCAAAGGGGGCGGACTGTAAATCCGCTGGCTAAGCCTTCGTAGGTTCGAGTCCTACCTCCCCCACCATATTGATTTTTCGGACCTTATTGAAGGCGCCGTGGGATGGCAAGAATGGCTTACCAACAACGTCGATCGCCCGGGGCAAATAGGGAGATGGCGGTGACCTTCGCGGCAATCGCCGCCGGGGCTGCCTTGTTCGAGGCAGTGCTGCTTCCAGGTATCCTCATTGGCGGAGCCGCCGTGCTGGCGCCTAAATATCTGCTAAAGCTCCAACGGCATCGTAAGTCGCGGTCGAATGTCCGTGCACCGCGGCAGTTTGCTCTTGCGGTTCGCGTCCCAGAACGGCCGAGTATTACACCGCCGCTCGCCATCCCCGCGAGGTTCGGGGTTAAACAGGCGTTCCTCAAGACCATCACGTTCCGGATCATTGTCACAACTGTAGACTTTACCACGAATTACGTCGTTCTCGGCGAGCTTTCGATGGCGGCTGGGCTGTCGGGCGTTTCCTTAGTCGCCGGCCCCATCTTCTATTTTCTTCATGAAACCGCATGGAATTATTTTGGCCCCTACGTCGCGCATAAACTCGGACGGAAGGGTATTGCTATCGATCACTCTGTTCTCAGGCCTTTCCAGCCTGACTCAGAGGCTCCGCTCGCGGGCCCTGGAGGGCTCACGATCAGCCGGGCGTTGGCCAAGACCATCACCTTCCGGGCTTTCGCGACCGTGATGGACTTTACCGTAAACTACGTGGTAATTGGCGAGCTTGCCACGGCGGTGAAGCTATCAGCCATCGGCTTCGTGGTGGGGCCTTTCGTCTATCTTGGCCACGAGAGGTTTTGGGATTATCTTGGAGCACAGCCGAGAACGGTCGGCGCCCAGCCCGAAGGAGACGGGGGCCGGAGGTACGAAAGCCCCCTTGTTGCTCTCGGAGTCACGGCATAATCCCGTGACGGCTGAACTTAGAACTTACGGGCTAAATATCTGGCTTCACCTGAAAATGGTAAGAACTGGCCAAGGCTATTCGTCTCAGAATCTTGACGCGCAAGTAATTGTAAGTTCAATACGCGCGTAGCGCGAGTCGCATAGCTGGGCTATTCGCCCAACCGATCTATCTCTAAAAATTAAGACGCAGCTGCGGAGCCAGAACCACTGGCCCGTGCGCGCAAACTTTGTCTCTCAAGCTTAATCATCACAAATTCACTATGCTGGGCACACAACAAAGTGTGCGCTGCAACACTGTAAACGTCACATTCGGAATATTACATGAGCAAATTCACGCGACGCGAAACTCAGGGCCTGTTGTTAAGGGTCAGTTCAGTTATTTATCGTAGATTTGTTACTCTAATGCGCATCATTGGGTTCCAGCCCCATCGCAATAGGGTTGACAAAAATGTGCAAATCAGCCGAATGTCACCGAAGATCATCAAATCTGGCAAGCGCAGGAAAGCAATCATGAGCTCGCAAACTTTTCGGCGGGATTCGCGTTCGTCTGCTTTCATGCGAGGGTTTTTGGACGGGCTGACTTCGCCATTAAATATATTCCCTACGGAAAAAGATGCTCCATTCGAAACTGAAAATGGAGTAGAGGCGTCGTTTCGTAATGTTAAGTCTCTCTTAAATAAGAGCTTCCAGCAAGCTGTACGCGACCAAAATGTCAGACGGAATCGATAACCAAAGTCTGATCCCAGCCGCTGCCGCCAGGGAATAACTCCCGCAGTCGAAAAACAGGTCGAACAAGACCTACCAAGGAGTTTTCAGAACCTCCCGCCTGACATCAAACACGATGTCGTCAGTAAAGTTACGCAGGTTGCAATTAGCACAACCTATTCTGAATGGGACGGCAGTTATCCGCCGCCCGCTGTCATTAAAGCATACGAAGAGATCCAACCGGGCCTTGCGGGCCGAATTTTTAGAATGGCCGAAGCCGATCTGGCACATAGGCATTTCATGGATAGGGGATGGTCGACCTTTCGCTTTAGAGGTCAAACATATGGGTTCCTCATCGCGCTGATTGCAACCCTGGCAAGTACTTTTTTGATATTCAACAACTTTCAAGCCGCTGGCGGTCTTCTTGGGGCGTCGGTCATACTTCCGCTCGTGGCTTTGTTCGTAAAAGGCCAAATAAATATTGGCGGCCGAGCTTCAACCGCTGAACGACCTTCTTCTGTCGATGAAGGCAACCAGGAAAATAACAGCTAAGTCCACTGTGATGTGTAAATCTACCGGATACGCTCCCCTGGAGCGCTCCTACACTCCCGGGGAAATTCTCAGCGATCAGCCTCGCTGAGCGCCGAAAGGGTGCCGCGCAAGCCTTCCGCGCTGGCGGTGCGGCGGCGCTCCTCCAAGGAAGCCTCCGGTTTGACCGGGGCCGGCGCCGCGACGGCTTTTTCAGGCTTGCTGGTTGCTGGGTCTCGCCGCGCAGGCCCCGAAGATGCCTCATTGCGTTTGGGCGGCAGGGGCACATCGACGATGGGTTGCGCCGGCGGCGGGCTCGGCGCTGCTTCCGCCGCAGGTTCCTTCGTCTCGGACTTTTTGCCCCATAATGTGTCGAGCCAAGAACTTTCTGTCTTGGCGGGCTCGGCTGCCGCGGCGGCGACCGTGATAGCGTCAGAAGAAGACGTGGCGGGGGTCTCGGCTGCCGCGGCGGAGGTCACCCCAGCCGGCTTTCTCTGAGCGGCTGCGGAGGCGGACGCCAATTTCGATTTCTTAGGTTTGTCCTCCTTGAGCGCAACGTCGATCGGGCCCTTTGCCAACGCCTCAGGCCGACTCGCATAGCTCGCATACGAAGCAAAATGGGGATGCTGACCGCCATCCGCGTAAACCGTGCGGATGGGCTTGAGCCCGCCGGCGGCAAGCTCGGCGGCCTTTGCTTCATCGCGCTGCCCTCGGGCGGCGACTTCAGCCTGCGTCTTATTATCATACTTGAGCGAAGGGCAGGCAGCGGCAGGATCCAAACGCGATCCGTCGGCGGTACTCGCATTGAATACATAGTGCTTGCCGCAGACCCCGATGGAGACGTCTTGCTTTGTCACCTCGAAATTATCGGCCCCTTCCTTCAGCTGTTTCCAAAAACCGATATTCGGATCAAGCCGGTATTTCGCTAGGTTTTCCGCCGTCATGTGGAAGGGATAAGACTGCAGCTGGATGGTCCGCTGGCCCGAGGCGAACGCCTCTCGCGCGATCGCGTAAATCTCGGCGATCTGGCCGTCTGTCATGGAAAAACAGCCGGCCGACGAGCAGACGCCATGCACCATGATGGAGCCTCCCGTATGCCCGAGGGCTCGGTCATAGGCGTTCGGATAGCCAACATCAAACGAGAGATAATAGGCCGAGTTGGGATTCATGTGCGAAGGAGGAATGGAATAGAAACCCTCGGGAACTTGGCGGTCTCCTTCTTTCACTTTCGGCCCGAGCTGGCCTGACCAGCGGCACATCGGATAGGTTTTGAAGAGCGCATAATGACCATCCGACTTCATCTTCCAGATTTCGAGTTCCGCCTCCTTTTTATAGGTGCGAATCAAAACCGGGGAATTTTTCGAGCTGCCCATAGCCTCCATCGCGGCAACGGTCAGCGTGGGGATCGGGGTTTGCGACCTGGTCGACACAGGCGTTAGGCTGGTGTCGTCGCAGCCGGACAAGGAAACACCCGCAAGAGCGAGCAAACCGAAGGATGGCAGCCTTGTCAGAACGATGTTGCGCCGCATGGATCATTCACCCGCTAATTTTTAATTCGGCTAGCGATCTTACAGCCGCGATCCTTGTCGGAACGTTACCGAACGCCTAGCCTAATCGCTTGGATTCTAGAAATTCCTTCATGGCCAAAAAAAGTTTGAATTCGGGCGGTAACGAGTTTGGTAAAAATTTTCTTTCGGTGTGGCTTGTTCATCCACACCGCATCTATTCACACTCGTGTAAAACACGCAACCTATCGTTCCCAGCACGTAACGTCCCTGTTGAAGACGGATTCTCATCTGATTTTGACAAAGGCAAGGGAGACCCGATTATGGTCATGTTTCGTTCCTTTATTGCGCTCGTCTTGCTCTTATGCTTGGGATCGGTTGCGCCGCATGCGCAGCAGGCGGCCCAGGATTTTGGCCAGCTCCACGGCGCTAGCTACCTAATCACCGTCTCTGATGCTGCGACGGGAGCATTCACCTCTCGGGGGGTAGTGACGTTGCATGGCGACGGCACCATGTCCGCGATTGATTCGGGACAAGGAGGCCCGACGTTCTTCTTCAGCAGCCAACTAGGCAGCTGGAAACGCAACAATACAGGTGGCGCGGTCGGCCGAACGCTTGACTTCGACTTTCCACCGAACGCTGATGCCGCGCGCCTCGATTATACGTTCAAATTCAGCTCCTACGGCACGCAGGCGACGGGGACCATCACTCTTACGACCTTTCCGTTGCAGGGCAATCCGCTGGATGGCGGTGGCACCGTAGCGGGAACGTTTACCTTTACGGGCACGCTTATCACACCATAGTTTGGATCAGTGGCGGCGGTTTGGTACTCCCAATCAATTCAGAGGCGTCGGGACGACGGCTCTGTTTTAACGTGCCGGTTATGCGAGCCAGCCACGGGCCCGGCGCGCCAAGCGCGGTGGCGACCTTTCGCTCTGCATGAACGTCCTTCAGACGTTTTCGAAGCATGCCAAAAATCTCGGCGTTTATACGTTTATATCTTGTGTCCAATGTCCGTGAACTTCGCGATTCGCCTGGCTTTGATCTCGTCTCTAGGCAAATCACGATATACTTCAAGAGCGGCCGCAATGGCATCGCCAGTGGCTCGAATTGCCGCCTCCGGATCCCGATGGGCTCCCCCCATTGGCTCATTAATGATGGCGTCGATAATGCCGAATTTAAGCAGATCTTGAGCCGTAATCTTCATGTTGACAGCGGCATCTTCGGCGCGGGCAGAGTCGCGCCAGAGGATCGAGGCCGAGGCTTCTGGGGAGGCGACCGTATAGATCGCATGCTCGAGCATCAAGACGCAATTGCAGCAGGCGATTGCGATGGCGCCGCCAGATCCTCCTTCGCCAACGATCACGGCCACTGTTGGGATGCCAAGCGTCAATGACGTATCGGTGGCCCGCGCGATTGCTTCGGCCTGGCCGCGCTCCTCCGCGTCCACACCTGGAAACGCGCCTGCGGTATCCACCAGGGAAATGAGGGGTAGCGAAAACCGGTCCGCGAGCTGCATGAGGCGCGCCGCTTTCCGGTAGCCCTCCGGCCTTGCCATGCCAAAATTGTGCTTAATGCGTGCCTCCGTATTGTCGGAGCCCTTTTCCTGCCCGATGATGGAGACCGCGCGGCCGCGGAACCAGCCGAAACCCCCGATGACGGCGGCGTCCTCGCCAAAATGGCGGTCTCCCGAAAGAGGAGTGAAATCTTCAATAAGCGCTCGAACATAGTCGCCAAAATGTGGACGTTGCGGATGACGCGCGACGAGTGTTTTTTGCCAAGGCGTGAGATTTTCATAGACCTCAGCGAGAGCCTTCTCTGCCTTTGCCGTAAGGCGGGCCAGCTCTTCGCCAATGGCCACGGCCTCCCCCTTTTCCGCGACCAGCCGCAACTCCATCAGCTTTGCCTCGAGCTCCGCAATCGGCTTTTCAAAATCGAGGTATTTGCGCATCATTGCCGGTCAAGTCGTGGGATTGGGACATCGGTTGTTCCGCAATTTTGGAAAAATTCCTCGGGGCGGCGGGAAACGCTCCAAAATGCGGCGATCGCAGATCAAGAAGGCGGGAAGCTCGCCATTTTGCATGGCTTAGTCAAGAAGTGGCGAATTGCGATTATAGGGGAGAAAATCAGGCGGCGTTAGACGTCGCCTCGTCGGTTAAAATGGCGTAGATTGCGCTCACATCTCTCGCCGCGCGTAGCTTCGCCGTGATTTTGCCGTCCCGCAGCACGCGCGCCATGCGCGCCAACGCCTTTAGATGATCAGCGCCTGCGGTTTCCGGCGCGATGAGAAGGCAAATCAAGTCAACAGGTACGCCATCGAGCGAGTTAAAATCTATCGGCCGCGCGAGCCTTGCGAAGATGCTGAAAATCGACGTGGCTTTGGGAAGCTTCCCATGCGGAATAGCGATGCCCTCGCCAATCCCCGTCGAACCCAGCCGCTCGCGCTGGGTCAAGGCATCAAAAATCTCGCGGGCAGGCAAACCTGAAATCGCCGCGGCGCGATCGCTAAGTTCTTGGAGCACAAGTTTCTTTGTATTCGCCTTAAGCGAAGGAATGATTGCTTCGGGAGCAATCAATTCGTTTAGCAGCATGGTCTGAAACAATCCGGTCATCATTCGCTGGTGCGGAAAGCGAAAGTCGCGAGGAGCAGCCTAATTTGGTGTTTTTTCAGCGTCTTTGAAGTCAACCCAGCCGATATTCCCATCCGCCCGCCGGTAGACAACACCAAGCCGCCGATCGGAGGCATGCTGGAAGACGATGGCTGGGCAGCCATTTGATTCGAGTTCGATGGCGGCCTCTGAGACCGTCATCTGCCGGATGCTGGATACCGGCTCCGCGATCACGGTAGGGTAGCTGTCGCCTTGGTCACGGATATCGATCCCCTTTGCCTCATCGTGGACAAGCCGGCCAGCGAAGCCACTTCCATTTACCGAGGCGCTGGAGTGATGGTGGTTGAGGAGACGCTCGCGGTGGCGGCGGACCTGGCTTTCAATGAAATCCGCCACCCGGTTGAAACTGGCATAAGGCTCTTGGGCCGTGGCATCTGCGCGGAGCGTGACGCCCGAGCTTAGATGCAGGATGCAGTCGGCCCGAAAACCCGGGCCTTCCGGTTCGACCGTCACATGGCCAGAGATGAGACGGGCCCCGTATTTTTCCAGGACAGCATTGATGCGCTCTTCTATATGAGTGCGAAACGCCGCCCCCGTTTCCAAGTTTTTGCCCGAAATACGCAATGGCATAGTTCAACCTCCAGCGCAATTGGCAAGGACACGCGGAAGCCCCAGACCGGTTACTAGAAATAATGCCAACAATGGAATGGATGAAAAAACCATTTTCGCGACTTTACCCTGGAAATCGCCAGCGCTCTTGGCGCATATAGGCGAGGCACGGAAGGCAGTGAGTTAAGAGGCTCCTTGCGGCGAGTCAATGGTTCGACCGGCACCACTTGCTTTGGTCCTTAATTGATCCGTCCGACAACCTTTTCATTTTTTGGATTTTTGCCGCCGCCGCTCAACGGAAGAACCGATTTTGAGACTCTCCCGGTATTTGGCCACTGTTCGGCGCGCGATGTCAATGTTAGCTACCTTTAGCTGTGCCGCGATAGCATCGTCCGAGAGAATGCGGCTTGGGCTTTCTTGATCAATCATCTGCTTGATCCGGAACCGCACCGACTCCGCCGAATGCGCATCACCACCATCGTGCGCGGCGATCGAAGCCGTAAAAAAATATTTAAGTTCGAAAAGCCCGCGTGGAGTAGACATATACTTATTTGAAGTCACCCGCGATACCGTGGACTCATGGACTCCCACAGCCTCGGCGATTGTTTTGAGGTCGAGGGGCCGCAGATGTTGAATGCCACGCTCAAAAAAAGCATCCTGGTGGCGAACGATTTCACTCGAAACTTTTAGGATTGTGCGCGCCCTCTGCTCCAGGCTTTTTGTCAACCAGGTGGCATTCTGCCGGCAGGTTGAGATGAAGGTTCGCTCGGACTCGCTGGCCTTCGCCTTCGCGATAACTGAAACATAGCTGTTGTTCACGAGGATGCGCGGTAAAACGGCCGTATTGAGTTCCACCTGCCAACCGCCGGCCGGCAGAGCCCGCACGAGGACATCCGGAAGAATGGGTTCAATCGCGCCGTCACCAAGCGCCCTTCCTGGCTTTGGGTCGAGGCGCCGGATCTCCGCCAGCATATCGAGCACGTCCTCTTCATCGACATTGCAAAGCTTCCGCAAAGCGGCAATGTCGCGTCTAGCGACAAGATCGAGGTTGCCGATCATGGCGCGCATCGCCGGATCAAGGCGATCGCGTTCGCGCAATTGGATCGATAGGCACTCAGACAGCGAGCGGGCGCCGACCCCGGTAGGATCAAAGCTTTGGATAATTCTCAGAATTTCCTCGGCCTGTTCACGCGGCGCCTCAAGGCGCTCGGCCGTATCGTCGAGGGAGCCAGAAAAATAACCATTTTCGTCGATGCAATCAATCAACATCTGGCCGATCAAGCGCGACGCGGGGTCGGAGATAGCAAGTGTTAATTGGGTCTCGAGGTGATTTTTAAGGCTGATTTTTTCGCTGGCATAGGCTTCAAAGCCGGGAGCATCGGGATCGCCATTTCCACCTCCTTCCTCGAACCACGAGCCCAAAGAGAGAGCGAGCCCGCTCGGATCGGCAATGCTCCGCTCGCTCACGCTTGCCGGAAAGCCTTCGTCGAAACTATTCGACAGCTCGGTCCCAAGGCTTGCCTCGAGATCAACGCGATTGGTAGCCAGCCGCTCCCATTGCCAATCCCGTTCAATCTCCTCGCCTTCCGCTCCGTTTGCCAAATCCTTGCCTTGCGGAATATCGGCGGCCGGGGGAGACTCTTCAGGCTGCGGCGCTGGCTCGGCGAGTTCCTCGGCGCGCTCGAGGAGGGGATTTCGCTCCAGTTCTTGCTCGATAAAGGCGCTCAGTTCAACATTGGAAAACTGCAAAAGCTTAATCGCCTGCAAAAGCTGCGGTGTCATGACGAGCGACTGGCTCTGCCGCAATAAGAGTTTCGCGGTCAATACCATCTTGCGCTGCGCCTCAAAATCCATGCATCGAGCGGCCAAACGGCGAGCTAGGCCCGATTCTTGCATCACTCATAGCACGAACGCTCGCGGGATGAAAGCGTTACCCGCCGCGAAGAACGCTACAGGCGGAATCCCTCGCCAAGGTAGAAGCGGCGCACTTTCTCGTCTTGGACAATTTCGGCAGGCGTTCCTTCCACTAAAATCCTGCCTGCGTGGACGATATAAGCCCGGTCGATGAGTCCGAGGGTTTCGCGAACGTTGTGGTCCGTGATAAGCACCCCGATCCCTCGCTGCTTAAGATGATGGATAAGCACCTGGATGTCGCCCACGGCAATCGGGTCAATTCCGGCGAAAGGCTCATCGAGGAGCATGAAGGACGGGCGGCCAGCCAATGCCCGGGCGATCTCGCAGCGCCGCCGCTCGCCGCCGGATAGCGCGATCGAGGGCACTTTGCGCAGGCGTTTAATATCAAACTCTTCGAGCAGGGCTTCGAGGTCCGCGGCGCGCTTGGCCTTATCGGGCTCGATGATTTCAAGCACCGCCCGGATATTGTCTTCGACACTAAGACCCCGGAAGACCGAAGCTTCTTGCGGCAGATAACCAATACCGAGGCGGGCGCGCCTGTACATGGGCAAGCGTGTGACATCGTGCCCATCGAGCTCAATCGCGCCACGATCGGGCCGTATGGAGCCCGTGATCATGTAGAAAAGCGTGGTCTTGCCGGCGCCGTTTGGGCCAAGCAGCCCAACGACTTCACCGCGGCGGACCGTCATGCTGACATCTTCGATGACCCGGCGCGATTTGTAGGATTTGCGCAAGCCTCGGGCTATCAGCGCATGCTTGCCATACTTGCGAGTGTCGCTTTCCGGCGTCTTCCCGAAGTCCTCGGCCGGTTGCGCCGCGAATCCAAATAAATCCACCTCATGCGCCGCTACGGGGGGAACCGTGCGAGAGCTGGAATGCGACGCCATCTGGGGGAGCCGGCTGCCATCACCCTTCCACCGAGCGAAGAAGCCGAAGAATGAAAAATTGGACGAGCGCAAAGGGGACTTTCCTAAAAGGCCTAAAAAGCTAGTCTCCCGCGCCATCGAAGATAGCCGTCTCATTGGATTTTCGCCGCCCGGTCCGCCTTCGGACTACCATCCGGCTTTGCTGGCTTTGACTCCTTTTCCCCCTCGCCGCTGGGCACAAACAGGCTCCGGACGCGCCCCGTCACGGCAGCGCGGTTCGTCGTCAAATCGTAGACGAGCTTATCTCCCGTCGTCACGTTGGGGCCTTGGGTTAGCGTGACATTGCCGATGAGGTAAACTTTGTTCTCCGATTTCTCATAGTACCCGCTATCGCCGGTACCGATCTGATCCTTGGAGGTGATCGTTACCGGGCCTGTTGCCTCCATGCGGCGGACTTGACTGGCCGATGAGGGCGCCCCCGGTTTGGCGTTTGGATCCTTTGGCGTCAGGAAGACGACAAGGGCCACGGCCTGCAGTTTGCTCTCGCCCTGGGTGGCGATGACATTGCCGGTGTAGACGAGCTTTTGCTCTTTATCGAAATAATCGAGTTTAGCGGCATCAACGTTGATCGGCTCTTTGGAACTGCCTCCGGGCAGGACTTGGCCTGAATGCGATTGTTCGCCAAACGCCAGCCCAAGCGAGGAGACCGCGATAAGCCAAGCTAAGAAGAGCCGCCGCAAGAGCTCGCTTAAGCAAAGCTCACCTTTGCGCTGGCGCATCGGCCTGCCCGCCCGTTCCGTTTTCAAACATGGACGTGACGTCGCCATCGAACGAGACTTTGTGGCCATTATCGCTGACGTCCAGCCCGCGCGCGGCGACGCTGCCGCCGTCGAGAAGAACCTGGACGGGATCGGTGGAGGATAGCCCGCCCGTCTTGAAATCAATCAAGGCAGTTTTCAATCGAAGGTCATAGCCGGTGCTGCTTTTGATTTGGACGTTACCCTCAAGAGTCATCTTATCTTGAAGACTATCGTAGATGCCTCGATCGGCGCTGATGGATGTTGTTGACGAATCAGGCGCCGCAAAGTTGGTATCTCTGATGCCGAGAAGCTCCATGAGGTCAGGAGTTGCCGTGTCCTGGATTCCGGAGCGAGCCTTGATCTCGAACGGGCTGCCGTTTTTTTGCAGGCCGTTAATCCGCGGCGACTCGACGGTAATTTTCGTCCCGGCGACATCAACGCGGCCAATTGAGACGTTAACGGACGGGTGTTTAAAAGGATTGAACGCGGCGGCGCCGGCAATCACCGCAATTCCAGCAAGCGAGACGGCCAGTGCAACGCGGCGAAAGACCTTGACGCGCGCCGTATGGCGGCGAGCGGCCTTAAATCCACCCCGGAATGATGGTGCCGCGTCGAGATTGGCCCAGCTAGCACCGGGCCGCCTTGGTCCGCTTGCGATGGCGACACGCCCCGAATCGGGCGCCGCCACATGCGGTTTCGTGACCCTTGGGGCTTCATTTGCGAACAACGCCTAAAACTCCGGACTCTCAACGCGCCAACAAAACCGACAAATTGACCAAAAATCTTAATAAACTAGTTCGCTGACGCCAGCGAAGCCTTTCTCTAAGCGATGATAATTTAGCCCGGCGCAGCGCCTTCACAACTAAAAAATAAGCAAGGCGAAGTCATGGCAATCAAAAGCGTAAGCCGCGCTGTTAATCGTGTGAGAAAATGTCGACACCTTCCCAGCCAAGCAAATCAAGGCGCGCCCTCGCCGGTAAGAAGGCAAAACAGGCGGCCGCCATATCGAGCCGGCCTTCCCGCTTCAACATGGCGTCAAGGCGCCCACGCAACGCATGGAGATGCAGGACATCGGAAGCCGCATAGGCAAGCTGCGCATCGGTGAGGGTCTCCGCACCCCAGTCGGAGGACTGCTGCTGTTTCGAAATCTCAAGGCCGAGGAGTTCACGGGCGAGATCTTTAAGGCCGTGGCGGTCGGTATAAGTGCGGGCAAGCTTTGACGCGATCTTAGTGCAATAAAGCGGCGCCGCCATGACGCCGAAGGTTTTGTGAAGAACGGCGATATCAAAGCGGGCGAAATGGAAGAGCTTCGTGACAGCCGGGTCGGCTAGGATCCGCTCGAGGTTTTTTGCTTTCGTCTGGCTTGGCGCGATCTGCACAATGTCCGCCGACCCATCGCCGCGCGAGAGTTGCACAAGACAAAGCCTATCGCGATGGGGAACGAGGCCCAAGGTTTCCGTGTCGATGGCGACACTCTCGCCAAAGTCCGCGTCATCGGGCAGATCACGGCTGTGAAGGCGGATGCTCATCGGCCGCGCCTAGCACCTAGCCAGGAACTACGCAAGCCTGTTTGCGTGGGCGGAACCTTTCCCCACTGCCTAGGTTTATACGCAAAATCGATTCAACAGGACATGAAATCGTGCAAAGGTTTTTTGGAAATGTGGCCCTAGCATCATCGCTATTGGCACCATCACGCCTATTGAGTGGCGGCGCGACAGCTACAGCCGCAAGTCGATGACAACAGGAATATGATCGGACGGCCGCGACCAGTTCCTGCTTTTACGAAACACGCGGCCCCGGTAAAGGGTCGGCTTCAAGGATTGGCTGACCCAGACGTGATCCAGCCGGCGGCCGCGGTCTGATTTCTCCCAATCGCGCGCCCGGTAACTCCACCAAGTGTAAAGCCGCTGCTCCGCGTTGACAAAATGGCGCGAGGCGTCTACCCAAGCGCCGCCTTGCTGAACGCGATTAAGCTTCTCGACCTCGACCGGGGTGTGGCTAACAACGTTTAAAAGCGCTTTGTGATTCCAGACGTCGTTTTCAAGAGGCGCGACATTGAGATCACCAGCGATGATTGTATTGCCGCCGCTGGTGCGCGTGGCGCTCATGCATTCAGCCATCTCGTCAAGGAAAGCGAGCTTGTGCGCGAATTTCGGATTAATCCCGGGGTCAGGCTCATCTCCGCCCGCCGGGACATAAAAATTATGCAGGTCAACCTTCTCGCCCCCGGCGGATAAACGCACCGCGATATGGCGGGCATCTCCCTTCTCGCAAAAAGACCGCCGATCCAAGACCTCGAGAGGCATTTTTGATACCACAGCAACACCATGGTAGCCCTTTTGGCCGTTCGTCGCGACATGCGCGTAGCCAAGCTTTTGAAATTTCGAGCTGGGAAATTCGCCGTCCCGGCATTTCGTCTCTTGCAGGCAGAGGATGTCCGGCTGCTCTTCGCGCAAAAAGCGGGCGACGAGGTCCACCCGCAGACGGACTGAATTGATATTCCATGTAGCAATCGTGAATTGCACGCTCGGCTCCGGCAGAGAAGCACCCGGTTGAGCATGACAAGGGCTTTGCCGCAAGGGCCGTCCCGGATTAACCCCAGGTTCCTTGCTACAATGGAAAAAGTGAGCGAAGAAAAAGGGCGTTTGACTTAACGCCAAACGCCCTTAAGGAGCGAGACATTACCGGGAGGGGTCCGGTAAACTGGCCTAGGCGGAACGGGGGGGTACGCCTAGCCATCCGCATCGCTCACATCCCACCAAAATAACCTCCTTACCGCGAGTTTCAAGCGCCCCCAGGGCAGCTCAGGCGGTGAAAAACTCTTTTCGGCAAGAACTTATTTTTCAACGCATGTATAAGTAGTTGTTTTTAAATGAACTAATAGGCAGCCGCGAGCCCGGCGGCGATCGGATCCCACTTCACTCAATTATTCGTGTTCAAAAGCCTCTCTTGGGTAATTTGAAATAAATCCGGGCTTAGTTTTTTTGTCAGGTCGATGTTAAACAAGGAGATAAGGGTTTCGTAGCCCTGCGGGTCGGTGACCTGCCATTGCCGCAAGGCGAAGTTCGATGGGTCGAAAATGAGCTTAATTTGCGAAGTGCCGCCAAAGGTCGCTTTGTCCTCGACAAGAATGGATAGCGCAGTCGGCTCGCTTTTGACGTCGATGATTTTCACGTCCCGGTTGAGATCGACCTGATCCTTGAGCAGGAACTTCAGCGGCGTCTGGCTGATGAAGTAAATGTCCTTGGTATCGGTTTTGCGGTCATGCACAGCGACCGAAAGACCATCGGCCACAATCTCGAGAGTCGCCGGAGGCGCGTATTCAAAGCGCAGCTTGCCAGGACGCTGAACAAAAACTTTCCCCTCTGAACGCTTGCCATCTGGACCGATCTGGACGAAATCGCCAGTCATGTTCGTCGCGGAATTAAAGTAATCATTCGCCTTTTTGATCGCCACCAGAGGATCTAGAGGGACGAAAGCCGTGACCGGTTTCACCGGCGTAGCCGTTGGCTTGGCCGTTTTGGTTTCCGCCTGCAGCGGCACGGTTCCGGCGCATGCGATCAACACTTGCGCCGCAAGCGCCGTCCGCCTCATTTTTTGCTTCATGAATTCACCTTGAAAATGCGTTAAATTGAACCGGTTCCGGTTCGCTGCTATGTGTCGAAAAAAGCCAACGGTTTAGCCAACGCGCTTAAAACTAAACAATTTTTCAGCGGGTCAGTCAAAGCGGGGCGGAGCGGCATTGAGCATGAGCGAAAGCTTTTTAGCCTATTCTCGGCTCCAAAAACAATGCATCAAAAAACGGTATAGCTTTAACGAAAGCTAAGCAATTCAATCCGCAACCAGCTCATGGACGCTAAAGTGCTGAGCCGCGTCCGTGAAAAACCGCGAAGGGCGCCAACCCGCCTGGCGCGCCAGGTCCTGAAATTCGCCAACCGTGTATTTGTACGAGTTTTCCGTGTGGATCATTTCCTCGCGGCGAAAGCGGAAGCTCATATCGCCGATCTGCACTGTCTGATTTTTTAAGCTGACAAGATGCATCTCGATGCGCCCTTCGCGCGGCTCGTAAACGGCTCGGTGACGGAAGCCTTCAAGATCGAATGTGCCGCCAAGCTCGCGATTGATTCGCGCCAAAAGATTGAGGTTGAAGGCCGCGGTGACGCCAGCGCGGTCATTATAGGCACGAACGAGAATTTGGGGGTCTTTCTTGAGATCAACCCCGATGAGGAGGCGGCCCGCAGGCGCAAGCATTATGCGCATGCCAGCGAGCAGCCCGCCCGCATCGGGGGGGCAAAAATTGCCGATCGTCGAACCTGGAAAGAAGCCGAGCTTGCGGCTGTCCCGTAAATTTGGAGGAAACTCAACCGGATGCGAAAAATCCCCCTTGATTGGATGGATACGAAGCGTGGGGAAGCGGACGGCCAAGCGGTGACCTGCCTCATAAAGTGCCGTTTGGGACACATCTATCGGAACATAGGCCGCCAGATTGCGTAGGTTTTTGAGCAAAATCTCCGTTTTGCGGCTCGAGCCCGAGCCGAACTCGACAAGGAGGGCGCCGTCTGGCAGAGGGGCCATCCCGCCCGCATGTTTCTCGAGGATCTCAATTTCTGCGCGCGTTAAATAATATTCCTCCTCTTGCGTGATTTCCTCGAACAGACGGCTGCCGGTTGCATCGTAAAAATAGCGGCAGGGCAAGGTTTTGCGCGGCCTTGATAAGCCTTCGACCACATTTGCGACAAAGCTGCCATCGGCGATGGGTGAGGTCTTTGGAAAAAAGAGATTTTTCGACGTGATCCCCATCATGCTCCCTCCCTGGCAAGGCGCAGGCCCATAAATTGCCAGCGCTGGTGAGGATAGAAAAAGTTCCGGTAGGTCGGGCGCACGTGCCCGTCGGGTGTCGCGCAGGAGCCGCCGCGCAAGACGTGCTGGCCGACCATGAACTTGCCATTATATTCCCCGAGCGCTCCAGGGGGCGCGCGGTACCCGGGATAAGGGAGATAGGCACTTGCCGTCCATTCCCAGGCATCGCCAAACATCTGTGCCGGCCTGCCCGTGGCGTTGCGCGCCGCCGGCAGGGGCCGCAACGCGCCGGTGCCGAGCGTATTGCCGCTCGCCGGCACGGCCGCCGCCGCAAATTCCCACTCGGCTTCTGTCGGGAGCCGGTGCCCGGCCCAGCGGGCGAAGGCGTCCGCTTCATAGTAGCTGACATGGACGACCGGCGCCGCCCGATCGATACGCTGCAAGCCTTCGAGTGACATGGCGAGCCATTCGCGGCCCCGCTCCTGCCAATAGAGCGGCGCCCGCCACCCCTCGCGCAAGACGGCCGCCCAGCCGTCGGCGAGCCAGAGGGACGCCGCGGAGTAGCCCCCGTCGGCCATGAATTCGAGCCATTCGCCGTTGGTCACCAGGCGGTCGGCCAGCTGAAAAGGATGGATCAGCTCGTAATGGCGCGGCCGTTCATTATCGAAAGCGAAGCTAGCGCCTCCATGCCCGATTTCGGAAATGCCGCCCGTATAAGGGATGAAGCCGAGCGGCTCAGCCTTGATGCGGTCTTGGCGCGGGCGCGGCGGCCGATAAGCCGAGCTTAGGGGATTGGCGGCGAAAAGCGCCAGAATATCGGTCAGCATCAGCTCTTGATGCTGCTGCTCGTGGTGGATGCCCGTCTCCAGGATAACGGAAAGCTCGGCGCCGAGCCCTCCAGACTGATCGAAGAATTTTTCGAGCGCGGCGTCGACATGAGCCCGATAAGCGAAAACGCGCTCGCATGATGGCCGTGAAAGGAGGCCGCGCTTGCCTCTCGGCTGGCGCGCCCCTTGCGCCTCGTAGTAGGAATTAAAACAATAGTTAAATGCGGGATCGAAAATCGTGTAGCCTGCAAGATGCGGCGCGAGCGCGAAGGTCTCGAAAAACCAGCTGGTGTGGGCAAGGTGCCATTTCGTCGGACTGGCATCATCCATGGCCTGGATCGCCATGTCTTCGGCCGAGAGCGGCGCCGCCAAATCAAGCGAGCATCGGCGCACCGCGAAGAGTTGATCCGCCAGCGCTTCGTGAGGCGCGGCCGTAGGAGGTAAAGCTAAGGGGGATCGCGCCATGGTTTCCTCGGGCTCTCCGAAGTTTTAAGGCTTCGGCAATGGTTCTCGGGCGGGACGAGGCGCCGTGATTTTTGAGGTAACGCGCGAGGAGCCTCTGGGTTCAGTCTAAGCTTTGGCTTGCGGTAGCGTTCCGCCGGCAGACAGGCTATTATTGTCCCAAGGAAAAGCGATGGGTCGGGCATGTTCATTCTTGTGACGGGAATCGTCATTTTTCTCGGCATTCACATTCTCACCACTTTTCGCGAGACGCGGGGGGCGCTTATCGCGCGCCTGGGCGAGGGTCCTTATAAAGGCCTCCATTCGCTCGTCGCCATCGCGGGTTTTGCTTTGATCGTCTGGGGTTTTGCCCGCTATCGGGCGGAAGGACTGATCCCTGTATGGACGCCGCCTGCGGGCGCCCGCCATCTGACGATCCCTCTCATGTGGTTTGCCTTTGTCGCGCTCGCGGCGATGAATCCGGCGCCCTCGCGCATTCGCGGCCTCTTGCGCCACCCCATGCTTGTTGCCATCAAAATCTGGGCGTTCGCGCATCTCCTCGCCAACGGCGATTTGGGCGGCTTGGTCCTGTTTGGATCATTCTTGGCGTTCGCCGTCTTCGATCGTATCGCCGTCAAGCGCCGGGGCGATATGGGCGCCAAGCCCGTTGATACGGTTACGCGCGCCGATGCTACTACGCTCATCGCTGGAACGCTCGCCTATGTGGCGATGATTTACCTCCACCCCATTTTGATCGGGGTGCCGGTCCTTGTCTGAATCTTGCCGCTGACCTTACCAAAATGTTTCCCATGAAACATTTTGGTAAGGTATCGGCGCGGGATCTTACAAGCATGAGGACATCGATACCCGGCATTTGGTGCGAGCGGTGCGAATGTACGCGAGAAGCGCGATCCCGCTTACCTCTTAAGTACCCAAAACCTTAATATCGAAGTGGAGCACCTCCTCGCGAACACCGAGCTTCTCGTAGAGCGCGATTGCGGGGCCATCGCCGGAGTCGGCCTGCACGTAGATGACCGACGCGCCGCGCTGAGCGGCGATCTCGCGCAGACGCTCGATCAACGCGGTCGCGATCCCTCGCCTGCG
>Ga0187783_10000255_pt1 | contig 40210 bp, 33 predicted proteins | sample 1015_SJ02_MP02_2_FD_132471 | JGI IMG/M metagenome (GOLD analysis project Ga0187783, IMG submission 132471) | Tropical peat soil microbial communities from peatlands in Department of Meta, Colombia - 1015_SJ02_MP02_20_MG | ecosystem: Environmental > Terrestrial > Soil > Wetlands > Peat | place... | reverse complement strand
CTTAAGGTCGGCGGCGAGGGCCTGCTCAAATCGCTATGTACCGCCCTGTCTCGCCCTCAATCGCTTAGATGCGTTGCCGAGGTTGTCTTGCATTGAGCCTAATTGAGCGGGAAGGGCATTAGGTGTACGCTTGACGCCTGAGTAAATTAGTGCGTGATTGACTTCCTGGTAGCAGGGCCACCCGCTCGCGCGATAATGCTATTTCAATCCCAAGGATTCATCCTCGTTTTCCTGCCGTCACTGCTGCTGGCGTTTTATGCGGTCGTTGGTTGGCCGGCGGGACGGCAGTGGGTATTGATAGCGGGGTCGATGTTTTTCTATGCGTGGTGGGACGTGCGTTTCCTTCCATTGCTACTTGGGCAAATAAGCGCAACCTGGATACTGGCGTTAATTGGCGCGCGCCTGGGCAGCAGATTACCACTTGTTGTCGGTATCGTGCTCAATCTGGCATCGTTGATCACTTTCAAATATCTGGACTTTCTGCTGGGATCCATCGAAGCCGCTACGTCCATCACCCTGCCACGTGCCGGCTTCGTACTGCCGGTGGGGATCAGTTTCTTCTCCTTCCAACTCATTTCATATCTGGTTGATCGTCTGCGTCGAGATGCTCCGATCTATCCATTTCGTCCGTTTTTGCTGTTTGTCCTGCTGTTTCCCCACCTGATTGCTGGACCGATCGTTCGGCATCATGAGCTCATTCCGCAATTTGAGCTCGATCCGCGGCGAGCAGGCGGTGCGTATCGGTTCGGAGTGGGATTCGTTCTGTTTACCATTGGGCTGGCCAAGAAAGTGCTTCTGGCTGATGCGCTTGCCGAGATTGTCGATAACTTGTTCATGCGTGAGCAGATACAGGCGCTGAATTTCGGCGAGGCCTGGACTGCGGCACTCGGTTTCGCCTTGCAGCTCTTCCTTGACTTTTCTGCCTACACCGAGATGGCAATCGGTATTGCCCTGATGTTCGGGCTGCTGCTGCCCGAGAACTTCAGACGCCCCTATCTCGCGACGGATCTGCGGGATTTTTGGCGGCGCTGGCACATCACGCTGTCGAATTTCATTCGCGATTACCTGTATATCCCGTTCGGGGGCAGCCGAAAGGGGCCAGCCCGCACCGTCGTCGCGGTGCTGGCTTCGATGGGTCTTTGCGGCCTGTGGCACGGGGCCGGCTGGACTTACGCGGTATGGGGGCTGTGGCACGGCGGAGGCCTGCTGGCATGTCGCGCTTGGCAGCGCGTCGGACGTCCGCTGCCGGGCGGCCTTGGCTGGCTCCTCACCATGGGATTTGTTCTGGTCGGCTGGGTGGTTTTTCGCAGTCCCGACTTCACAACGGCCGCCAGTATTTTGGGGTCACTGAGTGGCTATCGGGGAATGCGAGGGACCATCGGTTCGCCCAAACTGATTGCCGCTGCCGCGGCTATTGCCACCTTGCTGCCGTCTGCCTATGAAATGAAAGATCAGTGGTTGCGGCCTCAGCCGGTCGTGGCGATTGCAACGGCATTGTTGGCGATATATTGCGTACTCGTCGTCGGGGTCGGCGGGCCGAAGCCCTTCATTTATTTTCAGTTCTGATGATCGAGCCCTTTTACGAAGCCGCGAACCGATGGGTTCGATCCATCCGCAAGGAGCCGATCGAGACGACGTGGGCACGATTCAGTTGCCTCGGGTTGACCACGTTTGGAGGTGGCGTGGCAATGGTTTATCTGTTCGTTTTGCTGGTGGACCCATTTGATATCATCCCATTCTCCCTGCCGATCGAGCGCCCGATCGTAAGCATCAGTCAACGTTACATGTATCCGATGGTGATTCGCAGCCGACGCTACGATTCATTTGTTATTGGTACCTCCACGGCACGCCTTTTGGACCCCGAACGGCTCGATCACCTTTTCGGAACCCGCTTCGCCAATCTCGCCATGGACTCGATGACCGCGTGGGAGCAACAGAAAGTCGCGCAGTATTTTTTGAGTGTGATCGGACCACCGAAGGTCTTGATCGTCGGTCTCGACTTGGTTTGGTGTCAGCGGGATGCCGATCGCGCCCGCGTTACCTTCCGCGGGTTCCCTGGCTGGCTTTACGGCGACGATTCATGGAGCGCTTATCTGCACCTGCTCAACACGGACACAGTGGAAATCGCCGTCCGTCTGGTTGGCTATCGATTAGGCGTCTATCCTTCTCGAATGCGCGATGATGGGTATGCGGTTTTCACACCGCCCGAGGATCAATATGATCTGGCGCGGGCGCGCAGCCGCATTTGGGGGATCCGGGGGCCTGGAATCCGGCCGGTCGTGCCGGCTGTCGAACTATCTGCAGAGCAGCGCGCCGCGCTGACGTTCCCAGCCCTCGCCTGGCTCGAGGGTCTCCTCGAGCAGCTGCCCGCCACGACCCGGACCATCCTCGCCTTCATGCCGGTCCACGTTGCGGGCCAGCCGCGTCCCGGCTCCGAGGAAGCCGCTTTTGAGCAGGTGTGTAAGGCCGAAATCGCCGAAATCGGTCGGCGGCGTGGTGCGGTGGTGGCCGATTGGCGCATCCCCAGCCCCACGACTCGTGACGACGCAAACTACTGGGATTCAGTGCACTATCGCCTGCCCGTCGCCGACCATCTGGCAGATCAGATTGCGCGGGCTGCAAGAGGATACGGTCCGGATGCTGAACCTACCTATCGGCTTCTTGCGGGGCCAGATCCGTCTGATCGCACACACTAGCCTGGGTACTTCCCAGCCCCAGCGAACCCCTACGCGATGCCCGCCGGTGATCGCGCGAAGAACCCGCAGAGATATCGGTGGACAATGCTGACGCGTCATTCCTATATTCCGACCCGTCCCACCGTGTTCATGGCCGGTATTTGATCGTTGCATGCAACAATCGATTCTCGTCACCGGAGCGTCGGGGTTCGTCGGAAGTCATGTTGTCGCGGCGCTTGGCGGGGATTACCGTGTCATCGCCGCATCGAGGCGAGCGGCTTCTGGTTTGGTCGCGGTGCCGACCACGGTACTGCCCGATCTATCCAACCCGATCGAGTGGCGCCCGCTGATCGAGGACGTCGGGATTGTCGTTCATTTGGCCGGCATCGCGCATACACGGGCGGCCGACACCGACCGATACCAGCGGGTGAACACACGAGCGACCGCGCAATTGGCGCAGGCTGTCGCGGAATCGCGATCGACGAAACTCATATTCCTGTCGTCGATCTCCGCCCAAGTCGGGCGATATTGCAATCATCTGGTGACCGAGAACGATGAGCCGCGTCCAGTAGGAGCTTATGGACAGTCCAAGCTCGAGGCAGAAGCCGCCATCCGGACAAGCGGCGCACGTTACACGATCCTGCGGCCGGTCCTCATTGGGGGTGTCGGGGTCAAAGGCAACCTGGCGGCCCTAGTCCGAGCCGCCCGCTCTCCGCTGCCGATACCTTGCGCCGGCTTGAACGCAAAAAGATCCCTGTTGTCAATCGGTAACCTGTTGTCAGCCATTCGCTTGTCAATCAATGATCGACGTAGCGATGGCGCGACCTTCGTGGTTGCCGATCAGCAGCCGCTGAGCGTTGCAGAGATCATCACGGCCCTTCGAGCAGCCGTTGGCCGTCAACCGGGCATTTTCCGTTTTCCGTCCTGGATGATCTCAACATCCCTGACCGCGCTCAACATGCAACACGTTTGGGACAGTATTGGCCGGCCACTGGTGGTGGAGACCGCGGGTTTGGGAAAGCTTGATTGGCATCCCTCATTCGATACCCATCAGACTCTTGCCGACATGATGATCGCGGCGGCAGGAGGGGCGCGTGCAGCCAACCGCATCTGAACTGGGCAGAAAGGAGCATTCCCAGCCCAGCCAGTGCGCCCAAGTCGGGCCGATCACGGATCGAAGTAATCCATCACCCGCGTCTATTTACTGGCTATGAGTTAAGTGCAGCGCAGTCGGAAGGTTGCCCAGCGTATTGTCCAGATGGTTGATGACGAAAACGCCTCCGAGAGCAATAAGTCCTGCCAGGAGCACGCTGGGCAGCGTTTTAACCAGCACCGCCAGCAGGGCTGCAAACGCACTCAATATTCTCTCGCCTGCTTCCCATATTTCCTTGGCAGCCCTGAAAAGTGCCCACACCACGCCGGCCAGGACCAGGACCAGCAATATCTGCTTCCAGATCGGCCAGTTATACCATGGTACAGCGAGAAGCTTGCTGATCTGTACAACCGACCACTCCCAAACCAAGTGGACGAATCGGAAGATCGCGGCGATCCCTTGTTGCAGAAACTGCAAAAGCTGATTGAAAGCCTGCTGCATGACCCACCCGTCGAATGCTGTGCGGCGCCTTGGACCCAACGCCAAAGTCTAGCGTTGGGTTCCTATCAGGGAAATGGGGCCCGGCTTTGACCAAGGCTGCCGAGACACCAGTCGCTCAGCGAATTGAATATACGGCACGGCAAACGAATATTCAGCTCAGATGCGGCTGTTTCAGCCAATACACCGCCAGATGTCAGATCGTGGCGGTCAGCAAGCCATCCGCCGGGCGGAATTGCTTGGCGGAAAAGCCCTTTATTGTCAGCACCAAGCGCGCGCCGGATGACGCTCGCCAAATCGCGACATTAGTGGCGGCTAGCCGACACAACTTCGTGATGATTGCGATCGCTCGACGCGGGCAATCAGTTCAACGACCCTGGTCGGCAAATTCAGTCGATCAATTCACGGTCACCCCGACAGTAAGGGGTTACCTGCACCGCCCCCTCAGGACGGGCGATCCGGCGCCGGCGGTAGTGACCCGGCAAGCCGGACCTTAGGCGTGGCTCGCGCGCCTGGTCTCGAATTGTCATCCACATGAATTTTAATACGTCAGTTCACGTATCTTGCCTTTATGTTCATGGTATGTTCTAGATGTCAGCCGGCCTACGGGCGGCGGCCCCTCGACGAAACCTCTATAGACCATCTCACTCGGCCGGAATGTTCGCGCCCGGGAGGAAAGGATGCGGTTCATTCACACAGCGGACTGGCAAATTGGGAAGGTGTTCCAGCAATTCGGCGTCAAGGAGGAGGGCCTGCGTCAGGCGCGACTCGCCGCCATCGAGCGTATCGGCCGTGTGGCGGTGTCGGAGGGCGTCACGCACGTGTTGGTGGCTGGCGACATCTTCGACAGCGAGTCGCCGGCCCCCGTAACCCTGCGGGCGCCGCTCGAGCGGATGAAACAGTTTCCCCAGCTCCAATGGCATTTGCTACCCGGCAATCATGACCCGCACCGGTCGGAGGGCGTCTGGGATCGCGTCCGGCAACTAGGCTTGCCTCGTCACATTCAGCTTCATCTCACGCCGCAACCGGTCGTTATTGATGAGGCGTTGCTGCTGCCCGCGCCGCTCACTCGCAAGAGTGCGTCGGACGATCTGACGGCTTACATGGATCACGTCAGCTCAGAGCCGGGTGCGCTTCGGGTAGGGTTTGCCCATGGCAGCATCATGGGACTTGGTCGGGAAGGCGACGCCAACAACCCGATCGATCCGATGCGCCCGGTCAAGGCCGGCCTGGACTATCTGGCACTCGGCGATTGGCATCGCACGTGTCAGATCGGACCCGCGATCTGGTACTGCGGTACGCCGGAGCCCGACCGTGCAGGCGGGCAGGAGCGAGGTTGCGCGCTTTTGGTAGATCTGCCCGCGCCTGGCGCGCCGGCCAAGGTCGAGATTGTTCCGACCGGGACCTACCGTTGGCTCACACGCGAGGAACGGGTCAACGACAGCAGCGATCTCGCCGACATCGATGCGCTTATGCGTGCGGAGGGCGACCTGTCACGTCTGGTTCTACGCCTTCGTCTGACCGGAACACTGCCGCTTGCGGGCTACAGTATGCTGCGGCAATTCTGCGTCGATCTCGAAGCCGCGTTGTTTCATTTGGAAGTGGACGAGAGTGGGATGCTCGTCAGACCGACCGCGGCGGACCTTGAATCGATCGATTTTGATGGGGCTCTGCGTCGCGCGGCCGATCTCTTGCGCGCCCGCGCCGAGGATCCGGCCGAGAGCGAGGAAGGTCGGCGTCGCGCCGAGCGGGCGCTGGTCGAGCTTTACTCGCGCGTGGTCGAGCAGCCGCGTGGAGCGGCTACGTCGCGCCGGAGGCAAGTCATGGGCACAGCCGAGGTCGCAGCCTGATGCGTATTACTGCGTTGGTCGTCGAGGCGGTCGGACGCTTTCGCGGACGCACGGTCGTCGAGGGGTTTGGGCCCGGGATCAATCTTCTGGCGGCCGGCAACGAGGCCGGCAAGTCAACCCTGTTCCGAGCCATCCGGACCGTGCTGTTCTGCCGCTACGACAGCAAAGGCCAGGAGATCAAGGATCTTGCCTGCGACGACAGCGAATTGCCGCTCACCGTCGCGCTATCGTTTACGCAGCAAGGACACAACTACTGCATCACCAAACAATTCTTGCGCTCCGCGGGCGCGTCCCTCGTCCAGGACGGCCGTGAAATCGCCCGCAACCGAGCCGCCGATGAGCGCGTCTGGACTCTGTTGGGTCTTGATCCCGGCAGCGGACGGACTCTCGATGATGGCGCCTTTGGCGTGCTGTGGGTAGGACAGGGCGCTTCGTTCGTCACCCCTGAGCCGAGCGGCAGTGCCACCTCGGCGCTCAATTCGGCCATCGAAGCCGAGGTGGGGGCACTGGTTGGCGGCGAACGGGCCCGACTGTTGCTTGATGAGATCGCCCAGGATCTCAGACGCAACGTCACTGAAAGCGGTCGCCCAAAGACCGACGGGCCGCTTGACCGAGCGCACAAAGCGGTCGCTCGCCTGCGCCAGGAGGAGAGCCTTGCCCAGCAGAAAATTGCGGCACTTGACCAGCATTTTGTTCAGCTGGACGGATTGCGTGGACGCCAGCGGCAGCTGATGGATCTCGTGACCTCCGCTCAGCTCGCGCGCGAGCTTGCCGAGGCTGAACGTATGCTCCGGGCCGCCCAGACCAGCGCGCGCGAGATCGCCCGGCTCGAAGCCGAGGAAGGCCGGGCCAGAGCAGCGCGCGAGGCAACCGCACAGCGCCTCGCGCGTCTACACGAGATCATCGACCGGATCGATCACAACCGCTCGGCCGAAGCCGCGCTGGTACCGGGTGTGGACGCGGCCCGCTCGCGCGAGCAGGCGGCACGCGTGGTGCTGCAGCGTGTCGATCAGGATCTTGTTGGTGTTGAACGAGCTTGGCAGACGCTGGCCGCGCAACAGCGAAAGGTGGACGATCTTGCCCATGCGGCGGCAAGAGAGACCCTAAAGATTGACTTATCGGCCCGGATCTCTGCACTGGAGGAGGTATCCACCGGACTGCGCCAGATTGATGCCGAACTCGCGCGGTTAATCGTGACACCTGAAGCTTTGCACAAAAGCGAGGAACTGGAGCGCCGGCTAACCACGCTTGACGCCCAGCTCAACGCCACGGCTCCCAATCTGACAATCACGGTACTACCCGGGGCGGCGGGTCGCGTCAGACTGGGGTCCGATCCAATCACCACCACGCATGCGGGTGCTGTATTGACGCCGACCACGATTGTGGTCGATGAGATTGCGACTATCACCATCACGCCGTCGGCCGGGGCCGAGCGCAGTAGCCGCGACGCAGCCGAAGCAGGGTTGTCGCGGCAACTCGCAGCGTTGGGTGTTGCAGGCATGGCCGAAGCGCGTGCTGCCTTGGAGCGTCGGCGTGACCTCGAGGCCAGACGCCACGCACTGCTGGCCCGCCTCGAGAGCATCATCGGGAATCGCGATCCAGTGCTCGGGAGCGCCGAGCTCAAAAGGCAACTCGCCGAGGCCGAGGTTGCGGTGGCATCGGCTCTGGCCGCCAGCGGACGCGATGCTCTGCCGTCGACGGCGGAACTGGAGAAAATCACCGCTGAATGTGCCGAGCAACGCGCCGATTTGGAACGGCGCAGGGGCGCCCTCGACGCCGCGCGTCGCGAGCGACAGGCCGCCATGGAGGCTGCGGTCGTCCATCGCAGCGCAGTGGAATCGGAATTGATCGCCCTGCGCAAGATGCTTGATCAGGACCTGGCCCTCTGCTCTGACGCCCAGCGCGCCGAGCGACAGCGTGAGATCGCCGCGGCTCTGGCAGCTGCCGACAGCGAACATCAGGCCGCGATCGCCCTGCTGGCCGCGCGCCGGGCGCAATCTCCGGACCTTCACGAGATCGAGCGACTGGAGTTGCGATGTGAGCGGCTGAAGCAGGCGCAAGACAACCGGCGCAACGAGCTGATGACGCTCGAGCGAGAAATTGGTCAGCTTACTGGGCAGATAGAAACGGCAGGTGGTGACGGTGTCGGCGAACATCTGGCAACGTTGCAGGGTGAGCTCGGATTGGCTGAACGCGATCTTGCCCGGATCGAAGGCCAAGTCACTTGTCTGCAGCTTCTACGCGACACGATCAAAGTGAGCCTGGACGAGGGGCGTGAACGTTATTACGAACCCGTGCGCCGACACCTTAAGCCGTTCCTGCACGATCTATTTCCCGGAGCGGAGCTGGCTTTTGGTGAAGGTTACAGGGTCGAGGCATTGCGGCGCGACGCCAGCCGCGTGGAAGGCTTCAAGCGGCTCTCCGATGGCACCCAGGAGCAGATAGCGGTGCTCGTGCGCCTGGCCATGGGTGCCATGCTTGCTGAGCGCGGTCGGTCGGTGCCAGTCATTCTCGATGATGCGCTGGTCTATTCCGATGATGATCGCATTCAGCGTATGTTCGACGCATTGAACCGGGCCGCCCGCCATCAACAGGTCATCGTGCTCACCTGCCGCACGCGGGCATTTGGGATTCTGGGTGGCCAGGCACTCAGCATCAAAGCCGCGTGACAGGTCTCTGTAGTTCACCCGGATGCGGCAAGAACGCCAGCAAAGGGCGCGGCACCGCGGACTGCCCGGCGCGGTCACACGATGGTTGGGCCGGATTAGACTTGGTGCGGCATCAGCTGATAACCATTCCCCTGCTTGGCCAGCGTCCCAACGCCCGGCCAGGGGAAATGATAACCGCAGATCGTCATCTTCTCGGCAAGGACGCGGTCGAGCAGCTTGCGACGCGACGTCTCGGCCATCGACGCATCCTGATCAAATACACCGTGCCATCCCGGATGCGCTGCTACCAAGGCCGGTAAGTAGGCTGCATCATTGGAAATCATCAGCTGTGCGTCGCCAGAGCTGACATGGAAAGCGGTATGGCCGGGAGTGTGCCCGGGCATGCTGACAAAGCGCACACCGAGCACAACTTCGTCTTCGCCGTCTACCTGAAGGATGTTTCTCCAATTCGGGAATACGGCCTGAATGCGACGGCCCAACGGTTTTCGCGCGTCCGGCAGTCGCTCAATCAGCGATGCATCGGTCCACCATCTGTATTCAGCGGCCGGAACGATGATCTCTGCGTGGGGAAAGATTGGTTCATTCGTATCCTTCGTCATGAGGCCGTAAATGTGATCGGGGTGAAAGTGTGAAATCAAGATAGTCTCGATATCGTTAGGATTGATACCGGCCGCGCGCATGTTGACCAGCATCTTGCCGGCCGTGATCGAATGATGCCGATCGAGCGACTGAACCTGTCCGCCGGTCCCGGCGTCACAAAGAACGAGCTTTCCGTTGATGTTGAGCACCAACACTGTCATTGGGATCGGGACGAAGGCGGTCGTAAGTCCAGCAGATGACAAGGCCTGTTTGGTTTCCTCGATAGTGGCATTGGCGATAAAAACCGGATCGTGCGGTTTCTCCCAAATGCCGTCATAGAGCGCCGTGCATTCGACGCTACCGACTTTGTATCGATAAAAGCCGGGTACTGGATCTCGCGTATGTTGAGCCCAGGCCGACTCAGTGACCGTCAGGTATTCGCCAAACCCAAATGCCGCGCCCGCCACGACATTTCGCAACAGCCCACGACGCGTGGTATGGAGCATGACGCACCTCCCATCTTGCGTTGATGTTCGCGTCCGCCACCGTCCAGACTTCGACACTGCAAGAATTCGTCTCCGCGTGAGAACCAAGAGGCCGACAGATTTATTCCCGATGGCATGACGAGGTGAGATCAAATCGGTTGTATTCGATTGATCCCCATCAGCATTCAACCGACATACGGAAGACGCCCATCCGCCCGCAACGCTTGACCGCGAAGGGACTTGTCCGAATTGAGCGTGCGGCCTAAAGAATTCCGACTGAGCGAGCTCTGTCGAGGCGCCAATAATAGCTGGGTGTAACTATGTCGAAGCACGCGACCGTTCGTCGGGGGGCGATCTTATCAATCATTGTCACAATGATGCTCACTCTCGTCGACTTCGATGTTTCCGGGGCGGAACCCGCCCTCAATTACGAATTTTTCAAACAGCGCGTCGAGCCGGTCTTCCTCAAGAAGCGGGTTGGCCATACGAGATGTTACGTTTGTCACTCGGAAAGTACCAACGCCTTCCGGCTGGAGAAAATCAAGCCAGGCAGTACCTTCTGGACCGAAGAGCAGTCACACCGCAATTTCGAAAATGTGTCGGCGTTGGTCGCACCGGGTGATCCGGCGACCAGCCGCCTCCTCCTGCATCCGCTGGCCCCGGAGGGAGGCGGTGACGCCTTTCATTCGGGTGGGCGGCAGTTTGCGACCCGGAGCGATCCAGACTGGAATATGCTCGCCCGCTGGGTCAACGGAGCGACGCTCGCCGACGAGCGTCCGCGCTAGTTACCGGCCGGCGATCGGGGATCACCATTGTATTGATTCGTTTGGGCACTTCGCCAACCGGAATGGTGGCAATCAACTTCATGGTTGCGGCATCGATCGCCGAAACCGACCGCAGGCCAGCATTGGAGATGTAGACGGCCTTGCTGTCAGGTGTGAAAGTCACCCAGTTTGGAACGGCGCCGATCGGCGGGCGTCCAGGCAGCCTGAGATCCGGCAAAGCGACCTGTCCGAGCAGCCTCAGGTCGTCGAGTGCGTAGACGAACACCGCATTATTGGGAATGCTGGTCACCCACAGAGTCTTGCCGTCCGGGGCAACGCCGATACCATGGGACGGAGCGCTGGCTCGGCCCTCGTCCGTCTCGAACTCGGTCGAGGCTTCCGGCAGTGTGATCCGTGCGACCTCCTTTCGGGCAGCAAAATCGATGACTGCAAAGCCATTGAAATCCGACAACTGGACGAAGATCCGGTGGCATGCGCCGTCGGGGCCGGCTTCGATCGCCATCGGACGAATACCTCGATCGAGCTTCAGTTCAAAGACGGGCTGCTCGGTGGCCAGGTCAATGACGGTGATGGTTTTGGCGCGAATCGAGCCGGTGATTACGAATTTGCCGTCCGGCGTCACATACACATTATGCAGCCGACCGTTTACCGGAATGCTTTTGGTTCGAGAAAGGGACGACGCGTCGATCACGTCGAGTGCGCCTGGCTCTCGTGCGATACCGACCAGCACGCGCCCACCATCTCTGGTGACTGCAATGTTATTCGGGTGATCGCTCAGCGCCACTTTCCGGATGAGCTTCCCGGCGCGATTGAACACGTCCAGGGTGCTGTCAGCCTCATCGCTGACGTAGATCCTCGACCCGTCCGGCGCGAAACCGATCCCGTGCGCGGCTTCGATCCCTTTGATGACTTGCACCACCTTGTTGGTTGCCGGGTTGATGACATCAATGCTGTCACCAGCGCTGTTGGTCACAAAAATGCGGACGGTATCGCCTAGCGCGGGCAGCGACACGAAAGCCAGCATCGGCATCATCCACAGTGACTTGAAGAGACAACACATCGGGCGCATGGACGGTCTCCGGCCGCAGGGATCGACTGATATGACAGGTATCGAGTAAGAAAGCCTACCCGGAGTGGTTGCACATTGGAAGCGCTGACCATCGGCCCGCAATCGTTCTGCGTTCGGCGGCGGATGCGCTATATGGGGAACCGGGGCGTGTCCGCGATCGAACCACTTCCAGTCCTGCGTCGGCACATGGGGAACCAGGCATGGCCGCTTTCCGCTTTTCGCTGCTTGCGCCTGCCTACCGGGTCTATGAGCGCTGCCTGTTGCGGCAGGTCGTGACGCAACCGGTACCCCGCCATGTGGGTCTCATTCTCGACGGTAATCGACGTTACGGACGCCAACACAAGCTCTGCAACCCTCACGAGATCTACGCGGCAGGCGCCAACAAGCTCGATGACCTCATCGTCTGGTGCATCGAACTTGGGATCCCGGCTGTCACGCTTTGGGTGTTGTCGACCGACAACCTCGGCCGCAGGCCCGAGGAGGTCTCCGGCATCATGAAGGCTGTCGAGACCAAGCTGAGCCTGCTCGCCAAAGACCCTCAGATCCATCGGCGCCGCATCCGCGTGAGGGCGGTTGGGCGACTTGAGTTGCTGCCGTGCTCGACGGTAGCGGCGGTGCGTGCCGCGGAGGCCGCAACCGAGCAGTATGATGGCATGCATCTGACCATTGCGGCAGCTTATGGGGGGCGGCAAGAGATCACCGACGCGATCCAGAAGCTGCTTGGTGAACAGCTCAGCGCGGGGAAGACCTTGAAGGAGGTCATCGAACTCATCACACCCGAGATGATTTGCCGTTATCTTTACTCACCCGACCTGCCGGATCCGGATCTCATCATCCGCACCAGTGGAGAAATCCGCCTGTCCGGATTTCTGCTGTGGCAAAGCGCCTACAGCGAATTCTATTTCACGGACGTGTTCTGGCCCGCCTTCCGTCGCATCGATTTCCTGCGAGCGATTCGTGCCTTCCAGCAGCGGCAGCGTCGTCTGGGTCGGTAAGGCTGCATGGCGCGAAGCCTGCGAACCGCCGCCTTGCTTGCGCCTTGGTGTGCGCGCCCAGCCTCTGTGACTGTATTATGTTGCCGCCTGCCGACCTGCGAGCCTACGGCGGGGCCGAGCACCTTGCCGGCGTTGGCCACACGATGCCAGCGCTTTGACATATGGCTCCAGCAATCTAAAAGACGAATGGTATCAGGGCCGCCGTGTGCTGTCGGTATTGCTCGTATTCGGGAAAGACTTCGCGCATCCTATTCTCTTCGAGCCAGATTTTGCGCAGGAAGGCCAGGAGCGCGAGCACAAAGGCCACTACGCCTCGCCATTCGCCGATCGCCACCGCGGTGCCGAGCAACGCCAGCAGAAGACCGCTGTAGATGGGATGACGCACATACGCGTAGGGACCCCTGCGGACCAGCGAATGGTCCTGTTTCACAGTAACGGTGCCACTCCAGTTGCGGCCGAGATGCTGTCGGGCCCAGATGGCGAAGCCCAAACCAGCCGCAACCATGATCGTGCCTGTGGCGTCAAGGACAGCTTGACGCGGCAGGTAGCGAGAGGTCATGGCCGCCGGCAGGTGACGCTGCGCGATCAGGACCCCAACAAGCAGTAAGGGCACGACATGCAGTGCTCGCGAACCCCACGATTCACGCCAGCGCGACGGCTTGACGTCCCGCGCGCGAAGCAGCCAATAGATCAGCCACACAATCCACAGTGCCGCAATCGGGGCAGGCATGATCACGCTCCGGTCCTGTCACCAAATCTGATTTCCTGAAGGCGGTTGCGAATCCTCGCTCAGACGACTGCCATAAAGAGTTCATGAGGTTGAGTGTTCCGCGCCATGGTGTTTATCACCTTTGTTGGTCCAGGGAAGTTGGCCGCTCGTGCCGTGCGCCGATGCGTGCGCCTTTCGGCGGTGCTGCTTCAGGTCAAACGTGACGAATTTAGGGAATTTCATTTGCCGATGTGTGACCAGCGCAACCGTAATCGCGTCTGCGGTTCGGCGGAGTTGGATCCGCCGTGGAAGCGCAACGAGGCACGTTTTCTTGTGAGTATCGTTGAGGGCCGAGCGAGCAATATGGTCGCGATTGGACATTTCCAGTAAGAGGCAACTGCACAATTATCTGACGATTCGCGGGCCGGCGAGGCTGCTCTCGAGGCCATGGTGGCTAACCTCGGTGATCGCACAGCGAGACGCGGCTCACATCTGAGGCGCCGAGGCAGCGCGACTTTCGGGCGGGTTCGTGCTGGAATCTCGCCGGCGCTGCCGGTGGATCCGGTCGAGGCGGGCGCAATCGATGTCTGTTCGCTGTCTTGGGTAGGCTCCCCGCGCGGTCAACCGGCGACTGCACCACCCTTCGGGCCGCTCGACGATCCATCCGGAGAGCACGTCCCGGTCGTCTCTGCGCAGGTTGCGCTCGCGCCTGTCCTTTCCGGCCCGCCCCATGTTCCGTCATCCGGTCGCGATGCCGCCGACGACATTCTTTCGGCCCTTATGGCGGTCGAGGTCCTCTCGCCCAGGGTCTACAGCGACCATATGGACCTTGCGGAAGGGGACGCGCGGCAACTGAGTTGTGTCGACGCACAGCTTCCATGGGAAGGCTCGTGTGCGAAGTCGTGGCCCAGAACGCGCCCATACTATCAGGTGGTACTCGGCGCGATCCGAATGGAGAAGGCGAGTGAGGCCTTGCTGTCCGTCTTCATCGACAGACAGCCGGACCGGCAGCGGACTCGCGGGCTCGCTCCGATCGCGACCGTCACGCTCGACCAGGCAGGTCGTCCGATCAGTCCGCCCGCGGTCGTTATCTCATCCTTTGCTTGGGGGCTGCCGTTTGCGCTCAAGCAGGATCTCGATGCGCTCAGCAAGTGGCCACAAATTCAGGTTGGTCTCGTTGCCGGCCTTGACGACTGCATCCGACGTTTCGGCGAGAACGGCGCGTTACTGCCGCTCGATTGCCGCACAATCAACGAGGCCTTCACGTGGCTCACCGAGCAACTCGGCCTCGATCGATCGTTGACCGAAGAGCCGCGGCACGTGCGGCGCATCGATAACTCCGCCGACTCCCTTTCTCCCGACACGTTGGTCTTGGGGAGCACGTTTCTGACCGACCTTGACCTCGCGAGGCGGCTGTTCAGCATCGACAGCGCGCCAGGCATCTTGCGACGCTTTCTTGGTATCGAGCGGCCCGTTGCCCGCAGGGACGTTCTCAAGGATCGACGCGCCATCGCGGCAGCAGTTGCGCCAAATGCCATCCCGCCGGCCCGGTGGCCAGTTCCGAACAGTGATTGTTTGGCGCTGCTGGAGCAGGGAGCGGTGAATCTCGCAGCGTCAGGATTACCAGACACCAGCCTACTTGCGATTCACGAGCCGCCCGGAACTGGCGCGAACGCGTTGCTCCGGGATCTGATCAGCGCCGTCATTGTCAGGCGCGCGGAGGCTATGGCCGCATTCGACGATCCGGCTGCCGCCTTCGTGGTTTGCGGGGAGAAAGTACGGGTGGGTCGCCGTCTTACGCAGGTCTACCATGTTGATCAGCGTCTGCGCGGATTCGAGATTCTGGTGATTTGCCCAAACAGTGAAGCCGCCGCCAAAACGTGCCGGCACCTTTCCTTGTCCGACGCCGTGGCCGCCGGGTCAAGCCTACGATACTTCAACACGGTCAGCGACAACGCGGCTGGCCGTGAGGAGACCTGGGGTCTCGCCGCGGTGCCACTTGTCGACGACACAGATCGTACAACTTTCAGCAATGCCGTCTGGGCAGACAAGGAGCGCGGATTACAGACTTATCTGGCGGAGGCGGCCGGGACGCCGCAGTGGCTCGATGATGTCGATGCCGAGACCGGTCAGGTCACTCGCCGACGCAAGCCAGAAGTCGTGGCGCGAGAAAATCCTCCCAAGGATCAACAAACCGCATTACGGTGCTGGCGCTCAGCACGCGGGGCATTCCGGCGGTCGCTGGCCGAGATGCGCAGGCTTTTGGATGATCTGAACGGGCTGGCAAGCGCCGAAGAAGATATCTCACGCTTGCGCCAGGCTGCTCTGATGTCAGACCGCGCGGCCTCAATTGCCGCCGTCGAAGCCGCAAACGCCCAGCGGGAGCTTGAACTGGCGTCGGCGCGTATGCGCGCTTGTGCCGAAGAAAGCGCGCAAGTAACCGCCCTCGTGGCAGGCCATGAACTGCAGCGGCCGGGAAGGGCCGCCCGACTATTTGCCACTCGATCGGCTCGTGTCTGGGGTGCGACTCGGGCGGCACTCGCCGAACGCCTGGAGCGATCGGTGCGCGACCATGCCGAGGCATCTGCATTGTTGGCACGCGCACAGGGTCGACGAAGCCGCGCCGAACGCGACGCAGCTCAAGCCAAGGCCGAACAACATCAGGCCGTCCTTGCACGCGACGACGCCGAGCGCCGGCGTGCCGAACTGCGGCGAGGCGACACCGTGGTCGTCGACGAGACTTTCTTCGCCCGCGGTCACGACCAGATTCAATTGAGCACACCCTGGCTCGATGCCGCCACGCAACGAATTCGCGACCAAGTCTTCGTGCGAGCGGTTGCACTTCACAAAGCCTTCATTGACGCCGCCGCTCAACCGTTGCGCCGCAACCTCGAGGCGTTGCAACATTTCTGGTCCAAGCGCGCCGCCTCGTCCGCGCGCTTTGTTGGACTCATGCCCGAGTTATGGTCGACCTTGTTCCTGGTCGTGCCATCGGTGACAACGACTTTTTCGTCGATCGAGAGCCTTCTGCGCGGCGTCGGACCCGAGCAATTGGGCTGGCTCGTGATCAACGGGGCCGAGCAGGCGGTTCCGCAAGCTGCGATCGGCGCTTTGATGCGGACCAGACGAGCCATCGCGTTCGGCGACCCAATGCAACTTGGGCCGACGACGACCTTGCCAAGCGGACTTGTCGACCGGATCTTGAGCAATATGACCACCGATGCGGAACGGTTCAGCCCCTCGACGGCGTCGGTCCAGACATTGGCCAACGCCGCCGGCCGGCTGGGGGCCGAACTCGAGCATGAGACCGGATCAACCTGGGTGGGGTGGCCGCTGCTGGTCCATCGCAGTTGTGCCGAGCCGATGTTCTCCTTGGCAAACCGAATTGCGGGCGCTGGCCTGATGGTGAGAGCAACACCCATGCGACGCTCGCCCATCCGCGATGTGCTCGGAACCTCAACATGGTTCGACCTCCCGCATGGAAAGACCGAGGACGAATGGTGCGAGGCGGAAGGCCGGATTCTGCGCAGCCTCCTGGCGCAACTTGGCGAGGCGAATGTGCCCGAGTTGGATCTGCTGATCATCAGCCCCTTCGCCAGCGTGGCGCAGAAGTTACGCGAGCAGATCGCCGCTTCCGGACTGCTCAAGCCGTGGACTGACAGTCCCTGGCATTGGACGCGCGATCGCATCGCGACCGTTCGGGCCGTGCAGGACCGTCAGGCCGACAGCGTTTTCCTGGTACTTGGTGCCGCGCTCCCGAGTCAGCGCGGCGCACGCGCCTTGGTCGGTCAACGTCCCAATTTTCTCAATGTCGCCGTCACGCGGGCAAGGGAAAATCTATACGTCATCGGATCGCGGGCTGCATGGCACGATGCCGGGGTGTTTCGGCATCTGGTTCGTGCCCTCAAGTCTTATCCCCAGGGGGGCGCCGATCCCTTGGATCGCCGCGGAGCGTGAGAAAGCTCTGACCCCGCACTCATTCAGTTCGATCGAACATACCCATCATCAGGTAGCACTCGGGAACCTCGTTCGAACCGGCGGCCACGGGATCAGCACCGGTTCGGCGGTCACGCCGCGAGGCCAAGAGGTGCGGTTGTCATGCTCCTCTGGCGACGTCCTCGCTTGCGCAACGCGTTGTCTCTCACCCCCGCTTGTCGACCCCAGAGAAGCACGTCAAGACCCGTGGAATTAGCGGGCTTGCGCTAGTCCGCGTTCCATTGTGGGCCAACCGCGGGTGCACGCGGCGCGGCGAACCGCGGGTTACTACCGTCTCGTTGCTCTGTTATTGCTCTCTCGATCCGCTATGGTGGAAGGCGCATGGATGCGGGGGCAAACGCGTGAGTTGCGTAGCGGCTGAAGTACCTGTTTCCCGTGCTTGTCGCAGCCGCTTTCGCGACATTTTAGCGGTGGTTTGGTTGTCTGCAAACACGCCGGCGCGCTTGAATACGCGCTGTTGGCCATGACGGCTGCTGAACCAGTGCAATCAGCTACTGAGCACTATCGCGGCAGACCCGATGGGCTGGCGCTATCGAAAGATGGCCGGGTCGTCGTCATTTCCTACACCGGGCCGCAGGGGGCAGGCGTTGCTGTTTTCGATGGCGGCGACGGACGCCTGCGCGCCATCCACGACTATTCGGGCCAGTCCATCGATCGGCTCGTCGTCTCATCTGATGGGGCGCGTCTGCTCACGCTCTGTTGTGACGTCGATGAGTCTTTGCCGCTCCCGACCGAACTGGCGCGACTCGCCCAGATCGATCTCGCCGACGGCACCCAAACCGTCCTTCGCGAGGGCCATATCAGTGAAGTTGCCCGGTACGTGTGGGCGCTGGGATTCGATCCAGCGACGCTCGACCGGGCCCTCGTGCTGGCCGCAGACCGGCCGCTTTACGCGACGCAGGGCGCGCCGCTGCCCGACAACCCGATTTTTTTGTTCGCGTTGGCAGAACCGGCCGGAAGCGATCCCGAGCCGCTCGCGGCGTGGTCGATCAAAGAGGGCCTGCGAGACAATCTCACCCGAATTTCTCCGATCAGCATTGTGTCTGGTGGATCAATCATCCTGATCGGATGGTCGACGCACCGCCATGGGCAGGTTCCGGTCGAGGTCTTTCTCGAACCAGGCCGCGAGGACCCGATCATCAGATCGATACCGCAGCTGCGCGATGTCGGCAGGCCGCTGGCGGTCTCCGAGCAGGGACGTTGGGTCCTTGCGGCCCGAACCTGGGACCGAGGTCACTATCAGCAATATCAGGACCTTGTTCTGCTCGATCGTGACGGCCGCTCGGGTGCCGAAAGGCGTTTGACGCAGCTTGAATGCGCCGTCCGACATGCGGCCATCTCCGCCGACGGACGACACGCGGCGCTGATCGCTGAGCCGCTGGCCGGACCCGATCCGCAACTTGGCCTGCACCTGGTGGATATCGATGACGGACAGATCCGCACGGTCGATTTGGCAGCAACCGCGGGGCTTGGGCGAACCATCCATCGCGCGCGCGTCACCTCACAGGAGTTGTTAGGTCGGCTCAAACTTATAATGGACGAGGGAATGGTGGCTGACCGCAATGCGGTTGAGCGCATTCTCGAATTGCGGTTCAGCGCCGGCGAGCGCGACACCGTCGACTACGCCTGCCTGACAGGCGCTGGCGACCTGTCGCCTGATGGGCAAAGTGCCACTTACACGATCACTCGGCAGCTCGAGCCGATCAACCAGATCTATGTGAGTTTGCGGCTGACGCTGGTCGCAGGGCCCAGTCTGACACCACCTGACATCATTGCGGTGTTCGGACCAGTCGAGACTGACGGCACTGACATGAGCGTGCCGCCACCACCCTACAGCCAACCGCAGCGATATTTCGACTACCTGGCGGCAAATGGGGCATCGGTGTCGTTCACCATGCGCTACCAACATTGCGCCGAAGAGGTCACCCTCGCTCAGTGCCTGCGCCGGTAGCGTCCTACAGCGAAGTCAGGGCACATGTCATGAGCGGGGCGGATTTAGTGACCGATGCGGAGATCTCCGACACGCGAACGGAACGGCTTGGCGGCCGATCACGTCAGGAAGGCAGCATGACATCCATTCCCCAGCGGCCGTCACTTAGGTGAATGAGATCGCCGGTCTTGATCAGCGTCAGGGCTTTCTTGACCGCGCGGCCGGCTGCGATGATTGAGACTTCCAATCTATAAGACGTCAGCGGCAGCATATCAGTACCGTCTTCATGCTCGATTTGTATGGTCTTCGCTCCGAAATCGCATGTAAACAGATCAAGATTTTTGGGGGCATCGTCGAGATTGAATTGGGCACTGTAAAGGGGGTTGCGTCGTCGGGCCCGAACCTGATTTCTCGTGAGTAGCGAAAATCGCCGCGGTGGCTCGTTCGACCCGTCGAGCATGTGGATGTTCAATGTCGCCCGACACGGCAGCGGTTTGGCCGTGGCGCTGCGAAGTGGCAACTGGACCTGCGCGAGGTTAAGTCCCGTCCCAACCTCGACCGGGCCCAATTCCACCTGGCTTGTTTCCGCGGCCGCTGCTTGGACCGCACAGCCAATCGCCAGCACGATCAGCGCAAACATCACAAAACTGTAGGACGGGACGGCGCCCAGTCCGAACTGCTCAAGCCAGGGTTGCAGCGTGGCGCGGGCGGCGGGCACGAACCCGACGAGAAGCAAGGCACGCCAAAACCAAGCGTACCAAGCCATGTGACCCAAGATCACTTTGCCGAGGTTGGCGGCAAACCGCTGCGGATAATCCATGGGCAACCTTTACCATGATTCTCGCGTTCGAAACGGTCGGCTGGCAGGCCGACATTCCCGCGTTCACAGCTCGCGGAGGGTGGCGCGTTAGTAGTCTGCTCAACTCGGTCCACCGGCCGGATGCCGGTGACTCTCGCGCCGACAAGGTGGGACCGATAAGCCGAACTGCGGATCCCAGGCAGCTCGCTGAGCGGGTCAGATGCTTGCATTATGATTCCGCCGGTCACGCCCGCTTGAGCCTCAGTACTCGAGGTCACAGTGCGAGCACTCGATCATCAAATAAGCAGCCCCACTAGTTATCGGCGGCCCTTCTCCGGGCGGGCACTGCTTGGCGCTCGAAATCTGCACGAACTTGATCGGGCACTTCTGAAGGCAGTTGATACTCCGGTGCAATGCGCGGGGAGGATCAGCAAGATCAGGATGCTTGTCCGCCGCCGCAGCCGACTAAGCGCAGATGTACTGCTTTGTCTCAAAAAGAGACTAACAAATCGAGCGAGATTATTTAGTGTATCCAAGGAGATTCTCGACTCAGTTCCAGGCAGGCTGGAGCGCCAGAGTCGCCCCCAGTGCCGATTGGCCCAAACACTTCGACACAGAACAGAAATAAGGCGCAGCGCAGAGCGGTCGGAGAAAGCCGTCACAATGACGATGAGCTCAGATGACCGACGGACTTGGTCATGTTCGCGCCGGTGCCCGCTGTGGCATTCGGTGGGTGAAATGCCATCGATGCCATGGTCGCAAAGTGCGCCCAGATAAACTCGCCCTCTCTACATAGGGCTTGCGTGTGCCCACCATGATTGATTGACAAGCCCATATGGCGTTGTGCATCTCGTCGCCATTTTTGACAGTTCCCGGCGACGGGCTGTTGAAGTTACGCATTCCGGCGCAACCGGCGGCACCGTTGCGGACCAACGGATCCGAAATCCATGGTGGCGCGTTATCCGTTTAAGTCTGCGTCAAGTGTGCCCTCCTCAGCGGCAGTGTGACGCAACCGAGCTATTCATTCGGCATGGATCGGACTTAGAGACATCGGGCAGCAAGACATGACAGATACCATTCCTCCAGTATTGATGTTTGCGGGGCTGCTGGTTATCGCGATCATGGTCGTCGCCGGTGCCAACCGTGCAATGTGGATCGCATTGACCGTCGTGTTTCTCGCTCTCGGAATTTTCTTCCGGTCGGGACCGCCGGGCACTGCCGAGTCTGCGACGCTGGCCGCGGACCGAGGCACGTCGCTTGCACTTCAGTCGCCGCCTAACGATCTGGCACAGGCTATCGTCGCTCCGGAGAGCAGCGGGACAACCGGTGCCGGCCGACCGGCCGAGTTGTCGTTACCCACCTCCACCCCGAACGAGTTCGCGACAGCCAACACTCCGACGCCGCACTCGCCGTTATCGATACCTGCGCCGTCATCCAAGTCCAGCCCACGTGAGAGTCTCGTTGAGGCGATCATCACTCCAAAATGAATCCGGCAATCTCGGGCAACGGCTGGTGTCGGGGGTTGCTCCGGCGTCGGTCGTTCGTGTCTGATCTATTCAGCGGATGACAAGGGTGGGCTTTGCGTCGGAACGCCGGCGGGCAGCTCAGTTTGAGGCCGGCACCTTGCGCGGAGGATTACGTAGTTCGTCCAATCACCGTGACCGGGCTGCAGTACTTCGGCCCGGTTTATGTGACGGGGCAGTCCACAACAGCAGTATGTTAACTGCAACTTCAAAAGATAATCGCTCCCTAAATCTTCAGCTTGCAGCTGAGAGGCAATCGCGGGAATTTATGTAATCATTCGCATTGCTGGGGCTGCAACATGGGGGCCCAACTCAATGGGCCCCTGGAGGGAGACGATGACGAAAAAACGACCAGGCTTGACGATTGTCGTCGCCATTATGATCATCCAACTGATTGGTACCGGAGCCGCCGGCGCCGCCGCAGCCATCGCGGTCGGCCGATGTGGCGCTGGGGAGGCCCGATTCAACGGCTATCACGACGCTGTTCGCAACAAGAGGGAAGCCCAGCGGCGTGCCCTCCACAAATGTGCCACAAGCGTTAAAGGGGGCGATCGGCATTGCCAGGTCAAGTCGACCACTCGACGCGAATGCACGGCGGTTGCACTCGACATGGTGCCGGTCTGCGGTCCGCGCACTCGGCCGCGCATTCGGGGCTTGGCCCACGAGCGGACGTTGGAAAACGCCGAAGCGACCGCCTGGCTGCAATGCCGTCAGCAAGGTGGAAACAATTGTGTGATCCATTCAGTCTGCCCTTGAAGCACTCTGACAAAGCCTCCGCAGGATCTCGATCAAGGAAACAGGCACACTCGCCTGGTTACAAGTGCCACAGGCCCCAGCCTTCACTGATAACGCCAGCTGTGTCCGAAGAGCGAGCGGCGAACACCTTTGGGTCAATACGACGGAGACGCAGCGGTTCCTTCTCGCAGCGATCGAGGCCATATTTTGGTTGAGCGTTCAAAAGCCGCCGGCGCTGAAACGGAAGGGCTGGAGCACGTCGTGACTGTCCTTGGTAAGTGCCACCGCGTAGTCAGCCCTTAGTGGGCCGAACGGCGAATCCCAAATCAAGCCCATGCCAATTGATGATCGGATCATCTTGGAGTTGTCGAGTTGGAACGGCTGGACGGAGTTAGGAAACGTGGTCTGGCCGCTATAGCCCCACACGCTTCCGGCGTCGGCGAACATGGCAAATTTCAATCCTAACTGCGACGGCAGGGTCGGGACCGGTGCGTCCACTTCGGCGGTGGTCGCCCAGTATTTGGTACCTCCGACATTGTCCATGGTCGTTCCGGGGGTTACGTCGCGCGGGCCAAAACCGTTCGGCGCGAACCCTCGGACCAGCTGCGGTCCGCCGAAAAATGAATTCAGGAACGGCACTTGCTGACCGCCCCACGGTGCAATGTAGCCTCCCTGCATGCGGGTCATGCCGACCATATCATCGGTGAGTTCGTGATAATAACGCACGTCGCCGGTGGTCCGCAGGAAGTTTGCATCCCCACCCAAGCCCGCGACATCCTGTTTGAGATCGACTCGCAGGCCATTCTTCGGGTCCTTGTTGTTGTCGAGAGTATTGTAGGTGACGGTATCACCGATCGACGATACCCAGGCCGGCCCATTGAGCGCCGCCTGTTTGACCACGTCAGACGCCTGGGGGGTGGCATAACAACCGGGCGGCGGATTGGTAGGCGAACACGCCATCAAGGCCGGGCTGAGTGAAAGGCTTTCGTTATACAGGGAATATCGCCACTGCGTGCTGAGCTGTTCGGTCAGTGGAGTTCCCAGTTGGATCGTGGCGCCATAGAGATCGCTGCCGTACGATTGATAGCTGCTCACCAGATTATCTTTGGCAAAAACGTCGATCCCTAGCGACATGTGATTCCCGAGAAGATAGGGTTCCACGGCATTGAGGTCGAATCCTCTCACATATTCGCCGTAGGTCACCATCGCCTTGACGTACACGCCGGTCCCGAGCAGATTGCGCTCGCCAATACCGACTTCGGCCAGGGGGCCAGCCTGCGTTGAATAGCCGCCCGAGATAGAGAACTCGCCGGTCTGCTGCTCCTCGACGTTGACGTTGACGATGATGCGGTCGGGAGCGGAGCCGGGTTCCGTGGTGATTTTGACCGACTTGAAGAAGTTGAGGTTTTTCAGGCGACGTTCGGCCCGATCTATCAGCGCGCGATTGTAGGCATCACCTTCTCCGATATCGAACTCGCGGCGAATGACGTAATCCCGGGTCACGGTATTGCCGCGAATGTTGATGCGCTCAACGTAGGTCGGTGGTCCCTCCTCGAGAACGAAATCGACGTTTATGGTGCGGGCTGCCGGGCTGCGGTCGGGGCGGGGCCGGACGTGAGCAAACGCATAGCCTCGTTTGGACGCTTCAACGGTCAGCTGGTCGACCGTCGTTTCGATCGATTCTGCGTTATAGACGTTTCCCGATTGGGCGATCAGCTGTCCACGCAGCGTGGCAGGATCAATATCGCGCAGATTGGTTCGTACGTTGACAATGCCGAAATGATAAAGCTCCCCTTCATCGATCGTGAAGGTGATAACGAATCCCTTGCGGGTTGCGTCGAAGCGCGCGACCGGAGAGCCGATTTGTACATCCGCATAGCCATGCTTCAAATAAAAGCGCCGCAATAGATCGGCATCCGCTTCGAGCCGATCGGGGTCATAGGTGTCATTGTTTTTGAAGAAGCTTAGCAGATTGGTCGTGTCGGTTTTGATGACGTCTTTGAGTCGACGGTCGGAAAAAGCGCGATTCCCGGCAAAGTCGATTTCGCGCACGCTGGTCCTCTGGCCCTCATTGATTTCGAACACAAGGTCAACGCGGTTGTCCGCTCGCTCGATGATCTTTGGCTCGACGCTTACGTCGTAGCGGCCACTGCGTCGATAATCTTCGAGGATACGCTGCACGTCAGCCTGCACCAGGGCACGCGAAAACGGCCCGCGCGGCTTTGACTGCAGTTCACCGGAAAGCTGATTGTCTTTGACGCGACGATTGCCCTCGAAGGCAACGTGATCGATGACCGGTGCCTCGACGACGTGCACGACAATGTGCCCGTCAAGTTGGGTAATCCGAACGTCCTGAAACAGCCCGGTCGCGTAAAGCGCCTTCAGCCCCTCGTCGATCTTGGCAGTATCAAGCTGCTGACCAGGCCCCAGGTGAAAATGCGAGCGGATCGTGTCGGCCTCGATGCGCCGGTTCCCCTCGACGACGATCGGGGATGGCGACTGCGCTGATGCCGCTCCGGTTCTACCGGATACCCCAAGCGAAAGCATCGCGATGGCGATGGCGAACGTTAGCCAGCGCTGCGCCCTCCGTCGCCCCAAGATGGCATCCGGCCTGGTAAACGCGATCGCAACGACGGCGCCGACCCGTTCAAATCGATGATAGATATGGCAAAAGACCCGCAAGCGGAAACCTGACCGGAACCTCGTCGCGCCCCCCGCTAGCCCACCTTGCTAAGTCAGTTGAGTTCAAGCAGCGGTCAGCGGCGAAAAAATGGCCTTTCACGGCAGATTATGCGGCTTTGTTCGGGCGGTTCCGTCGAGCATCGACCTCCACCCACGTGGTGATACCGTCGGTTAAAGCCTTGGCCACAAACGAGCCGTACGCCAATCAAGGCAGGGTGACCTACGGGTCGTGTGACTCCGGACGGCCGAACGCGTCCCCGCACAGTGCGAAGCGGTTTGTCGCGATCGCGTTCCATCCAGGATTGCGGCTTGCGGCGCCAGCGTCGTTGCAGCCATGCCGAGCCGATCGGCAATGCAACCGTCGATCAACAGGTGCTGCGATGCTCTGCGATCCGCAGGAGTGTCGGGGAGTGCGACTGGTCGTTGTCGGGCTCGCCACTCGTTGAGCAGATAACGGACTCCGGCGGTCGATCGCGAACCATCCAACCAGCCGGTTGACCCTGCTGTCGCAGCCGCCACGATAAGATCTCGCCATCCTGTCACTGCACATGCGGGCAATTGCATCCTCGCGCTTAACTTGCCTGAACGCGCCGCACTGGTGAGCTGCGTGGTATCGAACGCCTCGGCGAGACACAAGCCGGCTTGCAAGATTAGTCACGCCGTCTTCTGCCGTCGATCCCAATCGTTCGACCCCGTTGCGAGTTCTGCTCAGTCGGAACGTCGTATTTGATGTCGCCTTGAATGTCATGGCCGCCGCCGACCGAAGGGCATTGGTCGCGACCTGATCTGTCGGCCAGGCAGCAAGAACGATCGACCGCAGATTAGAGCGACGCATTTGAGATGAAATGGAATCGATCCGTCGCCACGGCTGACCGGACCGTGGAATTCAACTGACAATGCGACAGGGCCCGCGGGGTGCGTCACGGGCCACAAGATCGCGGGCTCGATCCGGTGACACTGAGCGCGCGTCTTGCGCCAGCCGAGGGGGTCGAGCGGTGGCATTGGGGCCATTGAAGCCCTGGGCGCACTAATGGGCGTCTGCTCAAACGGGGGGATGGCCTGAAAACGATACCTCAAGTCTCGCCGTTGTGACTTGACCGCGATGTGCCCGTCACAGATTGCTAGAAATCGGTGCAAACGTGGCGCAGCCACCTCAACGCGCTTATATTCTATTGTATCCTGCAGACGGAAGAGATTTGCGAATCAGCGGCGTCTCGATTCGCCTAATCCTCAAACTGCTCCCTGTAAAATCGCGTTCTGTCACCGGCCGGATGTAACTGGCGGAATGTTGTGCTGCGTGGCGAGCAAGTTAGATACCGAGGCACCAAACTTGGCGTTGTCGCGGATAGCCAAGCCATTTGTTTTGTTTGAAACAAAATAACCAGAAAAAGTTAGCCATTCCGTCATCGTCGTGTGGGACATGATTCGACGCGGTTCTGCCGATACGCAACAATCCCAATGGTTGTGAAATTTGGAGCAGAGTAACCTAACAAAGGGCGCCTTCAAATAAGGGGGCTGACAAATGAACTTTCTTGTTCGCTGTCTCCTTGCGCTCGTTCTCCTGTCCATTCGTCTTCAGGGAGATACAATGGCGCAAGAAGGCCACCATGGAGTCGGTCACGAAACGTGGCATGAGAGTTTCTATTCCCATCTCATGCGTCCAGATACCAAAACGTCCTGCTGTAATATGAGCGACTGCCGTCCTACACAAGGCAGACAAGTCGGTGACCATTATGAGGTCATGGTGGATGGCGCGTGGGTCTCCGTTCCACCTGACAAAGTGGTCAAAGAGTCTGCCCCGGATGGCGGGTATCACGTGTGCGCACCACAGAATCCGAAGGGATATATCTACTGCGTTATCCTTCCGCCGGAGGGATGAGCCTTCGGAGTAACGCAGGGTTGGGTAACGGTTGATCCGCCGGCCGACTGAAATCGGACCATTCGTGAACTGGGGTAGTGATATTTGCTGGAAATCCAGAGAATCAAGAAGGCCAGAGTTTCTCGATGGCTGAGTTGCTCATGGCGGACAAATCCCATCGGCTCGGCATCGGCGCTCCGGTGGCCTCGCTTTTTCTCGTTGCTGCAATAAAAGCGATCCGATCACCGCTGTAACACGCGCTTCTATGCACAGTGATACTGGCTGCCCCTGAGGGCAGCCTTTCTTGCGTCGAAGCCACACAGCACGGCAGAAGATGCAAATCTTGCCCCGCCATTAAGAATTAGTCGGTCATCTCGCAGTGATAACAGTCGTCGGGATGGTAAGAAAGATGCAGTCGATCACCGGCCATTTCCGGCCGAAGGCAAGCGATCGGGGCCCGGCAGGGTTGTAGAGATCCCGCGATCCCACGACTGGTCCGGATAGTGGATTTTGCATCACCACCATTCTGGCGAGGGCACTGCCAACTGCCGGTTCGCTCGGCGAGCACCGTTGCAACCATACGGGGACCGCCTGACTTGGCCGATTCACCTTCAGGTTGAAAATCAAAGCGGGCCGCTCGGCGACTGTTCTGCCCTCGCGCAATGGAATATACGTGATCTGACGGACATTGAGGGGTCGAGCCCGCTGCCGCCTCGTTCAATCGAGTGCTGCAGTGCGGAGAGCACCGAAGTCACAATTTGGCTGATCAACCGGACCGTATGGCGCGGACGGTCGGCTGCGAATTTGCTCGTCTGCGGTGGCGCCATGCATGGTGCGAATGGGCTGACTGGTGAATGGGGGCGGAGGCACGGTACGGGCGGGCGATGCTCCGCGGGGACACATTCATGCGACCGTCATGTAACCTGCGCAAACTGAGACGCTTTGGAGCAGGAGTGAAAGATGAGTGACGTCGCATTACCGGGGTCGATCGAGCCTGCGGCGCGCAAGGGTCCCAATCTGGATCGCGGATTCAATCCGTTGGCGGGCATTCTTTTCTTAGGTGTGGTGGCGGCCGCTCTTCTGTTTGTAGCCTACAGTATCTACAGCGACATCGAGGCGACCGGCACTCGAATCACAACGTATTTGCCGTTCATCCTGCTTTTCGTTGCGCTGCTGATCGCGCTGGGGTTCGAGTTCGTCAATGGCTTTCATGACACTGCGAACGCCGTCGCAACTGTGATCTATACTCGATCGCTGCCCGCGCATTTCGCAGTCGTCTGGTCGGGAATGTTCAATCTGTTCGGCGTTCTGCTCTCATCGGGAGCAGTTGCGTTCGGTACCGTTTCGCTTCTTCCGGTTGAGCTGATTTTGCAGGTCGGAAGCCACGCGGGTTTCGCCATGGTCTTTGCGCTGCTGATCGCAGCAATCATCTGGAACCTTGGCACCTGGTATTTGGGACTTCCTGCCTCGAGTTCGCACACTCTGATCGGCTCAATCATCGGTGTGGGCGTGACGAACGCACTTCTGCGCGGTCGCGACGGTACCTCGGGCGTGGATTGGTCCAAGGCAACCGAAATCGGCTATGCCCTGCTGCTGTCGCCGCTGTTCGGGTTTTTTCTGGCTGCCGTTCTGTTGCTTGTATTGAAATTCATTGTTCGCAACGCAGCGTTGTATGCGGAGCCGCAGGGTGATCAGCCGCCGCCGTGGTGGATACGCGGGATTCTCATCATTACGTGTACTCTCGTCAGCTTCTTCCACGGCTCCAATGACGGTCAAAAGGGTATGGGCCTGATCATGCTCATCCTGATCGGTACCGTGCCGACCGCTTACGCGCTGAATCGGTCCTTGCCGCCAAGCCAAATAGAGCGATTTCAGACGACCTCACAGGCCGCTACCCAAGTCATCGAGGGCAAAGCCGCAGGCTACAATGTATTGGGCGATCCCCGCCCTGCGGTCACCGCCTACGTGGCTCAGCACAAGATCAACGAAGGAACCTATCCGTCATTGGCGGTCCTGGTGAACGACATTGCCATACAAGTCGGCGATTACGGATCTTTGGCAAAAATGCCTTCGGACCTTGTAGGCAATACCCGCAACGACATGTACCTCGTCTCGGAAGCAATCAGGTTCCTGATGAAGGACAAGGAAAGCGACCTGAACAAAGAGGAAATAGCAAAGCTAAATGCCTACAAAGGCTCCTTGGACAGCGCGACGCGATTCATTCCTAACTGGGTTAAGGTCGCGGTCGCTATTGCGCTTGGTCTGGGAACAATGGTCGGATGGAAGCGCATCGTCGTCACGGTCGGCGAAAAGATCGGCAAAACTCACCTGACATATGCGCAGGGTGCGTGTGCCGAGATCACCGCAGCAGCAACCATCGCCGCAGCCGATGGTTACGGATTGCCGGTTTCGACCACACACGTCCTGTCGTCCGGGATTGCCGGCACCATGGCGGCAAATGGGTCAGGCCTGCAATTGGCAACGGTGCGCAACATCGCGTTGGCATGGGTGCTGACACTGCCAGCCGCCATGATTATATCGGGCACGCTCTACTTGATCTTCGCGCAGCTGCTCTGAGCGCGTTCGAACCTTCGAGAAACGCAGGACCCAGCCTCGCACACGAGGGAAGGGCGAAAGGGCCTTGGCGCGCAGCGTGACCGCCGCCAGGCGGGGGCATCGTCATAGGCTGCTTTTGCACGAACTGCCGCCTCGGCAGCGACTTCGCGGATTTCAAGTTGACAGGCTCAGTGCGGAGCTCGGCGCGCGTACCTTGGCTGTCGCGGGCTGGCTGATGAACTATGAAGTGCATCCACCAGCGAATTGGCTGTTTCAGCGCGGCTCTTATAACTCAAGCACCTGATCGGGCGTCTATCGGTTTGCCACGAACCATCAGGAACAGCCTTCACTCTGCGGCAGCCACAACAGCCGTCGGCATGGCAGCTTCCGCGGGCTCAAAACGGTCTGCCCGAGCCCTATTCCAGGCTATCTGGAAACGGTGATCATGCGTGCCGGTCAGCAACTCGCCGGGCTGCAAAAGGGGATAGAGCTCCACAAATGTTGCGACACGCTCTGGGCCAGCGCGGCGCATGAAGTGGTGCGGACGCAGCTGGTTCGGATGATCGAGCCCAGCGGCTGCGACCAGCTCGGCCAGCGCCTTTACGGTCTCCCGGTGAAAGTTCGCGACACGCACCGACTTGTCGGAAACGACCACTGCGCGTTGCCGCGTCCGGTCTTGGCTGGTGACCCCGGTTGGGCAGCGTCCAGTATGGCACTGCTGCGATTGGATGCAGCCCACTGCAAACATGAAGCCGCGTGCGGCATTGCACCAGTCCGCACCCAAGCCCATGACGCGCGCCATGTCGAACCCCGACGTGATCTTGCCGGCGGCTCCGATCTTGATCTTGTGGCGGAGATTCGTCCCAATGAGCGCGGAGTGTACGAACGTAAGTCCGTCCCGCAGAGGCATGCCAAGGTGGTCCATGAACTCGAGGGGCGCCGCGCCGGTGCCACCCTCCGCGCCGTCGACAACAATAAAGTCTGGCGTGATGTTGGTCTCCAGCATCGCCTTGACGATACCCAGAAACTCCCAGGGGTGGCCGATGCAAAGCTTGAAGCCGGCTGGCTTCCCGCCCGCAAGGCGCCGCATTTCGCCGATGAAAAGCATCATCTCGATGGGGGTCGAAAAGCATGAATGGCGGGCCGGCGATATACAGTCCTGCCCCTGCGGAACCCCGCGAATCCGCGCAATCTCGCTAGTGACTTTGGCGGCCGGCAGCACGCCGCCATGCCCTGGCTTTGCCCCCTGACTCAATTTGAGCTCGACCATCTTGATCTGGTCGCTGGCCGCCACCGCGCGAAACTTATCGGGCGAGAATGTCCCGTCTTGGTTACGACACCCAAAATAGCCGGAGCCGATTTCCCAAATGATGTCGCCACCGTGCTCCTGGTGATAGGGGCTAAAACCGCCCTCGCCGGTGTCGTGGGCGAATCCGCCCATTTGGGCGCCCTTATTCAGAGCGCGGACGGCATTGGCCGACAGCGACCCGTAGCTCATTGCCGAGATGTTCAGGACCGACGCCGAATAGGGCAGCGCACACTCAGGGCCGCCGATTGTGATGCGGAATAGTTCGGTTGACGGCTGCTTGGGAGCGATCGAGTGATGTAGCCATTCGTATTGGCTCTGATAGACGTCGTATTGAGTGCCAAAGGGACGCTTGTCCAGCACGCTCTTCGCGCGTTGATAGACGATTGCGCGCTTGTCGCGCGGAAAGGGCAGTCCATCCTTCTCGTCCTCGAAGAAGTACTGCCGCATCTCCGGGCGAATGGCCTCAAAGATGAAACGCAGATGCGCGGCGATCGGATAGTTTCGCAGTATCGCGTGCTTAACTTGGAAAAGATCGTGGATCCCCAGCAATGCAAACAAGCTGAAGAAGACCAGGGGTAAGGCGAGATACGCGATTTGGTCCGGATAGCGCCAAGCTGTCGCAGCGAACACCGCGGTGCCAGCCAACGCGGCGGTCAAAAGGATGTAGCGTGGTTTGAAAGGCAAAAGCAGATACCGCATGGCATCGCATCCCCACTAATGTAGGCATTAGCCTACATCGCTTCCCTTGTCGGTTTTGTGAAGGAACAGGAAGTTTGGCGCAGGAGTTGGCATCCCCTCCCGATTGCGGTGTGCAGATGGCGGCGTGGTGCCGCTTCTCAGGTCAGGTTATCACGATTCGAGTGCCGGTTTAGCCCCCCCAACCCAGACCCTCCGTCCTCGATTTTCGTCGTTGTCAGGAAGGTTGTGGCCCCACATTTCAACCGCCCAGCCGAATTACATGGAAGCTGGACCAGTCTTCCGCTGAGGAGCGTTCGAGACATGAGCCCGCGAGGGACCGTGGTGATGATCTCAAAAAGTGTACCAGATCCAACTTTTAGAGCTTGGCTATTCACACCCGCGCCGCAGAACTTGCTGCCAGACCCGGATATTACGGACGGTCAGCATCTCGGTCTCAAAGCGTCGAGTTATTCGCCTCGCGAATCTGGCATGTGATATTTCTCGACAAATTCAAGCAGATTTGGCGTGTTCGCCGCGCAGGCGTTCGCTCCCGAACTCATCACAACTACAAGAATGACCTCTGTTCCCAAATGGCGGTACTGCCTTGAGTGAGTTGCCGTCACGCGCGCAAAATTGCCAAACATCGGATTGCTAATCGGGATCCACTGTGTCGCTCAATATCCACGAGGGCCGCATGCCTGTGGTCGTGAATTGACAGCTGGAGTTTTGAGAAACGACAGTCATTAATTGAAAGCGAAAAAAAGAAGTACAGGATCTTACGCCTGTCCTGCCACCTACCCATGGTTCCTTCCACACACAGACAGCTGACGGTAACCTAGCCACAGGCTCCATGCGCTTGGAATGACTGGGCAGCGACGCGACGGGTTCGCCGATAGGCCTAACATTCTACCTCATGTTTGGATCTATAGCTAAGGATCCGTTTGATTTGCCGCCACACGGGACTGGTAGCGCGGTGGTCAATTCGGTTTCTTCCACTAGGTCAGGTCATCGCGAGTGCTGTAAGCATGCAATAAACTTCCCGGAACGCAAAAGCTGTAGATCTGACCGGATTGTCAACCGGGCGCGGTCGTAGGGTGGCAAAGCCGGAGGGACGCCAGATGGCGGCTGGATCGGGTGGCGAGTTCGGTTGGAGTCCCACAAAATTCGTGCTCGACTATCGGCGTTGGAGCACGAACAACGCTATGACCTCCATTTTGCTCAGTCATCCCGCTTGCTTTCCGTGAGACGCGCCATCGCCGACTAAGGGGCCATGAGCAAGAACGACGATCGCCAAATGGGCCCTCGTACTTAGGCGGCAGTCGGTTCGACGACATCCTTGGCCAAAAACTGGGTATCGCCGGCGTGCTCCTTGAGGAACAGCGTCGACAGCAGACCGACCGCGGCGCCGAACATCAGATAATAGGCCGGCGCGATCGGCGTGCCGGTCGTCTCAATCAACCAAGTCACGAAGAATTGCGCAAAGCCGCCGAACAGCATAACCGCAATATTGTAGGAGATGGCCAGCGCGGTCGAGCGCACACGGGTCGGAAACTGCTCGGCCAGTGCCGTCGAAATCGGACCGTTGAAGACGCCAAACAGGCTGCAGAGGACGATCTGCATCGTCAACAGCGTACCAAACGATGGATTGGCGGTGACCCAGGAGAATAGCGGATAGGCCACCAAGAGATCGAGTATAACCGCCGCAGCCATGACGGGCCTGCGTCCGACGACGTCGGATATCGCCCCGAAAATCGGTATAAGCGCGACCTCGCAGGCCAGACCGATTGACTGCGCCAGGAACGCCTGGTCGAGCGGCAGGTGCAGCTGGGTGCGGGCAAAGGTCGGAATGTAGATGAGTGTGACATAGAATGAGATCGTGCCTGCCACGATCATCCCAAGGCAGGCCATCATTTCCTTAGTATGGGAGGCGAGCAGACTGGCGGAGCTCTGCTGGCCTGGCGAAGTCTGGCTCGATTGCAGGAATGCCGAAGTCTCATCGAGACCACGGCGGATGTAAAGTCCCACCGGACCGATGATGAGACCTACCAAGAACGGAATGCGCCAGCCCCAGTTGTTGAGCGCCTCGGCCGTGAGCGAGCGCGTCAACACGGTTCCCAGAATCGCCCCGATGAGCACGGCCACGCCCTGTCCGACCATTTGCCAGGAGCCGTAAAGGCCACGTCGGTGGGCCGGCGCGCTTTCGGTGAGAAAGGCAGTGGCGCTGGCGAACTCCCCGCCTGCTGAAAAGCCCTGCAGCAGCCGAGCGAGCACGATAATCAGCGGCGCGCCGACACCGATCATCGCGTAGGTCGGTGCGAAGGCGATCATCGCGACCGCCACCGTCATCAAAGTGATGACCATCAGCAGGGCGGCTTTGCGGCCGCGGCGGTCGGCGTAAATGCCGAGCAAAATCCCGCCGACCGGACGCATGAAAAAACCGACGCCGAAGGCCGCACTGGTGAGCAAGAGCGAGGCGTATTGGCTTTCGCTGGGAAAGAACAGCCGCGCGATGATCACCGTGAAAAAGCCGAAGACGAGGAAGTCATACCATTCAAGCGCATTGCCGATCACCGCGGCAGTGACCTGGAAAGGCTTTAGTGCGGGCTGCATGGCGGACATCTTTCTCCTGCCGCTGCGATGTATGTGTGCGAACGAATCCTTATGATCTGACTGGAGTTCGCCGAAAAGCTGACGGCGAACCCGCTTTAGCGAGTCACAAACGTGATTTCCCAGCAAGGATTTCAGTGCTTCCAAGGTGAACAATAGCATTGCTGCTCTTGGCGGAAAACAACAGCTTTAGGGGGTATTGTCGGGTCTGGGTCTTGGTCGTGAAGAAGGAGGTCCGGATATTCGCTGGCCTAAGGCCGGGCCGCCCGCGTACCTCAAGGGGTAGTCGCTGCCATCAGCGGCCTGGTGCCGACGATGTCAATCACTCGGGGTGAGGTTGCCGGTGACTGCCCCGGAAGCGGTTTGGTCAAAGTGCGCGCGGCGCCCCTGCGCGCCTTGATCGTGCCAAACGGGCGGTCGACTGGGCACGGCGCTGACGGCTTACCATCTAGGCATTGCTGCACGGCTTCGAGCAAATGCGCATGCTCCCAGCGCGCGGATCCGTCGCTCTGGCCCTGGCGTGCATTGCTATTTGAACGAGCAGTCTGAACGTGCCGTTGTTCGGCGGCGCCGCAGCGTTTTAACAGATTCTTGCAGTCGCTCGACAGCCGCGCAGCGGTAAGTGTCCTCATCCGACAGATAAACAAAGTCATCCTGCCGAAGTGCCCCTCCGATTTGACGCCGAGCCATAAAACATATTGCTTGGTCAGGAGAGCTGCAGATCGCGTTTCATTCATTGCCTTAGCCGTCATCCAATATCATCTGGGCGATCCGATATTCTGCCAATCTCGCTCACTCTGAAAACGATTAGACCACGACTCTCCATGCGAATCCATTTGTTCCTTTCCCAAATTCGCAATTGCTTATTGGTTGCCTCACGAGACATACCTATCATATTTGCAAGGGCCGTCTGTGTCGACCTTACTATTCTTTCTGTTGGAACTTGTCCTGGCTCTGACAATCGTAATAAGGCATTAGCGAGGCGACCTGGTAAAGTGAGAAACATGATGTCGTGAGCTTGAGTCGTCATTTTACGCAGCCGCGCGCATAAAATCTCAATGAACCTCAGAGCAATTTCTGGTTCATTTCGCATCAGAGTCAAAAAATTTCTTCGTTCGATGACGTACAGGTCGCAATCTGTGATCGCAAGTGCATCTGCCGTCCTTGGTCCGCCATCGAGGAGTGCGATTTCGCCAAAAATATTACCTCTGCCAAGGAAGCTCAAGACTGCCTCACGGCCATCAGAGGAAAGTATGCTGATCTTAACAGTGCCCTTGGTAATGGCAAAAAGGCTTATCCCCTGATCACCACTTGCGAATATCCTCTTGCCCCTCTTGACTGTTTGTCTGTTGACACAGGCACTCAGGCGATCAAGATGCTTCAGCGAAAGTTGGCCGAAAAGCTCGTGATCCTTAAGTAGGGCGCGTTTGCCGACACTGGGTTGCTTGAGACGAACTTGTACCATTGGCGACACATAAAACTGTAGCGCGATTGGTCTGCCAGCATAACTTATGGACCGATTGGGGACGATTCAACGCTGTGCCGGCTAAGACGCAAAGAGCGAGCGAATGAAATCCGCCCTTTCACGAGCCAGCAGTAGCTGGCAAGGGGTCAAATGGGCACCACATGCGGTGGGCATGCATGGCTATTATCGACAGTGGCGTGATAGCATATGTGCGCGCAAAAGTTGTATAGGTTCAGTTGTTGACCGCCTCGCGGCATAACCCAAGTTTTCGGTGTTGCCCAGGGTCTGCGCTCGCCAGGCGCATGCCAAAATCGAGGCAATTTATGTGAGAATCTCCGGGGTTCGGGGAGCTCGAGGGGCGCAGACGTTTTTGCGCTCCAGCAGTTGGCCGCTACATAGGTCCCTCGTGCTTCGGAGCAAGGAAATTTCCGTGTTGGCGACGCGGATTTGCACGGCCCTTTTCACCTTTTCAAAGGCTCGCACTTCGATCTGGCGCACACGCGCGAGCGACACCGCGAATTCGTCCGCGAGCCGTTCGAACGTGACGGGTTCTTCGGCCAGACGACGTGCCTCGAAAATCCTTCGCTCGCGCTCGTTCAACCCCTTGAGCGCCTCGTGAAGTGCAAGGCGGCGGATGTCGAACTCGTCACCATCTGCCAGCACCGATTCGTGGCTGGGCCTTTCGTCCACTAGCCAATCCTGACATTGGTCTGGATTATCTTCCTCGAACATTGGGCAACTGAGCGACACATCGCGGCTGAGACGCCGGTCCATCTCGAATACATCCTGCTCAGTCACGCCGAGGCGTGAAGCGATGAGCTTGGCTTGATCGGAACGCATATGGCGCCCCACGGCTGAGATGCCGTTTTTTGCCTTGCGCAGATTGAAGAACAGCTTCTTTTGTCGGGCCGTGGTGCCCAACTTAACCAGTGACCAGGAACGCAAGACATATTCCTGGATCGCTGACCTAATCCACCATGTTGCGTAGTTTGCGAAACGGAAACCCGTGTTCGGCTCAAAGCGCCTGATCGCCCGCATGAGCCCAACATTTCCCTCCGAGATGATTTCAGAGATCGGCAGTCCGTAGCCGCGAAAGCCGATTGCCATCCTCGCAACCAGGCGCAAATGGCTCGTGATGAGTTCATGGGCGGCATCACGATCGCCCCTTTCGCGCCAGCGTTTAGCAAGTACATATTCCTGCTGCGGCTCAAGCAGAGGGAAGCGCCTGATATCTTGCAGATAACGGGTCAGGCCGGATCCGCCGATCACATGCTGGAGGCGAGCAGGGCGTTTTCGCATGAAAATGTCCTCAGCAAACGGATGGAGTCAGTGAATCTCGTTTCCGAATCAACCCTTCGGCGCGAGATGGCCGTTCATGTTGTACTTCTTGGAGACCGACTTCGTATCTGATGCGATTCAGACGCGCATGACTTGGAGTTGGACCCAACTAAAAAATCACCGGCTCCCCTTAGGTCGCCGTCCGGTCGACCGCGGATGTGGATCGACTTTGTCATTGTGCGCCTGGTCATAGTGCGCTCCAATCAAGTGACCTGCCTTAGGCTGCAGTTGCATCACTGTTGATGAGGCATTTCAGCCGTTCTCGCTGTTGAGAGGTTGCAATTTCCTTGGCAGCAAAATCGAGAAAATTCCGGACCTTTAAGGGCAACTGTTGACGGGACAGATAAACCGCTCTAATAACCGCCCTTTCCGGGGAATAATCGTTCATAACTCGTACAAGGCGACCCGCCTGCAGATACTCCGATAGCATGGCATTTGGTAGCAGTATCAACCCTTGGCCCAAAAGCGCCGCAGTCCGTAGTACGTGGGGATCGTTACTGAGCAGGCATCCGCATACATTGACTGATTGGATGCCGCCTTTATGAGCGAAGCGCCACGCATCAAAGTGGCGACCGCGGACATAAACGAGGCAATTGTGCCTCGACAATTCTGTGGGGTGAAGTGGAAAGCCATGCCTCTCAACATGGCTTGGCGAGGCGCAAACAGTCCATTCGGCGTATCCGAGGCGGCGAACAATCAAACTCGATTCAGTTACCGAATCGTCCCGAATGGCCAAATCAGTCTTGTCGTCGAGCAAGTCACCCATTTGGTTGGTTATCGTCAAATCGAACGTCGTCTCCGGATAGTCCTTTGCATATCGTGCCACAATGTTGCTGACGTCTCTGTAGAGTGTCGGCGAAGTATTGATCCGTAAGATCCCCTTTGAGGTTGTCTGAAATTCCTTTGCCATGGCGTCGGCATCCCTAATATCTTGCAATATTTTGACGCCACGTTCGTAGAACGCTTGACCAGCCTCAGTCAGCGCGAATTTTCGAGTTGTCCGCTGAAGCAATCTGACTCCAACTCGACGTTCAAGTGTCTTGACTTGTAATGTGACGGTAGCGGGTGCAACGGAAAGATCGCGAGCAGCGGCAGAAAATCCTCCTTTTTTCACAACTGTAACAAAGGCGGTCAAACACGCTAGGTGGTCCATTTTATTACCCCGACCATATCAATTTAAAACCTGTCTTTAGTTCAGGTTGGGCTTTCTACCGACAACAGACCTGCTCAATTGGTCACCTAATTCTAATGATTTTTCCGGGCCCAACATGGCATGATCCGCAGTGAGGCCTGACGGCCGTCGGCAAGATAGTTTTGTCGAATTGTTGGGCGGATGACTCCAGCGGAGTGTAATTTTAAGGAATCCGCACATAGTCTTATCGACCAACTCAGTCCTATAGATTGCAGCAAACATTGCATTTCTCTATGGATGTTGCCAGCTTTGAGAGGCTCAGGTTGGCAGGTAAATTAGCGATCAAGTGTGAAATTCATCACGATTTGCTGGAAATAGTTGTGTTGGCGATGGGGCGATCGAGTCGAGCGGGATTATGTGGCACCATCGAATAGTCTTCTCGACAGCAGCGGGATTTCTTTCAGCCTGCGTGATCATATTTGGTGAGTGGTGAAAGGGACATCCAGTCCGATCCGCTAACCAAAGGAGAAGGTCAAATGTTGAAGAATCTCGTCGGTGGTCTCATGACGGCGCTTGTCATCGGCACGTTTTCCGCCGCAATGGTCGACGCAGCGAGTGCAGGCGGGCGGCAATCTGCGCCGGGTTACGCTTACGATAATTCGTACGGCGGCCAGCCCGCGAACGAGAGGTTCCGTGATTCTGCGTGTGCCACGGGTTGCAATTGATGCAGCGGCTTCGCTCGTAGCGTCTGAGAACAGCCGGCCAATTGCCGGCTGTTCTTGTAGCAATTTGAAATAAGTCCTCGAGTGGACACTTGTATCTGTCCGCGACAACGTCGATAGCCACAAGGCAAGGCCGCACGGCGGGCCATCGGCATGACGGGAGCCCGGCTTCTGTCGCTGCCTCCCTGATCCTCCCGACTTCAAGCCGATCGAGCGGTCTTATCAGCGCATGCAAGCACATGCTGGCCCAAGTACCGTGGCAGGTGTCGCGCGTGATTGTTGGCGCTGCAAATTCGGATAGGGGACGTGGTTCCGGACCGAAGTCACCGGACGCTATTTCATCTGACTATATTCTGGGAGAACGTTCTGACCCGGTCGCTGAGGGGATAGAGCATTATTTTCTTTTTGTGCCAGGATGTTTTAGCTTGAAGTCGAGTTGCTCTACAGTATTACTGCACTTTAGTGTGACGTGACGTGCGTGCGGGGCGCGCTGGAGACGCTCGCCACTAGGTCTTATGGAGGGGCGTGCGAGCAGGATGGAGACTGATTTCATCAGCGAATTTGGCGCCCACCGTGTTTGCGGTGATCGCAACCGTCGGCTCGGGCGGTGCTTTGATAGAATATGCACCGGTTGTCAACCTCTGAGGGTTCGTCGTGAACTTCATCTTGCGCCCGGCGTCTTAGCGGTGGACGGGGTCTGGATCGGAACCTTGGAATCTGCCGGTACGACCGGGTTAGCACCGACCCAAGGCCTGATGGGGCTGACATCCCATTCCAGATGCCTCGCGGGATTCAAGATATGACGCGGCAACATCGCACGCCTATGCTTGATCGGCTGGTGGCGGCCGCGGGCACGTTCCTGCTGGTCCTCGGTCTGGCCTCGGTCACGTTGGCGATCCGCTGCGCGTCAGCGCAATCGGCCCTGCTCAACGTGTCTTATGATCCGACGCGCGAACTCTACCGTGACATCAACCGGGCCTTTGTTGCCGACCTTAAGGCGACGACCGGTAACAATGTGGCAGTTCGCATGTCGCACGGCGGGTCAGGCGCGCAGGCGCGCGCGGTGATCGACGGGCTTGATGCCGACGTGGTTACGCTGGCCCTGGCGTCTGACGTCGACGCCATCGCTAAGGCGACTGGCAAGATCCCGGCGGACTGGCAGGGGCGGCTGCCGAACTATTCTTGTCCCTATACGTCGACCATCGTGCTCGTCGTTGCCAAGGGCAATCCCAAGCAGATCAAGGATTGGGACGATGTCATCAGGAGCGGCATCCAGGTGGTGACGCCGAATCCGAAGACCTCGGGCGGTGCCCGGTGGAACTATCTCGCTGCTTGGGGCTACGCGCTCGATAAATGGCATGACGAGGCGAAGGCGAAGGAGTTTGTCTCCGCGCTCTATCGCAATGTCTCGGTGCTCGACACCGGCGCGCGCGGAGCGACGACCACGTTCGCCAGCCGCGGCATAGGCGATGT
>Ga0187783_10000254_pt1 | contig 40323 bp, 36 predicted proteins | sample 1015_SJ02_MP02_2_FD_132471 | JGI IMG/M metagenome (GOLD analysis project Ga0187783, IMG submission 132471) | Tropical peat soil microbial communities from peatlands in Department of Meta, Colombia - 1015_SJ02_MP02_20_MG | ecosystem: Environmental > Terrestrial > Soil > Wetlands > Peat | place... | reverse complement strand
CGACCCGTACCTCAACGTCGACGCGGGCACGATGAACCCGTACCAGCACGGCGAGGTGTTCGTCCTGGACGACGGGACCGAGGCGGACCTCGACCTCGGCAACTACGAGCGCTTCCTGGGGCAGAGCCTGGTCGGGACGCACAATCTCACGACCGGCAAGATCTACCGCTCGGTCATCGAGAAGGAGCGGCGCGGCGACTACCTCGGCAACACGGTTCAGATCATTCCGCACGTCACGGGGGAGATCAAGCGGACAATCCGCGAGGTCGCCCAGGCCGCCGGCGCGGAGGTCGTGCTGGTGGAGGTCGGGGGAACGGTCGGCGACATCGAATCGATGCCGTTCCTCGAGGCGCTCCGCGAGCTCTCCTACGAGCTCGGCGAGGGACACATGGCGTTCGTCCACACCACGCTCGTGCCCACGGTCGGCCCCGTCGGCGAGGCGAAGACGAAACCGACGCAGCACTCGGTCCGGGAGCTGCGCGCGATCGGGATCCGCCCGAACATCATCATCGCGCGCGGACCGACGCCCCTCGCGCCGGACATCAAGGCGAAGATCTCGCTCTTTTGCGACGTGCCGCCGGAGGCCGTCATCAGCGTTCCGGACCAGTCGGTCATCTACGAGGTGCCGCTCGTCCTCGAAGCGCAGGGCGTGGGCCAGCTGCTCGCGCGGCTCCTCGGGCTACCGGACCGGCCGCCGGACCATACGACCTGGAAGGAGTTCCTCGCCACGTACCGTCGGTGTGACGGGGCGGTGGATGTCGCGATCGTCGGGAAGTATACCGAGCTTCGGGACGCCTACCTCTCGCACACCGAGGCATTCCACCACGTGCAGGGCCACCTCGGGAAGGAGGTGCGCCTCCACTGGTACGACTCCGAGGACATCCCCAAGAACCCGACGCTCGTCGCGCGGCTCGAGCGCTCGGACGCGGTCCTCGTGCCAGGGGGTTTTGGCGCGCGCGGGATCGAGGGGAAAATCCGGGCGATCGAGGTCGCTCGGACCGGGGGCATCCCGTACCTCGGGATCTGCTACGGCTTCCAGATGCAGGCGATCGAGTTCGCCCGCAATGTCCTCGGCCTCACCGCGGCGACCACGACCGAGGTCGAGGGAGGCACCCCGGACCCGGTCGTCTGTCTTCTCGAGGAGCAGAAGTCCCGCAACGACTTGGGCGGGACGATGCGGCTGGGCGCCCAGCGCGTGGTCCTGACGCCGGGCTCCAAGATCGCGGACCTGTACGGCCGGGCAGAGATCTGGGAACGGCACCGCCACCGCTACGAGATCAATCCGGCGTATTTCGAGAAGTTCCGGGAGAAGGGGCTCGCAATCACCGGGATGAGCGTCGACGGGCGCGCCGAGGTGTTCGAGCTCGCGAACCATCCGTTCTTCATCGGGGTCCAGTACCACCCCGAGTTCCTCTCCCGGCCCGAGTCCCCCCATCCCCTCTTCTTGGGCCTCGTTCGGGCGGCGCTCGCTCGCAAGGAGGTCGGGACTTCTGTCGCCCCCTCGTCGGCGCTCGCGTGAGCTCATCGACCTGGACGGCGCCGCCGTCCGGATCGCCGGCCACCTCGAGGAGTACCGCGCCCTCGGCGGCGTCGCGTTCGCGCTCGTGCGCGACGTCACGGGCACGACCCAGGTCACGCTGAAGAAGGGGTCGGCCGACCCCGAGCTCTTCTCGCTGCTGGGGGAGCTCCCCCGCGAATCGGTCATCGAGATCGAGGGCACGGTCCGCCGCTCCGAGAAGGCGCACCGCGGGGTCGAGCTCGTTCCGACCGAGGTCCGGGTCGTCACGCGGGCGGAGGTCCCGCTCCCGCTCGGCGTGGTCGACAAGGTCGGCGCCGAGCTCGACACGCGCTTCAACCACCGGGTCCTCGACCTCCGCAAGCCCGCGATCCGTCAGGTCTTCGAGCTACGGGCAGCCGTGCTGGAAGGGATGCGACGCGCGTACACGGAGCGCGGGTTCCTCGAGGTCGAGACGCCAAAGCTTCTCCGCCAGGGGGCGGAGGGCGGAGCGACGCTCTTCCGGGTGGACTACTTCGACCGGGTCGCGTACCTGGCGCAGAGCCCGCAGCTCTACAAGCAGATGCTGATGGGGGCGGGGTTCGAGCGGGTCTTCGAGATCGCGCCCGCCTTCCGGGCGGAACCGTCCGACACGGTGCGCCACCTCACCGAGTTCACGAGCGTGGACGCGGAGATGGCGTACGTCGATTCGGCCGACGACCTCCGCGCGGCCCTCGAGAGCGTGGTCGCCGAGACGCTTCGCTACGCCCGCGAACGGCTTTCCGCTCGGGAGAACCCGCTCGCGGACGGGATTCCCGTCGCCACGACCCCCTTCCCGAGAATCCCGTTCGCCACGTGCGAGGAGTGGCTGGGCCGTCCCGGGGCCGAGCAGGACCTTTCCCCCGAGGACGAGCGGACGATCGGTGCGCGGGTGATGAAGGAGCAGGAGGCGCCGTTCTACTTCCTCACCGACTTCCCCACGGCGCCAAAGGCCGGAACGTTCTACGCCCGGCGCCAGGACGAGAACCCGCGGCTCACCTGGTACTTCGACCTGGACTTCCTCGGGCTCGAGATCGCGAGCGGCGGGCTCCGCGAGCATCGCATGGTCCGCCTGCTCGAGAACATGCGAACGGCCGGCGCCGACCCCGCGAATTTCGAGGGCTACCTCGAGGCGTTCCGATACGGCATGCCACCCCACGGAGGATGGGGATTCGGTCTGGACCGTTTCGTTCAGCAGCTGGCAGGGCTCGCCAATATACGGGAGGGCCGCCTCTTCCCTCGCGACCGGTACCGACTCGATCCGTGAGGTGGCGATCCCGATGGCAGCGGTAAAGAGGGCGCTTCCCGCTCCTCCGGAACTCCAGAGCCACTGGGCGGCGGTCCTCGAGGAAGCCGGCCATCGCGCGGAGGTGCTCGCGCTCAGCGACCGGTACCCCGAAGAGCGCTCGCTCACGATCGCGTTCTCGGAGATCGACCAGGTCGACACGTCGCTCGCCGACCTGCTCCTCGAGCGGCCCGAGGAGGTGCTGGGGGCCGGCGAGCGGGCGATGCGCGAGCTGCTTCCCATCGCCGAGGCAGGCGCCGAGGGGCTCCGTCTCCGCGTGCAGGGACTCCCTCCCACGGCGCATCGGCTCATCCGCGATATTCGTGAGAGCGACCTCAACCGTCTCATCGGCCTCGATGGCATCGTCCGGCGGGTCACCGAGGTCCGACCGCAGATCCGGGACGCCGTCTTCCAGTGCGTGTCGTGTCGGACCGAGTTCCATGAGCCGCAGGACGAGGCTTCCATGGTCTTCCGAGAGCCGCTCGAATGCCCGGAGTCCCAGGGCGGGTGCGGTAAACCCCAGGGACGGACCCGATTCCGCCTCCTTCCGGAGAAATCGGCGTATGTGGACGCGCAACGGGTCGAGATCCAGGAGAATCCGGAGATCCTGAAGCACGGGGCGCACCCGCAGGGTCTCGCCGTGATGCTGACCGAGGACCTCGCGGGGAAGGTACTTCCGGGCAATCGCGTCATTGTCAACGGGGTGTTGAAGAGCTTCCAGCGGGCGAGCGCCGCCCGCGGCGGCGTCGTGCGCAACACGACCTTCGACCTCCTCGTCCTCGGGAATTCGGTCGAGTGGAAGCAGCAAGAGTACGACGAGATCGAGATCTCCCCCGAGGAAGAGCGACTGTTCCTCTCCTTCCAGGGCGACCCCACGATCGTCGACAAGATCGTGATGTCGCTCGCCCCGACCATCAAGGGGATGGAGGAGGAGAAGGAGGCGATCGCGCTCCAACTGTTCGGCGGGGTCGAGAAGCGATACCCGGACGGGATCCGGGTGCGCGGCGACATCCACGAGCTTCTCGTAGGAGACCCGGGCACCGCGAAAAGCCAGCTGCTTCGTTACATCGCGGATGTTGCACCGCGCGGGATCTACACCAGCGGCAAAGGAGCGACCGCGGCGGGACTGACGGCCGCTGCGGTGAAGGACGACTTCGCGGGAGGCCGATGGGTGCTGGAGGCCGGGATGCTCGTGCTCGCCGACGGCGGAATGGCGGTGATCGACGAGCTGGACAAGATGAGTCCCGAAGACCGGTCGGCGATGCACGAGGCACTCGAGCAGCAATCCGTATCGATCGCCAAGGCGGGCATCACCTCGACGCTGAACGCGCGCTGCCCCGTGCTCGCCGCGGCGAATCCCAAGTGGGGCCGCTTCACGAACGACCGCACGGTCGCCGAGCAGATCGACCTGCCGCCGACGCTGCTGTCCCGGTTCGATGTCATCTTCTCCATTCAGGACCACCCGAACCAGGAGCGGGACCGACGCCTGGCCCAGGGGATACTGACCTCGCACCGCGAGGGCGAGTCGCGAGCGTTCGTCGGCGGAGAGCGCACGAGCTCGGCCGGGGCGCCGTTCCCGCCGGAACTCCTCAAGAAGTACATCGCCTACGCGAAGCGCACCGTCCGCCCGGTGCTCTCGGAGGCGGCGTTCGCGGCACTCTCCGACTACTACGTCCAGGTCCGCGCGCAGGGCGAGGAACCGAATTCGCCGGTCCCGATCACGGCCCGCCAGCTCGAGGCGCTCGTCCGGCTGAGCGAAGCGGCCGCGAAGGCCCGGCTCTCGAACGAGGTCGGCATCGAGGACGCCCAGCGGGCGATCGGGATCATGCAGAACTTCCTCAAGCGCGTCGCGATGACGGAGGGAGGGAAGCTCGACGTCGACTTGGTCCAGTCGGGCGTGAGCCACAGCCAGCGTGAGCGCCTCGACATCGTGATGCGCGTGATGCGCGAGCTCCAGGACCGACCCGAGGGGACGTTCACGGTCGAGGAGTATCTCGCCGCTGCCGACAAAGCGGGGGTAACGGCGAACCGTGCCGAAGCGCTGCTCCAGACCCTCCGCAATCAGGGCGAGATCATCGAATCGCGACCGAACCGACTTCAGCTCGTGCGTTTCTGACGGCGTGACGCCGTGCCGAGGACGCCGATATATCCCTGCGGCGCGCTTCATTCGGAGCTAAAATGACCGAGGATGCCGGCGTCGTCATGCGGGTCCACCGGGTACGGGCCGAGTTCGTCGTCGCGGCGTGCGACGCCGACCTCCTCGGCCGGGACCTCCCGGTCGGCGACGGCGGACGCACCGTTCGCGTCTCGGGTCAGTTCTACGGCGAGCGCCGCGTCTCCAAGGAGGAGTAGCTTTGGGCGCTCGAGCGCGCGACCATCGCTAACCTCCTCGGCGAGCGCGTCCTCGCGCTCGCGCGCGAGGGCGGGTTCGTCGGCCCCGAGGGTACGGGGTTCCTGGGCGGCGTGCCGCACGCCGAGATCTTCTCGATGCACGAGTGAGGTGGGGAGCGATGGACGAGGAGTTCTGCGTCGTCTGCGGGGCCACCGGCCGCGCGCTCACCGACGGGGTGTGCGCGTCCTGCGCCGCCGAGCGGACAACGCTCGTCTCCGCCCCGGAGCACGCGGTGGTGGTGATCTGCCCGCACTGCGGAGCGCGGAGGCAGGGCGGACAATGGGAGCGCCCGGGAGCGAGTCGACTCCTGACCGCCGAGGACCTGGCACCCTTCCTCCAGGTCCACCCCGAGGTGGGGATCCGCCGTATCCACTGGGAAGAGACGTCGGCGACCGGTACCGTCCGCGACCTGACGGGAACGGCGGAGCTCGTCTTCCGCGGGGAGCCCCGGGAGGCGCGGGTCCACCTGTCGGTCCGCACCGAGCATCACACGTGCCCCGACTGCTCGCGGAAAAGCGGACGGTACTACACCGCGGTCCTGCAGCTAAGGGTCGGTCTGGAGCGGGCCAACGAGAAATCCGCGGCGCTGCACGCGCGGCTCGACGGGACCTGGTCCCACCTCCTCGGGGAGACCCGGCCCGACTGGAGGAAGGCGATCTCCTGGCGCGAGGAGCTCCCCGAGGGGTACGACGTGTTCTTCACCGACACGCTGGCGGCGCGCGGGGTCGCGCGGGTGGCGAAGCAGAAGTTCCACGCGACGGTGAAGGAGTCCGCGACGCTCTTCGGTCGCAAGGACGGGCAGGACGTCTACCGGGTGACGTTCTGCCTCCGGTTCCCCCGGGGCGAGCCGAACCGCTCGCCCGGAACCGCCGCGCGGGCGAACGTGGAACAATAGTCTTAAGAAGCGACCCCTGCTCTTTGCCCTCGAGAGCAGGCGTTCCCATGGCAAAGAGTGGAATTCTCCGGCGTCACCACGGATCCGACACATTGGAAGAAGGCACGTTCCTTGACCTGGGCTCGATGCAGTTCGAAGACGAGCTGGGCGCGCTCGCCGGCGCGCGCGGGACGGTCCGTCTCGCCGAGATTCTCCGCTTCGAGGACCTGCACCAGGTCTCGAAGCTCGCCTACCAGGGCGACATCGTGCTGCTCGACTACACGTCGATCGCCAACGACCAGATCGCGGTGAAGCGGATGAGCATCGACCTAAAGAACGTCGCCAAGGATACGGGCGGCGATGTGGCCGGGATCGCGAAGAATCTGCTCGCCATCACGCCCGCGGGAATTCGCATCGACCGGCAGAAGATCCGACCCTCGTTCTAGCGCCCGCGGGGGCCGGTGAAGGCATCGCTGGACCGTCGCGAAGCGACGTCCAGTGCGCCGGACTGCGTGGTGAGCGGCGTCTTCGAGCGCGGCGAGAAGGAGACCGCGTTCCCGCGGAACCTCGCGAAGGAGGACGCGTACGTCAAGGGTCTGCTGAAGGCGGCCTGGGACCACCGAGAGATCCGGGGCAAGTACCGCGAGGTGACGGTGCTCCACCGTCCGGACGGGAAGGGGCGACTCCTCCTCGTCGGGCTCGGTCTGCGGGCCCGGTTCGACGCGGAGGCCGTGCGGCGCGCGACCGCGCAGGCGGTGCGCGCCCTGAAGGCGAAGGGGGTCCGGACGGTCGCCGTCCGGCTTCCAGCGTTCGTGAACGAGCCGGTCTCGAGCGACGCCGCACTCCGGGCGGTGGTCGACGGCGTGTACCTGGGCGGTTACGAGTTCCTCAAGTACAAGAACAAGACCGAGGGGATGGTCGAGGAAACGACGATCGCCCTCGGCGAGGAGCTGGAGCGCGAAGAGACCGTGCTCAAGAAGGCCTTGGACGAGGAGCGGACGATCGCCGAGACCGTGGTCTGGACGCGCGAGATCGCGAACCTGCCCGCGGACACCGCCTCCCCTGCCCGGCTCGCCGAGGAGGCGAAGAACCTGGGGAAGGAAGTCGGACTCAAGGTCACGGTCTTCGACGAGAAACAGCTCGCCGAGATGAACTGCGGCGGTATCCTGGCGGTGGGCGGAGGGTCGAACGCCCACCCTCCGCGCCTGATCGTGCTCGAGTACGCCGGCGGCGCACGCCGGGGGAAGACGGTCGCCGTCGTCGGGAAGGGGATTACCTTCGACTCCGGCGGGATCTCGATCAAGCCCGCGCCGCAAATGTCCTACATGAAGTACGACAAGTCCGGCGCGGTCGCGGTGCTGGGCATCCTGCGCGCGGCGGCGCTCCTCAAGGTCCCTCCCCGGGTCGTCGGCGTGATGGCGTGCGCGGAGAATGTTCCGAGCGGCACCTCGTACCGGCCGGGGGACCTGGTCCGCACCTACAACGGCAAGGTCATCGAGGTCCTGAACACGGACGCCGAGGGCCGGGTCGTGCTCTCGGACGCCCTCGCCTACGCGGCGGCCCAGTACCATCCCGACGAGATCATCGACCTCGCGACGCTGACCGGCGCGGAGACGGTCGCCCTCGGGGACGATACCGCCGGGCTCGTCGCGACCGACGACAAGCTGGCCGCGGGTCTCCTCGCCGCGAGCCAGGCGACCGGCGAGCCGATCTGGCGGATGCCGCTCACCGACTATCACCGCGAGCTCGTCAAGAGCGAGTTCGGGGACGTGCGGAATTCGATCGAGATCCCGCTCGCCGGCATGCTGACCGCGGCCGCGTTCCTGGAGAACTTCGTCGACGGGAAGCCGTGGGCGCACCTCGACATCGCGGGCCCGGCGTACACGACGATCACGACGCGGCGCTACCAACCACCCTACATGAGCGCCGGTGCGACGGCGTTCGGGGTGCGTCTCGTGACCCGCTACCTCGCGGACTCGCCGCGCGGTTCGTAGTCTCCGAGGCCGGCGCCCGGACGGGGGCGCGCTACGCCGCGACGATCTGGACGCTCTCGCCACCGTGCCGCGTCGCGCGCGGTCGGACCTCGCAGAACAGCGGGGTATGGTAGCCGCCACCGGTGATGAGCGCCGTGCCGACGGGCAGGGACTGGATCATCTCGGTCATCCCGGCGGTCAGGCCCTCGATTGACTGGGCGATCGCCTTGAGGTCGAGTGGGTTCGTCACCTGAAGTATCAGCTGGGTGTTGCACTGGGAGAGGACGCTCTTGTCGATCCGCGCCGCCCGTTGGGTCACCACGCAGAGCCCCAGCCCGAACTTCCGCCCCTCGCTCGCGATGTTCTTCAAGATCCGCGAGCACGTGGCACTTCCCTGCTGGGGGGCGAAGTTGTGCGCCTCCTCGATGACCAGGAAGAGCGGCGGGATCTTCTCCTTCTTCCGGTTCTCGAACAGCGTGAGCGCGATCCGCGCGACCACGAGCTCCTGAACGTCGGGCGCGATCCCGCGCAGGTTGATCAAGGTCGCCTCGCCCTTCTTCACGAGCTCGTTCAGGCTCGTTCCCACCGGCCCCAAGAGCTTCGTCTGCTCGACGTACTCGAGACGCTCGTGGAGCGTCTCGGCGACCGCGCCCTCCCCGTGCTCGGCCGCGCGGACCAGGTCGCGGACCGCGAAGTCCGGGTTGTTGGCGGCAGCCGACTCGATGATCTGCTTGAGCGGCGCCAGGAACGTCTTCACGTTCGTGAGGCCCATGAAGACCAGGAGGTCGCGGGGGTCGATGTGGCGGAGCGAGAAGGTGAGCGGCTTCGACGACGGGTTGAGGGAAACGTCCGGAGAGTACTCCTGGATCTGGCGGCCGAACCCCTGCGACTCCACGCCGAACCGGGCGTGCACCCCGTTCTTCGTCTCCGGGACGCGGAGCGAGCCGTACTCGCCGTGCGGGTCGATGATGACGCAGGTCACCTTGTGACGCAAGAGCTCCTCGATCAGGACCCCCAAGAGGTAGCTCTTCCCGCCGCCGGTCTTCGCGAGGACGCTGACGTGCCGCTGCACCAGCTGGTTGATGTCGAGCTCCACGCGGAGCTTGTGGTTCCGCAGGAGTCCCACGTAGGCGCCGGTGTTGGCGTGGTGCTTCAACCCCAGGACGTCGGCGATCAGGGGCTCCTCAGCGCGGAACACGTGCGCGCCCGGGCGGAAGGGGATGGTCGGGAGCTTGACGAGCCCCTGCTCGTCGCGGAATCCGATGATCCGCGCGACCCCGAGGAGGCTCTCGTGGACGTGGCCCTCGTCGCTGGGGAGCAGCGCGCCCGCCGCTTCGAGTCCGAGATCGCTCTTACGCTTCAGGTCGTCCAGTTGACAGAGCACCTTGCCGTGGAGCTCGTCCACGACCGTGAGGTAGTCGCCGCGCTCGACGGGGCTCGAGAGACTGAGCTGGAATTGGCCCAGGCCCACGTCTCCGAAGATGCGTCCGACCTCTTCCACGACGCGTTCGATTCGGGGCGTGGGATATGAGGCTGACGCGCCAAGCGAAACGGTCGGAGCGCTCGGTGCGGTAGACCTTATATCGGGCGTCCCTGTCGAACGGCTCCCGACCCTCGAATCTCCTGGGGGGCGGTGGCGGCTTGACCGACGCGTCCGAAGAGCTCGAGCAGAAGCGTGCGGAATCGAACGCACGAGCGGACGAGCACCGCGCCCGCCGCGACCGGCTCAACGCCGAGTCGCGCGCGACCGCCGACGACCGGGCGCGCATCGTCGATGAGCTGAGGGACCGGAGCGCGGAGGCGCAGGAGCATCGTCGCCACCGCGACCAGTTGAACGACCAGGTCCGCGAGGAGAAGCGTCTCCGCGAGGAGTGGAACCGGAAGCTCCAGGAGCTCGGCGACAAGCTCCAGGAGCTGAAACGCGCCCGCGCACCCCGACCGGGCGCCGTCCCGGTGTGGCGACTTCGCAAGGAGCTCAAAGAGCTCGAGTTCCGCCACATGACGACCGCGCTCACCGGCGACCAGGAGAAGCGGCTCATCGAGGAGATGAAGCGGCTCGAGGCGGCGATCCGCGACCAGGACGCCGAGCTCCGGCAGGACCCCCTTGTCGAGGAGACGATGAAGGCGTTCGCCGAGGCGCGGGACGAGGCGGAGAAGCACCACGCCGCGGTGGGCCAGTTCGCGGTCGAGGCGCAGGCCGAGCACGAGGCGATGGTGCGGCTCTACGAGGTCGTGGACGAGTTGCGGCGCCGCGCGGACGAGGCCCAGGCACATCTCATCGAGGTCAAGACGTCGGCGGACGAGGCGCACCACGCGCACATCGCCGCGATCGAGGAGGTCCGCGACATCGAGAAGATGCTCTACGCGGCGCGCGGCGGACGAGCGCCGCCGAGCTGGGCGGACGCCCAGCCGCCCAAGGAAGAGGACTTCCTCGCCCGCCTCAAGAAGGGGGAGAAGGTCTCCACCGAGGACCTTCTCGAGCTCCAGAAGAGCGGACGCGCGTAGGCCAGACGCCCGTGCCGCTTCCGTACGGTTCGAACACCGTCGAGGGGATCCTGTTCGACCTCGACGACGTCCTGGTCCCCTTCCAGACCCCGGGTGCCTGGCAGTGGGCGTGGCGGCCCCAGGGCCCGGTCCTCGGGGAGCGCCGCGTGCGCGCCGCGGTGCGTCGCACGCTGCGCGCCTGGGACCGTCGCCGCTGGCGCGGGCTCACCGGAAAGGAGCCGCCCGCCGACCTGGCGGCGCTCCATCAGCATCTCGTCACGAGTCTCTTCGAGATCGCCGGCCACACCCTTCCCACCGAGGAGACCGAGGCGGTCGTCCGCCGACTCCTTCATCCCGCGGGCGAGGTCGAGCGGTTCCCGGACGTCGCACCGGTGCTGACGCGACTCACGGCGGCGGGCGTGGCGTGGGGCGTGGTGACTACGCTGCCCGAGGAGTCGGCCCGATGGCTCCTCCGCCGGGTCGGCGTTGATCCGTCTCGCCTCCTCTGGAACGGCGAGGCCACCCCGACGCTGCCCGACCGTGCGGCCTTCCGCGGAGCCGCGGAGCGCCTCGGACTTCCGGTCGAACGAGTCGCGTTCGTCGGAGAACTGTTCTGGAGCGACACTCGCGCCGCCGCGCGCGCCGGGCTCCCGTCGATCCTCCTCGACCGACACGACGGATGGCCGAAAGTGCTCGCGGGGCGGATCGTTGACCTCGGGCAATTGGAGACGGCGCTCGCCGCCGGTGGGTCGACCGCCGGCCCGGACGACGAGGCGGAGGGGGACGCCGGTTAACTCGGTCCGGCGAACCTATATACGATGGTCTCCGCTCCCGCCCCGGCCATGCGTTACGTCAAGCTCGACCAGTCCGAGATCCGTCAGATCAAGGAGCTGTACGAGGGAGTGATGTCGCACGCGTGCCACGGTCTGTTCTTCAAAGAAGGGTCGGTGATCGGCACCGACATGGCGGAAGAGGCGCTCAAGGATCGGACGAATTTCTTCGAGCGCGCCGGGGCCATCCTGAAGGAGCGAGGATGGGTCGAGGAAACGTCGTTCACGGACACCGAGGTCGTCGTGAAGGGATCGATCGAAGTCACCCCGAGCGACATCCCGACGTGCCACCGATTGCGCGGCATCCTTCGCGAGTTCTACGAACGTTTTAAAGGGGGGCGCGTTAAGTGTACCGAGGAAATGTGCGCAAGCACTGGCCACCCGGAGTGCCGTTTCCGAATCGAGGAGATGTAAGGGTGGGGGTGCGGGGATGATGGCCACCGGGAACGTCGGCGCCGTAATCAAGGACCTCAAAACGCGGATCTCGGGTATCGCGACTGCGCTCGTCTCCCGCGACGGGCTCGTCCTCTATGCGGACGTACCCGCCGGGGTCTACACCGAGACGTTCGCGATCATGTGCGCCACGATCCTGGGCGCGGCCGCCACCGCCAACACCGAGCTCAACCGCGCTCCGCCCGACCGCATCGTCATCGAGGGCAACGATTCGAAGACAATCATCGTCGGCAGTGGCAAGAAGGCGCTCCTGGTCGCGGTCGTCGACCAGTCGGCGGACCAGACCAAGGTGCTCGCCGAGGTCACGAAGGTCGCCGAGCTCCTGAAGGCGAACTAGTCGTCCGTCTACTCGGGCGCCGTCCCGCGTGAGGTCGTCGCGATCCGCCGCTCCGGCGTGAGGCGCGCCCCTCCTCCCGTCAACATCCGCGTCGCGTACCCCGCGAACGCGGCGCCGAGCCGGGCGAGAGCGAGCGGCGTGCGCTGCCCCGTGAGGAGCCGGCCCATCCGGTACCGTCCCCACAGGCTGCCCTGCTTCTCGGTCAGCTGCTTGCGGCCGTATCCGTTCCAGAACGCCTGATAGAGGAACCGCACGAACGTCGTGCGCTTGTGATGGTAGACCACGGCGTCCGGGAGGAAACGGATCGCCGCACCCGAGCGTACGGCGCGCAGGTTGAGGTCGATGTCCTCCGCGGTGATGAATCGCGGGTCGAAACCCCCCAATCGCTCGAACAGCTCGCGCCGGTAGGCGAGGTTGCACGTGGGATACGTGACGTCGTACCCGCTCTGGAACAGCTCCACCCGCTCGAGGGCGCCGTACGAGGGCTTCCCCACGACGACGGTCCGCCCCGCCGCCACCGGCGAGGTCGCGAGCCCGTCGCGCAGTACGCGAAGCCAGCGGGAATCGGTGAAGCAGTCCCCGTCGGTGAACGCGACGAGCGCCCCGCGCGCCTCGTGGACCCCCCGGTTCCGGCCGATCCCGCGCGAGCCGGTCTGCGAGAAGATGCGGATCTCCGGGTGGCCGCGCGCGAACGACTCCGCGATCTCGAGCGTGCGGTCGCGGCTCTCCGAGTCGACGAGGACGATCTCGAACGGGGGTTCCTGGACGAGCAGGCTCTCGAGGAGCTGGCCGATGCAGCGTTCTTCGTTCCGGACGGTGATGACGACCGAGATCAGGGGGCGGGAGTCGCCGTCACTTCCCAATGTCCATCACGACGACATCTTTCACCGCGCGCATGCTCTTGAAGGGTAGCACGAGCCGGCCCGACGCGTCGCTCTGGAACAGACGGGGTTCCACATCCTCGCTCGGCGTGACGAGAACATGGGCGATCCCTCCGGTGAGCGTGTCGACCACGAAATTGTCGATCGCCCCCAGGATCTGTCCGTCGTTCGTCATCACGGTCTTGCCGCGGAGTTCGGTGAGGAACTTGCGCATGGAGGGGAGCCTCGGCTCGCCGATGGCGGAGTGTCGTATTTAATCGTTAGTGGCTATCGGAATCGTCCGGCGCGTCCGGTCGGCCCCGGCGGCGGGCGGGACCCGTCGCGACGTTCTTAGCGCGGCAACGCTTATATCAGCGACTCAGGTCGAGGGCTCCCCGCCCATGCCCCGTCTCTTTCGTCAGAAGAATCCGGAACTGCACCGCGTCGTCGTGGAGCTGCGGCGCGCGGAGCACACGCACCACGCCCCGATCTGGGGCGCGGTCGCCGACCGCCTCGAGCGGGCACGCCACCAGGGGACACCGGTCAACGTGGGCCACCTGGAGCGGCTCGCCGCTCCCGAGGAGTGGGTCGTGATCCCGGGGAAGCTCCTCGCGGACGGACCGTTGTCGAAGCCCCTCACGGTCGCCGCCCTCTCCTACTCGACCGAGGCGCGCGCCAAGGTCCACGCCGCCGGCGGGACCGCGCTCTCCATCTCCGAACTCATCAAGTCCCGGCCCGACGGCGCGGGGGTGCGGCTCTTTGCCTGACGACGCCGCTCCGAGCGGACCGACGGTCGTGGACGTCACCGGCCTCGTCCTCGGCCGCGCGGCGAGCCTCATCGCCAAGCGGCTCCTGAACGGCGAGTCGATCGTCGTCGTCAACGCGGAGAAGAGCGTCGTCACCGGCTCGCGACGGCAGGTCGTGGCCCACTACACCGAGGCCCGCGCGCGCGGTTCGATCCGCTCCGGCCCCCACTTCCCTCGGTACGCGGACCGCATCTTCCGCCGGACCGTCCGGGGGATGCTCCCGCACTTGAAGACCGGTGGCAAGAACGCCTATCGGCGCCTCGTGGTGCATCTCGGTGTGCCGGAAGAGTTCCGATCCTCGAAGCTCGAGACGCTCGACGGCGCGAAAGCCCGTCCCGCGCTGCGCCCGCCGACCACGCTCGGTGAGGTCACCGTCCTCCTGGGGGCCCGTCCGTGAAGACCCCCACGATCGTCCTCGCGACGGGGAAGCGCAAGGCCGCGGTCGCCCGCGCGACCGTGCGCAAGGGCGCCGGGCTCGTCCGCGTCAACGACCGGCCGCTGGAGCTCGTCGAGCCCGAGGTCGTCCGGCAGAAGATCCAGGAGCCGCTCCTCATGGTCGGCGACCGGGGGAAGGGCCTCGACATCTCGGTCACCATCCACGGCGGCGGGATCGTCGGCCAGGCCTCCGCGGCGCGCACCGCGGTCGCGCGGGGACTCCTGAGCTGGATCAAGGACCCCGAGCTGCGCGAGATGTTCAAGAAGTACGACCGGTCGCTGATCGTCAACGACCCGCGCCGCAAGCTCCCGAAGCGCCCCGGCGGACGCGGCGCGCGGGCCCGGCGGCAGAAGTCGTACCGCTGAGCGAGGAGGGAAGTCAGGATCCATGACGATGATGGTACCGGTCCGCTGCTTCACCTGCGGCGCCGTGATCGGCCAGTACTGGGACGAGTACCGCGAGCGGACGTCCCGCGGCGAGCCCGCGGGCAAGGTGCTGGACGGGATCGGGCTGCACCGCTACTGCTGCCGCCGCATGCTCCTCACCCACGTCGACCTCCTGGACGAGGTCGGCCCGTACGGATAGCGCCGAACTTCGGCGCCCCCCACACGTCGGAAAGGGTTGGGTCCGTCGCCGGGAACCCGGCTACGGTTCCTCGTCCTCGTCTTCCTCTTCGTCCTCGTCGGTCCGGGCGCGGCTGCGCTCGATCCCGGAACGGCTCGAGGTCGTCCGGGTCGACGTGGTGGTGCGGCGCGTGCGGCGACGGTAGAGGAAGATGATCGCGATGATCACCGCCAGGACGGCGACCGCGATCGCGGCGTACTCGAGCGCCTGGGTCAGCGGGTTCTGGTTGACCGTGATCGACATCGAGACGACCTGCGGCCCGTTGATGTAGTTGCCCGAGTACTCGTTCGACGCGGTCGCGTTCGCGTAGAGCACGTAGTTGCCCGTCTTCGGCGGCGACCAGGTCATCACCGCGCGGAACGTCTGGTTGTAGTTCATCGACGGGACCACGCCGACCGCGAACGGCACCGTGTTGGGGACGCCCTTCGAGGTGTAGTTGTAGAACTTCACGGTTCCCGGCGTGCCCGCGATGTACGAGCGGGCGGTCCCGCTGGGGCTCGTGAGGTAGAACGCGACGGCGACGTTGTACGCGACCGACTTCGAGCCGCCGCCCGCGGTGACGTTCACCCAGTAGGTGTAGCTGTCCCCGGAGGTGAGCGTGGTCGGCCCGGTCAGGTTCGTCGCCGCCATGATCACCGCCGTCGTCGAGTTCACGGTCACCGAGAGCGACTGCGTCGTGTAGCCGGAGTTGTTGTTCAAGTCCCAGACGGTGAGGTTGACGGTGTACGGCTTCTGCTGGGGGTCGAGCCAGAGCGACGGATACGGCTTCACGGACGTCGTGTTGATGCCCAAGTGCACCGACGCGTTGCCCGAGTTCGTCACGAGCCAGTAGTACTTCGCGATCGAGCCGTTGTTGGGGTCGGTCGCGTTCGCGCCGTTGAACGACACCTTCGCGGTCAGGTTGGTCGCCGCGGTCACGCCGGTGTTCGCCGCGATCGCCTTACCGGCTGCGTTCAGGATCTGGAACGCGGAGGTCGGCTTCTGCGTGTCGTTCACGAGCACGACGAGCGACGCGTTGGCCGACTGCCCGGTCCCGTCCCAGACGGAGAGCGTGATGTTGTAGCGCCACCCCTTGAAGACGACCGGACTCCCGCCGATGGACGTGCCCGACTTGTAGTAGACCCCCGCCCCGAGGAACTGATACGAGTAGTTCGACCCGAAGTAGGCGCCCTGGCCCTCCGAGTAGTTCGCCGTCGCCTTGTACCCCTTCGCGCTGATGACGTAGGACGCGACCGAGAGGGGGCCCGGGATCGGAGCGCTCGTGTTGATCGCGGCCGTGCTCGCCGACGCGTTGAACCGGAGGACCGTCCCCCAGTTGACGAAAACGTACGGCACCCCTCCCGAGGTACGATTCTGGCTCGAGGTCGCGTTCGACGAGATCACCGCCGTGACAGGGCCCTTGGCCACCCAGACGTAGAAATTGGTCGCGTTCACTAATCCGCCCGAACTGGTCACCGTGAGCTTACCCGGGTAGGGGGTCGTCGAGCTCGCGTGCGCGTACGTGTGGTTCGTGGTCGCCGTTCCTACGGTGGTCGACGCGCCGTCCCCGAACACCCAGTGGAAGCTCGTGCCGTTCGTTCCCGCGGGGTAGGTGGAGTTGAGGGCGCTGAACGTCACGTTCTGCCCGACTCCAACGACGACCGTGTAGTTGTTCCGCGTGCTGTTGAGCACGTTGTGTGACGAGAACGCGAAGTTCGACACCGAGGCGTTCACGATCGCGGTCAGGTTCGCGTACTTCACGATCTGGAACGAGGCCGTCCCCGCGAGCGAGCTCGAGGGGAGCGAGACCAGCGTGAACTTAGTCCACGTGTTCGACGGTCCCTGCGGTACCAACCGCGTCTGGACCGGGGGCGGCGTGTTCGCAGCGAGCGCGAAGCCCGTCGGGAGCACGATCGTGTAGTTGTACGTGTCCGAGCTCGTGGGGTGCGCGAAGCCGAAGTTGATCGTGTACGTCCCCGAGTTCTTCGTGACGCTCCCGTTGAGCGCGAACGACTGGTACCAGCCGAGCGAGATGCCGGCCGGGCTGTTGAGGCCGCACGTCGCGCTGCAGGTCGTGCTGGACGTCGCCACGTTCCCGCTCTGCGCCGACGGCAGGAATCCGGTCCCGTTGATCGCCGTGCCGGCCTGGACGGCCGGGAAGAACGCGCCGGCGGCGTTCTCCCAGGCGACCAGGTCCGCGAGAACGGTCGATCCCGTCGGGGTCACGGTGTGCTGGAAGTCGAGCCCGAGCTGGCCCCACATCTGCCCGATCGTCCCGTTGGGGAGGTTCGCGATGACCGTGTCGTTACCGAGCGAAGCGTTGGTCCAGACGTTCAGAAGACCCGAGCCGGTCGCCGGATTGAACCCGGAGAAATTGAGGGTCGTGTTGTAGACCCCCCGCTGCGTCGGGATCATCGCCGGAACGTAGACGTTCTGCGAGTACGGAGTCCCTTGGGAGGTCTTCGTGTACGTGAACGTGCTGAATCCGACGGTCGAGAGCACGACGTTGAACGACTGCCCGGTCGTCCCGCTGAATCCCGCCGGATACGTGCCGATCGAGTAGAGGCCGCCGGGGGGCGTCGGGTTGGTGTACGAGTAGCCGTTCGTGGCGTCGTAGAGCGTCACGTTCCCGCTGCTCGGCACGACGTTACTGTTGCTCGACTGGTACACCTGGCCCTGGAAGAGCCACGTCCCGAGTCCGAACGTCACGTTCGTGCTCGAGTAGGCGGCGATCGTGAGCGAGGTGTAGTTGTAGAGCGGCGGGCTCTGGGCGATCGTCGTCTTCAGCACCCACGTGCCGGCCGGAACGTCCAGGGAGTACAGCCCCTTCGCGACGCTCGTGTTGCTCGCGAGCACGAAGTCGTTGTACGCGGGGTCCAGGAGCTGGACCGAGGCGCCGCGGACGCCGTTCCCGCTATACTTCACTTGGCCGTAGATCACGGCGTTGTAGAACGCGACATAGATGTTCGGCACGCTGACCGGTGAGACGGTCGTCAGCTGGGTCGCCGAGATGTAGGCGAACTGAGGGTTCTGGTTCGCCGGATACACCCCGAACGCGGTACACGTCCGACAGCTGCTGATGTTCCCCTGCGCAGGCACGTAGAGTGCCCAATAGCCGGGGACGAGGGCTCCGCCGGTGCTCGCGGTCGTGAAATTGAACTGGCCGTTCGTGCCGGTGGTCGCGGTGAAGATCGCGCCCGTGGCTCGGGAGATCAGCTGTACCTCGGCGCCCGCGGGAACATAGCCCCCTCCGTTCGGCTGCGTCGCAAATCCGGTCAGGGTATAGTTCGGGCTCGATGCTTGCGCCGTCGCCATCGTCGCCAGCGTTCCCGCCAGCAACAGCAGCACGACGACCCACAGGGCGGCGCGCGGCAGGTGCGGTACCAACTGTCTCACTACTCCCGTTTGGTGCTCCCCTCTATCGAGAGCGGGGCGGCGAACTTTGCCTTACTACATATAGCTTGCCCGGACGCGAATCACCTCGGTGTCCGGACGGCGCCGGACTAGCGGTAGATGGCGGTCCCCGCGTCCTCCCGACGGCGCGCGACGCGCTCGCGGAGGAGGTGCTTTTCGAACTCTTCGTAGAACTTGAGGATCTCGGGGTCGCACGACGCGCGCACCTGCTTGAGCGCCGCCTCGAAGTGCGCCTTCGTCACCTTGCTCGACTTGAGGCTCTCGCGGATCGCGGTGAGTCCCGCCTCGCGGCACAGCGCGGCCAAATCGCTCCCCACGTACCCTTCCGTGCGCTCCGCGAGCTCGGAGAGGTTCACGTCGTCGGCGAGGGGCATCTTCCGGGAGTGCACCTTGAGGATCTCGAGGCGTCCGGCCGCGTTCGGCGGCTCGACGTAGAGCATCCGGTCGAAGCGCCCCGTCCGGAGGAGCGCTTCGTCGATGATGTCGGGACGGTTGGTCGCTGCGATGACCAGCACGCGCTCGAGCGTCTCGAGCCCGTCGATCGACGTGAGCAGCTGGTTGACGATCCGCTCGGTCACGCCGCTCGACGTCTGGAGCCCGCGCCGCGGGGCGATCGAGTCGAGCTCGTCGATGAAGACGATCGACGGCGAGGCCTGCCGCGCCTTCTTGAAGATCATCCGGATCGCCTTCTCGCTCTCGCCGACCCACTTGCTCATCACCTCGGGTCCCTTGACCGAGATGAAATTCGCCTGGCTCTCGGTCGCGGCCGCCTTCGCGAGCAGGGTCTTCCCCACGCCCGGGGGCCCGTAGAGGAGGATGCCGCGCGGCGGCTCGATCCCGATGTGGCGGTAGACCTGGGGATTCTTGAACGGGAGCTCGACCGATTCCTCGAGGATGCGACGGACCCGTTCGAGCCCGCCGACCTCTTCCCAGTGCGTGGTCGGGACCTCGACCGCGACGTCGCGCAGGCTCGACGGCTCGATCTGCTTCAACGCCTCCCGGAAGTCGTTCTCGGTGACCTTCATCCGCTCGAGCAGCGAGATCGGGATCGGCTGGTCGAAGTCGATCTCGGGCAGGTACCGTCGGAGGGCCCGCATCGCGGCTTCCCGCCCGAGCGAGGAGAGGTCGGCGCCGACGAACCCGTGGCTGAGCGCCGCGAGCTCTTTCAGGAGCCGCTCCCGGTCGCGCTCGCTCCCCTCGATCGGCATGCCGCGCGTGTGGATCTGCAGGATCTCGAGCCGCCCCTCCTGGGTCGGGACCCCGATCTCGATCTCGCGGTCGAACCGGCCGGGCCGGCGCAGCGCGGGGTCGATCGCCTCCTCGCGGTTCGTCGCGGCGATCACGATGACATTGCCGCGGCCGGAGAGGCCGTCCATGAGGGTCAGGAGCTGCGCCACGACCCGCCGCTCGACCTCGCCGACCACCTCGTCGCGCCGGGGCGCGATCGAGTCGAGCTCGTCGATGAAGATCACGCTCGGCGCGTTCTTCTCCGCCTCCTCGAACTTCTCGCGGAGCTCCTTCTCGCTCTCGCCGTAGTACTTCGAGATGATCTCCGGTCCCTGGATCCCGATGAAGTGCGCGCCCGCTTCGTTCGCGACGGCCTTCGCGATGAGCGTCTTCCCGGTCCCGGGCGGCCCGTACAGGAGCACGCCCTTCGGCGGCGTGATCGCCAGCCGGTCGAACAGCTCGGGATGCTTCAACGGGAGCTCGATCATCTCCCGGACGCGGCCCAGCTTCTCCTTGAGCCCCCCGATATCCTCGTAGGAGACCCGCGGCGCGGCGACCTCGGCCTCGCTGACAGTCTCCTCCTTGATCGTGATGAGGGTCGCCGGCGCGACCTGGACGATCCCCTTCGGCTGGGTCGCGACGACCATGAACGGCAGCGAGCCGCCCATGAGGAACACTCCCGGGATGACGAAGACGTCCCCGCGGACGAAGGGGCGGCGTGCGAGCGCTTTCGCGACGAAGCTCTCGAGCCCCGGCCCCAGGTCCATCCGCGCGCTCCCGGCGTAGATCGGCGCGATCGTCACGGAGTCGGCGTTGGGACAGTCGACGCGCTGCACCTGGATCCGGTCGCCGATGCTCACGCCGGCGTTGCGCCGAACGACCGCCTCGATGCGGACGAGACCCTTCCCCTCGTCGTCGGGCTGGGCCCGGCTCACGATGGCGGGCGTCGGCTTCCGTCCGCGGATCTCGACCACGTCGCCCAGGCCCACCTTGAGCCGCTGCCGGGTCTGCACGTCGAGCCGCGCGGTCCCGAGCCCGATATCCTGCTGAAATGCCTCGGCGACCCGGAGCGTGACCGCTTCGCCCATCGCCGAGTACCTCCGACCGAGGCGCGACCTAAAAGAGTTCCCCTCCGCCGGCGGCGGAGGACGGCCCGGCGCTCGAAAGGGTCCGCTGTCCGGGCGTCCGTCCGGCGAGGGTGAGGTCCGGTGCCGGTTCGCCCAGGGTGGCGGCGAGCGCGGCGACCGTGCCGGGCCCGAACCCCATGAAGTGGTTGTTCGCGAAGCCGTAGATCGTTCCGGCGTCGCGGGCTTCGTCCTCGAAACGTCGTCGCATCCGGTCGAGGTCCGGTTGTCGGTCGCGCTGAATCCGGTCGAAGTGGGTGAGCGCGCGATCCCCGACCAAACGGGCGTAGGCGAAGTCCGCCGTCACCCAGGCGGGAGGCTCCGTGCCGGGCACGACCGACCAGACGAGCGCCGCCCGGCGCCCCTCCAGCATTCGGCGCGTGGCCGGTGCCCACCAGGAGCCGTGGCGCAGTTCCACCGCGAGCGGGAACTCGGAAGGAACGGACGCGAGCAGGTGCTCCAACTTCGCGGTCCCCGAGGGCGCCCGAAAGGATCCGGGGAACTGGAGCACCACCGCGCCGAGCTTGCCCGCGGAGCGCAGCGAGCCGAGGCTGGCCAGGAACCCCGCCAGCACCGCGTCCCCCTTCGCCCGATCGTCCTCGTGCGTGACGTCCCGCGGTACCTTGAGCGTAAATCGGAACTCGGCGGGCGTACGGGTCGCCCAGCGCTGGACGAGGAACGGGGTCGGGGCCCGATAGAAGCTCGAGTCGACCTCGACGGTCCGAAAGACTCGGGCGTACCGCTCGAGGAACTCGCCCGGCGGAGCGCCGGGCGGGTAGAACGGTCCGAGCCAGTCGTCGTACGACCAGCCGGAGCAGCCGAGCCAGTACCGCCCCACGCCGCGGGTCTCCGGTCGCAGAAAGATGAGGCTTTGCTCGGTCGGCGACGAATTCGTTGCGCGAGAAGCGGAACCCAAATATCCCCCGCCTCGGTCCAACGCACAATGAGCCGCGCGACGGGGTCCCAATCGACACTCGGGCGCCTGCTCGAGGCGGCCGGCTACCGGCTCGAAGCCCGGCCCGAAGCCACGCTCGCGGTCCGTTCGAAGGACCGTCGCGCGGTCCTCCTGGTCGGGTCGGCTCGTTCTCCCGCCGAGGTGGAACGGTGGTTCCCGACCGACGCCGTATATCGCACGATTGTCTACGACGATACCCCGGGCGTCATTGCCCGGGAGCTGGCGTCGGAGCGGGGGATCGAACTTCTGGAGCCGTCGACGCTCGGTTCCGCCCTCGCCGAGCTCCTGCTCCCCGCCCCGACGGCCCCCGCCGAGTCCGGGGGCCTCCCCACCGAGGAGACCGCGCTCTTCCCTCCCTTTGCCCTGCTTCCCGAGGGCGAGCAGGTCGTCCGCCCGCGGATCGCCCGGTCGGAGGCCGAAACGCTCGCCGGCGTGGAGGCGAGCCGCTACACCCTCCGGCTGGTGCCGTTCTACGTCGCGCCGTACCGGGTCCGTCCGTCGTCGCCGCACGGAGCGCCGGGAGTCGTCGTCCACCGCCTGGTCGCGGTCAACGCGGTCTCGCGCCGCGCCGAGGTCTGGGAGGACGGCGAGCGCGAGCTCGTGGCGGGCATCGACGAACCGCACCAGCGGCTCGTTCCCCAGCTCGGCGAGTCCCAGGCGATCGGCCTGGCGGTGGACGCCGTCCGGCGATTCCACACCGTCGACGTGGAGCATACCGAGCAGCACGGCGGCGCGCTCGTGATCGAGACGCGTCGCGTGCTGCCGTCCGCCGACGACCTTCGCCTGGGGTCGATGGTGCTGCTCTACGTCCCGTACTGGTATGCCGAGGGGGCCGAGGGTCGTATCGTCCTCGATGCGGTCACCGGTCGCCGGGCGAGCGTGTCGGACGGCGGCGGGTACTGAGCGTCAAATACGCCCCCCCGCTCGGCGGCCCGATGCTGCTCGACCAGTACCGCGTCGGTCCGTACCTCAACTTCACGTACCTGGTCGCGACCGAAGAGGGCGGCGAGGGCGTCGTCATCGACCCCTCGTTCGGAATCGACCCGGTCCTGGAGGCGATCGATGCGAAGCGCGTCAAGGTACGGTACATCCTCAACACCCACAGCCACCAGGACCACGTCGCAGGGAATCGGGACGTGCGCGAGCGGACGGGGGCGAAGGTCGTCGCCCACCGGGTCGCCCCACTGCACCAGGATATCTCGGTGGAGGACGGCGACGCGATCGCCGCCGGGCGGCTCAAGTTCGAAGTGCTGCACACCCCGGGCCACACGAAGGACAGCGTGCTCTATCTCTTCGAGGGGAACGTCGCGACCGGGGACACGCTGTTCGTGGGCGAGTGCGGACGGACCGACCTCCCCGGCGGGGACCCGTCCGAGATGTACGACAGTCTGCTCCAGCGGGTGGTCGCGCTCGACGACGCGCTCGTCGTCCTGCCCGGGCACGATTACGGGGCGTCCCCCACCTCCACCATCGGCCGCGAGAAGCAGGAGAACTACACGCTTCAGCCGCGCACGCGCGAGGAATTCATCCGCTTCCTGAAGGAGTGAGTACCCGATCGATGGTGCCACTGCCGCCTCCGGAGGAACGGACGCTCCAGGCGATCGGGGCGCGTCGCAAGTCCCCGGGCGACCCGGCGGTCGGGCAGATCATCGCCACACTCCGCGAGCTGGCGACGGAGTCGGCTTCGCTCGTCGCGCTCTTCGATGCGCGCGCGGTCGCGGGCGAGCGGCACCTCTACTCCGCCTGGGCGCACCTCGGACGGTCGCGCGGTCGGGGCGAGAACCGGCTCAGGGACCGGGGCGCGGAGCTCGCGTTGTTCGTCGCGGGCGACGATCAACTTCCCCGGGCGCTCGAGAAGGTCGGCGTCCAGGAGACGACCGACGCGTTCGTGCTGGTGGCGGAGAAGCCGCGGGAGCCCGTGGCGCTGCTCGAGCGCTTTCGCCTGGTCCCCGACCCGTCCGTCTACCCCCGCGCCCCCGACGATGCGACGCTGGACCGACTGGGCATCGGGGCATCGGAGCGCAACGCCGTCCCCCCGGCAGCGTGGGAGGGACTCGTGCTCGAGCGCGTCGCGCTCATCGAACTCACGGCGCCGGCCGGACGCCCCGCGGCGGCAAAGCATTAACCGCGCAGGGCGGTCGCCGCCGCGGCCCGCGAGCGGTCGTGCAGGTGTAATCTAGTGGCAGGATGTCAGCCTTCCAAGCTGACCACCCGGGTTCGAATCGGTGGACCGGACCGGTCCGCCGCGAATCTCCCGGCACCTGCATCTTCCCCCGCGCGCGGGTCCGCCCGGAAGGAGGGTTTATTCGGCGCGCGACCGCATGGGGAGCCTCGCGCTGAGGTAGCCTAGCCCGGAAAGGCGCCAGTCTTGAAAACTGGTGGCGGTCTCGCCTCGGGAGTTCAAATCTCCCCCTCAGCGCTCCCCCGCGTCAACCGGGATTATATCCCGCGCCCCGCTCCCCTCGCGCTCCGATGCCGGCCGCGACCGCCTCGACCCCGCTCCTCGAGCAGTACGAGGGAGTGAAGAGCCGCTACCCCGGGCACCTCGTGCTCTTCCGGGTCGGCGACTTCTACGAGACGTTCGGCGACGACGCGCGCCTCCTCTCGCGGGAGCTCGATGTCGTGCTCACCGCGCGGGCGCCGGATGTCCACGGGGAGCGGACCCCGATGGCCGGGGTCCCCCACCACGCAGTCGAGACGTACCTGGGCCGCCTCGTTCGGAAGGGGTACAAGGTCGCTCTCTGCGACCAGGTCGAGGACCCCCGGCTCGCGAAGGGACTCGTTCGGCGGGAGGTCACCCGAGTCGTCTCGCCCGGGACGGTCGTCGAGGAGCGGATCCTCGGCGGGCCGGACCACAGCTTCCTGGCGTGCCTGGTCGAACCTGGCACGGGGGCCGGTGCCTTTGCCGCCGTCGACATCACCACCGGCGAGTGGTACCACGGCTCCGGCGATGGTCCGGGGGTCGACGGGCTGCTCTCCGCCATCGCTCCGTTCCAGCCGCGCGAGGTGCTGTTCAGCGCGAGCGGCTCCGAGGCCCGGGCGAAGACCCTGGCCGGGGCGATCGCACGAGAATTTCGGAGCGCCCGGGTCGAGCCGGCGCCCGCCCCGGTGTCCGAGGGCGAGGTGCCGGTGGGACTCGCCGCCCCTTCTGACTCCCCAGGAGCTCTGGTGGGAGAGGCCGATCGACGCTTGGTGGCGTACCTCAAGATCGCCCAGCCCCGGCTCCTTCCGCACCTGTTCCGAGTCGAGCGGGGAACCTTGGGACGCCGTCTCGTCCTCGACCCGAAGACGCTGCGCCACCTCGAGATCCGGCGGCCGATGAACCCGGACGACCCGGAGGGAGACACCCTGCTCGCGGCCTGGGACGAGACCGTCACGGCCTCCGGACGCCGCACGCTCGATTTCTGGCTCGCGAATCCGCTCGCGGACGTTGCGGGGATCCAGCGCCGCCAGGACGCGGTCGAGTCCTTGGTCGCGCGGGGGGCGGAGCTCGAGGAGATCCGACAGCGCCTCGCGCGGGTCGGGGACCTCGCCCGCATCGCCTCCCGCGTGGCCGGACGCCGAGTGCGCCCCGGCGAGCTCGGCACCCTACGGGAGGGTCTCCGAGCGCTCGAGGAGCTGGAGCCGATGCTCCGCACCTCGGACGGGTCGGCGCTCTCCGAACTCCGCGGTACGCTCGCCCCGCCGGCCGATCTGCTCGGATTGCTGACGGCGGCCCTTCCCGACGTGCTTCCCCCGACGGAAGAGGCCGGTGAACTATTCCGCACCGGCCATGCCCCCGAAGTCGACCGCTGGCGGGCGGAGGAGCGGACGGCCCTCGACCGGCTTGCGGAGCTCGAGCGCTCCGAGCAGCTCGCCTCGGGGATCAAGACGCTCAAGATCGGGTACAACCAGGTCTTCGGCTACTACTTCGAGGTCTCGCGACCGAACCTGGCGCGCGTACCCGCGCACTTCCGTCGCCGGCAGACGATCTCGCAGGGCGAGCGGTTCACCTCGGACGCGCTCGAGGACCTGGAGCGCCGCATCCGCGAGGCGCGCGAGAGCGCGCGGACCGAGGAGACCGCTCGATGGGAGGAGTTCCTCGTCGAGGTCGACCGTCACGTCGCGGCCGTTTTCCGCTTGGCCCGCGCCGTCGGGGAGCTGGACGCCCTCGCCACGTTCGCCCATCTGGCCCAGCGACGCGGATATGTCCGGCCCACGGTCGACGAGTCGACCGAGCTCACGGTCCGGGACGGCCGCCATCCGGTCCTCGAGCGACGGCTCGGGGAACGGTTCGTCCCCAACGACGTCGAGCTCGACGCGCGGTCGGACCGGCTCCTGGTGCTCACCGGACCGAACATGTCCGGGAAGTCGACGTACATGCGCCAGGTCGGGCTCCTGGTCGTGCTCGCCCAGGCCGGCTCGTTCGTGCCGGCGAAGTTCGCCCGGATCGGGGTCGTCGCCCAGCTGTTCACGCGGATGGGCTTCACCGACGAAATCGGCCGCGGCAAGTCGAGCTTCATGGTCGAGATGACCGAGGTCGCGGAGATCCTCCACGCCGCGGACGAGCGCTCGCTCGTCCTCCTGGACGAGGTCGGGCGGGGAACGAGCACGTTCGACGGGCTCGCGATCGCGTGGGCCACGCTCCGCCACCTGCACGACACCACGCGGGCGCGGTCGATTCTCGCAACGCACTACCACCAGCTCATCGACCTCGTGCGGGGACTCTCCGCCGCGCGGACCGCGCACATGGCCGTCCGCGAGGGACCCGACGGGATCGTCTTTCTGCACCGGCTCGTGCCCGGCAGCACCGACCGCAGCTACGGGATCCACGTCGCGCGGCTGGCCGGACTCCCCGATGGTGTCCTCGCCGAGGCAGAACGGCTCTTGAAGCGCCTCGAGGCGGACGGGGTCGGAGGCGCGGCCCGGGGCCGTCGCGCTCCGCGGGGGCCGCGGTACACCCAAGGGGTCCTCCTCGCCGAGAGCGGCCTCGCGGAGGATCCCCTGCGCGACGAGCTCTCGGCAATCGACCTCGACCGGATGAGCCCATTGGAGGCGCACCGCAAGTTGGGGGAACTGCGCGAGAAGGCCCGAGCGAACCGCCCACCGAGCAGCGGTCCGGGATGACGGAGGATCGCCCGCCCCGCCGGCCGATCCGTCGGCTCGAGCCCGACACGGTCGACAGGATCGCAGCGGGGGAGGTCGTCGAGCGGCCGGCGTCGGTGGTGAAGGAGCTCGTCGAGAACGCGGTCGATGCCGGTGCCCGGAGCGTGACGGTCCGCCTCACCGGCGGCGGCCTCGAGGAGATTGAGGTCGCCGACGACGGCAGCGGTATCCCCGCGGCGGAGCTTGCCCTCGCGGTCGAGCGCCACGCGACGAGCAAGCTCGACCCCGCCGGCCCGGTCGAGCGGATCGACTTCCTCGGTTTCCGGGGCGAGGCGCTCGCGTCGATCGGTTCGGTCTCCCGGCTGGCGCTCCTCTCTCGCGCGCCGGAGTCGGACGCCGGCGAGGGAATCTCGCTCGCCGGCGGGAAGACCGGCCGACGCTTCTCCCACGCCCGCGCCGTGGGAACGACCGTGAGCGTCCGGGAGCTGTTCTTCAACACGCCGGCCCGACGCAAGTTCCTCAAGAGCCCCGGGGCCGAGCAGCTCGAGGTTGTCCGAACCCTCGAGCGGATGTACCTCGCCCGTCCCTCGGTGACCCTGCGCGTCGAGGCCGAGGGCCAGGAGCTGGCGCTTCTCCCCGCGACCGACCGCCTGGACGACGCGGCCGCCCGCGTCCTGGGTCCGGGGATCACGCAGGACGGTTTCGCGGTGCGCGGGGCGATCCCCGGGGGAACCGTGGACGGCGTCCTCGGTCGTCCGTCGACCGCGAGCGCGACGTCGACGGGACTCTACCTCTCGGTGAATGGGCGGGCGATCGCCTCCCGGGCGGCCGCCCAGGCGGTCCGCGTCGCGTTCGGCGACTATCTGCCGCGTGCCCGATTTCCGGTCGGGGTGCTGCACCTCGCGCTCGACCCGTCCCGGGTCGACGTGAACGTCCACCCGACGAAACGGGAGGTTCGGTTCCAATCGGAGCGCGAGTTGTTCGACGCGCTGCGGCTCCGCGTGCGCGAGGCCCTGCTCGCGGTCCCGCACGTCGCGGAAGTACCGACGGGTCGGCTCGATCAAGCCGTTGGCGTCCGGGAGAAGGACGCCCCACGTCCGGGCCCGATCGCGCCGTCCGTCGCGTCCGCTCGCTCGACTCCGCTGACCCAGGAACGCCTCGATACCGCCGGCGGGCTCTCCGCTCCGGTGGAGGTGCTCGCGACCGGAACGCACCCTCCGCTCGAGCTCCTGGGGTGCGTGCAGGCGCTCTACTGGGTCGCACAATCCGGCGACGACCTCGTCCTCGTCGACCAGCACGCGGCCAGCGAACGGGTGCTCTACGAGGCGGTGCTCCGGGACGGCACGCTCGCGCGCCAGACCCTCGTCGAGCCGGTCCCGCTCCGGCTCTCGGGCGCCCAGCGGGAAACGCTTCGATCGAACTCGGAGGCCATCCGTGCCTCCGGGTTCCAGGTCGAGCAGTTCGGTCCCGAGACGTACCTCGTCCGCTCGGTCCCGTCCTACCGCGGACGCCGGGTCCGGGCCGACGCCCTGCCCGGCCTCTTAGACGAACTCGCCCAGGGCGGACGGGTAACGGTGACGGACGGCCTTCGCGAGCGTCGCGCGGCGACGATCGCCTGCCACGCCGCGATCCGGGCGGGCGACGTCGTCGACCCCGAGGAGATGCGGCGGGTGCTCACGGAGCTTTACGCGCTCGCCGACGCGTCGTACTCGTGCCCCCACGGTCGCCCGATCCTGCTGCGATTCTCGCGCGCCCGGCTCGACCGATGGTTCCTGAGGACCGGCGCGTGAGCGAGGAGCCGCACCGGGCGCGGAGTCGACCCCGCGAGACCGAGATCGTCGACGTCGCCCGACGCCACCTCGAGCAGCAGGGGTACCGGGTATGGGTCGACCCGGACGGACGGAACTACTTCGACCTGGTCGCTCGGCGAGGGCGGGAGGTCGGGCTCGTCGAAGCGAAGGTCGCCGGCGCGCGCGCCGTCCTCGTCCAGGCGCTGCGTCGACGGGCCTGGGGAGACTGGGTCGCGGTCCTCCTTGCCTCGGAGCGTTCGGCGCGCGCCCTCGCGCGCCGGACGGAGGGGACGCGGGCGGAGCCCGTCGGGGTATGGTGGGCCGGGAACGGTGGGGTCTCGGTGGCGCGCCCCGCCCGGCCGTGGACGGTGGCGGGCGCGGACGACCCGTACGCGGACCTCCGTGCGCGGTTCGCCCGCATCCTGGACGACCTGGAGTCCGGGGTCCTTCCCGACTCGGCGGCGTGGGACGGGGTCGTCGGGCAGGTCCGTCGGGCCTCGGGAGGCCGGGGGTTCCGGGAGTGGCGGCTCGATGAGCCGCGGAGCTAGCGCGCGCCCGGCGAGGTCGCGGCGGTGACGACCTCCGCCACCCGGACCGGGTCGAAGGCGCCGGCGTAGCGCGTCCCCTCGGCGGAGAGGGCGCGGCGGATCGCGGGGTCCGCGAGGACCTCCGCGAGCACCGACGCGAAGTCCCCGGGGTCGTCGGACGGGACCGTGCGGAGCGCGGCCCCCGGCTCGACGGGGAGCCGGACGTTCGGGCCGACGATGACCGCCCGTCCGGCGCGGAGCGCGAGCACCACGCCCGGGTCGAAGCCCGGGAGCCGGCGGTCGAAGACCGCGACGTCCGCGGCCGCGAGCGCCCGACCGAGGGTTCCCGCGTCGCGTTCGGTCGCGAAGGTGACGCCCGGCTCGTTGGGAGCGCTCGTCCCGACCACGATGAGTCGGGCGCCGGGGAAGAACGAGCGCACGCGTCGGAAGGCTTCGCGCGCCCGGTCGGTGCCGGAGGGCTCGGGCTGCTCGAACGGCGCGGGCGCGACGACGACCGGCACGTCGGCCGGGACGCGGAAGCTCGCCCGCGCCTCGTCGCGCGTCATGGGCATCGGCACCGCCGCGACCGGGGGGAGGGCGGCGTGGAAGCGACGCTCGGGGATCCCGTACCGCTGGAGGAGCTCGGCGGGAAGTCCGGCGGCGTCGTAGAAGAGCCGGTCCGCCTCGCGCAGCGCCGCCTCCTCCAGCCGACGGACCGACCGACGGTCGATCCAAGTATCGAGGCGGTCGCGGAAGCCGGCGGGGGCGTGGCCGCCCCGTTCCCGCTCGAACGTGTCGACCTCGATCGCGCGGACGAACGCGGCGACGATCGGTCCGCGCCCCCGCGCTCGGGAGAGGCCGAGCCGGCCGAGACCGGCCGGGTCCCGGAGCACGACGTCCGTACCGGCGCGCACCTTCTTCGCCGCCGCGCGGGCGTAGTCGGCTCCTTCGACCGCCGCGCCGGGCCGCCGCACCGGCAGCGCGACGGGCACCCCGGTCGTTCCCGCGGGGGCGGGGGTGCCGTCGTTCGCCCCCGGGTGCAGGACCGAGACCTGGTCCCCCTGCTGCGCCAGCGCGGCCGCGAGGGCCCACGCCGGCTGCGCCGGGTCGTACGGGTCCGAGGACGGCGGACCCGAAGCGATGACGTCGACGGTCCGGGACGTCATTCCCGGCCGCCTAGGGGCCGCGGCCGAAATATGTTGGGGTGGACGCCCCGTTCACGCGGCGAGGCCCAGGCGACGGCCGAAGGAGCGGCCGGCCATGCCGGGCGGCGCGCTCACGCCCATGCTCTCGAGCACGGTCGGCGCAACGTCGAGCAGCGAGAGCGGGCCCTCGTCCGGGCCCGGGCGGACACCGTCGCCCGCGCCGATCATGATCCCGTTCATCCGGTGGTTGCCGCAACCGTAGAAGAACGCCGGGCGCTCGCGGATGAGCGCCTGGGGATAGTTGAAGTCCATCCGGAGCTCGGTGCGCATGCTGTCGACCCGAATGAGGAGCGCGGGGGCGCGCAGGAAGTTGTGCCCCTGGTAGATCTTCCGGGGCTCGAGCACCTCGATGTGGGCGTCCGGGTACGTCTCGAGCCGGTGCTGGATGTCGCGCACGACCGCCTCGCGCCGCTCGGGCGTCAGGTCGGGGTTGCGGGGGTTGAGATAGATCCCCTCCGGAACCGGGTAGGAGAACGCGACCGTCTTCTTCCAGTCGATCCGCTCGGCCATCGACTCGAACGACCCGGCGCCGCTCACGAACCGCGAGAGGCCCTCGGCGCGCCGGCTCTTCCGCAGGAAGCCCGCGACGGGCTGGGCGAGCATCCGCCCGAGACCCTGGCGCTGGGACCAGAGGATCATCCGGGCGATCAGGTTCCGTCCGCCGATGTCCTGCCCGTCCCGGAAGACGAGCAGGCCCTGCTCGACGAGCCAGCGGTTCGTCAGGAAGTCCGACCGGACCGCGCCGTGGCCGTGGTCGCTGATGACGAGCGTCACCGCGGGTCCGCCCGCGGCCCGGAACGCCGTGTCGACCTCGCGGCAGGCCTGGTCGACCGCGCGCCAGAACTGAAGGAGGTCGCGCGGGATCTCGGAGACCGGTCGCGAGAGCTCGGACCAGTACTGGTGCTCGACCCGGTCGGTCTCGCGGAAGAGCGCGAAGAGGAAGTCGGGCTGGTGCTTGGTCGCCAGCGCGGCCGCCGAACGACCCCGCTGGAGCACCGTTTCGGTGGCGAGGGCGATCCAATTCGCCCGGTCCGCCTCGGTGTGGACCGGGAGTTCGGGCGGGTACGGCGCCCCGAGATCGCTCTCGACCTCGGCGCGGAGCTCGGTGGGGTAGGTGACCGGCTGCTGGGAGAACATCCCCGGGATCACGAACCCGTGGAGCGGGTAGCCCGCGCGGAGCGGGAAGTTCACGACGCCGACCTTCACGCCCTGGCGCGAGAGCCGGTCCCACATCGCCTCGGCCGGCCGGAACGTCTGGACGAGCTTCGACTGGCCCGGGGGGCCGGTGGGTTCCGTGAAACCGTAGATCCCGAGCTCGCCGGGGTCGCGCCCCGTCGCGAGGGAGTACCAGGCGGGGATCGTCTTCGCGGGGTAGACGGAGGTCAGCGGGGCTCGGACCCCTTTCGATACCAGGGATTTCAAGAACGGGAGCTGCCCGGCCGCCATCAGCGGGTCGAGCAGGTCGAAGGTGCCTCCGTCCAGCCCCAGGATGAGGAAGCGTCGCGTGGGTGCCGTCACCGGTTGCTCATACCTCCGACTTGTAGGACACTAATATCACCGGCGGTTTGCTACTATAAGGGATTTAGTCCCGTAGGCGCCCATTTGAGTGATCCCCTACAAGACGCGGATCGCCTCGAGGTTGTAGGGCGCGCGCGACTCCAAGTTGAACCGTTTGTGCAGACTGGACGAGAGGTCGACTGTTTTCGACTCCTCCCCGTGGTTGAGGATGATCGTCCGAGGTCGCGGGTCGAGCGACGCGACGTAGTTCATGAGCTGCACCCGGTCGGAGTGTCCCGAGAATCCCTCGATCGTGGCGATCTCGAGCCGCACCGGCACGGACGCCTGACGCGTGCCGTCCATGAACGTCGCTTCGGAAAGGCCACGCTGCAGCCGTTTGCCGAACGTGCCTTCCGCCTGGTATCCCACGAAGAGGATCCCGTTGCGCTCCTCCGGCGCCCAGCCGCGGAAGTACTCCATCACCGGGCCCCCGCTCATCATGCCCGAGGTCGCGAGCACGATGCACGGTTCCTTGGAGTCGACGATCCCCATCCGCATCTGGGACGAATCGACGCGGCGGAAGATGTCGGAGAGGAACGGGTTGTCGCCCTGCTGGAAGATCTGGGTCCTCAGCTGGCTGTTCAGGAACTCGGGGTAGGCGGTGTGGATCGCCGTCGCCTCGAAGATCATGCCGTCGAGATAGACCGGCACGCGGGGGATCTTCCCCTCGCGCATCCGCTCCTCGAGCACGAGCATCACCTCCTGCGACCGTCCGACCGCGAAGACCGGTACGACGAGGTGGCCATTCCGGGAGAGGATCTTCGTCGCGAGCGCGGTGAACTGCTCGGTCGCCTGCTGCCGGCTCGGCTGGACGTCCCGGAAACCCCCGTACGTCGACTCGAGGACGAGCGTCTCCAGCCGGGGGAACCGGTTGGTGGCCGGGTTGAACAGCCAGCTGCGCTCGAACTTGATGTCCCCGGAGTAGGCCAGGTTGTGGTCCCCGTCCCCCAGGTGGAAGTGGCAGATCGAAGAGCCCAGGATGTGTCCCGCGTTGTGCATCGTGAGCCGGATGTCCGGCGTGATATCGGTCGTCTCGCCCCACCGGAGCGGGATCGTCCGCCAGACGAGCTCGCGGACCTGGGCGGAGTCGTACAGCCCGCGGCGCGCCTCCTGGTTGACGACCTTGATCGCATCCAGCAGCATGAGCGTCATCAGGTCGCGCGTCGGCGCGGTGCAGTAGATCGGCCCCTTGTACCCGTACTTGAGCAGGACCGGAACGAGACCGCAGTGGTCCAGGTGCGCGTGGGTCACCACGACCGCGTCGAGGGAGTCGAGCGGCAGGAGCTCGGGGGCGTTGAAGAAGGGGGTGCGGTCGGAGCCGGGGTCGATCCCGCAGTCGATCAGCACCTTCGAGTTCTGGGTCGTGAGCAGGTGCGCGCTCCGTCCGACCTCGCGGTACCCTCCGAGCGCCGTGTTGCGGGCCCAGAGCTTCTCGGGGAGCGGGTCGCGGGCGATGCGGATCCCGACCTTCTTTAAGAACGAGCGGCGCTCGTCGAACGAGTTGCGGAGGTGGATCCGCACCTCCTCCACGGTCTTCGAGGGGATCGGAGGAGTGCGGACGACGGTGGGCACCCAACCGATTCGACGCTTCAAGTCGTTCAGGACCGAGCCGCCGCGGCCGATCGCGGCGCCCGGGTTCGCCGCCTCGATGGTGACCTCGCCGGTCTCCGGCTCGAAAAACAGCTGGTTGATCTCCGCCTCGGGGGGGATGAGCTCGCGCGTGAGCTTCTCCGCCTCCTTGGGGTCGATCAGCGTCTCGGGGTCGCTCCGGACGACCACCCGTCGGTGCAGCCGCTGGGCGACCTGCCGCAGAAGGTCACCGCCGGAGAGGAACGAGTCGAGCTGTTTCGTGTAGAGGACGATCTGCGGGCCTTCCAGCTCGATGTCGGTGACCTCGATCGTTTCGGGAAGAACTTCCCGCAGCGCTTCTCGCGCCTGCTCGATAAGAGAGTCGAAACTCATTGACTGTGCCAAGGAAATGGTTCGTTCGGAAGGAGTTGGCCGCGATCCGGCCGGGCCCGGAGTTAGGGAAGTGCCGGAGGCAACGGTATCTTGAGGGCCTTCAGACGCTTATTAATTTCGTCGTCCGACAGCTCGCGGTATTCCTTCGCCGTAATGACGTGGCAGAGGTAGCCGTCGCCGCTAGCACTGTCGCGGCGCATGGCGACCGTGAGGCCGCGGAGCGCGAGGTCGACCCCGTCCGAGGTCGTCAGGTCCCGCGAGTACCCCTCCTCGAGCAACCCGTAGGCGAAGGTGGAGCCGGAGCCGACCGAGGTGTACCGGTCCTCGATGCAGCCGCCCGCCGGGTCGACGGAGAAGACGTGACCGCCCTTGGAGTCCACGCCGCCCAGGATCAACCAGGCGTAGTAGGGGTAGAACCGGCTGCCGCTCAGGATGTTCGCGAGGAGGGTCGCCGCGCCCTCGGCGCTCACGGGTCCGTTGCGCCGGAGGCGGTAGAGCGAAACCTCCGCCTTGAGGTAGCGCGCCAGCACCTGGGCGTCGCCGACCATTCCGGCGATCGTGATCCCGATATTCTGGTCGACCTTGAACAGCTTGACGGTCTGCTTGTTGGCGATCATCGAGCCGGCGGTCGCCCGGCGCTCGGTCGCGAGGACAACGCCGTCCTTGAGGACGAGGCCGATCGTTGTTGTGCCCTTGAGCAGCCGCTCTTCGTCCACCGCACTCACTCCGTGCTGCATCATCGTTCGACCCTCGACTACCGGAAGCGGTGAGCGGACCCGGGTTCGCTATATAACGGCTCACCGGCCGATTACGCCCGGGCTACCGAGGAACCTCCGGGGAGGTGGTGGCGGCGCTTCCCGCCCGCGCGACGCACGCGACGCGCGCCGCGCCCGGCACCCGTTAAGTCCCGGCGAGCCTGAGAGCGCTCGGACATGCAACGCCACGAGGTCGTCGTCGTCGGGGCGGGGTTGGCCGGACAGCGCGCGGCGCTCGCCGCGATCCAGGCCGGTCGGGACGTGGCCGTCGTCTCGAAGCTCCATCCGCTGCGCTCGCACTCGGGTGCCGCGCAAGGCGGGATCAACGCCGCGCTGGGGAAGGAGGACTCGGTCGACACGCACATCTACGACACGGTGAAGGGGTCCGACTACCTCGGCGACCAGGACGCGATCGAGTTCTTCTGCCGCGAGGCGGGCCCGACCGTCGTCCAGATGGAACACTTCGGGACGATCTTCAGCCGCAATCCCGACGGCACGCTCGCCCGCCGGGCGTTCGGGGGCGCGGGATTCCCGCGGACGATCTACGCCGCCGACCGCACGGGCCTCGCCCTCCTCCAGGGACTGTGGGAGCGGCTCGGTACCGAGCAGTTCACGCTGTACGAGGAGTGGGACCTCACCAATCTGGTCGTGCGCGACGGGCGCGTGCACGGGATCGTGGCGTTCGACCGCCGGAGCGGAGCGTTCGAGGAGATCGCCGCGCGCAGTGTGGTGATCGCCACCGGTCCGTTCGGTCGGCTGTACGGTCGGACGACGAATGCGCACAGCTGCACGGGCGACGGGATCGCGGTGGCGTACGACGTGGGAGCCTACCTCAAGGACATGGAGTTCGTCCAGTTCCATCCTACCGCCCTGCTCGAATCCGGGATCCTGATCACCGAGGGCGCGCGCGGGGAGGGCGGGATCCTCAAGAACGCGGCCGGAGAGCGGTTCATGAGCCGCTACGCTCCGCACGTCCTCGAGCTCGCCTCCCGGGACGTGGTGTCGCGCGCGATCGTGACGGAGGTCGCGGAAGGTCGCGGGTTCACCGGCCCCTACGGGGGCTACGTGCACCTCGAGCTCATGCACCTCGGCAAAGAGAAAGTCGAGAGCCGACTCCAGGAGATCGTCGATTACTCGCGCAACTTCGCGGGGATCGACCCGGTCACCGAGCCGATCCCGGTCTACCCCGGCCAGCACTACATGATGGGTGGCGTCAGCACGAACATCCGCGGCGAGACCAACATCCGCGGGCTCTTCGCCGCGGGGGAGGCGGCCTGCGTCTCGATCCACGGCGCGAACCGCCTCGGCGGGAACTCGCTGCTCGAGACGCTCGTCTTCGGGAAGGAAGCCGGGATCGCGGCGGCGGCGTACGCCGAGACCGCCCCCGCGCCCGAGATGCACGCGGCCGACCTGGACGCGGCGGTGGCCCCGCTGCGGGCGTGGTCGAGCCGCCCGGACGGTGAGGACCCGTCGGCGCTCCGCACCGAGATGCAGGAGACGATGGAGCGGTACGCCGGGATCTACCGGAACGAGGCGGACCTCCTGGAGGGCCTCCAGCGGATCCGGGCGCTCCGACAACGGTTCCAACGGATCCGCGTCGTCGACCAATCGAAGGTCTACAACGTCAACCTCACGGACGCGCTCGAGGTCGGCCACATGCTCCAGCTCGCCGAGACGATCGTGGTCGGCGCCTACGCCCGTACCGAGAGTCGGGGCGCCCACGCACGCACCGACTACCCGAAGCGAGACGACGCGCGGTGGATGCGCCACACGCTCGCGCAGAAGGGACCGCAGGGGCCGGTCCTCTCCTATATCCCGGTCACGTACACGCGGTGGGACCCCACGGAGCGAGTGTACTGATGCCGGAGGAGACCGTCGCCGCGGCGTTCGATGTCTACCGGTTCGACCCGGCGAAGGACAGGGCCCCCCGCTACCAGCGCTACACGCTCGACGTCGCCCCCCACACGCCGATCCTCACGGCGCTGCTGCGCATCCGGGCCGAGCTCGACCCCACGCTCACCCTCCGGTACTCCTGCCGGAGCGCGATCTGCGGGTCGTGCGCGATGCAGGTGAACGCGAAGAGCCGGCTCGCGTGCGAAACGCAGGTCGGCCCCGAGCTCGAGCGGAACGGCCGGATCGTCGTCGAACCGATGCGCAACCAGCCGGTCCTCCGCGACCTCGTCGTCGACCAGGAGCCGTTCTGGCGCCACTACGACGAGATCGAGCCGCACCTGATCCTCGACCCGAAGCGACCGATGCCCGAGGGGCGGGAGAACCCAATGACGACCGAAGAGGTCGAGCGGTTCAAGGAGACCCCGCGGTGCATCGCGTGCGCCGCGTGCTTCTCCGCGTGTCCGGCGGTCGAGGCCGACCCCGGCTTCCCCGGCCCGATGGCGCTCGCCAAGCTCTACCGGTTCGTGGTCGACCCGCGCGACACCGCGCACCAGGACCGGCTCCTCGCGATCCAGCCCGGCGGCCTGTGGACGTGCCTGCGCTGCCACCTGTGCACCGAGGCGTGCCCGAAGGACGTTCGGCCGTCCGAGCGAATCCGCGACCTGAAGGAGATGGCGATCGCGGTCCAGGGCGCGACCGAGCACGGGTCGCGGCACGCGGTCGGGTTCAAGGAGAACATTCGCGAGCGCGGACTCTTGAGCGAAGCGAAGCTCGTGCGGCAGACCTCGGGCGTCGCGGGCATGGTCGGCCAGCTCGGTCAGGGCGTGCGCATCTACCGGAAGAAGCCGGAGATCCTGAAGTCGCCGCACGCGATCGAGGGCATCGAGGAAGTCCGGAAAATCTACGACGCGCTCGACCACCAGGACGAGGAGACCGCGCCGTGAAGCTGGCGTACTATCCCGGGTGCGTGGCGCAGGAGTCGGGCAAGGAGCTCGACCTCTCGACGCGCTGGGTCGCGCGGGCGCTGGGGATCGAGCTCGTGGAGTTCGCGAGCTTCTCCTGCTGCGGCTCCGCCTTCATCGACGAAGCGAACGAGGTGCTGAACGTCGCGCTCAACGCCCGGAACCTGGCGATCGCTGAGAAGGCGGGACTCGACCTGCTCACGATCTGTTCGACGTGCCAGGGGATGCTCTCGCTCGCGAACTTCCGCCTGACCGATCCGAAGGTGCGGGCGCGGGTCGACGGCGCTCTGAAGCCGCTGGGGATCGAGTACCGGGGGACGACCCGGGTCAAGCACCTGCTCGAGGTGCTGACCAAGGACATCGGCGTCGCGGCGATCCGGGCGAAGGTCCGGCGCCCGCTCACGGGGATGAAGGTCGGGGCCTTCTACGGCTGCCACCTCCTGCGGCCGGCCGACGAGCTCGCGTCGGAGAGCGCCGAGGAGCCCCGGTCGTTCGAGGACCTGCTCGCGGCCCTCGGCGCCTCGCCGGTGTTCTACCGCGGCCGCGTGATGTGCTGCGGCTTCCCGATCCAGTTCGTGAATCCGGCCGCGGCGAGCCGGATCGCCGGCCGGCAGATCGTCGACGCGAAGTCGCACGGGGCGGATGCGATGGCGACCCCCTGCCCGCTCTGCCACATCTCGCTGGACGCCTACCAGAACAAGGCGGAGCGCGCGGTCGGCCAACCGCTCGACATGCCGGTCTTCCATCTCCCGCAGCTCGTCGGGCTCGCCCTCGGGGCGACGCCCGAGGAACTCGGGCTGCCACGCCACCTCGTGCCGACGGAGCCGGCCCTTGCCAAGATCGGCGTCCAAGTCCCGGCATAAGTCGCGCACCCCCGGGACGCGGGTTCGCTACGCGAGTGGCACTCCGTGGGAACCGGTCGTGGGGTACAGCCGCGCGGTGCGGGTCGGGTCCCACGTCTATGTTTCGGGGACGACTGCGACGGGAGCGGATGGGAAGCTGCTCGCACCGGACGACCCGTACCGGCAGACGGTCCAGACCCTCGACAACATCGAGCGCGCGCTCCACGCCCTGGGGAGCTCGCGGGAGGCGATCGTACGGTTGCGGATGTTCGTCACCGACCTTTCCCGGGCCGACGAGGTCACCCGAGCCCTGGGAGAGCGGTTCCGTCCGGTGCGACCGGCGATGACCCTGGTCGGGGTCTCCGGGTTGCTCGACCCGGCGATGTTGGTCGAGATCGAGGCGGAGGCCGAGGACCTTCCCGCCGCGGGGCCCCGCCGCTCCCGTCGGAGTGAAGAAGCAGGGCGTCTACCCCCCGCGGATGGCCGGTGACGAGAACGTCGGGGCCCTGTCCGCCGATCCCCGGTGGCGCGGACGAAGCTGGCGGATCGCCGGCGAGGACTTCGGTCGCATCCTTGCGCTGAGTGACGGCGTTTTCGCGTTTGCGATGACGCTCCTCGCGATCACGCTCGCGGTGCCGGTCGTCGCGACGTCGGGCCGGACCGAGCCCCAGATCTCCCAGGCGCTCGGGCGCGCGCTCGTCGGCGACATCGGCCCGATCTTCGGCTACGCGTTCGCGTTCGTCATGATCGGGGTCTGGTGGATCGTGCACAACCGATCGTTCCAGTACCTCGCGCGGTACGACTCCGCGCTCGTCTGGATCAACATGTCGATCCTGATCCAGATCGCCATCATGCCGTTCGTGATGGGCGTCTACAACTCCTACAACAATGTGCAGGCGGCCGTCGACCTGTTCGCCGGCCTCCAGGTGACGCTCGGGCTCACGAACATGCTCCTGTGGGAGTACGCCCACCGCCGGGGCCTCCTCCGCAACGACGTCCCCGAGGACGTCGCGCGGTACTTCACCCGGCGCGGATGGTTCAGCTCGGCGGTCTTCGCCGTCTCGATCGGAATCTCGTTCGTCAGCGTGACCGGCGCCCAACTAACGTGGATCGCGACGTTCTTCGCCCTCCGATTCTCGCTGCCGAAGCAGGTCGAGGAGGAGATCGTCAATTCCCCCGAGCCGAACCGCGAGCCGTGAGGACCCGCGCCCCCTCGCCCTTCGTCACGTAGACGTGCAGTCGGTCGCAGGTGCCCCGGAAGAACTCGGAGCCCCGCCCGCCGAACTCGGCCGTCAGGAGGCGCGCGATCTCCTCGTCGGCGAGGGCGGGCTCGACCTCCGGCGTGAACATGCAGCGGAAGACCAGGAACCGACGTCCCTCGAGGTCGATTCGGTCCGTTTCCGGGGCCCCGCAGAACGGACAGGTGAGCACGAAAGGTACGATCGAGCCCCGGCCTTAATCGTTGACGCGCCCCCCGCCCGTCGGGCTACGGGGGCGGAGGCGGCGGCGGGGGGGGCGGGGGCGGCGGATAGGCCGTCATCGGCTGGGGCGTGGGTCGCCGGCGACGCAGCATCATCAGCGCGATTAGGACGGCGGCGATTACGACCACGACGATGAGGATCCATTCCCAGGATTGGAGTCCTGAGCTCGTCCCGGATGCCGCGGGGGGCGTCGTGCCGCTGCTCGTGATCGCGAGACGGGCCAGCGCGGACGCATGGTCCTTGGCGGCGTCGGTCACGTTGACGCCGATGACGTAGTTGCCGATCTGGGTGGGCGTGCACTTGAACGAGGAGACGTTGACCGAAGTGCAGCCCGGCGGGAGCGTCGAGTACGCGTACGAGTAGGGCGGGGTGCCTCCGCTCGGAAGCGCGGTGATCTGACTGCTCGCTCCGAGCGTGAGCGACGACGGGGCCGCGGCGAGTAACGTGCTCAGCGGAGTGGGCGAGGAGGGTCCCGACTTGAATTGGAGGATCCACGTCTGGGTGACGGTCCCCGTACTATCGGGCAGGTAGTACAGTACGGTGTAGTTGTCCGCGCCGTCATAGATCATCTGGTTCCACGGGTTCGTGGGATTTGTGGGCACGTTGGTCAGGTTGTACTCGGTCCACTTGCCGCCCGAGAACAACCACGTTGCGTAGTAGTCGTCGGGGGCGGGCGT
>Ga0187783_10000253_pt1 | contig 40334 bp, 28 predicted proteins | sample 1015_SJ02_MP02_2_FD_132471 | JGI IMG/M metagenome (GOLD analysis project Ga0187783, IMG submission 132471) | Tropical peat soil microbial communities from peatlands in Department of Meta, Colombia - 1015_SJ02_MP02_20_MG | ecosystem: Environmental > Terrestrial > Soil > Wetlands > Peat | place... | reverse complement strand
CGTCGTGATGCGCCACGAGCTCATCGAGCTCATCGCCTACGAGCCGCAGACGGCCCAAGTACACGAGATTCCGCTGCTTTGCAGTCCCCCGTGGATCAACAAATTCTACATCATGGATTTGGCTCCGGGACGCTCGTTCATCGAATGGGCGGTACAGCACGGGCATCAAACGTTCATGATCTCGTACCGCAATCCGGACGAGCGGATGTCGCATTACACGATGCACCATTATCTACGTGAAGGGTTGCTTGCCGCGCTCGATGCCGTACAAGAAATGACCGGGGCACCGCGCGTGAACCTGGTGGGACTCTGCCTTGGCGGTACGTTTGCGCTGATCGCCATGGCATATCTCGCAGCGCACGATCAAGGCGATCGCATCGCATCGGCAGCCTTGACGAACACGTTAGTCGATTTCAGCCTTCCCGGCGAGTTAGGTGTCTTCACCGATGAGGACACGATCGCGCGGATCGAAAGGCGGATGCGTGAGCACGGCGGCCTCGAGCCGGCTGAGATGGCCCATACGTTCGACTGGCTGCGGTCGAACGATCTAATCTGGAGCTACGTCGTTAACAACTGGTATAAAGGGAAGCAGCCTTCGGCATTCGATATCCTGGCCTGGAACAACGACCCGACGCGGCTGCCGGTTGAGATGCACGCGGAGTATCTGCGCGCCTGTTATTTGCACAACGCACTTGTGAAGCCGGGAGATTTCGTTATCGGCGATACACCGATCGACCTCGGCAAAATCACGACGCCGCTTTATCTGCTGGGGGCCGAAACCGATCACATCTCTCAGTGGCGGGGAACCTATCTGACGACGCAGCACGTCGGCGGCGAGGCGAAATACGTGCTTACCAACTCGGGCCACATCGCCGGCATCGTCAATCCGCCCGGCGGGAAGAAAACGTGGTATTACACCAAGCCGGTTGCGCGGCGCGGAGAAAGTGCCGACGAATGGCTCGAGAGCGCCGATCGCCACAATGGGTCGTGGTGGCTGGATTGGGCCGATTGGGCCGCCGCGCATGGTGGACCGTTGCGCGAACCGTACCGGATGGGTGACGGCGAGCCCGCGCCGGGGCGCTACGTACGCAACGAAACCGGGCCGCTGTTTCAGGCAAGGGTGCCTACCCCGTCGTGACGGACGACGACAAGGGAAACGCCTGGCGAAGCCTTGGCGATTTCATTCGAGGCCAGCGAGAGCTCGCGAATCTGTCGATGCGGCAGCTCGCGGAAATCGCGAAAATTTCGAACCCCTACCTCAGCCAGGTAGAGCGGGGACTCTACAAGCCCTCGGCCGAGGTCCTCAAAAGCATCGCGAACGCGCTGCAGATTTCAGCCGAGACGATGTACGCCCAGGCCGGCTTGCTCGACGACTCCCAGGGCCGGGATGAAGGTCACCACGGGGTCGAGCATGCCGTCAAGCTCGATCCGCGGCTAACCGTAGACCAGAAGGAAGCGCTGATCCGCATCTACCGGAGCTTCGTCGGGCGAGAGTAGGGAGGCTCGGCCGAGGGGGCACGAGGGGTTGACAGGCACAGCGGGTGCTTGGTATACTTAGCGCACAGACCAAAACACTTTTGAGGAGATCGAATACAACCATGGCCGTCAACGTGCTGGAATACATGAACAAGTTTCAAGAAGAGGGGCTCACCGCGCTCAAAGAGACGCAAGATGCCAGCCTCAAGGCGTTCAACTCGTTCCGCGAGTACACGAAAGAGATGACCGAGAAGCCGGGCACTGTGCCGTCGTTCGAGAACATCCCGTCGCCGACCCAACTGGTCGAGATGTCGTTCGGCTTCGCGAGCCAGATCCTCGAGCTGCGCAAGGCCTTCACACTTCGCATCGCGGAGATGCTCGTCGAAACGCAGAAGCAGGCCGAAGCGAACTTCAAGGCTGCCGCGAGCGTGATGCCCAAGGCGCCGACCAAGTAACCTAGACCACCGAGTCCAGTAGAGAAAGACCGCTCGCACATGCGAGCGGTCTTTTTCATGGAGCGGCGAAGCGCCGCGCATGAACACGGCGCCGGGAATGACGCTTGGCGGGCATCTGAGGGTTGGGCGGTTAGGGTTCGGCGCGATGCGCTTGTGCGGGCCGGGGGTGTGGGGCTGGCCGTCCGATCGTGACAACGCGCTACAGGTGCTGCGCCGGGCAGTGGAGCTGGGCGTCAACTTTATCGACACCGCCGACGCGTACGGACCGCGCGTCAACGAAGAACAGATCGCCGAGGCGCTTTATCCATATCCGGCCGGCCTCGCAATCGCAACGAAAGGCGGATCGACTCGCAGCGGCCCTGGCCAGTGGGGTCGCGACGGCCGGCCCGCGCACCTGAAGCGGGCCTGTGAGGGGAGCCTGCGACGCCTGAAACTCGAGCGCATCGATCTATACCAACTTCATGCGGTCGATCCAAGAATTCCGCTCGAGGAACAAGTCGGAGCGCTGCGCGCGCTGCGCGACGAGGGCAAAATTGCTCTCGTAGGATTGTCGAACGTTAATTTGGAGCAGCTTCGGCGGGCGCAGCGGATCGTCGAGATCGCCTCGGTGCAGAACAACTACAACGTCGGCAACCGAACCAGCGAGCCGGTGCTGGAGTATTGCCAAGCTCACGGGATCGCCTTCATTCCGTACTTTCCGCTCGATGGTGGGGACTTGCCGGCCGTAACCGCGTTGAGAGGGGTCGCCCGCGCGCACGGTTCAACGATTTGGCAAATCGGGCTGGCTTGGCTTCTCGCGCACTCTCCCATCACGCTGCCGATTCCGGGGACGTCGTCGCTCGATCATCTGGCAGAGAACGTCGCAGCCTATCGCATATCGCTCTCGTCAGACGAACAAGCGGAGCTTGACGCGCTAGCCTCCGGGCGCGAGTAGGGAAGTCGTGAGGCGAACTGCGGCGGTGTTCGGGCTGCTCGTCGCCACCGCAGCGTGCGGGCCTCAGAATGGCTTTACGGCAGTGCCCGGCGGCGAAGCTCCGACGCCGTCCTCGTCGGCTTATATTCCGCTGCTCGCCAATCGCGGAGACAAAACCGGCTATCACGTCCAACTCTCGATCGCAGGTACGGCCGCGAGAGGCTTCCTCTTCGATACGGGTTCCGGCGGCCTATGGGTTTATGCAAACACGATCGCGCATCCAAGGGACAAGGTGAGAAGGCTTGGCATAAAGGCGTCCAACCAGTATGCGAGCGGTCTCCGCTACGAGGGCGAGGCGGTCGAGACGACGGTTGACTTCGGCAATGGTTTGCCGGTTGAAACCGTTCCGCTGGTGCGCGTGGCCAAAGCGTACTGCCTCACCGAAAGCTGCAAAAAGAAATATGGCGACGGTGACGTGACAAAGCGGCTGGAGCGCGAGCGCGGCTTATGGGGCACGTTCGGCGCGGATCTCGAGCCGCGCCCGATCTCGCAAGGCAAGCACACAGCCGACCTCTATAACATCCTCTTCGGATTAGGAAGAGCCTGGACGAGCTTCGCGATCGTGCCCTCTAAGCTCGAGTCCTCTGCCGCGATGTCGGAGTTTACCAAGATTCAGATGACTCCGGGACCGGTGACATATCGGGCACTGCCAAATGGCGCGAAGAGCTGGTCGCGCGACGTCCGCGTCTGTTATGAGGTCTTCGATCCGGCTGCGAAGTTTTCGAGCTGCCTGCCGACCGTATTCGACACCGGCGCAAGCGGCGTGGAGTTCCGTTCCGTTGCATCGGAAAAGCTTCCGTCGCAAGAGACGTCGTATTGCGGCACGCTGCTCGAAGCCGGAAAAACATTCGCGGCAGAGACCTCGGGCTTGCTGCTCGCGAGCTTTGCATCCGGCATCACGCAGAATTGGAACGAGGTTCGACTCGTCACGCCTTCGCCCACCACAAGTCCTCAAGTTAACACGGGCTTAACCTTTTACAATCGCAACGTCATTGCGTTCGACGCCGTTCACGGCGTCGTCGGACTGAAAGCGCTCCACCCTCCGATGCACCGATTCGAAATGGATTGTCGGTAGAGCACTTATAGCTCGCTTCCCCGGATAACCGCCAGGCTGGCGGGTGCGAATGCTAGGCCGCCGAACGGGGCGAGAGAGGACCCCATTGCTATTCACACGTTAGGAGGAACCTTGCGAAGATCATCACGAGTCATCGCATCGACGCTAGGGCTTTCGTTAACGCTGACCGCTTGCGGAGGACAAGGATTCTCGCTCCCCGGCATGTCGGTGGCCAACGGCGCGAGCACCGAGTCCGCGGTGCGGACGGCGACGCCCGGCAAACCCGTGATCTCAATTCCGAAGCTTTTCGGAGACCTTGCATATAGCGACGGCGGCAGACGCGCCGCCAGTGCGCCGGTTAGAGTTTCGCTCACCCTGCGCTACAATCATCAGGCCGAGCTCGACCAGTTCGTTCGAGACGTGAACAACCCCAACTCCGGCCAACATCGGCATTTCCTAACCGCAAAGCAGTTCGACGACTATTTCGCACCGACACCCGAACAAGAGCAAAGCGTCGTGCGGGCGCTCGAGCGCGCGGGCTTTACGGTTACCAAGCGCTTTGCGAATCGAACGATCGTCGACGCCGTAGGGCGAAGCGCGATCGTCGAGCATTTCTTCTCGACCGAGATCCATAACGTTCACCAGGGAAAATACGGCGAGCGCTACACGAACATAAAATCGGCGACCGTTCCGGCGGCGATCGAATCGTTCGTGCGGGACGTATCGCTCAACAATCTCATCGTCGTTCGCACGGTAGCCCAACAGAGCGGCGTTGAAACGACCCGCACCCTGCCGCAGCCTCTGACCCAACTTCCGTTGGGGGGCGGCGGAATCCGACCGATGAATTCCAGTGGGCAGCTCGTCAACGGCAACTTTGCCAGTGGTTCGCTCAGTCCGGGGTGGATCAATGAGAGCACCACTCGCCAAAACTACGTACAAGTTACGACGGCGCAGTCGTATCAGAGCACGTATTCCGCGTTTATGGGTACGCTGCAGCCGCCCGAGATCAACGGGTGGTCTTCGATCGCGCAGTTGGTGACGGTGCCGAGCAACGGCGTCCTCAGCTTCTGGGTGTATCAGGGTTCCAATGAAGGCCAGCTCGGCTACGGAACCACGTATGCCTGGCAGGCAGGGTATCTGCTCAATCAAAACGGCACCATTCTCGACACGTTCTACAAGACCGTGAACAACACGAACGGCTGGGTTAACTATCAAGTCAACCTGGGTTCGTGGGCCGGTCAAACCGATTATATTTACTTCGGCTGCTATGGCGACGGATTCAATCAAACGTACGTCTATCAATACGTCGACGACGTCGCATGGGTAGGCGCTTCGCCAACCCCGTCGCCCACGGCGGCGCCGACCGCAACGCCCACCGCGGCACCGACGCCGACTCCGACTGCGAGCCCGACGGCCAAGCCTACGGCGACGCCGACGGCATCGCCGACGCCGACGGCATCGCCGACGCCGACGGCCGCGCCCACCGCAACGCCGACGGCCGCGCCCACCGCAACGCCCACCACTGCGCCGACTGCGAGCCCGACCTCGCTGCCGAGCACAGGATGCAACGATGCGGCGGCCGATAACGGTCCGCTTACAAACTCGGACGGAACGCTTGCGACCGGCGTCGCCAAGCCGTTCGACTTCCCGGTGCAGCACGGCTGCAACGGCGCCGGCTACACAGCGGCGATCGCAATCGATGATCCGGTAAACACCAGCTATATTTCTACGTATCTATCGGCTGCCGGAGTCACCCAGACCGGCACGGTGACCAACGAAGCCGTTGACGGCGGCGGAAGTGGTGACGACCCGGAGACCGATCTCGACACGCAAACGATATCGGGATTGGCTCCCGGTGCGAACATCATCGTTTACGATATGGGTTCGCTAGGCGATCAGGAAATCGAGGACACCTACAACCAGGTGCTCAGCGATGGCAAGGCAACGGCGGTAAACTCATCATTCGGAGGATGCGAATCGAGCGATACCTCGTTCGCCGACTCCACCAACTCGATTGCGGAGCAAGGCGCTTCCGAAGGAGTCGAATTCTCGGCTTCGTCGGGCGACTACGGAAGCAACGAGTGCGGTAATGATAACGAGGAAGGCGTCAGCGCGCCGGCAGGCGATCCGTATTTCTCGTCGATCGGCGGGATCGACTTCACGGATACTAGCCAGGGTGTGCTCGAAACGGTCACCGAGGGCAGCGTCGACGGATACTCCGGCGGCGGCGGCGTCTCGACGGTGTTCGCTCTTCCCAGCTATCAGAGCGGAATCGCCGGAGTGATCACATCGGGACGCAATCAACCCGACATCTCGCTGCCGTTCTATCCGGTGGCCGTCTACACCGACGGCAGCTGGGGCGAGTACTTGGGAACCTCGTGGTCTTCGCCTGCTTCGGTGGCGTTAGTCATCGAAAGCAACGAGCTCCACTCCACCAAGTTGGGTTGGATCGATCCCACGCTGTACAGTCTGTTTAGCTCGACCGGCTACAGCGACTACTACACGCCGTGCACGTCGGGAAGCAACGGCGCCTACTCGTGCAACGCGAGCGAGTACAATCAGGCTGCGGGAATCGGGGCTCCAAAGGGTTGGGCATTGTCTAACGCCCTTTGACGTTCTCGCGAGAAGCAAAAAAAAAGCGGGGTGCGCTACGGCGCATCCCGCTTTTTTTCGGAGCCGACCGCTAGTTGCTGATCGCGGAACCGATCGGTTCTTCTTGGCCGGTCACGCTCTTGGTGGGGCTGCCGCCGGCCGAATATTTCCACGTGTGGACGGCGGTTGTGGTGTAGTAACAATCTTCGTAATCACCGCCGGCGACGGCGCTGCCGTCGACGGTCGGTTGAGCGACGTCGCAAGCGCCTTTGAAGTTCGTCGTGCCCGTGATCTTGCCGCTGGTTCCCGATATCGTTACCTGGCGGAGACACGAGGCGTCGGCGCCGCCGCAAAGCTGGTCGCCGAGCACGAGCGATTTTCCAACCCATTGCACGGCGCCGGGGAAGGTGATCGTTCCACCGCTCAGACCAATCGACGACATCGAGCTCTTGCCGCTCGGAAGCACGCCGAGCACGTAGAAACCCGATGAGTTGCGACCGCTGACGTACAGATTGCCGCTCGAATCGTAGCCGTCGAAATAATAGTAATATTGTCCCTTATTCGTGTATGCTTTTGGCTTGCCGGCTGCGCCTTTATATACGAGCACCGCGCCGGCGCCGCTGATGTCGAAAATGTTGGTTACCGCGAGATCGCCGGTTTTGGGATTAACGGCACAGCCGAGCGGATAACCGCCGGGCGTCGAAAGCTTGCCGATCGCCTTGGTGCCGGCATGCGCGACTTCGACCACCTCTTGTTTATTGGTATTGGCGATCCAGACGTCGCCCTTCGCATCGGTGCACTCGCCTTGCGGTTCGCTGAAGCCTTTCAGCGTGCCGCTAAGTGTCAGGCCCGGGTACGAGTAGACGAAGATGTCGCCTTTTTGCGCATCGGAGATATAAAGCAGATCGCTCGAGCCGCTGGCGGGCGACATCCACGACGGACCTCGGTCGGGATGCTCGGCAAAGCGGGCAAACGACGGTACTCCGAGCGTGCTCTGCCGGCCTAGAAACGCGTGGCGTGCAGATTCCGAAGCACCTGAGGTTATCGGAGTTGCGTTCGAATATGCTCCCGCGCCGCACGCTGTAAGCAACACAGCCGCACCGATTATGCCGAAACTATACTTAACCCAGGTCAATATCATGTTGAAAACCGCTCCATTTCTTCCTCGCGTTTAGCGAGCGGCGGCGAGCTCACCTGCTGCGTAGTTCTATTCGACGAGGGGTTGCACGGCAATCGAAGAATGCTGGACAGACTTCGCTTCCCGGAGAAGGACACCATGCAGCAGATCTTGCGTACGACGGCTTACGTTCTCGGCGTTTCCGCGATCGCCGCCATGCCGGCGGGTTGCGGCGGAGCAATTTCGTCAAACATTCCCGCGCCGGCGAGCGCAGTCCAACCAAGCTCGGTTTTTGCGCGTCCCGCGCACCACGGGTCGTCGAGTTTGCTGTACGTTTCCGATGTCGGTGACAGCACGGTTACCGTCTACTCGCCCGCGTCGGGTAAACCAGTTTCGACGCTGGAGGTTCCACCCGCGCCTGAAGGCGAGTGCACGAATTCGGCGGGAACCGTGTGGATCGCTAACGAGGACGCCGCTGCAATCGTCGAATACGCTCATGACAACACGAAGCAGGTCGCGAAGCTCGGCGACCCGGGCAACTACCCATCCGGTTGCTCGGTGAGTCCTAAGACCGGAGATCTTGCGGTCGCGAATATCGCAAGCAACAACGGAGGGCCGGCCGGCGAGCTTTCGATTTATGCCGATGCGAAAGGTTCGCCGACCATCTATCAAGATGCCGGCATCTATCGATACTACTATTGCGGTTACGACAGCAGCGGTGACCTGTTCGTCGACGGAATACAACAGGACGGCAAGTTCGTTTTCGCAGAGCTTCCCAGCGGCGCGTCAAAGTTAACGGTGCTTACGCTCAAGCAGAGCATCAGCACGCCGGGTGGCGTCCAGTGGGACGGCAAGCACATCGCCGTTGGCGACGCCGCCACGAGCACTATCTATCAGCTTTCCATTTCGGGTAATACCGCATCGGTCGTTGGAACGGTGGATATCAAAGGCGGTAATGCAGCGGCTTATTACGTCGACGGTACGGATGTCGTCGCGTTGATAACCAGCAGCTCGGAGGTCGGGACTTGGAAATATCCGGCAGGCGGTAAGCCCACTTCCACGCTCAAACTCACCGGCACCGACGAGCCGTTCGACGTAGTCGTTAGCCAGTAAAGCCGCTCGGCTCGGTTACTTCGCTTCGATCGAGTGCGCGTGGCGTGCGTCGACGGTGACGATCGTTACGGGGCCGAATCGATCCGTCTGCGCTTTCCAATCCGAAGAAAGGGCTCCGTCAACGCGCACGATCTGCGCGGCGATGCCGTGAAGGCTGACCTGGTAGGCTCGTAGCGCCGGCTCAAACGAGCCGATCGGCGCCGCAATGTCAAAACGCACGACGTCGCCGTTGCGGCGTGCCGAAAGCCGTTGACTGTAATAGACGCCCTTCTCGTAGTCGTAGGTCGTGCCGTCGTCGTCGTAATAAACGAACGAGGCGGGAGCGGCTGAAGGGAAGACGTCGAGATAGACGTGGGCAACCGGAAATTGTGAGGTGTATTGCTGCACGTCTTGCGTTGGAATGATGCTGCCGCTTCGCGCGAAGAGCGGGACATCCGACCAGGTGTTTGGATCGACCGGATAGGCGACCGTCGTGGGGCCGTCGTACCGCGCCCCGCGAAAGTAATCGAACCACGTTCCCGTGGGCAGGTACACGCTGCGATGTGCCTGCCCTTCGCCGAGTATCGGCGCGACGAGCAGCGCCTTGCCGAACATCCACTCGTCGGTTGGGAGTGAAGCAGCGGCGTCGTCGGGAAACTCCCAGATCAGCGGCCGGACGATGCCGACGCCGGTGTCGTGAGCCTCGCGCTCGTACGAATACATATACGGCATCAGGCGGTAACGCAGTTCGATCGCGGCTTTCGCGTCGGATTCGGCCTGTGCGCCGTACAGCCATGGCTGCCGTTGCGCGCCGAAGGTTCCGTGTACGCGCATGATTGGCACGAAGGCGGCGAATTGCATCCAGCGCGCGTAGTTCTCGGGGCGCGGATTGCCTTCGTATCCGCCGGCGTCCATCGACCAATGCGGCTCGCCCAGGTCGAGCGTTCCGAGCATGCGGATCGCCTGGTCACGCATCGAGTCGAAACCGGTCCCGATGTCACCCGACCACTCAGCGTACGCATACCGTTGCGCGCCGAGATAAAAGTTGCGGTTGAGCGAAAAAAGGCGATTGCCTCCGATTGCGCGCACGCCCTCGTAATAGCTGCGTTCCATGTTCGTGAACTCGAAGTTGGGAAAGAGGACGAATCCGGGCGCGTGAAGCGGTTGGGCGGGATGCGGATCTGCCGGATCGTTCCAGCCGGTCGCGTCAGCTTCGTCGTTCCAAAGAGCGGTCATTCCGGCGCGGTAGGAGGGAATAAAATGTTGCCAAAACCATTCCCGCGCCGCGGCCTTGGAAAAATCGACGTCGAGCGCAGGGCGTAACGAGTAGACGTCAATGTACGGTCGTTCCCACGAGAAGAAGAACCGATGGGCCAACGCGTAGCGCGCCGCCTGGTCGAGTCCGCCGGCGGCGTTCTCGAGCAGGACGCGCGGCTTGGCTATTCCGACCAGATGAACGCCCGCGTCGAGCATTTGGAGAGCAAACGCGCCGGAAGCGCCGCCCGGAAACTTGTCCGGAGCTACGTTGCCCAAGCCGGTCGTGCTGTTCCAACGCCACTCTCCGTAGTCGTCTTCACCCCAGGCTTTCCAGTCGTAATCTAAGATGAAGGCGTCGATCGGGATCTGCCGGGTTCGGTACTCTTGCACGATGCGGCTGACTTGGGCTTGCGTGGTGTCCCACTGGCTGTTCATGAAACCCAGCGACCATTTGGGCATCATCGGCGGATGACCGCTTATATCCGCGACGGCGCGCATGATCGCTTCCGGATCGCCGGCAATCGCAAAGAACTCGACGTCGTGACGCGAGCCACGTTCGAACCGCAGTGAGCCGCCGGTGGTCGAGAGCGTGCCGCCGTCTGAATCGATCAGAAGGCCGTATCTCGTGGTGAATACCAGGGGCGCCGCGCCGTCGCCGGCGTGCCCGGCGAGGAGCGAGCCGCCGTCGCGATAGATGCCGGTGCGGATGTCCTGGCGCCGATCTACATTGTTGCCCGGGACGCTCGTGCTCTCGATGCCGTAAAACGGACCCGCATCGGCGTATTGAAACTGCAAGCTGCCGGGGGAGAAGTCACTCGACTCGCGCAGCAGCATCGTTCCGCTGGAGTCATCTATTTCGACGCGTAACGTCGGGCGGGCAATCTTCACTTGCATTGCGCTCGTGGAGAGGTCGACGGCGTGAGCACTTTCCTCGACCCGGACCGCCGCCCCGGGCCAGCGCGGGCGGGGATCGACTACGAGGGTTCGCGGCGTCGAATGGCCGTCAGGCAGGTCGTGCACGCGCACGACATTCGGCTCGAGGAAATCTACGACAAGCTCGCGCTTTCCGCTGCGAAGCACGACGGTGGTCGGCGTCGCACGAACCGCGGCCGTGCCGGCAAACGCAGCGGCTACAAAAGCCACGCCAACGGCGGGGGCGCCGTCTTAGCTGCCTGCGCTGCTGATCGTGGCGCCGATCGGCTCCGTTACGCCGCTGGCGGTCTTGGTTGGAGCACCGCCGGCAGGGAAAGCCCAAAGATCGACATTGCTGCTCGAGCCGCAGTAGTTGTAGTTCCCGGCGGCGACGATGCTGCTGGTCACCCACGCTTCGACCACGTCGCACGAGTCGGTCAGCGAAGTACTTCCCGTGATCGTCGCCGTCGTGCCGGAGACGGAGGCTTCATAGAGACAAGACGTGTTTGCGTCGTTACACGACTGGTCGCCGAGGATCAACGAGCCGCCGACCCACGCGACGGTTCCCGGAAAGTAAATCGTTCCGCCGTTGAGCGTCATTGCTTCGAGCGAGCTGCCGCCGCTCGGGAGCATCGAGAGCTCAAAGGTGCCGCCTTTGGGGCCCCGTCCGCTGACGTAAAGGTTTCCGCTCGAATCGTACGCATCGAAGTAATAGAAATATTCGGATGAAATATAGTACGTCTTCGGCTTTCCGATCGCGTTCTTGTAGATGACCACTTCGCCAGGGCCCGGCTGATCGTAAATGTTCGTAACCGCGAGGTTGCCAGTGGTGGGATCGATCGCGCAGCCGAGCGGATAACCACCATCATCGCGCAGCAACTTCGACCGCTTGCTGCTGCCGTGCGCATACTCGATGATGGTGCGCTTGTCCGTGTTCGTTATATAGACGTCGCCGTTGGCGTCGCTGCACTCGCCTTGCGGCTCGTGGAAGCCGGTTAGAGTGCCGGTCAGCTTGAGGTCCGGGTACGAATAAACGTAGACGTCATTCGTGCCGGCGTCGGAAATGTAGAGCAAGTCGCTCGAGCTGCTTGCAGGCGACATCCAGGAGGGCCCGCGATCGGGCCGCACGGTAACGCCGGCGCTGTGCGCCGTACCGAGCGTGCCCTGCATATGAGCGAGCGGAGATTGCATCGACGCCGGATTGGCCGCACCCGTCGGCGCAAGTGCGGACGACGATCCACCGCCGCAACCCGCGAGCATCGCCGCGGTGCCGGTGATGCAGAGAGCATATTTGCCCCAACTCCAAAAATTCACGTCAACCTCACTCCACTTCGCAACGGCAAAGCTGCTTCGACAACCTTATAGTTTCCGGCGCAAACTTGGCCGGACTTCCGACTCGTACCTGCTTGCGAGAAAGGGTCTTGCCCCCCATAGCGCAGAAACTCTTGAGCCCGTCATTGAATCCGGAGGATTTTCCATGAAGTTGCCCGCGCGCATTCTACCGCAGACCGCTGGTCTTTGCATTGCGCTTGCTCTGCTTGCCGCCTGCGGCGCGCAATCGCCGGTCGGCACGCTTGGTCCGATGCAGCAAAACTCCATGCAGCAGAGGGCGACTGCGCGGACGGACGGCAGCGCCCAAACGTTCCTCTACGTTTCGGACATCAAGAACAAGACGTTTACGGTGTATTCGTATCCGGCGGCCAAGCTGGTTAAGAAAGTCGTAACGTTTGACTGGCCGAGGGGTTTGTGCAGCAACTCCAACGGCGACGTTTGGGTTGCTAACGAAGGCGAGAACCGCGTCACCGAGTACCTTCCCGATAGCACGAAGCATATTTCCGAGCTCTTCGATCCGGGCACGCGCCCGAGTGATTGTTCGGTCGATCCGACGACCGGAAATCTTGCGGTCGCCAATATTGGCCACACCAGCGGAACCCCCATCGGAAAGCTATTGGTCTATCCGGGCGCCAAGCTTCCGGCGACGGTTTATTCAGATCCCAACTTCTACCGCTACTACTACTGCGGATACGACGACAAAGGGAATCTTTTCGTAGACGGCATTCGGCGCGACAACCGGTTTCAGTTCGCAGAGCTCCCGAAAGGCAGTTCGACGCTGGTAGACGTTACTATTAACGAGACCATTGCGAGCCCAGGCGGCGTCCAATGGGACGGCACGGATGTTGCAGTCGGCGATTCGTCGACGGACACCATCTACCGGGTCTCCGTGTCGGGTTCGTCCGGAACCGTCGTGGGAACGACGACGCTGACCAACGGTAGCGGCAGCGTCTTCTTTATCGACGGCGCGCAGATTATCGGAGAAGAGATTTCCAAGTCCGGCACAAACTTCGCGCTTTGGAAGTACCCCGCCGGCGGAAAGCCGACCAAGAGCCTCGATCTGAGCGATCTTGATGGGCCGTCGGGCGTCGTCCTCGCAACAAATTAGGTAAGCACTGATTTAGATGAAGCTCTAGGAGCCTAGGGCCGAAGTTTACTGCGGTAATCGAGGCCCGAGGCGACAACGAGATTCGCTAAATCAGTGCTTACCTGGGAGTTACTCGTTGTCGACGGGGCGCAGATCGAGCCGTTGATGTAGAAAGTAGTTCCGGTCGTATTTTGCCGGTATCGGCTCAAAGGTTCGCGGGGACTGCGAAAAGTCAAAGCAGTCCTCCTCCGGCGAAGTAGCACGGTTATCGCTCTTGTTGAGGGCCGCGAGTCCAAACCGTTGTTCGATGAACTTTAGAATGCTGCCGGTCTCGTACGGTACGTGCGAGACGTAGTTTTGCTTGGCATAGGCGGAGACGACGAGCATTGCCGTGCGGATGCCTAATCCGTCGTAATCGAGCTCTTTTGGGCCTACGTGATCGTACCAGCCGCCCCAGTCGTCCCAGAAAACGAAGATCGCCGTCGAGTCCCAATACTTGGATTCGCCGATTGCGTTGACCAGCGACGCGACCCACGACGGGCCGCCGTCGGCACCCGAGCCGGAATGGTCGGAGTTGGGATAGGTCGGAGTAACCCAGCTTATGACTGGTAAGTTGCCGCTGGAAACGTCGTTAAAAAATTTGGTTTGAGGCGTGATGACGTCTTTCGCCCAGTCGGGGCCCTCGTAGATATGCTTTACGGCTTGATACGCGCTCCAAAGATAGCTATTCGAACCACTCGGCGAGGTGTAATACCGCCAAGAAATATTGGCGTTATCCAGTTCGTCGGCGAGCGTTTCGTAGTTGAAGCAAGGAAACACGCGTGGGCCGAGCGTCCGCTGCTGCGTGAGGGTCGGAACGCTGTCGCCGGGAGGTCCTCCGCAACCCCAAAAGCCGTCGTCCGGGCTGTTGACCGTAGCGTCGGCCTGAGCCGCGATCAAATACTGGTGCGAAACGAAGCTCGCGTCCAAATTCGATGGAAACATCTCGTCGGCCAGAACGAACTCGTTTGCGATCGCAAAATACGGCTTCGTCTCTTTGTGCGGCACGTAGCTGTAAGGCGGATTCGCGTTTGGGCATTTCGGCTCGCCGCTGCCGTGACCGCATGCGTAATACTCGGCAGAAAAGCCGTTCATTCGGCAGTCGGTCCCGGGGAGGCTGCCGGTTCCATTACAATCCTCGACGAACTGTTGCAAGCCATGGCCGAGGTCCCACGTCGTCTGAAAGCCGACCGGCTTCAAATCGATCTTCTGGCCGCTTTTGCTATAACCGTATGACTGAGTATCGGCCCCGGGATACTCGTAGAAGAGGTTGTCGAAGCTCCGGTTCTCTTGAATGATAACGACGACGTGTTGAATCACGCTGTCGCCGCCCGAGGAACTCAGATGTTCGACCAATGGGCCTGCGGCCTGTGGGTTTCCAGCCGGCAAGGCACCCGCTCCGCCGTCGCTGCAGGCGCTAAGCCATACGGTCGTAACCGCCGCCGCGAGAAGTCCGTTGCCGTTGAATCTCATAAACCCACCTCTACTCGGTGTCGACCGGCCGTGGATCGGGCGGCTGGCGCAAGAAGTAACCCTGGTTATATTCCGCGGGAATTGGCGTAAACTTTCGCGGCGACTGGGAGAAGTCGAAGCAATCCTCTTCGGGCGAATTTGCATCCTTATCGTTCGCGAACATCGTGGGAAGACCGAAGCGCTGCTCGATGAACTTCAAGATACTGCCGAACTCGTACTGCACCGAAGAGATGTAATTCTGCTTGGCGTAGGCCGAAATGACCAACAGCGGTACGCGCATTCCGAAGCCGTCGTAGTTGTACTTAGAGTAGGGTGGAGGAACGTGGTCGTACCAGCCCCCGCCGTCGTCCCAGAGAACGAAGATGGCCGTGGAGTCCCAATAATTCGATTTGCCGATCGCGTTGACGAGCGAGGCTACCCATGAGGGGCCGGTCTTTGCGCCGCAGCCCGAATGATCGGAGTTGGCGCAGGTGGGCGTGATCCACGTCACCACCGGCAGTTTGCCCTTCTTCACGTCGCTGAAGAATTTCGTTTGCGGATTGATGACGTCATTCTTCCAATCCGGCCCGTAGTATATGTGTTTGACGGCCTGATAAGCACTCCACAGGCCGCCGCTGGTATTGTCGACCGAAGCGTAGTAACGCCACGAAAGCTTTGCCTTGTCGAGCTCGTCGCCGAGGGTAGTGTAGTTCAGGCAAGCGGGGATTCCATATTTGCTGACGACCCGCTCCTTACTGAGCGTGTCGATCGTGTCGCCGGTGCCTCCTTCGCAGCCCCACTGGCCGATCGGATAATTAACCGTCGAGTCGGCCTGCGCGGCAACCAGATACTGGTGTGCAACGAAGCTGCTCAGGTCCAAGTTCGAGGCGAACATCTTGTCGGCAAGCACGTACTGCTGCGCCATCGCGAAGTACGGCTTCGTCTCTTGGTGCGGCACGTAGCTGTAGGGAGGATTTGCGTTCGGGCATGGCGGCTCGCTGCTTTTTTCGCCGCAACTCCAACCACCCCAATCGAATCCGTTCATACGGCAATCCGTACCGGGCAGCTTTCCGGTACCGTTGCAATCTTTTATGAAAGCGCCAAGGTCGTGAGGCTCGTCCCATAGCACCTGCAGTCCCACGGGCTCGAGCGGAATCTTTTGATTCTCTTCGTTGTAGCCATACGATTGCGTATCGGCCTTCGGATAGCCGTAAAAGAGGTTATCCATAGTGCGGTTCTCTTGAATGATGATGACGACGTGCTGGATGACGCTGTCCCCACCCGAGGAGGATAGGTGCGTGACGAATGAGCTTGCCGTTTGCATATCGCCGGTGGGCAACGCGCCGATGCCTCCCCTACTGCCGCAACCGCACAGAGAAATGGTTACCGCCGCAGCCGTGATCAGTGCTCTGTTCAGTCTCGCTCGCACGGGCGCTGCTCCTTACGCTCCCAGAAGAGCTGCCGCTATTCGGTATCGACCGGCCGTGGGTCGGGCGGCTGATGCAAGAAGTAATCCTCGTTATATTGTGCCGGAATCGGCGCGAACTTTCGCGGCGATTGCGAGAAGTCAAAGCAATCGGCTTCGGGCGAGTTGGCGTGCTGATCGCTCCCAGTCATTGGGGCGAGGTCGAAGCGGTCCTCGATGAACTTTAAAATGCTGGTGTTCTCGTATTGAACGTGCGAAACGTAGTCTTGCTTGGCATACGCCGAGATAACCATCAACGGCACCCGCTGGCCAAGGCCGTCGTAGTTGACGTACGGTGGCGGCACGTGGTCGTACCAACCGCCGGCATCGTCCCAGAAGATAAAAATCGCCGTCGAGTCCCAGTCTTTGGATTCGCCGACGGCGTTGACGAGCGACGCGACCCAGGAGGGGCCAGTGTCTCCCTGGCAGCCCGAGTGGTCGGAGTTCGCGCACGTTGGCGTGATCCATGTCACCGTTGCCAGTTGACCCTTTTTCACGTCGCTGAGAAACAGCGTTTGCGGCGAGATGACGTCCTTACTCCAGTCCGGCCCGTTGAAGATCGGATTAACCGCTTGGTAAGCGCTCCAAAGGCCCCCGCTGGTGTTGTAGACCGATGCGTAAAAGCGCCATGAGAGCTTAGCAGCATCGAGTTCGTCGGCCAGCGTTGTGTAATTGAAGCAAGCCGGAATGCCGGTCTTGCTGAGCTGGCGCTGGGTATTGACGGTCAGGATCGTATCGCCGCTGCCGCCCTGGCAGCCCCATTGCGCGAGAGGAAAGTTAACCGTGGAGTCGGCCTGCGCGGCGATGATGTATTGATGCGAGACGAAGCTGCTCATATCCCAATCCGACTGGAACATGTTATCGCCCAGCACGTACTGCTGTGCCATCGCAAAATACGGCTTTGTCTGGTTATGCGGGACGTAGCTGTAGGGCGGATTGGCATTCGGGCACGTAGGGTACTTAGGCTTATTGCATTGGTAATACTCGTTATCGAAACCGTCCATTTTGCAATGGGTTCCCGGAAGATCGCTGGGCGGCCCGTCGCAGGAAGTCGTCGCGGAATACGAGTCGTGCGAAAGATCCCAGCCGACCTGTAACTGGACGGGTTGAAGCGGAATTTTTTCGCCCTCTTTGTTGTAGCCGTACGATTGCGTATTTGCCTTTGGATAACCGTAAAAAAGGTTATCCATGCTACGGTTCTCTTGAATGATAACGACGACGTGCTGGATCACGCTGTCGCCGCCCGAAGAGGACAGATGCTTGACGAACGAGCTCGCCGCTTGCATATCGCCGGTAGGCAACGCGGCGACCGGGCCGTTGCTGCAAGCTGAGAGAAAAGCCGTCAAAGCGACGGCTGCTAGAATCCGATCGGCGTCGATCACGCTCCGCATCGAGGCCTCCTCTGGAAAAGACTATTGCGCTTGCGATAAAGGGCCGAGAATTTCCTGCCATTTGTTACGGTCGCTCGCTCTGCACGACGAGCCTGAGTTCTGCTCGACTGGCGTTATAAGAGGCGGCGCGAGCTAACGCCGCAAAACGTGATGACGGAGATGGAGCGGGCGGAATCGCGCGCCTTTCAAAGGGCCTGGGCTTGGGCATACGCCGTCAGCGCCGCGCTCGCGGTGCTGACGCTGCTGCCTATTTTAATCCGTCCCGGTTTTCCGGCCTACCAACACGATTGGTCGTGGCCGCCGGATACTCGATCGATATTGAACGGCGTGATCGGACATTTGTCGACGTGGGACGCGCAGGGGCTTGGATTTCCCAATGCGCTGGCGAGCCCAAACGTAATCAACCTCTTAGTCGCGGTTCCCGCAGCGATCGGGGGCGCGGAGTTAGCCGTACGCTTCGTACTGCTGGTTCCGTTTGTCGCCGCTTCGGTCGGAATCGTCCTTGTTTGCGCGCGCGTTGTATCGGCGCCGGCCTGGTGCTCGATTGCGGCGTCGGTTGCCTACGTGACGTCGCCGGTGCTGCTCAGCAATCTTGGCGCGGGACACGTAGGTTTCTGGTACTCGTATGCCATGCTCCCGTATGTGCTCTGGCTGAGTTTCGAGTCGGCGCGATCTCGAAACCGAATATTTCTGATGCTGCTTTGCTTGCTGGGGAGCCTGATCACGATACAGCCTCAGTTTGCGGCCTTTGGCCTCGCGGTGGCGATCGCCGGAGGGATCATGGGAAGCCCCAGGTCGGCGTGGCTGCCGTCTGCGGTATTTCTAGCCGGTGCCCTTGTTTCGCTGATTCCGGTGTTCGTCGCGATCCACAGCTCGGGCGGCTATATCGATCTGATCTATCCGCGTCCGGAGCTCGGTTGGGAACGCGTGCTCTCGACGCCGCTGCCCGACGTTATCTGGACCACCAATTACGTCGTGCCGTACTACGCGCAAGCGACAATCCCGGCCAGCTTTTTCGCGCTGCAAGTCTTTAGCGGACTCGCCCTGGTCTCGATCGTTCTAGTTCGTCCGGCGCGGTATGCGATTGCGATTGGACTTTTGGCAATCGGCGGAATTCTCATCGCTACGGGCGTGCTTGGTCCGGCCCAGGCCTTGTGGTCGTTTCTGTTTGCGAATTTTTATCCGGCGACCGTCCTTCGAGATGCCTCCAACGGAACGGTTTTGCTCGCGCTCGCATACGCATTCGCTATGGCTGCGTCGTGGCGACGCGTGTACGTAACGCTTCCGCTCGTTGCATGTTTGGCAATCGCCGCGTTCCCGTTTTTGGCTGGTCGCTCCGCCCTCATCGTAAACAACGTCGTACTGCCGCGGTATTCGCAAATTCAAAACGAGATCGGCAGCCTGCCGAAAGGCAGAATCGCCTCTATGCCCTTGGTCGCGCCGGTCGTCTTCGATGGTGCCAATGGCGGCATCGACGTCGCGGCAGTCTCAGATGCAGCGCATCCTTCGCTGGCTGAGTATCCTACGATTGCGCCCCTGACGAGCATCGCGGCAGTCGACGACACGACCGCGGCGTGGTTCGTCGGCGCGCTGTCGCGCATGGGCGTCGTCGGGCTCGTGCAGCGTCCCGATTTCTGGAGCGACGACTTGCGCCGGCAAGGCGTTAGGCAAAGCCTGCCAAAGACGGCGGACCTTACGGCGATCGCTTCATCCGGGGAGTTGTTCTTCCCAAGCGCTTCGGTCAGAGAGCCGCTCAGTTATAGAACGATCCTGCAGCCGAACGTGGCGGGGCTGACCTCGCCCGACGGGCCGCTTCCCGGGCGCGGATCGAACGAGGCCGTGCGAGTAGCCGATCTTTATTACAGGACCTGGCTCGACGACGATCCGCACTCGGGGTGGACGCTGCTGAGTCGCTGGTATGGTCTCGATCCCTCAGAATCCACCTTCGGTCAAGGTCTGGTCACGTTGTCCTCGACCCAGCTGCTCGTAAGCTTGCCGCGAGGCGACTGGTGGCTGCTGCATTCCGGCGGTCCGTTGAGTCTGCGCAGCGGCACCTTTCACGCGATTGTCCCGAGCTCCGCGGAGCCGCGGTGGGACCCCGTGTCGAGTGATGGCCGGCTTGCGCTGCGCGCGGTGGGAGGTGAAGCGATCGCGTACCGGTTAGCCCAAGGGAACGCCGCAAACGTTCCCTTGCGGCAATTCGGCAGCGCGAGCGTCGTAACGTATTCCACTCCAAACCCGTGGCGGGTTAATTTCCTGACGAAGACGCATTCGAGCGGGCCGTGGCTTCTCGTGTTCCGAGCGCGCTACGCTCCCGGATGGAAGGTGCTCGGCGCTCGGGAGCAGTGGCACGGCATAGCTGATGGTTATGCCAACGCGTTCGTGCTGAGCGACTTGCCCAAGAGTCTGAGCCTTTACTACGAGCCGGAGCGCGCGTTCTTGGCCTGTTGTATCGCCGTCTGGCTTTTCCAGCTGGGCCTAGTGGCGCTTTGCCTCGACCAGGCTCGGCTCAACCGGAAGACTCTGCGGGACTAGCTCCAGCTGCCGGTCTAGCGCGGCGACCTTCGGCGCGCGGTCGCTCGGAAGCCGCGCACTTACGGTCTGCGTCATTTCCCGTGCGAACTGAGCGCCGAGTAATTGCCAAGTAAATCGCCGCTTCGCAAGAAAATACCCGTGTTGCGCGAGCTTCGCGCGGTACTCAGGATCGGAAAGCAGCCGTACGATTGCGCCCGACAATCGCGCTGGTTGCACGTCCGAAATGAAGTGCACCTGCTCCTCCGAAACCGATTCGCGCACTCCCGAAAGGTCGGTCGTCACGATCGGCTTGTTCATGAGCATGTACTCGTAGAGTTTGATCGGCGCGCACACGTTGGTCGTGCGGGTTCGCGGAAACGGGATGACGGCCAGATCGGCCAATGCGATCAGCGACGGCATCTCCGCCGGCCGCCGGTAGCCGAGGAAAACGGCGTTATTTGCGAGTTCTTCCGAGGCAATCGCTTCGCGTAACCGTTTGGCGGAATTCCCATCGCCAAGAATCAGGAACGTGGTTCGTGGACGCTGCGCCACGACGAGTTTGATCGTTTGAATCAGCGCTTCGGTGCCCGACCACGCTTCGAGCCGGCCGCTGTAGACGACGATTTCGTGATCGGCCGGAATGTTGAACTCGCCGCGTGACGCGGGCGGGGTGTCAACGGCGAAGACCGTGTCATCGCCGCCATTGCCCACGATCGCGATCGGGGCTCGCACCTTCATATCGGTTCGGACATAGTCCGCGAGCTCGCGGGTTATCGCAGTTATTCTATCTGCGCGCCGAGCGATGAAGGATTCGAGCGCTCGAAGTATGCGAGCCGTCGGGCTCGACGGATGCAGCGCGGCGGTATCGACCGCGAGTGGAGTCCACGCGTCGGGATAATCCAAAAGAACGGGCACTCCGCAGATGCGAGCTGCTAGGACCGCCGATAGCCCACACAGGTACGAGGGATGTCCGGCAACGACCAGATCGGGTTTTAGTTGGCGGATTAATCGCACCGACTGCGCGACGAAACCGGGTATGCTGTAGGCGTATGCAACGGGCAAGATGCCGGTGCTCCAGAGCCACTGCAGCGAGCGTGAAAGGCGCAAATAATGGGCGCAAAGGCGATGCTCTGCATGCGGCTTCGAGGTTTTCCAGGGTCGCTCGTGAAGCTCGAACCGAGCTATCAACGCTTCTTCGGCCTTGCCGCCGATCAGCGCGCGCAGCGGCGGAACAACGGCAAAGGTTACGTTCCAGTCCGGAAGGTTCGTCATCAGATCGAAGAGCCGCCGGTCCGAGCCCATGTAGGGCGGAAAGTATTCGGCGAAGACCAGCGCACGGGGAGAACCGGCGTCAAACGCCGCCGGGTGCGAGCCGTTCGTATGGAGGGCAGCGACTCCAACGTTGCGCACGGTAGACCTCCGAGAGCATCCGGGGGTAATATTCATACAAGGTATTCTCTAGCTGCCGTGTATAACATTTAGCAGTCGGCAGGTCGCCCCGGCCCATTTAAAAAAGTTTACTTCGGTCAACATTATTGGGCGCGCGGCCCGTAAAAAGAGTTCCCCCTTCCCAAGAATCCAGATGCGAGTGTTCGGAAAAGAATGGCAGCCCCCTAAAGCCAGCGGCGCCGGCACGCCCTTCTTGCAATTTGCCAAAAGACCGACCGTTGCGCCCTTGGCGAGTCAAATTATTACGATTACGCGCGGCAAGCGTGCAGACTCAGTTAAGGAAACTTCACGAAAGCGCGAGCGATCCCAAATACAAGGCGATGTCCGTGTCGAGTGACTCGCGTTCGATAGAGAGGCCGTTTGCCTGGATCCAAACGGCGATCGCGCGGATTGCGCCGTTGGTCGCGCGAATCCCCACGCCGGCGCGCGTTATCGCGGTGGTCGCGCTCGTCTTGCTGGAGTTGGTAGTTTCGCGCGCTTCGCTGCGCGAAGTCAGAACCGTAACGACGTTCGACGGCGGATACTTGCCGGCGGCGTTTGGAAGCGTCATCGACATTAAGGCGGCGGACCCTGGTCAGATAACGGTAGAGTCCGGCAATTTGATCGTGGGAGGATTTGCGCGCTGCGACATTTCTCCATGCACGCTTCCGATCTACGGCGACGCGACGTATTCGGTGCACGGACAAGTCGGCGCGATTACCTTGACGGTCTCTCAGCCGTTTCCATTCGCGCCCGAGGGCATTGCCGGTGCGATCTTATTGCTAGCCTGTTGTTTTGGGATTCTCGCGATTTGGGTGCCCAGCGTGCCCGCGCAGGAAGTTCGAGCGATCAACTGGCGTCCCGGGGCGATCGCAGCCGGCATCGCCATCGCCGCTGCGCTGCTCTTTCCTCCGTACTTGCATAACGATCAACTCGGCCATGGCGTAGTGAGCGATTGGGGCTACTTGGGTTGGGGCTACGTCGATACGATTTCGTCCTCGCTGGATGCCGCTGCCGGTCCGGGCGGGCCCGATCTCGCGGCGGTTCCGAGCGACGGCAAGCCGATTCTGATGCCCGCAGTCGTCGGACTTTTGGGCGGTTGGATTTCTCCCGTTGGGGCAGGCTACTTTTGGTCGCTCGTGCTAACGGCGATTACCGCAGCCGGGATCGCCGCCCTGGCGGCCCTTCTTTGCGAGAACGATTTTGCCGGCATCGTCGCGGGGGCGATTTTTGCGGTCGAACCGATGACGTTAGGCTACGCTCTTTCCTTCTATCAGGAGCTTGGATTTGCAGCGGCCTTCGTCTGGGGCATCTTCTTTGCGGTCACGGGCTTGGACGCCGGCAATCGCCATCGGGTGCTGGGCGGCGCGGCTTTGGTCGCGCTTGCGGTGTGCTGCAAGAGCCCCGTCCTTGCGGTGGAGTCGATACTTCTGGTCTTCGCGCTCTTGTTTGCCTTTGGAATAAGCGCGCGATTGGCGCTGATCGTCGCCGCTCAATACGGCGCTTTCGCGCTGCTAGCGTCGGTCGCCAGCTGGCCCTTCCTTTGGGTCGATACGATGCGCCGCGTTGCGTTTGCGTTTGGTGCGCGCATAATCTTCGATCAGACGACGCATCAATCGGTTCCGCTTTTGTCCCGCGTGATGAATGCGATTTTGCAGACTATCGTCCACACGGGACCGATTTGCGTGACGCTCTGCGTTGTCGCAATCATCTTTTTAGCGAAGGAAAAACTCTGGACTGCGCTTGCGGGGCTTCTGGGCGCCATCGGAGCCGGGATCGCACTGGTCGTGCCGACGTCGCTGTACTTGGAGCACTACTGGTTTTACACCGTGCCGGCGGTGCCGCTGCTCGCTTCTACCGCCTTTGTCGCGATTTCGCGCCGGAAATCTCTCAGCAGGCCAATAGCGCTCGCCGCGATCGGCGGCGCGTGCGTGGTTTTAGAGTTGTTGTGGGCGCTGGTTTTTTGGCCGTATCCGAGCTCGGCAACGCTTGGCTGTCTCTCACTGAGTTGCAGCACGGACCGCTGGGGCGTGAGCGAACCGACCTACGGCCTACGCGAAGCGGCGCACTGGATTCGCGACCACACGCCGGACACGGCAGTAGTCGGTGCGCTGACGGCGCCGCACGTCCTGGCGGACCAAGTGGGGCGCCGGTTCGTGCGCTCGATCTGGATAGCTCCTGACGTTGCGACCCAGCGCCGAACGATCCTCGATTCGGGGGTTCAATATATCGTCGGCAATATTTGGTCGCTGAGAGCGCATAATGTTCCCACTTCGAACGTGACGGTGGCGTGGTCGGGCTCTCAGCGCTACGGCTCGCCGATTGTCTACGCGGTTCGGAATCCCGGGGGATCGTGGTTGTGGCCGGATGCGCCTCGTTGGCGCGCAATTGCGCGGCTCGTTCCTAGCGCCGCATCGCAAATCGTCGCCTTTCCACGTCGGGCGACCTACCTGGGACTCGTCGCCGCCAATCGTCTGGTGATACCGACGCAGCCGCAGGCGACAGCGGCGCCTGCACCGGCGCAGATCATGCAGCTCAACGGGGGAGTGCTCGTCACCCAGGGGGCTGCCGCGTTAGCATCCTCGCTCGACCTGCCTTCACCGCTGGCGGCCGATGCGGCGGGCGACGGCGTTGTGGCGTTGCCTTCGATGGCGACTCTCGAGCCCGCGGGGAGCATAGCCTTGCGCAACGTCGGCTCTCCGTATCCCGGCGATCATCGTCTTGCGGCATTTGTAACGCCGAATCCGAGCGGTTACGCGCTCAAATACTTATATGTAAGCGTCCACGCGAATACGACCGCACCGACTGCCGTCGTCACGGGCAGCGTCGGCCTTTCCTGTGCTTTTGGTAGAATTACGACGGCATATCTAACCGCGGTCGGAAATCATGATTCGGTCGCTTGGGTCCCGATGGACGCCGGCTATGTCGGTCAGTGCGATCCTACTCGGCAGCGCGTCGCAATCGCCCTCGACGTCGTCGCCGCCGGTGCTACGAACGTTACGGCGGTGGCAACACCGGAAGTCGACGGCAGCGTTGCAGCCGCCCTGCTCGGCGGAAGCGCCGACACCAAGTTGCTGTCTAAAATCTCCTGGCAACAGGCCGCCGCAATAGCAGCGCGAGATAATCTGGCGCCCAACGCGATCGTCGTTCCGGCCGCATCGCACGAATACGACGGCGTAGCGAGCAACCGGGTCGAGATCGGAGCGCATGCGGCCCTGCTTGCCTTCCTCCAAAATCCGCCGGGCCGGGCCGTCTCCCAAAGACCCGACGTTTATTGCGAGAGCCAGTGCCAATCCGACCCGTCGGCCGGACGGTACTACGTAGCGCCAAAAGGGCGCATAATTTGGGCTTGGAGCCTTGAATCGCTTGCCGCGGGACGGCTAATTCGCGTCGATTTGGGGAACGTGCATCCCGATATGACCGGCGTCTTTACGGGCGTTTTCCTGTCCTTTGGGAACCAATCGTGCTACACCGACTTGAGGGACTTTGGGCGCAACGGATTCATCTATCTGAACGTGGATCGCCTGCGGGTGGGCAAGTGCGCGGGCATGCTGCACGGGCGGCTCGGTTTGGCGCTCTTCCCGCGCTCCCCGATTTCGGTCGAAGGAGTGCCCCAGGCATACTTCGCGAATCCCTAAGCGGCACGTAAGCATGCGAGGGAGCCCGTGAGCCGTACCGTCAGGAGGATCCGTACTACGATCGCCGCCGCCGCGGCGTTCTCGCTTTATGCTTGCGGCGCCCCATCTGCAGTGCCGCCGCCGGGGCAAGCGTTCCAAAGCCCTACCGGCCTCGTGGGCGCGCGAAAACCGAAGGATGCGAAGATCGAGCACATCATCGTCGTCATTCAGGAGAACCGCAGCGTCGACAATCTCTTCTACGGTTTTCCGGGCGCCGACGTGCAATCGTACGGCTACAATAAGGCGGGGACGAAGATTCCGTTACAGCCGATCGGCCTTGCGACAACCTGGGACCTCGGCCACAGCGCAGCGGCCTTTTTCACCGCCTGCAACGGCACGGGAAGCTATCCCGGCACGGATTGCCACATGAACGGCTTCGACAACGAAGTGATCGAATGCGGCCATAAGCAATTCCCCGCGTGTCCAAATGCGAATCCGCCTTACAGCTACGTCCCGCACAGCGAAACGGCGCCGTACTTTACGTTGGGCGAACAGTATGTCTTTGCCGATCAGATGTTTGCCTCGAATTTCGATCTGAGCAGCTTTATCTCGCACCAGTACATCATCGCGGCGCAAGCGGACGGCGCTTTTGATTTTCCGAACGGCTGGTGGGGATGCAAAGGCGGCCCACCCGATACGATCGAGACCCTCACGCAGGGGCGCGAGCCCAGCGGAAAGCGGGTCCAGGCTTGCTTCACCTACGCAACGCTCGCGAGCGAACTCGACGCAGCCGGCATATCCTGGCGAGACTACTCGCCCAACATCAGCGCTAACGGCGGCGAGTGGGACGGCTACCAAGCAATCAAGGACGTGTACTACGGTTCGGATTGGAAGAACGACGTTGTAAGTCCGAACACGGTGTTCTTCAGCGACGTTTCCAACGGCACGCTTCCGGCCGTGAGCTGGATCACGCCGACGTGTGCGAACTCCGATCACGCCGGGTGCAATTCCGACACCGGCCCATCATGGGTGGCTCAAATTGTCAACGCGGTCGGCGAATCCCAGTACTGGAACTCGAGCGTCGTCTTCGTATTTTGGGACGACGCCGGCGGCTGGTACGACCACGTGCCGCCGACGAAGGTTGACTACGACGGCTACGGCTTCCGGCTGCCGCTGCTGATCATCTCTCCGTACGCGAAAAAGAAATTCGTTTCACACACGCTCTACGAACACGGAAGCATCCTGAAGTTCATCGAGGATCGGTTCGGACTTGCCCGTTTGAGCGCGAGCGATACGCGAGCAAACTCGCCCGAAAACTACTGCTTCGATTGGGGCGCGCCGCCCAGACAATTCCAGGCGATCCCGGCAAAATACAGCAAGGACTACATCCTCGACCAACCCGCCGATCTGCGCCCGCCCGATAACAATTAGATCGCTAGAGTGGTCGTCCAGAGGACTGGAACTCCGCCGCGCGAGCGCTCGTCGCGGCACGTCCATGTGCCGCTCCTGCTCTCGCGTTTTTTCGATCTATCCTGAGCGAGCGCAGCGAGTCGAAGGGTTTGAAACAGCCATCCATGGCTGGCTCGAAAAAATCGCGAAGTCGCGCTCACGGAATTCCAGCCCTCTGGACGACCACTCTAGCTTGGCTTAAAACGTATCCACTGGAAGGCCCGATGGCGGGCGGCGCAGGAAGTACTCCTTCGAATACTTTGCGGGAATTGCGACGAACTTGCGCGGTTTTTGCGAGTAGTCGAGGCAGTCGATGATGCTCGTGGCGCGCTTGTCGGTCGTCCCAAGGCTGCCAAGGCCCCAGTTTTGCTCGACGTATTTTAGAATGCTGCCGAACTCGTAGTCGGTTTGCGAGATGTATCCCTGTTTCGCATAGGCCGAAACGATCAGCGCCGGTACGCGGAAGCTGAGACCGCCGTAGGGGTACTGCTGCGGGTCGAGATTATCGTAAAAGCCGCCCCAGTCGTCCCAGAGGATGATGATAACGGTCGAGTCCCAGTACTTGCTCGTGCCGACTGCGTTTACGACGCCGGCGATCCACGACGGGCCGGTGTCGGATGTATTTGCAGGATGATCCGAGTCCACTTCGTCAGGAATCAGCCAGGACATTGCCGGAAGTTTGCCCTTCGAAATGTCTCGCAAGATCTTTGTCTGCGGCGAAATGACGTTGTTCGTCCATTCCGAGCCGTACCGTACGGCCTTGATGGCGTCGAACGCGTTCCAAAGCGGGCCACCCAGCTGCGAGAGCGACGGTGTATAGTACTTCCACGATACGCCCTTCGCATCGAGAAGATCGCGCAGCGTCCTGTACGTAAAACAGGGAAACGGCCCCTGACGGGGTTCGAGCTGGTCGTCGGCGGTGATTAGCGACGTCACCGTGCCGGTCGGCGCGTCGCATCCCCACGGCTCACCGTTGGGGTAGTCGACCAAGGCCACTCCCGATCCAAGAGTCGTGGCGCCCCTTATCAGATCTTGATGGGCGGTGAAGCTTCCACTCCCTTGCGTCTCGAACATATGCTCCGCGAGCACGTATTGCTTAGCGATGACCCAATACGGCTTTATCTGCGACGGATCGGTGTATTGGTAGGGGTACGCGCATTCCGGCGGCCCGTGCGCAAAGACCGCGAGGTCGAAGCCATCCATCTTCCCGCCGTTACGTGCTGTTGCGTAATTGTGGTAGCCATGGGAGAGGTCTTTGGGTACGATGAGCGAGCTCTCAGCGAGAGTAATAAACTTGCTTTTCGAAATTCCGCACGCGGCGCTCTTCTCGATCGCGCCCGTGGTCGTTCCATCGGCGCCGGGGTAGGTGGCAAAGAAGTCGTTGAAGGTGCGGTTTTCTTGGATCGCAAGAATGACGTGTTGAATCGGCGTGCTCGAGCCGGCCTTGCCGGCAGTCGAGACCGGCTCGGTGCCGCGCGGCAGCGATCCCATCGTGGCTGCGCAACCGCTGGAGCCGAGAGCGGCAACTAATGCAACGCTGAGTCCTAAGCGACTCAAAACGTGTCGACCGGCAGACCTGATGGCGGCCGGCGTAAGAAATATTCCTTCGAATACTTTGCGGGAACCACGACAAACTTACGGGGCTTTTGCGAGTAATCGAGGCAGTCGATGATACTCGTGGCGCGCTTGTCGCTGGTTCCGAGGCTGCCAAGGTCCCAGTTTTGCTCGACGTATTTTAAGATGCTGCCGAACTCGTAGTAGGTCTGCGAGACGTAGTCCTGTTTGGCGTAGGGCGAGACGATCAGCGCCGGTACGCGGAAGCCGAGTCCACCGTACGGATACTGTTGCGGATTGAGATTATCATAAAAACCGCCCCAATCGTCCCAGACGATAATGATTACGGTCGACTTCCAGTACTTGCTCTTGCCGATTGCGTTTACGACGCTGGCGATCCACGACGGGCCGGTATCCGACGTGTTGGCGGGGTGATCTGAATCGTCGGCGTCCGGGATCAGCCACGACATTGCCGGAAGCGTGCCGTTGGAGATGTCGCTGAAGATCTCGGTCTGCGGCGAGATGACGTTGTTCGTCCACTCGGAACCGTACCGGACCGCCTTGATCGCATCGTAGGCGTTCCACCACATACCCGCCTCGGTAATCGAAGGCGTGTAGTACTTCCAAGAAATGCTCTTTGCGTCGAGGAGATCGCGTAGCGTATCGTACGTAAAACACGGGAACGGGCCCTGGTCGGGCTTCAGCTGATCGCCGGCTGTGATCAGCGAGGTCACCGTGCCCTTGGGAGCGTCGCATCCCCATGGGTCTTTCGTCGGGTAGTCTACGATCGCTAAGCCCGAAGAAAGCGTCGTGCCACCCCGTATCAGATCTTGATGGGCCGTAAAACTCGCGCTGCCCTGGGTTGTGAACATGTGCTCGGCCAAAACGTATTGCTTGGCAATCGTCCAATACGGCGCGATATCCGACGGATCCGTATATTGGTACGGATACGTGCACTCCGGAGCTCCCCCCGGAAAATAGGCGAGATCGAAGCCATCCATTTTTCCGCCGTTCCGCGCGGTGGCGTAATTTGCGTAATTGTACGCCAAGTTTTGCGATACTTCGAGCGAGCTTTCAGTCAGCGCGATCGTCCCGCTCTTTTTAATCTTGCACGCAGCGCTTTTCTCAACGGCGCCGGTCGTCGTTCCGTCGGCGCCGGGATAGGTCGCGAAGAAGTCGTTGAACGTGCGGTTCTCCTGGATCGCGACCACGACGTGTTGGATCGGCGAGGGCGAGCTGGCGGCTGCGCTCCTTACGGCGGGCTCGGTCACGCCCTTTGGCAGCGAGGCGCTGCCCGCGCAACCGGAAACTGCGAGGGCGCCGAGTGCCACGAGCCACTTGGTGGGAAACATTTGATACCTCGCTCTGCGTGCAGCCAGGAGAAACGCGCGCCGTCCCAGGAAGTGAATAAACCGTTATGACCGACGGACTAGCAACGCTCGGCTACTACGCCGGGAAGGCCGCCGCATCCCTGCGAAGCCGAGCTGGAGCGCGTTGGTACGTACGGCGTCACCCGCAGACTCGCAGCGACTTCAAGGCGCCGAACTATGAAGCCGTATGGACGCAGCTGCGGCAGCTGGACGACGTCGAGTTGCGCGAATACGTCGCGGACGCGCAGCGGTATCGTCAGTGGCTTGCCGAGGCGCGGTATTCGAGCTTTGCCTACATCGTTAATCGGACGGAGAAGTTCCTCGAGCATCAGGTCTCTTTTGACCTGCTTGCTCTGCCTCCGTCGTCGCTCGTGATTGACGTAGCGTCGTGCCGCTCGCCGTTCCCGGACATACTGCGCCGCCGAGGCCATCGCGTGATCGCGCAGGACCTCGACTTCGAGCCGGGCCTGCACGAGGAAAAGCTCGGCGGGAGCGCGGCCGAGATGGCGCTTCCGGACGCGTCGGTCGATGGTATGACGCTTCACTGCTCGTTCGAGCATTTCGAAGGCGTTGCCGATACCGGGTTCGTCCGAGAAGCGGCGCGAGTGCTGCGGCCGGGCGGTCGGGTCGTGATCTTGCCGCTCTACATGCACGAGCAGTTCATCAATATGACCGACCCGATCTTCGCGCCGCCGGTCGACGGCGACAGCGGGGCAACGCAAGTAGCCGTCTTCGGCTATGCGAACCGCTTCGGCCGCCACTACGACGTCGCCGCGTTGCGCTCGCGGGTGATCGAACCTGCAGTCGCCCGCGGGCTCGCACCGGTGCTCTACCGAATCCGCAATCAAGCGTCGATATCGCCGCGGATCTATCTAAACTTTGCTTTAGTCTTGGCTAAGCCGGCGTAGGCTGCGTTTCGATCCAGGCCACGAAGCGCCGAACTCCCTCCTCGACCGTGACCGGCACGGGAATATGCGCTCGTATTCGAGCCGGGTCCAGCAAAAGGTAATCCACGTCACCGACCCAGGAGGAACGGGTTACTTCAAAGCGTATCTCCGGCCGGCCCATCGCACGCGCCACCAGCGCGGCGACGTCGAGAACGCCCGTTGAGATGCCGGTGCCGATGTTATAAATCGGTTTCGTTTCCGAATTGTCCGGTTGGCCCGCAACCGCCAAAGTCGCCGTCACGGCATCGTCAACGAAGATGAAGTCGCGCAGCTGCTTGCCGGAGCCCAGGACGGCAACGGTCCCATTGGAACGCCGAATCTTGTGATACATGTCGTACATGATGTAACGCGGCTGACGAGGCCCGTACACATTGGCGTAGCGGACGATGCGCAGGTTCAAGCCGAAAGAGTCTCGCAGCGCAAGCAAGCCGAACTCGGCAGCCAGCTTTGTAGCCCCGTAGACCGACGAGGGAGCCGGCACATCGTTTTCCTTACAGAGGCTCGGGATCCGATGCGAACCGTACACGGCCGCGGAGGATGCGAAAACGAAGGTTGCGTTCGGCGAGACCGAGCGCAAAGATTCGGCCAAACCGATGGTGCCTTGGACGTTCGTGGAAAATGCCGTGTACGGCTCGTTCGAAGCGCGCGGAACGCTTGCAACTGCGGCGTAATGAAGCACGAGATCGACGTGTCGGAGCGTTGCCTGGTCGAGCCTGTCCCGCGTGAGATCTGCCTGAATGAACTGCGCCGCAGGATTGAGGTTCGTACGATTGCCGTCGGCGAGCGAATCCACGGCGACGACCTCCCAGCCGCGGCGAAGAAGCTCGTCGGTGAGGTGCGAACCGACAAAGCCGGCCGCGCCGGTAATCAGCGCTTTCACGCGGTGCGCTCGCGCAGATTCGCGTAGATGCGCGTGTAACGTGCGGCTAACATGCTCCAGCTTCGCTCCAGCGCTTGAGCGCGAACTCGCCCGGCGGCGTCGGCTGCCGCTCTGCTATCCTGCAAGGTTGCGACGAGCGCGCCGGCGATCGCGCCCGCGTCTGCAGGCTTTACGAGCGTTGCCACCGCCGCCAGTGCGCGGTTATGGCCGACGTCGGTGGTGATGATGGGGCGCCCTACGCCGAGTGCGTGGTGGAGGGGTCCGCTAGCGCCGACGTTGCGCAGATAGGGCAGAACGATCAACGAGGATGCTTGCAGAAACGATTCGAGCTCCTCATCCGAGCAAAACCGAGCTTCGACCGTGCACCGGCTTCCGGGAACGCGCAGAGCCTTCTCTTGCAGATATCGCGCATATGGCAGATCGCCTTCCGTCTGCGGGCGTCCCACGATGAGCAGCCGGCCCGCACCTCCTTGGCTGACGTATCGCGCAAATCCGTCGATGAGATATTCGAACCCTTTGTCCGGGCGAAGGAAACCGAACGAGAAAACCAGAGGCGGCCCCGGCGGAAGGTCGGAGAAACGAGGCTTGCAGCCGTGCACCTCCTCGGAAATCCCACTAAGTCCATACGCGTCGGCGAACTCTCGAGTCATCGGCGAATTGGCAGAGGAAACCAGACACGCGAACTCGTCGCAGCTCGCGCGCAGAGTGCGCATCAGACGGCCGAAGTAACGTACGACGAGCGGACGGACAGGCGACGGTAAGCGCCGCGCGGGCTGCGAGTCTACCACGTCGCGCGGCAGCCAGAGACTGTGGAGCGTCAAGACTACCTTGATGCCTCGCCCGCGCAGGGTGCGAAGCGCTGCAACCAGCGGTTCGCCCAATCTTCCTCCGTAGTCGAGATTGGGACCATAATGCAGATGGACGGCATCGGGCTGCGTGCGCTCGACGGCGTCGACCAACTCTTTTTGTGGAGCAAACGACGGACGCAGCGAGCGGTCGAAGAACTCGCGCCGAACCTCGAATTCGTTCCAGCGGTCGATAAACGGCTTGTCCCAATATTGCGATACGATCGAGAGCTCCAAGTCACCGCGATCGCGCAGCGCCGTCGCAAACTCTCCAAGATAATGCGCTTCGCCTTTTTTCTGGGGAGGGAATGGGCCGACGAGCGTGACCCGCAGCGACATCAGTTGCGCGATGCTTGGGCTAAAAGATCGTCAAATGCCGACGAGACCGCCGCTAGGCCGAAGCGCTCTTGGGCGTAGGCATGGCGCTCGTCGCGCTCGCGATCGAAAGCCGACCGGTCCGTCACCCAACGGCGATAGGCATTCCCGACGGCGTCGATCCATGCGTCCGGCGGCCGATCCGGCGAAATCAGCGCGCCACGATTGCCCACGATGTCGCGCGGTCCCGCGACGTCGGTCGCGATGACGAACGCCCCGGCCGAGATCGCTTCGGCTGCGACGTATCCGAAGGTTTCGTAACGCGACGGCATGAGCACCACCGTGGACTGGTTCAACAGAGCCGCGGTCTTTTCACGGGTCAGGCTGCCAAGAATTGAAAGGCGGGGTAGGCTTCGCAGTGGCGCGAGGCTTTCTCGCAGCGGTCCGTCGCCCGCGATCGTGAACTGGACGTCATCGGGCAGGCGCCGATGAAGAAGCGGGATGAGCCGCACGAGAACGTCGATCCCTTTTTGCGGATGAAGCCGGCCGACAAAGCTCAGCGTAAAGCGATCTTTCAATGGAGCGGGGGTAAATCGTTCGGTGTCGACGGCGAGTGGAATCGTCATCACGTTTCGCATTCCCAGCCGCGTCAGGTAGACGGCGTCGTCGCCGTTGAGCACGTGCGCGGCGTCAAAATAGCGCAGTGCATTGCGGCCAACGATATTCCAAGCGGCGTTATGGAGAACGTTGCGAGTCTTGATCACCGAGTGAAAGCCGGCCACGACCGGAATTCTGCCACGCGTGGCCGCCAGCAGCGCGACGTCCTGCAGCGCGTAGCCGTTATCGAAGTAGACGACGTCAACATCGCTCAGCTCTCTGCGTAAGCTTGCCGGATTCGGCACTCGTCCCCGATACAGCGGCATCGGGAAGCCCGGCAAGGAGCGCTCGTCGATATCGTTGTTTCGGTCGCTCGTGCCGCGCTCGGAGACGGGCTGCGTTCGCGTGTGGATCACGCGCAACGCGATGCCGCGCGATGCGCAGTATGGACGCAGAAAGCTCTCGGCCCACGAGCGTATGCCTCCGACGAAGGATGGGTCGAGCGGGGTGTAGAGCGCAAGCCTTGCGATCACGCTGGCGAAAGCTTGTCCGCTCTCGCCGGCTTAGCCTGCGACGGATTCAGCTATCCCCGCAGTGAGTAGGGAATTTCGAAGCAAAACGAGTATTCGGTCGAGACTATGCGCTTACTCGCCTTTGTTTTCTGTGGCGTGCTTATTGTTGGTTGCGCAAGCACGGTCCCGGCGTCATCGCCCTCGTCGTATACGCCCAACGGCGCGTCGGTCGGTCCGCTCGGCAGTTCGGGCTACGCGGTGGTGCATCGCTTTGCGGGCTATCCCTCGGACGGCACGGGCCCGTTCTCGGGCGTCACCGTCGTGAACGGCACGCTCTACGTAGCGACGTATTTTGGCGGCGACGCGTGCAACGCCAGCTTCCAGTGCGGAGCGGTCGTGTCGCTCAAGACGTCCGGATCGGAGGGTCTTATCTACAGTTTCAAAGGGACTCCCGACGGCGAGAGACCGTTTGGCGGCCTCACCTTGGTCGGCAGCACGCTGTACGGCACGACGCAGATCGGAGGCAAATACGGTCAAGGGACGGTCTTCGAAATTACCTCGGGGAAAGAGACAGTCATCCACGATTTCGGCGGAGGGAGCAGCGACGGCGCATACCCGCGTGCGACGCTGCTCGACGTTAACGGCACTCTGTACGGCACGACCTTCAGCGGCGGCGTCGATGGATTAGGGACGGTCTATAGCGTTACCACTTCCGGCACCGAAGCGGTGCTGCATAGCTTTGCGGGCGGAAAGGACGGCGCGCGTCCGTTCGCGCCGTTGATCGAAGTCAACAGCGAATTCTACGGAACGACGTATGACGGCGGCAAGGACAACAAAGGGACCGTTTTTGAAGTGAGCACGGCCGGTAAGGAGAAGGTGCTTCACGATTTTAAAGGCTTGCCCGACGGCTCCGAGCCGCTGGCCGGCTTAACCAACGTTAACGGCACGTTGTGGGGTGACACCGGCTTGGGGGGCGCGCACGATAATGGTTCGGTGTATACGATCACGCTCTCCGGCAAGGAGAAGGTGAAGTTCAGCTTTGAAGGCGGGACCGACGCGGCAAAGCCGGACGACGCGCTGACCTTGGTGGGCAGTACGCTCTACGGTACGTCGACTGCGGGTGGTGCGAGTAACGACGGGACGGTGTTTTCGATCACGACGTCAGGGAAAGAGAGCGTGCTCTACAGCTTCAAAGGCGGAACCGACGGCTCAACCCCCGACGCGAGCCTTACGTATCTCGGAAGCACGCTCTACGGTACGACGCGCTTAGGCGGTACCCCGGGCAATTTTGGAACGGTCTTTTCGATATCTCCCTGATCTAAAAGAGAGGTTATTAGGATGTCTTCGCGGTCTAAAGGCGCGGCGTGGCTAGCGGTTACGGTGGCAGTAGCAACCGCGTCGTGCGGCGGAAACTCTTCGTCTTTGCCGGGAAACGGCGTAACGAGCACGGTCCGAGCTGTTGCGGTCCGACCGGCCGATACGACATCGATCCTGAAGAAGCTCAAGAAGGATGTGGTGATTGGATCGACCGTCGATCCTAGCAACGGCGACGAAGCGCCCACTGCGATTACGGTCGTCGCGCACAACTACGTGCTCAAGCAAGGGCAGCTGCTAGTCTGTAACTTCGACAATTCGTCGGGCAAGGCCGGTGCCGGCACGACCCTTGAGGTGCTCGACCCAGCGCCCGGGTCGAAGCCATCGCGCTTCGCCCAAAGCACGAAGATCGAGGGCTGCAACGGAAGTGCCATTGCGGGGAACAACTCCGTCTATGGATCGGGTTTAACCAGCGGCGACGTCGAGTGGTTTAGCGTGAAGGGCGTGCCCTTGGAGACGTATACCTCGATGGTAGCGCCGTTGAACGATGCGTACGCCGGACCGCAGGGTAAATACGTACCCGACTACATCTTCGTCGGCTCAAACTCCGGGGCAGTTTCGAATATCAGCGTCGGAAGCTATGGGACCGGCGATGCGCTTCAAGTTATCTCCGGTTTTCCGACGGATACGTCGGGCCCGAGCGTTGGACTGGGGCCGACGGGGCTGCAGTACAGTCCGTCGCTCGATACGCTCTACGTGGTCGACGGTGCGGACAGTGCGATCTACGCAGTTACGCACGCGAGCTATCTTTTGCAACAGGACGAGATCGTCGTCGAGTCAGGCGGAAAGACGATTAAGTGTAAGCATCCGCAGACGACCTGCGCGCATATCGTCTATAGCGGCTCGTCGCTGAGCGCTCCTTATGCCTCGGCGCTGCTTCCCAACGGCAATCTGATCGTGGCGAATACCGGCGGCACGGCCAACACGCTGGTCGAGCTGACCCCCGCGGGCCAAGTACTCGATACGAAGGTCGTCGACAAAAGCGCGACCCAGGGCGTCTTTGGGCTCGCGGCGATTGGGACGAACGACGCAAATACGGCCCTGTACTTTACCGACACCAACTCCAACAACGTTCAGGAGCTCAAACAGTAGCGAATCCTTAACCCGCGCGAGCGTGCAAACGATGACCTGCGCTATCAATTTGCGCTATTGACGCAGCGGCTTCGCGCAACGCAGAGGAATCAGCCTCGGTTCGCGATTATTCTCTCAAAAAGGGGGGTATGGTCGTGCGTTGGAGCTGCTTGCTCCCGTGTATTCTTGCGCTGATCGGTTGCTCGCGCATAACGGGCTCGCCGGCGCTCGCCACCGGCGCGTCCATTCAATCAGACTCGCAGACCTATAATTTCGAGACGCTCTATCGCTTTACGAATCCGGCGGGCGGCGCCATTCCGGTGGGTGCGTTGCTCGGTCTCAACGGCGCACTTTTCGGTACAACGTATCAAGGCGGGGACGGTAAGCCGGGGAGCGGGGTCGTCTTCGAAATTACCTCGAGCGAAGAAAAGGTCGTGCATGCGTTCACGAATTCCAAGCAAGACGGTAAGGGGCCCTACGCCGGCCTAACCGACGTGGACGGAACCTTCTATGGCACCACGCAAGAAGGCGGCGAATACGGCCTGGGTACGGTTTTCTCCGTCACGGCCAGCGGCACGGAGAAAGTGGTGTTCTCCTTCAACGGGCAAGACGGCAGCTATCCGCGAGCGGCGGTGATCGACGTCAACGGCCTGCTTTACGGCACCACATACTACGGCGGCGCATACGCATATGGAACCGTTTTCTCGATTACAACCGGCGGCAGCGAAACAGTTCTGCATAGCTTCAAGGGCGGAAAAGATGGCGCTCTTCCGCTCGACAACCTCATCGCGCTCCAGAACACGTTTTATGGCACGACGTCGTTGGGCGGTGTGAGCAATGACGGGACCATTTTCAAGATCGGCGCCTCGGGTAAGGAGCATGTGCTCCACGACTTCAAGGGAGACCCGGACGGCGCGCAGCCATTTGCCGCACTGACGGACGTTAACGGCGTGCTCTACGGAACGACCTACGAGGGCGGAACGCATAATCTGGGAACCGTTTTCGAGGTCGCCGGCGGGAAGGAAAAGGTGCTTTATAGTTTCGCCGGCGGTGACGACGGCGCCAGCCCGTACGCGGGTTTAACGCTCCTCAACGGCACCCTCTACGGCGACACCTCGCGCGGCGGAGGTTCCGACAACTACGGCACCCTGTACACGGTAACGCCTTCGGGCGCCGAGAAGGTGATCTTTAGGTTTAACGGCGGTGAAAGCGGCCGGGTTCCATACGCAAGCCTTACGGCCGTTAACGGCGCACTCTACGGCACGACGCTGTTCAAGGGCGGAACCATCTACGAGTTGTCGCCGTGATCGGCTGCGTCTTGATTCGCTACTATCGGCCGGCGCTGACGGCTTTGGTTGCGCTCGTTGTAACGTCGGCGTGCGGCGCCAATATGGCATCGCAGAGCATAGACATGGTAACGCAAGGCGCTCGCGCCGGTCTTACGCGCCCCGTCGATACTACTTCGGTCCTCAAGAAGCTAAGGAAGAATGTCGTGATCGGCTCAACGGTCGATTCCGGCAATGGCGACAAAGGGCCGCGCGCGATCTCGATCGTTACCGTGGAGAAGGTGCTCGGCGAAGGCGACCTCCTGGTCTGTAACTTTGAGAACTCGGCCGGCTCCGCGGGCAGCGGAACGACGATCGAGATTCTGAAGGCTGCGCCGGGTTCGTTGCCCACGCGCTTCGTCCAAGACGGCGCGATCGAAGGTTGCGATGCCGATGCAATCGACGACGATAACACGGTTTTCGCCGGCGGACTCACGAGTGGTGAGCTGGTAAAGCTCTCCGATACCGCAAAGACCTTGGAGACCTATCAAGGCTCGCCGATCAAGGCGCCATTTTATGACGCCTACGCAGTCCCGCAACAGCCGTTCTCTCCGCAATACATCTTCATTGGCACGACGGCGGGAGGAATCGTCAGCATCAGCACGGGTCCGTACGGCGACGGTATCGCGACCCAAGTCGCTGACGGCTTTGCCGTCAATATGGGAACCGGCTGGAGCCTTTTGGCACCTTCGGGACTGCAGTACGATGCCGAAATCGACACGCTTTACATCGCCGATGGCGTCACGAATACGATCGTGGCTTTTTCGCATGCCAGCGAGCTCCTGGAACAAGACGAGATCACCGTCAAGCCGAGCGGCAAGACGTTTAAGTGCAAGCAGCCCAAGGTTACGTGTGCCAGGCTTGTCTACAGCGGCGCTCCGCTGGACGGACCGCTTGCATCGGCCTTGCTCCCCGACGGCAATCTGATCGTCGCAAATACCCGCGGCACGGCCAATACCCTGGTCGAGCTTACTCCGGCGGGCCAAATACTCGATACGAAGGTCATCGACAAGAGCGCGACCCAGGGTGTCTTTGGGCTCGCCGCGATCGGGACGGACGATGCGAATACGGCGTTGTACTTCACCGATGCCAACGACAACAACGTTCACAAGCTCGAGCGATGAGATACCGCGCCGCCGGGTAGGAAATTAACCCACCGATATGGCACACTCCACGATGGAGAAATCAATGCGCTCGAGCCTCTCCGCGTTGTTCGCAATGCCGGTGATGCTCGCATTCGTCGGCTGCGCGATTCCAGGCGGAAACTCGGGCTATGGGACGGCGCCCGGGGACGTTCAAGGATTCGGTGCCGCGCGCCAAACCTCGTGGGTACTGCCCGGAGCGGCGAAACAAGACTTGCTGTACGTTGCGGATTATGCGGTCAACACCGTGTACGTCCTTAATTTTCCGCAGGGTGCGCTGGTTGGAGAGCTTAGCGGATTCGACGGACCGTGGGCGGTGTGCACCGACCCCGGCGGCAACGTCTGGATCTCGAACTTTGTGAAGCAGACGCTGGTCAAGTACGAGCATGGCGGCAGCGAGCCGGTAAAGACGCTGAAGGATTCTCGCGCCTACCCCGTCGCGTGCTCGGTGGATGCTACGACCGATAGGCTGGCCGTCGCGAACCGGTATACGAATTCAACGCATCCGGGAAACGTCGTTATCTTCAACCTCGCGAAGGACACAGCGACGACGTACACGTCGTCGAACCTCTATTATTATGACGCGGTCGGGTACGATAGCTCGGGGAATCTGTTTGCCGACGGCGCGGCCGAAAACGGGAGCTTTGGATTTGCGGAGCTTCCCGCCGGAGCCACGAAGTTCAAGCCGGTTTCGCTGGACGTTCAACCGACGATCCCGGTCGGCATCCAGTGGCTGGGTACGAGCTTGGCCCTGGGAGCCGCCGGCGTAAACCGAAAGCACGACAGCACCGTACTTCAAGTCGAGGTCAGCAACGGGCACGGAACGGTTTCGCACACGACGTCGCTTGCGGGCTATAACGTTTCTGCCTTCTTCGTCGAGGGTTCGATTCTCGTCGCTTCTGAGGACCCGTACGTCGAATTTTTCAATTACCCGGCCGGGGGGAAGGCGACCGTAACGCTTACGGGCTTCGAAAGCCCAATCGGAGTCGCCGTTTCCGTCGCGCCTTAGGGGCTAGGCCTCCGGACTGACGGCAAACGTTCAGGCTGAAACTGCCCCGAACTTCGCTGAGGCGAATTTTGCTGGAAGGTTCTATGCGCTTGGCAAGCAACCGGGCGGATAGCCGCATGTTTCCTTGGTTGCTGCCGCTCTCGGAAAGGGATTTGAAATGAAAGTTTCGCGCTTAACCCGCTTTAGCTTAGGTGCATGCGTCGCCGCTGTTGTTGTGGTCGCATGCGGCGTACCTCAATCAGCGGTTGGACTGCTGCCACAGAGTGCGCCGATGTATAGTGGATCACCAGCGACGCAGCCCGACGCAGCGTGTCCGATTGTAGGGAAGGTCTACACCACCGGAAAGGGGCACGCTAAGGTCAAGTTTAGCGCGGACACATTCGGCGTTGGGCGGCGCCCCGACCGAGTGTCCATGGATTTCGAATTCATCAACTGGCCCGAGAATATTAGCTTGCCCGAGTGGGCATTTCAACTTACGACTTGCGGCGCTGCGACGGGCAAAAAATCTATTGGGACGGTCCTCAACAAGCTATCACCACTCTGGTATGAGTGTGATCGGGTCAAACACATTTGCAACTATCACTTTCCCGACTGGGTTTACTACGAACCTCCACTTAAGGTGCCGAATGGCAAATCCTGGAAGTACGACGAGATCGTAGTCAAATTCAAGACGCACTTAAAAGGCTTCGGT